>Ga0105250_10000061_pt1 | contig 105563 bp, 159 predicted proteins | sample KBSS54metaG_FD_80425 | JGI IMG/M metagenome (GOLD analysis project Ga0105250, IMG submission 80425) | Switchgrass rhizosphere microbial communities from Kellogg Biological Station, Michigan, USA - KBS S5-4 metaG | ecosystem: Host-associated > Plants > Roots > Rhizosphere > Soil | place...
CGCAGCCGCCGAAACGGTCGGAACCGGCAACGCCGGGTCGCCGACGGTGGTTCGGTCGCTAGTGAGTTCGGTCGTGCAGAGCCCTCGCCCAGGTGGCGGGGGCTTTCTGCTTGTCTGCCTTCCTGTCGTGTGCTAGGGTAGATAAATCACAGAGACACCTGATCGAGGAGACTCCCATGGACGACGTGACGCGAAAGCTGATCAAGGACGTTCTGACCAACTGGAAGTACGTGACGTTCGCGGTCGGCTTCGGCCTCTTTGCGGCCCTCGTCACGTACCTGGTCGTTAAGGCGGCTGTCTGATGGCGCACAAGGAGACCCTGAAAAAGGCCGTGCAGCTCGAAGGCGGCGGCTATCGCTGGGAGTGGAACGGCCAGCACGACGTGCGCCATCAGATCGACTGGACCAAGGACGGGAAAACCTGGTGGAGAGTTTTCCACGAGGACACGCTTCTTCGGGAGTCTGAGCCGTGGTTCTTGGTTACGGCGCGGGGGGAGGTGCAGGAGAACATCAAGTACTTTCGTAACGCAGGTCTGGACCTGGTTCACGCGAACATCGCCCTGCTCTCGATGGGTCTCATGCCTGATCAGCACCAAGAGCATCCTTGGTGCAACTGCGGTCAGTGCCTCCCTGTACTGGAGGAAACAGCCACGGGGTGATAGGACCAGCAACGTAGAATGGCTAGTACTGGCGACCAACCGAGTACTAGCCATTTCTATTTGCCCTAGGAGGGCTCTGCCATGCTACCTGCTGGAATCATGATCATGACGGACGGTCGTATACGGAGTCGGTACGGGCGGTGGCTCAAGGGGGCGTGCCATCCGGAGGGCTACCGGAGTTTCGATCTTCAAGTTGCTGGGCGCGTCCGTAAGTTCTACTTCCACGCCGTCGTCTGCGAGGCATTTCACGGCCCCCGCCCTACCCCTAAGCACGAGGTACGCCACCTTGACGGGGATCCGACCAATAACGCCGCATGGAACCTCGCGTGGGGTACCAAGAAGGAGAATGCGGCTGACATGGTGCGTCACGGTAGAAGTACCTTCGGGAACAAGCAGTGGTTGGCCAAGCTGAACCGGGAAGCTGTTCGGGACATCCGGACGCGGTATGCGGCGGGTGAGGTTCGGATGCCGCAACTGGCTGCGGAGTATGGGGTCAGGCGCGAGACCATCAAGGCAGTTATCCAGGGACGCACCTGGTCTGATCCTGAATACACCCCGCCGCGCAGGCTCACCCTGGAAGATGCTCGGGCGATCCGCAGGCGGCACGCGGCTGGAGGTGTGCTCAAACAAGAGTTGGCGGCCGAGTACGGGGTCACCCCTTCGAACATCGGCTTGATCCTCGCAGGTAAAACCTGGAAAGAGTCCGAAGCCTCGGAGTAGTTGGCCTTTCTCTGCTAGGGTAGATACATGAGCACCCTGAACGAGTTCATCAGCCAGGCCGACTGGCCCGTATCCACGCTGGTGACGGACGCCGGGTGGCTGTTCGACCCGGACATCGTGGACGGTCTCCCCGTCTGGGAGTGGAAGGACTCGACCGACGTCTACACCACCCGCGTCTACCTGGACCCGGAGAACCGCCGCCAGGTGCGCTGGGAGATCTGGAACGGCGCCTACCAGGTGGGCGGCAAGCTCCTGGAAGCCTACGGGGTGAAGGCGGCCCTGCATCTGATCGCGTCCTGGCGGATCGTTGGCCGGGACGAACTGGAGGTACGGATGGCTGCCGCCATGGACGCCCGGATCGCCGAAGAGGCCTTGTATCCCGGGCCGTGCCGGACCTGCCCCAACTGCGGCTGCCCCGGCAGCTACTAGGAGACCCCTGTGTCCAAGCAAGTGATCCCGCTGCTCCTGCACCTCGACGTGGAGGTGACCGATTACACCCCGGAGATCGTGGCGGCCGTCCTGGAGGACATCGACCACCGCATCACCGGCCACGGCCGGGAGATCCGGGCCCGCCATCCCGAGGGTGGATGGCATTACGTCGACTACCAGGTGAAAGCCGTCCACGGTGAGAAGAGGACCCCGTGACCGAAATCCCCGAGTGCGGTCTGAACGCGGGCCGTGTCCACGACGACAACCGGCCGCCCGCTGTGGTGGTAGCGCGGCTGGACTGGGAGGCCCGGGACGGCGCGTTCATGCGGCGTGTACGGCCGCTCTGCCTGGCCTGCTACACCGACAAGGCGGAGAAGACCCGGGAGCACGCCGGGCAGGGCGAGCGGTCGATGATCACCATCACGGTCCGCTACCCGGGCGGCGAGACGCTGCCCGAACGGGTAGGCCGCGCCCACTACCTCGAAGACCCCTACGTCAGGACAGGAGATGGATCATGAGCAGCACCGACAGCCCGGTTGAGGTGGCGCCGCTGGACGGGGCCGACGCCCGCGCAATCCTCGGCATTGTGTGGGAGTGGATCGCGGACTACAACGACGGCAACGGTGTTGACGTCGGGGACTTGCAGTACGGCCTGGAGCAGGCCGGTTACGGTCCCCTGCGGGAGCTGAACGGATGAGCGACGCGATACCCCCTTCCGAGCCGAGGTCTTGGAAGGGGGCCCGGCCGGTCGGTTACATCCTGGACGAGGTTCCGGGCCCTGAGTTCGCGCGGATCCTCCGGGAGTTCCCGGGGTTCGTGCACCGGCCGCAGCTCCCGCACCCGGAGCCCCGGGCGTACGAGCGTGATTCGACTGAGGAGGAGAAGTAATGGGCTGGGGAGGACCGGGCGGACTGACCGGTAACGCGGCTGTTCGCGAGGCGGAGGAACTGAAGCAGACGCTGACGGACTGGATCGCGGCCGGGGCCATCAAGAGCGGGGAGATCTCCTGGGACCCCCAGGAGGGGGCCCACTGGGTCACCGTGACGGCCGCAGGGGGGAAGCGGGTGCTGTCGGCCCGCGAGTTCGAGGCGTACGTGCGGGGACTGGAAGACGGATTCGGAGCGGAGAAGTGGCAGCAGTGAGCGAAGTGTCGAAGGACGTTCCGAAGCATCTGCGGCTGGCGGAGATGCTTCGGCAGCGTATCGACTCGGGGATGATGGCGCCGGGGACGGTGATCTCTGATCTGGCCCGGATTGCCGAGCTGTGGGGGTGCACGCCGTCCACGGTGGCGGTCGCTATGAGCCTGCTGGAGCGCGACGGCCGGGTGCAGCGTGGGGAGCACGGCTGGATGGTTCCGGAGCTGCCGCCGTCGACTCGGCTGGAGGAGTGGCCGGAGACGCAGCGCAGTCCTCGGATGGTGCTGGTGTCGGCGGTGGGTCATATGGCGCTGTTCTGCGCCGTGTGCGGCCTGGTGTGGAACAACCGGGAGGCCGGGCGCAAGTGGGCGCAGTTGTCGGGGCAGGCGGGCGAGCATCGTCGGCTGCATGTGGAGGGGACGCTCCTGGTGGATCAGGCGGTGCAGGAGATCAATGGGGAGGGGACAGGGCATGAAGACGTTGACGGTCGCTGAGGTGGAACAGCTTGCCCGGGAGGCACACGCCGGGCAGGTGGACAAGATCGGGGTCCCGTACTTTGAGCACGTCCGGGCGGTCGCTGACGGGCTGGCCCCGTTCGGTGCGGAGCTGGAGATGGCGGGCCTGCTCCACGACGTCGTGGAGGACACGGGGTGGACGTTCCAGGGACTGCTGGACGCCGGGGTCCCGGCGGCTGTCCTTGGTGTGGTGGATCTGGTGACGAACCGGAAGGGCGAGAACTACCAGTCGAAGATCCACCGGATCACCACGAACCGGGGCGCGCTGCTGACCAAGATCGCGGATAACGCTCACAACTCGCGGGAGGACCGGGCGGCGCAGTTGCCGGAGGCGACGCGGGAGCGGCTGCGGGGGAAGTACGCGAAGGCCCGGCAGGTGCTGTGGGGGAACGCGTTCCCGGAGGAGGTGCAGACCGTGGTCGGGATCGTCAACCCGGGTCTGCTGACGCCGGGCAATCTGGCGGAGGCGGCCCGTTCCCGGGTGCACGTCGCGGCGTGCCGGGACTCGCAGTGTGTGCATGACGGGTCGGAGCCGGGGCCGCAGTGTCTGCGGCTGGAGGGCCTGCTGGAGCAGGTGGTGGAGACGTCGCGGGCGTGCCTGGACAGGGAGGGAGCGGTATGAGCGAGAACCGGTTTGAGTTGGTGGTGGACCTGCCGAAGTCGGATGGGTTCCACACGCAGGGGGATCTGCATCTGGCGGAGATCGTGAAGGCGCGGATGCAGAAGTTCCTGGACGGTGATCCGGCGTTCGGTTACCCGGGCTGCACCGTTCGGATTACGGCGAAGTAGTGGTGCTTGAAGGCCCCGTCTCCCGGGTGGAGGCGGGGCCTTTGTTGTTGTGCGCCCCTGCTCGATGTGATAGGGTAGATACATCTTTACAAACTAGGAGATCTCGTGAACCGTCTCGACATGACCATCGACAACACCTCGACCCCGCCCCGTCTGCTGATCACCGCCCAGGGCCTGGTGACCCGGCAGGTCGTCCGGGAGAAGCTGAAGGAGCTGGAACTGGCCTACACCGAAACCAAGGGCAAGTTCTTCACCTCGGAGTTCGTGGCCCCGCTGCCGGACGGGAAGGACACCGGGCAGATCCGGGTGTACCTGGCCATGAGACCGAGTGATCCGCTGCTGAAGTGACCGAGCCCCCGCCGATGAGGCGGGGGCTCACTGCTTTATGCCGCAGGTGCGGTGACGGGGCCGTAATCACCGTCGGTGGGCTTGATGAGCGCGGCGCGCAGCTCGGGGTCGGCGTAGATCTCCGCTGTAGCCTTCCAGGCTGCGATGACGGGGTCGAGGTCCGCCAGGAGGTTGGCCTTGCCCAGGGCCGCTTCGAGGTCTGCTGCGAACTCTGCGGCAGCTTCCCTTGGCAGGTGTTGTACCCAGGGGAAGATCCGGGCGAGGTCGTCGTACGTCATGGATCGAAGGTACATGGTGTTGCGGGGATGCCAGGACACATGCTAGGGTAGATACATCAGCCGGACACCACCAGGGAGACCGAAATGACCGTTAAGACCTTTTGGCTCAACGCCCTCACCCCCGAGACCTCCGTCCGTTACGTCGTCGTCCCCACCAAGGGCACCGAGTGGACGGTCAGCATCCGGGACGCCGCGCGGATGGACCAGGACCCCGAGTTCCCCGTCGGCTGGGTGATCGAGAAGCGCGTCAGCACCAAGATGGTCAAGGCATGCCCGTGGTGCGGCGCCCGTCCCGAGCTGTTCGAGATGGACTGTGACGGCTGGGCCGGTACGGGCACCTGCGGCTCCGAGCAGTGCAACCAGCTCAAGGTCTGCGAGGGCTGCGGCCAGTTCGACGTCCAGCGCTGGGGCTGCTGGCGCGGTCGTCTCTGCCAGCACTGCTACGAGGTCGCCAACCGCGACAACCTGGCCACCATCCCCGGCGAGTACGGCCTGTTCCGTCACGAGGACTACAGCAAGCACTACGCTTGGTGATCTCGGGTACGCGAGAGCCCCGGCACCCTTTCGGATGCCGGGGCTTTTCGCTGTCTGGGGTCAGTCGTCCGTGGCGGTGAGCCAGTCCGGGTCGAAGCCGGGCCGCAGGGTGTAGACCCTCACCAGGGCCTCCAACTGGCCGCACGGCGCGTAGCAGTGGTAGGCCATCCGCCGGAGCCCGTCGTACCCGCTGCACCCGTCACAGACCCACGTGTTGCCGTTGTAGCGGGGCTTGTTCAGGTCGAGCACGGCTTGTTTGAGGTCGGCGTTCCATTCGGCCTCTTCGTCGGTCGCGCTGTCGCGGTCCTGCTGGATCTGCTCTTTGGTGAACTGGATCAGCGCATCCACCGGGAGTCACCGACCTTCCAGAGGACCAGTCGGCGCCAGTGCAGGAGTTTCCGGATCATCGTGCTGCTTTCTCGTGCGGGGCCGCCCGGGAGCGGGCGGCGGGGAAGACGAAGCCCCCGGCAGGATCTCATTTGCCGGGGGCTTTGGGCTAATTCGATACGATGTGCAGTTAGATGGGCCATTTGAGGGGCCCTACTTGCGGGGGAACTCGAAGCCGCCGCGTCTCAGGTCGGCCCGTGCGTTGTCGACGGCGTGGTAGTCGCTGGGGCTGTGGGCGATGGTGGCGACGCGTATCCCGTGGCGGCGGATGGTGTAGTGCTGGCGGCCTTTGGGCCGCTCCGCTGTCCAGCCGTTCTCCTTGGCTTCCTTCGTGGTGATTTCGCGGATGAGGGCACGTACGTCTTTGCTGGCAGACACAGTTCCTCCGGGGACGGGGTTCTCGGGGGGTGTATCTACACTAACAGTTAGTCGATGAGCAGTACAGTTATCAGCGCGTCCCGGGTGTAGTGGAAAGCGGTGGGAACGCCCAGCTCATGGGGCCTCGCCTGTTCCGTGGTGACCGACACGTCGGTCCCGTAGACGCTCCCGAGGTTGCCGTAGGGGTCTGTTTCCGGGTGCTTCACGACGACTTCGAGCGCGAGCTGTTCAGGAGTCATCGTACGCAGCAGCTCCAGCAGTTCCTTGCCGGTCATGATGGTCGGGCCCTTCCGATAGACGATGTATCTACCCTACCAGCGGCCCTGAAACGAGAGAAGAGCCCGGCCGCTCCCCTGGAACAGCCGGACCCTCTGCGAACAAACCTAGCCCAGACGGGCCCTGACGGGGGCCAGAACGGACGGAAAGCCCGTCGGGGCCCCGGGCATCCGGGACGGTCCTGCGCGCCCCTCACAGAGCCGTCTGGGGCCTTGCATCAGACCATGCCTGCCAGCAAGTCCATCGCGCTGTCTGCCGCCTCCTGGCGCTGCCCGGGGGTCAGGGGCTCGGCCGCACCCAGCAGCGCGCGAGCGGTGGCCTCCTCGGTCGCGTGGTCGACCCCCGCGACAGCGACTTTCCGGAACGGATCCGAGGCATACCCCCAGGCGGGGCTGTCCTCCCTGGAAGGCACACCGCCGAGGAGGGAGGCCAGGGAGGTGCAGGCGAGGCCGACCAGCCGGGCTGTCACCACCGGATCCTTGGCGACCTCGGGAAGCAGCTTCGCCTGGCAGGGGCGGCAGCCGTCCACCGCTGCGCCCATGAGGTCGGACAGGAGGTCTTCGTTCACGGTGTGCCCGGCGAACGGCTCGGGCGGGTCGGTCCGGCGGAAGCCGTCACCGTGGTTGTGGTTGGCGGTCATGGGGTCCTCTCGGTCGGATGTGCTGGGGGTAGATATACGACGGACCCGCCACCTGGGGTGACGGGTCCGGGGAAATTCAGGGGGAGGGGTGATCAGGCGTTCTGGTAGGCGGCGACGTCGGCCTGCATGCCTTCCCAGATGACCTTGTACATCTGCGCGATGGTGAGTTCTTGGAGGGCCTTGGCGCGGTCGGCCTGCGTCCGGGCCTGCTGCCGGTGCAGCTTGGCGGCGAGCATCCGGCGGCGGATCGCGTCGGTGATCTGGGCGTCGGTGGCTTCGCGCAGGCGCCAGTTCCCGATGGTCTGGGAGATGGCCCGGAAGCCTTCACTTCCCAGGTGCCGGGCGTCGGCCTGGGTGATCTGGCGCTGGTTGAGCTTGGTGGCGAGCAGTTCGCGGACGGCGGCCTCGGTGTTGTTCGTTACGCGCATGGGATGGTCTCCTGGGATGGTGTCCAAGTGATGTATCTACCCTAGCACTGCATGCGGGAGTTAGCTAGCAGGTCCCCCGGAATTTCAGTCCCACGCCTCCTCGGCGCGCTGCTGCCGGGAGAGGGATTCCGGGCGCTCCCGCAGGTGCTGGTCCAGCTCCCACAGCTCCCGCCACCCCTCCTTCTCGTCCCAGTCGGGGATGGCCGGGTCGTCGTCCGGGTGCCTGCGCTTCACGGCTGCGTCCTCTCCGCGCGCTGGGTCACAACGCACTTCCCGCTGGTCAGCTTCATGATCGTGTCGCCCGGGTGGGCGTAGACGACGCTGCCCCGTACGCCCCAGCCGACCAGCTCGCGGGCCCCGCCCGCGCGCCAGCCGCCGACCCACTCGGCGACCTCGTCCGCGTTGTCCCGGGTAAGGACCCGGCGGCGGGCGGCGGCCCGCTCGCGGGCGATGCGGCCCGCCTCCTCGGAGAAGGTGTCCACGATGGCGGCCACGACCTCCCACGGCAGTCCGAGCCGGTCGGCCGCCGCGCGGGTGGCGGGGGTGTCCTCGGCGTCGTTGTGGGTCCGCCGGGCCGTCTCGGCGCAGTCCCGCAGGAAGTCGGCCACGACGTCCTGGTAGGCGTCGGCCACGACGGCGGCGTAGGCGTTCTGACTGGTCTTCACGTCCCGCAGGGCGTAGGCCCGTCGGGTCAGGGTGGTGGGGACGTCGTCGGGGGTCTTCCAGCTCATGTCGGCCTCCTCAGCCGTTGTGCAGGACGGTGATGATCAGGCCGAGGAAGAATCCTCCGCAGGCGACGCCGCAGGCGATCAAGAGGCACAGCGCGGCGAGTATGAGGTAGCCGAGGGGGCGAAGGATCCACTTGGTCACGATCGGTCCTTGGGGGTCTGCGGCCGGGGGGCGATGGTGTCGACGGCGCGGCCCAGGATGGTTCGGGCGGCCGGGGACAGGGCGGGGTACACGACGCTCGGCTTGCGGCGGGCATGCGTGGCCTTGGGCATGGATAGTACCTCCTGCTTGGGTGGGTCTCTACCCTAACAACCTGACAGTGTAGATACAACCTCCCGAAACGCCGAAAGCCCCGCCAGGAGACGGGGCTTTCGGGTCGGCCGGTGAATCAGAGCGTTAACCGGCCCGCGTACTTCCATCCTGCATCGAGAGGTATTCCGAGCGGGCACCGGCCGGGATCGTGCCGCGCGATCCGGCCGTCCACGCCCTCGTAGAAGTAGCGCGTCTGGGGGCAGTTCGCCCGTTCGCACTTGCCTTCGGAGGTGAACGCGTACCAGACGTCCCCGGTCCGGGGGACCCCGTCGAACCGGCCCCCGTGCCCGGACCACGCATACCAGGGGCCGTACGCCGCGTAGACGGGCGTTGCGCGGCCGAAGAGGTCCAGGCGCCACCGGTACAGGTTCGGACCCACCGTGGGGTCTCCTGCGACGTTCTCCGCCCCGTCGGTGACTGCACCGGACAGGTTCAGGATCCGCGCGTCCGCTCCCACGTGAGCCTGGGGGACGATCACGGTCCATTCCTGCGCCTGCCGGGGGTCGGACCAGTAGGGGCGGCGCCGCCACGCCTGGGTTCCCACGCGGTGTCGCTTGTCCAAGGGCTTGTTGCGCTTCATCGCATCCTCCTCAGTTCGATGTATCTACCCTAGCACAAAGGGCGGAGACTGTGGGGAAGTCTCCGCCCTTCGGGGTCATGCCTTGCGCGTCGGTAACGTCGTGGCCGGGAGGGTCAGCTCCGGCTCCTGGAACGCCAGGCACGTGCACTTGTCGTGGTGGCTCTCGCCCACCTGCCGCTGGCACATCGTCCGGTGGCCCTTCTTGTGGCTGCCGTTGTGCATGTACCTCGGGTGGTTGCACCCCTTGCAGCGCATCTTGTCGGACAGGCTCATCCATCCTCCTCGGTTGGGTATATCTACCCTAGCACAAAGGGCGGACAGTCGCGCGACTGTCCGCCCCCGGAGGTTTAACCGTTTTTCCGGAACTCGCCTCTTATGATTCCCCCGATGACCCGCTTACTTACCCCGTACTCCGTCGCCAGGTCCACGTGCCTTACCCCACCTGCGGCGTACTTGGCCCGAATCTCCCGGACCTGCTTCGCCTTCAGCTTGGCCTCGCGGTGCCGCTCCCCTAGGGAGTAGCTAGGCGGGGTGTACTCCGGGTCGATCCAGGTCTTTCCACTGAGTAGCGCACTGAGGGTATTCAGACCGATCCGGTACTCCTGGGCCAAGACTTCCCGGGACGCTTCACCTGCGGAGTAGCACCGCCTGATCTCCCGGACTTCAGGCCACGTCAGTTTTGCCCTACCGCCTCGTTCGCCTGCGTTGTCTGCCCCGTGGAGTCTGCGGTCCGCCCAGTTCTCTTCCGGAGTGCCCCACTGGAGGTTGTCGGCCCGGTTGTTGAGCTTGTTGCCGTCCAGGTGCCGTACCTGCGCCTCCGGGAACGGCCGAACCCCGTGGAAGGCTTCACAGACCAACTGATGGACCGTGAAATGCCCCATGCGCCCGTCGTACGGGATGGTGAGCCGCAGGTAACCTTTCTTGTTCGGGCTGACGCTTAGTGGGTGTCCGCGCCTCCCGATGACGGTGCCGTCTGCGAGCACGGTAATGCCGGGCGGTATCATGGCAGAGCCCTCCTAGGGCATGAGAATGGCCAGTGCGGATGTGAGAGTCCTTGCACTGGCCATTCTACGTTCCGGTCCTGCTAGTCGAACAGGAAGACCTTGTTGTTCGCGGCGTCTGAGAACGGGGCGCCTTCCGGGCCTGCGATGTAAGGGGCGATGAGTCTGGGGGTAAAGTCAAATTCCCCCGTCGCCGGGATGTACTGCCTTGTCCGAATCGTCGGCCCGATGATCGCCCGTACCTTCCACTTGCCGCCCTTGCCGCCCTCCTTCGGCTTCCGGTGCCGCAGCGGCTGGCCCAGCTTCACAAGGGTCGTCTTGTTCGCGGCCTTCGCCTCCGCCTTCGTCACTCCGGTGCTCTTGGCGATCTCCCGGACCGCGTACGGCGGCGGGGCGATCTCCTCCCGGGTGGCGATCTTCCACTTCATCAGCATGAACGTGGCCAGCAGCGCCCGCGTCATCTGCGTCAGGGACGGCAGGACTGCCGCGTTCGCCTCCGCCGCCTTGGCCCGCAGGTGCTCCGGCATGGTGTTGACGTCCGAGAACGCGGTGGCCCTGATCCGGTTCTCGTCCTCGGACTCGAACCAGGCGAGCGTCTGGTCCAGGGGCAGGCGCTGCTCCCGCTCGAACGAGATCGGGCCGCCCATCGCCCGCAGCCGCGCCAGCTCCTTCAGGTCCAAGTCCTCGGCGATCTTGTCCAAGACACCGTCGTTTCGGGTGAAGAAGACGACCCAGATGGAATTGTCGTCGGGGTCGTAACGCCAGGACACCCCGATGACGGGGGAGTCGACGTCGTTGAACGGGCTGAGGGGGATCTCCTCGGGGTCCTCGATCTCGGTGATGTTGCCCCGCATGTCCACCCAGGCGTTCCGGGGGATGAAGTGCTCGGCGGCCCCGACCGGGAGCGCCCAGACCAGGAACCCGGTGGGTGCGGGGAGCATGTCCACGGTCAGCCGGTAGTGGTCCATCTGGGTGCGCAGCGCCAGGTGACTCAGGTCCGGGCCGATGTAGTACGTCTTGGCCTGCTCGAAGGTCTCGGCGTAGTACTCCGCGAGGCGGGCGAACTGCCGTTCGGTGGAGGCGTCAGGGACGTGGTAGGCAGACCCCGATTCGGGGACGAACTCAAACCCCGCCACCTTCGCGCGGATCGGGGGAAGGCCGGGCGGGGCGACGAACTTCGAGCCGCCCAGGTGCTGGAGGGGCCAGATTCGGGGGGCGTAGGTGCGGAACCAGTCGACCATCTCGTGCCGGACGGCCGATACGGTCTCAGGGGTGGGGTGGGCGGGCATCGCATCTCCTTCACTAGATATATCTACCCTAGCATGTGAAAGGGGCGGGAGACAATGTCTCCCGCCCCTTACCCTGCGACGATCAGAAGTCGTCCTCGTTCACGTACAGAACCGCCCGGTGCGTCTGCGACGACGGGATCAGCTCCGGGAACGTCCGCACCATCCACGCCGCGCTCACCTGCGGATGCACCAGCCGCAGCAGCAGGAACTCGCCCGTCGGGCAGCAGCCGTCCACGCAGTTGTCGTGTCTGAGCGCCAAATCCGGGTCATCCTCCGCCATTTCGTTCAGCGCGGTCTTCCACGCTTCGTCCTGCTCCGGCCCCGACCGCATCGCGATGATGTCCTTGAGGCGAGCGGTCCAGCGGTCGAACTTCTGGTCTACGGTCTCGGTCTCCGTCATGGCTTTCTCTCCTTGTCGACGTTCGGGGGAGGAGGGGCAAATGCCGCCTTCACTCGATGTATCTACCCTAGCACAAAGGGGCGGGGAATCCGAAGACTCCCCGCCCCTTTTATCTACCGTCGGGCCCTAAATGTGCTGCCACGCCCGGCGAGTCACAATGAGCCAGATAACGCGCTCGGTGACGCCGTATTCCCGCGCTAGCCCGACCTGCGAGACCCCCGCTGCCCGGCGCTCCCGAATGGCCAACACCTGCGGTGCAGTCAGCTTGGCTTGACCATTCCGTTCCCCCTCGGACACACGACCGTGGACCCGTTTATCTGCGATGTTCTCCTTGGCCGAACCCCACTTGATGTTGTCGGCCCGGTTGTTGAGCGGGTTGCCGTCCAGGTGGCGGGCCTGCGCACCAGGGAACGGCTTAACCCCGTGGAAGGCTTCACAGATCACCTGGTGCAGTAGGAAAGTACGTTTCTTCCCGAAACACCATGCGGTGAACGCAGGGTAGCCGTGGTTATTGGGGCTGGCCTTCAAGGGTTTCCCGCGCGGACCTATAACGGTTCCGTTGGCAAGGACGATGTAGCGAGGCGGTATCATGTGAGAGCCCTCCTAGGGCAAAGAGAATGGCCAGTACAGAGGTTGCGAGCCTTGTACTGGCCATTCTACGTGCTAGGGGTGTGAGGGCTGAGCTACACCGGCATAAGCCTTGCCGCTTCCAGCTCGGGGGACTCCACCGCCGTCACGAACTTCCGGAACATCAGCAGCACCTGCTTGCCCGTGGCCTGGACCGTGGCCATGACCTTCTCGGGGTCCTTGTCGGCCCAGGTGCCGATGTAAGGAGCAGAATAGGCTACGGAGTCCATCCCGTAGTACGCGCTGATCATATATGCCACGGATTCCGCCACCGTCTCCGCCTCTCCTCGGTGCTCGCGGTAGGCCGCCAGGTCCGAGACGTGGTCCGCGAGGATGTGCGCCAGCTCGTGCGCGAGGGTCTTGGCCGCCTGCGCCTCGGAGACGCCGTCAGAGACGCGCACGGTCTTGTTCTTGGGGTTCGTGTAGCCCATCGCGGAGCCCGTGGCGCCGCGCTCGATCGTGTACCCAAGGTTCTCGATCTGCTCCGCGACCGCGTCCCACATGTCCTCGGGGGCCTTGCCCTGGAGCTGCTTGACGATCGAGGGCTTGCCGACCGAGGGCGTGATGAACATCGGCCCCTGGCACGGGTCCTGCCACAGGGGCGCGGTCTGCGAGACGTCGAAGACGGGGATCATGCGGAACCCGACGCGCGTACGGTCCTTGCCGTCCTCGGTCTTCCTGACGTTTCCGTCGCGGTCCTTCTCGCGGAGCGTCATCGGCGCGTAGATGCGCAGGGACTTGGAGCCCTTGACGGACGCCCGGCCGCGCTCGACCCAGGCCTTGAAGCTGCATACGGCCGTGGCCTCGGGGCACTGCGAGAGGACCAGCAGCATGTTCTGGAAGCTGTAGCGGCCGATCTCCGTGCCGTTGCGCTGCGCCATGGTCTTGAGGAGCTTGGGCCAGGCGTCGGAGGTGACGAGGGCTTCCACGGTCTCGGTGAGCTGGGCGTGCAGCTCGTTGGCCAGCTTCTTGGCGTAGGCGGGGCTCTTCTTGGCGTACTTGGCGGCCACGGGATCTCCTCGGTAGGTGTTCCTGCTGATGTATCTACACTAGCACACGTACTAGGGTAGATACAACAGGGGAACGAAAAACCGCCCCGGACGCATCCGGAGCGGTTCGCCGTACCCGCTGGCTAGGGCTTCGCCTTCACGGTGAAGCCATGCCGCTTGCCCAGGAGCGACAGGGACTCCATGCCCGGGTCACCGTCGGCCGCAGCCCCGGTGTACCCCATCTTGATCCGGAAGTTGTGGTAGGCCGCGTCCGTCATGGACCCCCACGAGCCGTCAACCCACTTGGAGCCGAGCAGGCCCTCGGCGTGGAGGGCTGCCTCCACGATCTTCACGTCCGCCGGGTACGTCTTGTGCCCGGTGGCAGCGGGCAGATCCTTGTCGCGGGCGGCGACGATCCGCGACAGGTAGACGACCGGCTTCGGAGCGGGCTTCGGCGTCGGCTTCGGGGTCGGCTTCGGGACAGCGACCGGGGCCGCCGCGAACAGCGCCTTCGTGTTGAGGTTGCCCGGATCCCAGTGGGAGTTGCCCGGGGTGTTGCAGTGCCCGTAGTGGCCCGGCGTGTCGTCCCACACGCTGCGGGTACGCACGCAGTTGGAGGACGTGGAGGCCAGCGGCAGCGGGAAGACGTCCGGGACGCCCCAGCTCCGGATCGCGGCCATCATCGCCCGGAAATTCGGGCCGGGCTTCCAGTACCCGGTGAACGCGGTCGCGGCACGCGCCATGACCTCGATCTGGATGTTGACCCGACCGGTCCGGTTGGTGCGGACGGAGCCGTCGTTCTGGAGGGCCTTGGCGGACTCGTTCAGCGGCCCGAACTGGCCTAGCCGGTCCGTGGTCGGGTCGTAGAGGAAGTGCGGCTCGTAACCCTCCTGGATGAGGTACCGGGCCACCGCGTCGAACGCCGCATTACCGGCGCCGCTTTCCGTGGTGTGCCACGTGACGCGGGGAGCCTTGCCGGGGGTGTCCATTCCCCCACCGATCGAGCCGTCACCTAATCGCTCGACGCCGGGAACCCATACAGTGCCTGTCATTTCAGCCTCCAGAGGTAGACCTCTCAAGTATTCCACGATGGAAGCGATCCGAGTATTACAAAACCCACAGAAAAAGGGGCCGCCCATTGGACGACCCCTTTTCGAGCTATTTCCCCGGCAGTTAGCGGGGTTCGTTGCGGGTGACGGTGATGTTCTGGGGGACGGTGTTGTGGCTGACCCAATCCACGAGGGCGCCGACGAACTCCAGGTTGTCCAGTTGGAGCGTGATGCGGGTGGAGGTCCACTCCGCGATCTCGGTGAGCTGTTCGGGCAGCATGCCCCAGAGGTCTCCGATGTAGGCGATAAGGCTGCTGCACTCGTCGTGGGGGAAGGTCAGTTCCGGGTCGACGGTGCTCTGTGTCTTCAGGTCATCGAATTCAATGGTGAGGGTCCAGCGGTCTGTCTCAGGTCGGGCCTTTTCCATCATTCCCCATTCGCGGGCCTTTTCCGGGGTGACATAAAGCGGGGTCTTGCTACGGGACGGAGGAATCCGGTTGAGAGCCGCCCACTCCTTGCTCGTCATTCCCACGAGACGGCCGTCGGAGGCCATTTCTTCCAGGAGCAACGCCAGTTTGCTGCGATTGATCAACTTGCTGAGCGGGGCCCCGGGACGGCCGAGACGGCGGTCGGAGGCGATCAGGGAAGCGATCGTGAACTCGGTCTGCGGGGTGCTGCCGTGGCCGAAGGGGTCGGGGCTGCGGGGGCCGAGGGCTTCGAGGACGTCGTCGGGGGTGGCGGTGTAGCGCTCGGGGTCGTATCTGGGCATGCGGGTTTCCTCAAGATGAGAGGGTAGATACCTGCCGGTGAAGGCGAGGTATCTACCCTAGCACTTACTTCATGAACGGTTCCAGCCGCTGGATGTGCACCGTCAGACCGCTGCCGGAGTCCTTGCCGCACCAGGAGCAGTCGGTCCCGAAGTGAATGACCTCCTGCTCCTGCCGCCAGAAGACGAAGTGGCAGCGGGAGCAGGACAGCCGGTTCGGGGGATGGCTGGCCGGGTTCCCCTCGTGGTACGCCATGGCGGCCTTCTCCAGCGGATCCGTGAACCGGTCGCGCTGCTCCTGGAGATCATCGATCGTCGCATCCAGGTCTGCGATGCTGCGCAGCGCCTCGGGGATGCTCACCGCCACGGTCACCACTCCGTCCGGGTTTCGGGGGTGGCCTCGCCCACGAGGTTCCACAGGTGTTTGACGGCCTTCTCGGCGCGCCGGGTGGTCTGCTCCTTGTCGGTGTAGTTCCAGCCGCCGGGGCGGTTGTTGACGTCCCGGATGGTCTGGACGTGGACACCGAGGAAGTAGATCTCGATGCGCCCCCGGTCGTCGTCGGCGGTCTCGTCCTCCCGGAACTCGATGAACGGCCGGTAGCCGTTCTTCTTCAGGTGGTCCCCGACCTCGGTCTGCAATTCTTCGATCTCGTGTCGTTCCATGTATCTACCCTAGCATATTGGGGTGGGGGTGGCTAACACCCCCGCGAACGTCCTGTACGCTGTACCTGGGTTCAGATAACCCGGTCTGTGTCGTCGCAGAAGCCCGTACGCGTGATCTCTCCCCCTGGTCAGGGGCACGCATACGGGCTTCTCGGTTTCTCAGACCATCTCCTCCAGGATGAGCCCCTGGAAGGCGGCATCCTGCACAACGCGGTCTGCATCGTAGGTCGTGAACTCGATCCGGCATCCCGCGTCCCGGCACAGCCGGGCGAACTGGTAGTCGGTGCGCTCCGGGTAGGCCCGCTTGTCCGGCAGGAGACGACGCGGCGCCCACGCCTTCTGTACGCCGTGGCAGACCCCCACCATGTACGGCCCCTTGGCGTCGGACCGGTACTCGATCCGGTGGATCAGGCCGTCCTTGAGGTAGACGTGCCAGGTGGTGCGCTCCACGGTGTAGCCGTAGAGGAGGGTGCGATCCTCCCGGTTGTTGGGAAGGTCGGTGGCCCGGATCAGCGGGGCGGACTCGGGATTGCGTTGCAGGTATTCGTACTCTTCAATCAGCATGTATCTACCCTAACACGAGGGCCCCGGCTGCGCGAGGCAACCGGGGCCCACAGGCCCAGCGGGTCAGGCAGGAACAGGCTGGTTGGACGACGGATCCGGCGCGGCTTCCGGCGCCCGCTTCCCGCCCCCGCCGCCACGACGGCAGTACGGGCACCACGGCTGATACGCCGAATGGAAACGGGTCACGAACGACATCGAGACGTTCACCAGCATCATCACCCCAAACGCCGCCCGCTGCCACGTCTCCGGCAGCCACAGAGCGGGCGCGCTGCGCAGCATCTCGGTGGTCTGGGTGAGTTTGGCGATGTGGGCCATCGCCTCTTTGTGGGCGGCGGCCCCTCGGGCGGTCCGGTTGTTGTAAGCCATGTATCTACCCTAGCACATGACCTTTCAGGGTACCCCGCACCTGGTCACGCACCGCATCTTCATGCCGGGCCCTCCTGCACCACTGGGCCACCGCCTCGGCATCCTCCATCGCCGCCCCGTACGTCTGCACCAGATACGCCGCCCCCGGCACCATGACCGGCCGCCGCCACTCCGGCGCCTCGACGGCCCGCTCCAGATCAGCCAGGAATTGCCGGACCAGCCGCCGCTGAGGGCCGGTCAGCTTGTCCCACTCCGCGTAGGACGAATGTTCGCTCTCGTGGCTCACTGCATCTCCCGGTCGTAGATAAATCCGAGCTGCTCCGCGACGGCGTTCATCTCCCGCCCGGCCCACTCCGCGTCGCTCCCGAACACCTCGTGGACAAGCCGCTGTGCGCGCTCGTGGTCCCGGGGACGAACGAGGAGCAACAGGGCGGCCATCTCGGTCCGGGACAGTTGTATGCGGACAACAGGCTCGGTGGGGGAAGTGCGGTTAAGCCAGGAAAAGTCAGCGTCAGTTGTCATGTATCTATCCTATCGGGTTGATTCAGTTCTGTCCCACATCACCGGTACCGCTTGCCCAGGTCAACAGCCTCCCCCTACGGTGGAGTTCTGGTCAGCCACGGGTGCACTGCCTGCTGCTGGCTCCAACCCGTACAGAGCGCAAGGCCCGCCCGGTAGCAACCCTGTTGGCGCAGGACCGGACGGGCCTTCCGTGCACCCGTGCGCCCTTGCCTGCGCCCCCGGATCTCCCTACCGTAGGAGGCCGTGACCTGAATCGGATCGGGCACGCTGCGCGAAAGGCCCGCCGCATCCCTTAGGTGCGACGGGCCTTTCGTGGTGTTCGGGGTCTACTAGAAGTCCGTCGGGAGCAGCCCCAGGAACTCGGCGCCCCTGTCCCGCTCCAGCTCCGCGTAATAGTCCCGCCGGGTCACGTTGAACGGCGCGTACGGAACCGAGACGCCCAACTCCTGGAGCCGCTGCGCCATCTGATGATCGGTGGCCTCCGGGAAGACCACCTTGGACGGGATCAGGAGGTCGGCCCGGAAGTCGGTGGCGTGCTCACAGGCCCGCGCCTCGTTGCCGGTGTAGGTCAGGCGGCAGATGTGGCTGTCCTTGAGGTAGACGTGCCAGGTCAGGCCCTTGGTGGTCATGCCGTACAAGAGGGTTCGGTCGGCTCCGTCGAAGTCGCTGGTGTAGACGCGGGGTTCGGCGAAACGGTCCTTGAGCAGTTCGGTGTACTCGTCTTCGGTCATGTATCTACCCTAGCACATCTCACAGCACTCCTCGCATGGCGTTGTCCCCCGAATCCGACGGCTTGTCCCCGAATACCTGCTGCTCCCAATCCCGTTGTTCCTGACGCGTTGTGGGGTGACCTAGCGGGTTGATATAGCGGATCTTCAGGCCAAGGATCAGTGTTGGGTACCGCTGCCGGTAGTTCTCGAACACCGGATAATCCCGGTAGGCCGCCCCCTCCATTGAGTTGCAGGAACGACATAGCAGGCCGCGTACGTACCCGGTTTCGTGGTCGTGGTCCTCCACCTGCTCTCTGCCCCCGCAGACGGCACAGCGGCCCCTCTGCCAGGACGAGAGGATCAACCCGTCTCCCAGGAGCGCCAGTGTGTCGGGGGAGAACCCTGCGTAAGCCTCCGACAGGGCAGGTCGTGTTGGGTCCCAGTCCCAACACGCCGGTACGCCGTCTTCATAGGCGCGTTTCCGGGAGCGGATGAACGCCAGGTTCGGCAAAGGCTGATCAGTCATCGGAGCTTCCGTTCTTCTTGCGCATCTGTTCGAACAGGCGGGCCACTGCGGCGCCGGAGGGGATGGCGTAGCGGCGTTGCAGGGTGGTCGGGCTGGTGTGCCCGGAGATGGCCATCAGCATCGGTGTCGGGATCCCATCACCGGCAAGGTGGGACAGCCGGGAGTGCCGGATCCGGTGCAGCGTCCAACCTCCAGTGGTCTCCTTGAGGATGCGCTCCGCCCGGTTGTATGACAGCCGGTAGCGACGACCTCCGGGTTCCCGGTCCTCGGGCGCCCGGGTGCGCCAGTTCCGGGGCATGCCGTCGGTCAGGAACAAAGGCCCAGCCGTGCGGAGACCGATGTACTCCCGCAGCAGCTTGGCGCTGGGGTTGTCGAAGTAGATCCAGTTGGTGTCGCCGCCCTTGATAACCGTACGGGCCCGGTTCCTCTTGAGGTCGACGTCCGGGACGTCCAGGGACAAAATGGCCTCTGCGCGGGAGGACGTGTCGTACAGCAGCCGCCACAACGTCCGCTCCCGGAGGCGCAGTTCGGCCGCCCACAGGCGCTCGATCTCGTCTTCGTCCACGGCCTTGGTGCGGTCGATGGTGACCTTGCGGGCCTTGCACAGAGCGGGCAGTTCCGTGTCGGCTTCTCCAGCGTCCCGGAGGTACTGGAGGAACGCCCGGACGGCCGCCCGGTTCCGGTTCCACGTGCTGGGGCTCTTGGTGCCCCACAGTGCAAGCAACGTTGCGTACCACTGCTCCCCGGGAACGCTGCGAACGTCTTGGTTGCAGCCGATGGATGCAGCGCAGCGGGTGAGAGTGAGCCGGTAGTCCCGGACGGTGGTCCTTTCCGTGAAGGGCGGCGGAGTGGTGTCGAGCCATTGGGAGATGGCCCGTTCCAGCGGAAGGCTCATGTGGGTGTCCTCGGTCCTGGTGGTTGTGCCAGTGAATGTGTTCCGGGTAGCCGGGGGCCGCAAACTGATACGCACAGTGACCGATTCGGTTACTGTGCGCTAATTTTGTGCCACAGAATACTCTATTCACTGGCACAGCGTTGAGAATTGGGGTTCAGCGGGGGAGAGGTCTCCGGGAGGTACCGGAGGACCCGTCAGAACGGCCCACTACTTGAATCCCGGACTACTAGTTACCTACTAGTAGCTACCAATTTAGTAGTTGACGTCTCGTCAGCGGGTGCATGATGGGGGCATGACTCAGAGCAGTGAACATGTGACGGTCGTCCCGCCGGATCTGTACGACGAGATGATGGCGGATGACTCCGACCCCGCGCCGGACGAGGATCTGCGGGCTGCCGCCGAGCGGGCCCGGGGACTGATCAGCAAGAGCTAACCCCGGTGTTACTGACTCCGGTGTGAGTGTTGCGCCTTCCCTCCTGACTCCGGGAGGGTTGTCGCATCGCAGAACTGCCCCCTCCCGACTACAGCGCGGGAGGGGGCAGTTTGCTGCTATGTGAGGTCACGCCCAAGTCCTCGAAAACCGAATCGCGACCTCACTGTCAGTAGCAAGTAAGAGGCTAGCACGCAAACAGCCCCTCCCGAGCCGACTCGGGAGGGGCTGTAATGGTTGGGAGGGGATTCGAACCCCTCTGCGCGGTCATCAGGCGCGCGGCCCTCGCTTTTTGCCACCGATGGTGAAGGGGAATTGAACCCCACACCCCCGCCAGGGGGACGACCGGAATCGAACGCGGTCTACGCTCACCAATCCAACCATTGGATCTACCCTAGCACATGCTTTCGGCAGGGCCTGCGGGCAACAGAAAACCCCGCCTTGCGGTCACCCCATAGCCTCTCGGCGGGGCTCCTACGGCGGGGCTCTCCGGATGTCTACCCCGGCCTAGCGCAACCGAGTTAGCGGTGACAGCCTAGCAGGGTCAGTCCCCGTAGCCGTTGGCCCAGGCGAACAGCATCGCGATGTTGACGGCCGCGACCGGCTCACCCTCCTTGTAGAGGATGACGTGCTGCTCGGTGGCCGTGTTCCGCTTGGGGTCCTCCGGCCAGAATCCGGCGGTGTCGAAGCTGGTTCCGTGGAGGGTGGCGGTGACGTCCATCTGGTCGTTCTCGTGCCAGTCTCCGGCGACGCCCAACTCCTTGGTGAGTTCCTGGAGTTCGGCTCGGGTGGTGATGCGTCGCAGCATGGGTGTTCTCCTCGCTAGGTGATGTATCTACCCTAGCATATTTGGGGGCAAAGGAAAACCGCCCCGCCCGGTGGGTGAGCACCGGATGAGGCGGTTGTTCCAGGGTGCGTACGCGGCCCCGCCACCCGTACGTCAGGGAGACCTCCAACACGAAGCGCGGCCACCCGAATCCCACCCGAAGACCGTCGCCCTCGGGCGCGGGGCCGGATGCTCGCTATCCCGCGAGGGATCCGACCCTACTTCCGGACCTCTTGGCCCGACAGGTAAGAGACTAGCATCCTTTCAGTCCGCCGTCGGGTCGTTTAGCAGGTACGGCTCCCCGATCACGATGCCCCCCTGGAAACGCGGGTGGCTGGCCTGGGAGTTGATCTTCTGGAGCCATTCCAGGACGTCGGGGTTGTTGCCGTTGTAGATGATCGTCACAGCGTGCGTCTTGTCCATGCCCGTAGTCCACCACGAGGTTTCCCGGATCCGGGAGAAACGAGAAAGACCCGCACCGGCTTCCTGCGCGAACAGGAACAGCAGCCGTGCGGGCCTTTCACCGTCTCGTCAAAGACAGCATGCATCGTAGCGTCAGATGGCCTTGAGGCCCAACTGGTCGGCGAGGGACGGGCGGTCACGCTGGATGAACTCGGCGTTGTTGGGGAAGCGGTCGCGCCACTTCGGGGGGATCTTGCCCTGGGTCCAGAGGTTGCGGGAGGTGACGCGGCGGCCGTCGTGGAACGCGATCTCGAACACCGCGCCGCCGTGGCCCTGGAAGCGGCTGTTCGTGTCCGGGACGATGATGTAGTGGACGTTGTTGACGACGACGCGGCAGGCGGGGTCGTCCTCGTCGCGCGGGCCGCCGGGTCCCCAGAAGTCGTCGGCGTGGGTCACGGTCTCATCGATGGTGACCGTGATGACCGGCTCACCCTTGTGGACGGCTTTCGGGTGCCGCGTCGCGGTGACGGTGAACACGGAGTCGGAGCCGTCCTGGTTCCCGGCCTTGTAGACGGTGCGGACGTCGATGGTGCCGTCCTCGTGGTGGGTGTACGTGGCGCCGTCGCGGGAGGTTCCGGCGTACGCCTCGTGGGTGCTCTCGATCTCCTTCACGGTGGCCAGCGCGACGGCCCAGACCTCCCGTTCCTCTTCCCGCTTGGAGGCGATGAAGTCCATCGCGATGCGGCCGAGGTCGGTGAGCAGGACGTAGGGGCCGTCGGGGTCCTTCTCCACGAGGCCGCGTTCGGTGAGGCTCGCGATCAGGGCGGTGTCGTTGCCCCAGACGTTGATCTTGCTGCCGAACTTGTAGCCGCTGTTCAGCTTGTGGCGCTCGCGGCCGGTGAGGTTGAAGACCTGGGACATGGCTTTCTCCAAACGTTGTGACGATGTATCTACCCTAGCACTAAGGGGGCGGAGAGTACACCCCCGCCCCCTCGGTCATCAGGCAGAATCCACCCGCTCACCCGCCACCAGAAGGCACGCACGGACCCGGACCAGCAGCTCGGCGGCCACCGGATCGGACGCCAAAACGCCACGGTCCGACAGCCGTTGACCTAGCTGCCGGACCTCTTCTTCAGCCGCCGCCAGCAGAAGCCCCAGCGGGGCCTCTCCCAGCGTTCCTACTGCCTGGTCCTGGGACATGGACACCTCCAGTTGCTCGGTGCCCACACCCTAGGACGTACCACTGACAACGCCGCTAAAAGCAGCCCTTCCACATAACCAGGGTGATTACAGCCCAAAGCGCGACTATCTCGACGGTACGGACGGGCACCCCCTTGTGACGGACTCTCGGGACGTCCTCATCCTCACTCTGATACCAGATCACGCGGTGTGCCATGGTCGTACCTCCTGGATTGGGAAGGTCGTGCATGGATTAACTCGGAGCGACCGCCAGGGTTTCGGCGAGCGCCTGGGCGATGGGCAGGCCCGTGCGGATCTCGATGAACGCGGACTGCCCGTTCGGGTTGCACTCCAGGAACCACCACTGCCCCTCCCCGTCGACCGCGAAGTCGAACGCGCCGTAGGTCAGGTTCTGCATCTCCAGGTAGATGGAGATGCCCCGGGCGACGTCCTCGGGGACGGCGATGGGCCAGTAGACGCAGTCCTCCTGGACGCGGCGCCAGTCGACTTCCCCGTTGGGCGGGGTAACGGTCGCGGCGAAGAGTTTGCCGTCCACTGCTGTGACCCTGACGTCGTAGTCCTTGGCCACGCGCTCCTGGAGTGCGATGGGACCGGCGGCGAGGCTGGATTCCCAGTCCCCGGTGACCCAGGTGACGCCGCCCTTGATGGCGAGGGTCTTGGCCACGGCCCCGGCCGCGTGCGACGCGGAGAACACGGAGGCGAGGGATTGGGACCCGGCGGGAAGTACGGTCTCCGGGACCCTCAGGCCCGCCTGGTGGGCCCGCAGGAGCTGCACGGGCTTGTGGGCGGCCTTGGTGTTGATGTCGGGGTGGTTGAGCCACCTGACCCCGTCCAGCGTCCTCAGCAGGCCCTCTAGCTGGGCGTGGCCCTCGTTGCTGGTGGTGGTCATCGGCTTGCGCCACCAGATGGCGGCGATCCGGTCCGACTCGGTGGTGCGGTGGGGGTCGGAAAGGGTGAAGGTGCAGCGCCCCTGACGCAGAACGGCGCGGAGCTTGAGGTAGCCGGTCTCTATGTCGGCCGGGTCGACGCGGTGGACGTCGACCGGAAAACCGTCACCTCCCAGGAGGCGTACCACCATGTCGGCGGGTACGTCTTTCCGGGAGGTGACGATCACGACGACCGGGGTACGGCTAGTCATCTTCCCGGGGGACGTCGTCGTCGCCGCCCTGGCAGATGCTGTAGCCGAGGGCGTGCCCGGTGTCGATCAGTGCGGTGCCGTCGGCGAGGACGTTCATCTGAAGGCGTTCGTCGTACACGAACATGGGGTGGTCCCTTCTGTGGGTGGGTAAGGCGACTGCCTTATATCTACCCTAGCACTCATGCTGAGTGAGCGTCAACTCACTCGCAGTCACTCTAGGTTGGCGCAGTCACGTTTCCCTGGCAAATGCCGAATCCCGTCAGGACTCCCACGGAGCGGGGTCCAGACGGGCCTTGGCCCGCTCGCAGAACGACGCGGGGACCAGCCGCCCGGCATCCGTGTCGCTGCACGCGTAACAGATCTCGGCAGGCACCCCGACCTGGAATTCGTCGTCGCGGGCGTACACCATCACCGGTATGTGCTCGGCGTCCTGCATGCTCATTCCTCCTCAAACCCCAACTGGACGGCGTCCGACGGTGGTATCAAGTCCACCCAGCCCGGGACCACGGTGAAGGGGATGTTCTCCGCCTCCCACAGGTCGAGGATCGCCGGGTTGTCGTCCCAGGCGTGCACCGGGTTGTACAGATTCCGGATGCGCCGCAGGATGTCCCGCTTGACCATCACGTCCTTGCGCATGTCCCCGGCACGCCGCATCCACAGGACGTCGGAGGGCACGCCGTGCAGGGCAAGCCACATCGCTGTGACGTTGCGGTACTTCGTGGACCGGCCGGTCACGATCAGGACGGCTTTCCCGTCCCTCCGGGCCTGTCTGGCGGCCTCAACAACCCAGTCGTGCGGCGGGCAGTTGACGGACGCCCGGTGGAACGCGTCGAAGCCACCGGGGCCGTGTATCAGGTGGCGGATGGACCGGACGTCACACAGCGTCCCGTCCATATCGAAGATCTCTGCGTCTCGGAGCTGGAGCATCAGACCCCCTCCTCGGGGTGAAAGGCCCCTCCGTCGTCTGCCCAGACGAAGAAGGGCATGGACTTCTGTACGCGCCTTCGACGGCGCCGGGCGAGGGCGTTGTCCACGACTCTCTGAACTTTTTCGGGGTCCGGTGGGCGCGGTCCGACGGGCGGTTCTCCGCGCTTGCTGCGGCGCCTGCGGGCGTTGCGGGGTTCCCGGGCGTTGTCGATGGCCCGGCCCTTGGCGACGCTGTAGGTGTGCCACCACTCGCAGGAGCACAGGTACGGCTTGAACCGGGTGCCGTACTTCTCGGTCTGATCGGCTGCGGCCGTGGTGGCGGCGTCTTCGTCGGCGTACTTGATCTTTCCGAGGGTGGGGCACCACTTCCGGCCCTTCCAACGGCCCCCCATCAGGTGTCCTCGTTCCCGGTGGGCCAGTGGTGGACGGTCTCCCAGCCGCGTCCGAGGGAGCGGTCTACGCGGATGTTCCAGTAGCCGTCGGAGCGGTCGGTGATCTTGAAACGGTAGGTGGATTTGCCGATCTTGCGGATCCAACTGGTGTAGACGGCTTTGCTGTTGTGGGTGCGCTCGCCGATGACTTCGGATTGCTTGGCCATGGTGTCGGGGTTCCTTCCGGGTTAGAGGCGGGTGGCGTAGCAGCCGGGGCCGAGGGCTTCGAGGGCGTGCTCTTTGCGCAGACGGTTGCCGTGCCGGGCGTAGGCGAGGGCCATGGCGGTTTCCGGGGTGGGGGCTTCCACGACGTAGGTGAACTCGGTTCCGGCGACACCGATGGCGGTGACGCGCCAGGTGACCGGCCCTTCGTCGGGGACCTCGGTGATGCGGACGGTGCGGTTGACGACGACCAGCTTGAAGCGGAGAGGGCGTTTCCTGTTGCTGTTGCGCCGGGCGGCGAGCTTTTCCCGGCCGTCGGCGAGGTCGGTGATCGCGGTGCTGGTGAGGGCCCACCGGTTGTCGTCGGGGTAGTAGACGGCGATGTCGAGTTCTTCGCTGTGGGCGGTGCCTTCGGGGGTGTCGGGGTCGTTGGTGTCGATGTGTTCGGGCATGTCGGCTCCAAGATCATTTCGGAAAGTTATATCTACCCTATCAGACAAAGGTAGTAACGGGCACAAAAAACCGCGCCCCAGCTCATCTACCAGGAGAGATGAACCGGAGCGCGGCCCGGAGATTCGTCACCTACAAAATGCTAATCACCCAGCCACCAGCCCTCGGAGACCCAGCGGGCCCCGGTCTTCGCGTGACGATGACAGAGCCGGTAGAAACCTTCGAGCCAGCCCGCCCAGGAGTCCCCGCACTCGGCGCAGGTGACGTTGTAGTAGCCCCTCACGCGCTGGGCTGCCGCAGCTCGTAAAAGTCGTTGCCGAGACGGATGGTGTAGGACTTCTGGTCGTCCGACTCCAGCAGCCGGGCGTTCTTGGCGCGTTCCAGCAGGTCCCAGGCTTCGGAGGCAGGGACCGGGTCCATCTCGCCGGTCTCCGGGTTGTAGTGGAGGCAGGCGGTGAACGCTTCCTTGACGTTGATGACGTACTGGCGGCGGTTCCGGCCGATGGTGGTAGGCATGGCGTAATCTCCCTGGTCAGACGCGTGGGTACTTTATATCTATCCTACGCAATCAGGGGGAGTGATCGCAAGATCACTCCCCCTGAGCGCCTACAACTTCACACGGGCTACCCGGATGCTTCGCACGGTGTGTCAAGTTCCGCCATGGCGGCGGCCATTGCCGTGTGCTTGGGGCAGTACTCGCCGTCAGACTCCAGCTCGCAGTACTCCGGCGGGGTGTCCAGGTAGTTCCCGCCCACCTGCCACGTGCAGCCCTCGGGCTCCTCCTCGGGGGTCACTCGGCCTTCACCCCGGTCGCTCGGGCCTGACCGTCCACCACGGCGCCATTCTCCGCGTCCTGGATCGCGTCCCGGAACCGGTGCCCGACCTCCCACGCCTCGTTGTACTGCCCGGCGAAGAGCAGCTTGGCGCACTGCCCGGCGATGTAGACCTGCGCAAGGGTGCCGGGGGCCCAGTTGAAGAGCCAGGTGTCGTTGTCCTGGTACTTGTGCAGCGGGTCCTTCTCCCAGCCGTGGCGGCAGAAGGTCACCTGGAAGCGCTCCAGTTCTTCCTTCGTGCCCCGGAACGCCTCGATCAGGTGCAGGGAGGCGGGGAACGGCTTGTTGGAGGGCCAGATGACCATGGAGCCTCCGGCGGACATGCCCATCTTCCAGTCACCGACGAAGTGGTGCTGTTCGGGCATGGTCAGGTAGGGCCAGGAGGCGGGGCGTTCGGCTTCGTTCTGGGTGCTCATGAGGTAACTCTCCTCAGGGGTGGGTGGCTTCCGACGCTATCGGGCGGGTCTGACAGCCCGGGGAGCCCCGGCCCGATGTATCTACCTTAGATCCGTCGGGCCGGGGTTTCAGGAGGTCTTACGCGGCCAGCGTCAGCTTCGCGGTCTTCAGCTCCGCCTTACGCGGCTTGTAGGCGGCGTTCAGGCGCTGGACCTGCGCGGCCGTGTAGTGGTTGACCTTGCGCAGCTTGGCCTTCCGGCCGCCCTTGCCGTCGACCGTGTTACGGGTGCGCGAGACCTTGACGGGCTTGATCTCCAGGCGCTTGGCGACCTTGCTGAGGGCTGCCGAGAGGCCCTTGACGTCGCTCTCGGCGACTCCGGCGGCGATGGCGTGCGTGGCGATGGACCGGCCGCGCTTGAGGGAGGAGGTGAAGCGCGTGGCGGCCGAGCGCTGGCGGAGGGTGCGACGGGCCTGGCGGGTGCGAGCGTTCATGACGGGGTCTCCTTGAGTTGGTGTCCCTGCTTGATGTATCTACACTAGCACCCTGTCAGGGTAGATACAACCGAGCACGGAAAAAGGGCCCGGCCGAAACCGAGCCCTTCACCCCCCGCCGAACCGTCAACTCCGGCTGTGCCACTTCATGCTGAGGAACGGGTCCTTACGGATACCGTCGTACGAGATCTCCACCTGGACCCGCTGCCCCTGCGCGGGGCTGTAGAAGTACGACGGCAGATAGGTGTCCTCCAGCGGGCCTTCCGGGACGTGCAGCCCCCGCTCGTAGTTCCGCACCCGTCCGGTGATCCCGTGCCACCCGGACTGTCCGGCCTGGTCGGCGTAGCGCATGAGCCGCCACTCATAGAGCCACAGGGTGACTCCGCCAACCGTGACGGAGGCGTCGGCGGCGGCCGGGCACTTCGTACGTCCGTGTCCGGCATCGGGGCCCTGGGACACCAGCACTTCCCACATCTGCCCGCACGCGCAGCGCACCCACGGGTCCTCGTCCAGGATTCCCCACAGGAAGTCCTGGAACATCGTGTCGCGGGCCTTGGCCAAATATGCCCGTGCGTCGTCCCGGCAGCCGGGGCTCGCTCCGACCATCGCGGCGTCAATCCACGCCTGCGGTACGTCCTTCTCGTCCATGCTCACGCGTCGTCTCCTCGGGTGCTCGGGTTTTCTCTACCCTACCGCGAAAGGAGCCGGAAGAGACCGGGAAGTGTGCCCTCCACGGGTTACCTCGCAGGGGTAACTGGGGAAGTAACCGGCATGAGCCGCCCCGACTTTGTCCGGACAAACGAAGATCATCTAAGCCCCTGAGATGCCAAATCCCTCTGGTTACCTCATGGTTACTCCAGTGGTTACCCGAAAAGTTACTTCTTCAATACGTACTCTGACCTGCGCTTATGCATGTGGGTTACCTGGTTACCTCTGTATGTACGCCCCTATACGTGCGCGTGTGTGCGCAGGAGGCGAGGGGGGTTCATCTTTCGGAATGGGGTAACCATCTGAAGAAACGTTCATGTGCTAGGGTAGATATCAACACCCCGAGGACATCACCAAGGAGACCTCACGATGGCCAAGCGCTACGAGCGAGTCAGCCGCCAACTGCCCCTCAAGGACGCCGACCGACTCTGGCTCGACCTCGCCGCCTACCGCAAGAAGACAGGGCAGAAGACGATGTACGCCCGCCAGCGGTACGGCAGTGGCTGGGCGATCTTCGAGGTCATAGAAGAGTCGGAACCCGCCGCGAGCTGACTGCCTTCCCTCGGGTGTAGACAGCCCCGAGGGAACATGCTAGGGTAGATACATCAACACACGGACACCACATCTAGGAGACCGGAAATGCCTTCTTCCTCCCTTGCCACCGTCCCCGCCGTCAAGGTTCCCTTCGCCGCCGTGCGGCCGGGCTACAAGATCTCGTTCCAGGTGGCCGTTGACGGCAAGCAGGTCGTCAGCCGAGGAGAGGTCTTCTCGGTCCGCCGCGTGAGCAACAACAAGCTGGAGATCACCCTCCTGCACGCCAAGACGGGCTCCCTGTTCACCAACAAGGTCAAGGGCAGCGACCCCGTCATGATCCACTCCGAGGTCTTCAGCGTGGAGCCCACGGACGGTCTCGGGACCTTCCTGATGGCGCAGCTCACGGAGAAGATCAAGCAGGACGCCATGGACTTCTACGACCTGCCGATCGAGGACTAAGCACAACAGTTGACCGGGGGTGGAAAGTTACGGCTTTCCACCCCCTTGTTTTTGCTAGTGTAGATAGCTCGCCCAGACACCCGAGGGAGACACGTCATGCAGTACTACGCCGTGTACTTCGTGGAACCCGACGCGGTCCGCAGGTACGTCGTCAAGGCCAATGATCATCGCCAGGTCGAGCAGCGCTCCATCGCCCAGTACATGGCGGACCCCGAGCGGCCGAAGGGGGCTCCCCTGGCCGAACGCGGCCGGGTTGCGAACCTGACGCCGAAGCAGGTGAACGGTGAGTTCATCCCGCGCATCGACGGGAAGACCGTTCCCGGCGGTCCGCACGCAACGCGTGATCTGGCCGTGGAGGCAGCGGTGGAGTTCCTGGACAGCCGGAGGTCCCAGTGACGGATCTGGAGCGGGCGGTCCTGCCCTACCTGATGCACGTGCACGTGAGCCGTACGCCCAAGTGCACGTGTCCGAAGGACAGTTGGTCGCCGTGCGGGGCGCAGTACGAGGGGCGTTACGACGCCCGGTGTCCGGATCACGGCGGTCCGCTGCCGAACAAGACGGCGCATTACGTGCTGGCCTGCCCGAAGCCTGACCCGAACACGGTGATAGTGCGGTGACCTCCCTGGAAGGCTTACTGGGCGGCTTCAACCCGTGTCTGCCTCGCCACTGGTTATGATAGGGTAGATACATCGTAGGGAACACCAGAACGAGGAGACCCCTGTGAAGATCATCGTGAGCGCCGAGACCGAGACCTGGCATTCCCGGCTCCGCGACCCCGACGACGAGATGGACAACGGAGACACCGACGGCCGTGTCTCCAACGTCACCGCCTGGCAGGACATGTCGGGCAAGGAGTACTACAGCTATGGCGACTCCGCCAGTGCCGACCTCCCCGTCAAGCTCGGGGACATCGTGTACGCGGTCGTCGCGGACTACAGCAGCGGCGACACGTCCGGACGTTCCGGAGGTCACGCCAAGGTACTGGACGTCTTCGCCACCCCCGAGGAGGCCGAGGGCCTGCTGAAGGCCGCGAAGGCGGACCCGGTATCTTCCCGCTTCCAGGACCGCTACCGGTTCGAGCACAACGGCAAGGAGTACACCCGGGTCTGGATGGGGCACTTCGAGGAGCTGAACAGCCTGGACGTGTGGGACGTGGCCGTCGGCCGTCACCCGCAGGACCGTTTCCGCAAGGGAACCGGCCGCTACAGCGCTCACAAGCAGGGCAGGTAAACAAGTGACCTTCGACCACGACTTCGAGCCGTCAGAAGAAGGCAACCCCGTCATGGAGAGGTGCCCGGCAGAGAACTGCGTGGCCACCGAAGGTCTATGGCTCATGGAGTGCGCTCCCGGGCGCACCTGGACCTTCGTCAACGACTGCGGTCACTGGGGCTTCATCCATGCGAAGCCTGTCGAGAAGTAGGCACGACGCCCCGGGGTTCTCGCCCCGGGGCCTTTGCGTTAGGGTAGATATATGCACGAGAAGCTGGAAGCCGCGTCGGAGTGGATCACCGACGGCTACGTACTGACCAAGCTGCACGGGATCACCCGCAAGGGCAGTTGCACCTGTGGCGGGCGGTGCGGCAAACGCGCGGGCAAGCACCCCGTCTACAAGGACCCACACGGCGAGCACAGCATCCGCACGCTGGAGCAGGCCGAGGCCGCGTTCGGCAGCGGGCTCTACAACATCGGATTGATCACCGGAACGCCCACGGGCGTGGTCGTGCTGGACGTCGACACCGACGAGGGCAAGAAGGGCCGGGAGTCCCTGGAGAAGCTGGCCGCCGTGTACGGCTGGGACGACCTGGAAGGCACCCGGCAGCACAAGACGGGCGGCGGCGGTGCGCAGTACCTGTTCACCTACCGGGGTCCGGCACTGAAGACGGCCCTGTCTTCCCTTGGCAGGCCGAGCGGCTGGAAGCTCGGGGACCCGGACCCTTACCCGGATCTCGACTTCAAGGCGGGCGACGGCGGGGCGTTCATCGTCCTGCCGCCGTCGGTGTCGGGCAAGGGCGTCTACGAGGTCTTGTCCGACGACCCGATCCAGAAGGCCCCCAGGTGGCTCCTGGCGCTCTGCGAGAAGCAGTCCGACGCCGAGGGGCAGGAAGGCACCGTTCAGACCGGCAGCACGGCGTACACGGCCCCTCCGGACGGTGCGACGGCCCAGCGGTGGGACTTCTATGCGGACTGGGTCGTCACGGGGGCCCGTAACGAACTGCGGGCGCTCCAGGACGCTCCTACCGGCTGGACGATGGGCATCTTCCGGGCCTGCTGCACGATTTTTGAGATCGTGAACTCGCCGTGGAACACGATCTCCGTCAAGGAGGGTGACCGGTTGATCCGGGAGGTGCTGCCGAGGGTGACGGACGGCAGCGGGTTCAACCCGTGGGACGTGGTGGAACAGGCCCGGCGGCGGACGGCCGGTCGCGGTCGTCCGGCGCCTTGATACCTAGGAGAAGAAACTGTGACAAAGCGTAAGAAGATCCGTCCCAAGGACGTTTTCTTCTTGTTTCCCCTGGTCGTGGGGCTGCCCATTGCGCTGACTCCGACGCATCCGGAGGTCGCCTATGTGTCTCTGCCCGTAGGTTTCGCCTGGGTGGGCTGGATGATGTGGGACCTCTTTACGGACGGTAAGTCGAAGGCGGTGCGGCTGGAGGAGCGGCGGGTCCGGGAACTGGAGGCGATCCGGCACCGGACGGCGGAGCTGGAAGCGGACCTGGGGTACGAGCCGCTGAATCTCCATGAGCTGGATGGTCTGTACCGCGAGAGGTAGGCCGGACGGAGGTCGTTGCAGCTCCCACCTTGAATGTGCTAGGGTAGATACATCGCAAGCAGTTGTATCTACAGGAGGTAAATGTGACAACTCCCCTCATTCAGGTCGACGTTGACGGTGTGCTTATCCCGACCTACGCGACCCGCAGGCCCAAGGGCTACCAGACCTACCGCGTGACCCGTGGCGGGGCAGGGACGTCCGTGGGCACGGGAAAGGCCATCTGGCTGAACCCCAAGCACGGCCCGTGGCTGCGCGCCCTCAAGTGCGACCTGAACTGGGCGACGTCCTGGGAGGGCGACGCGAACCGGGAGATCGGTACGCGGATCGGCCTCCCGGAGATGCCGCACGTGACGTTCCCCCACAAGTACGTCAACCACCCCGACGGCTCCCACTGGAAACTCAACGAGGTAATGATGAACGCGGAGGGCCGTCCGTTCGTATGGATAGATGACGCCATCACCGGCGCCGACACCGTCCGAGCCGCCCGGGAGTACCCCGCCCCGGCGCTGTTGTACCGCGTGGATCCCCGATGGGGGCTCACCGTGGACGACATGGCGAACATCTGGCAGTGGCTCGATTTCATCAAGTCATGACGCCCGTGCACGGTGTACAGCAGGAAGCCCGCCGAACCCCTGACGGCGGGTTTTCTTGCATGTGGGGCCACTTCTATTTAGGGTAGATAAACCTTACTTACCCTGGGGGGAGACCCATGGACCTGACCAGCCTCGAAACCGACCCGGTGACATCCGTAGATCCGAACGTCCTGCTCCGTAACCTGCGGGAACTTGCCGCGCAGACGATGGCCGATCTGGACAACCCGGAGACCTGCGAAGAGGTGGCCGCGAACGAGGCAGCCCTTGCGGAGGCGTTCTTGCAGCTCGATGACTGGATGTCCCGAAAGGGGTTCCCTCCGGCAGCATGGCAGGACTCCAGCGAATGATGTGCTAGGGTAGAAACAACTTCGCGGGGACATGTGCCCGCTTGAAGCGCAAGACCCTATCGAACAAACGAGGTATAGCTCACAGATTCGATCAAATTTACCAAAACGTGTGCCTGGCCCCGGTGTAATGCCGGGGTCAAGTCATGCCCCGAACAGGGAGATAGATCGTCGTGAACAAGTTCGCCAGCGCCTCCGTGTGCCTCGCCCTCGCAGGTGGGGCGGTCCTCGGCACCGCAACCGACTCACAGGCCGCGACCGCGCTCAAGATCAGAGCCCTGAACGAAGCGAAACGCCATATAGGTGCGCCGTACTCCTACGGCGCCGCCGGTCCCTACCGGTTCGACTGCTCCGGCCTCACCAAGTACAGCTACGGCAAGGTGGGAAAGAGCATCCCCCGCACGGCCGCTTCGCAGTACAACTCCATGCACCACGTAAGTCAGGCGAACCGGCAGGTCGGCGACAGCATCTTCATCGCAGACCGCAACGGCGTTTACCACACCGGGTTCTACGCAGGCTTCTGGAACGGTCACGGCTGGATGCTGGACGCCCCGCGCACCGGCAGCACGGTCGGCTACCACCAGATCCGCTGGTACACCGACGGACCGTCCCGCTGGTCGTATTACGGCAGGCCGTAGCGCCCCTCGTGAAGCGGTAGACCCCAGGCGCCGAGCGCCCGCAGCGGTCCCCTCACACGGCGTCTGAAGAGCACACCACAGGGCAGGGCACTCCAAAGTGCCCTGCCCTTTTGCTAGGCTCGGGAGCAGCTAAGCGTTAGGGTAGATACATGATCGACACTTCCCTCTCCCGCCGCGAGCGGGAAGCCCTCCGCATGTCCGCAGAGGGCCTGTCCCCGTCCCAGATCGCCGACGAGATGTTCGTGACCCCGGCCACCGTGAACAAGTACATGGACCGGGCCCGCCGGAAGCTGGGCGCCCTCACCAACATGCACGCGGTCCTCATCGCCACCCGGGCCAACCCCGCCCTGCTGGCCGGAACGACCGCTCAGCACGGCACAGAGAAGGCCCTGACGTGGCACGAAGACCACGGGATCCCCCTGTGCGGCCCGTGCGAGGAGTACGCCGAGGTCCCCGCCGAGCTGTCCGCCCCGGTCCGCAGCCCCTACCGGCGCCTGACCCCTCCCGCCCTGTCCCTGAACAGCCGCAAGGGCTCACCCGTGGAGTGCGGGACGATCCAGGCGGCCAACCGGCACATCCGCGAGGGCAAGAAGATCGGGGAGCTGACCTGCGCGTGTCCTGAGGCTTACCGCGCCTGGTGGCAGGCATACCGCCGGACCGCTTGAGCCCCGCACACCCCTGAGCTAGGGTAGATACTTCCCGCCGGACACCACACCGAGGAGCCCTTGATGACCGCCCTCCACACCAACCACCTCGAAGACGCCGTCCAGGCCCTGCGCAAGGACCCCGTCGTCATCGCCATGGCCCGGGGCCTGCACGGTGTCCCGCGCGAGGAGATCACCTCCCCGGACGGCGGCCCCACCTCGGCCTTCATGAACGTTGCCAACGACGAGTACAACCGGCGCGGCGGCAAGTACGAGGGGCCCAAGCCGGTCGGGGCCGTGGGCCGGGCGGTCCTGAGCCTGCTGGCCTCCGCCGGGCTTACCCCGCAGGAGCTGTACGAGGACTGGGATGACGCCTTCCTCCAGAAGACGATAGACCGGGTGACCCGGCGGATTGATCAGACCCCGACTCCTCCGCTCCTGGACCTGCACGCGGAGCTGGTCGCGGAGCAGACGCGGCGCCGCAACGCCTGATCTGTTCGGCCTTGGAACCCCTGGCGGACTCGCCGGGGGTTTCTTGTTGTCCCGGCCACCCCAACATGCTAGGGTAGATACATCAGTTGGACACCGAACCGAGGAGACCGCGATGTACCCCGAATTCGACCCGATGTGCCAGGAATGGGACGGCGGTGACGAAGACGTCGACCCCTGCTCCGTCGGCGACCACGACATGCAGCCCTTCGAGCACGAGGGCGAAGAGGGCATCGGCTGCACCGAGTGCGGCATCACCCCCGCCGAGCTGAAGGGAAACTGACGTGGACCGCACCGAGATGTACGCCATGCAGTACCGCGAGGAGAACGGCATCCTCCCCGACGAGGTCTACGTCTTCACCGACGAGGACGACTACGACGACCCGGAGCAGCGCGAGATCATCGATCTGGTGCTGGACAACTACGCCGCCACCAACGCCTCCCGCCGTATGGAGCGCGCCTGGAACCGCATCGCCTTCCTGGAGCAGACCCTCCGCGAGCACGGAATCGAGCCCCCGAATGCCTACTCCTGAGTTCCGAGACACCCAGCGCGCCGACGAGACCCGCCTTCGCGACTACATCAAGGTCCGCGCCAATCACGGGGACTGGGTCGAAGGGAAGGTGACCGAGCTGGCCCTGCACGGCGACCGGTACGAAACCGTCATCATCACCATCCTGGCCCAGAACCCTCCCCGTCTCGTCCACGTCCGGCGCCTGCCCGGAGACCCCATCAGTTACTCCCTTACCCGCCCCGAGGACACCCAGTGACCGAGCAGCCCAGCCGCTTCCATGCCTCCCCCGCCCAGATCGACGCGTTCCTCCGCGAGCACTTCGCGGAGGACGCCCTCCTGAATTACTACCGAGCCGTCGGGGACGAGATCCTGGACGAAGCCCTCTCCCACGGCCGAGAGCACCGGGGCGTGATGGAGTCCCGCAACGCCAAACACGTCTACCTGGCGGGCATGGCCGACGTCATGGAGGCGATCTGGGACTTCCGGTACTACCCGGCGAAGCTCCCCGCGCTGAAGACCTACGACCGGCCGTTCAACAAGCCCCGGGAGAACCGCGCGGTCCCGGAGACCTTCGATGCCCTCCTGGAAGCCTCCAGCCCGCCGGGAGCCCGGGAGCTGGAGGAGGCGCACCCGGTCCCCAAGGACGCCCGTCAGAAGATGCGCGAGGCACTGCTGCGCCTGCACCCCGAGGACAGCACCTACCACCCCACCAACACCCGCCTGCCGTCCCCCAAGCTCCCGATCGACGTACGCATCCGATCGATCCCGGGCGGGTTCGTCGCTCTTCAGGACGACGACCCGAAACGGACCGTGGCAGCCGCCAACAGCCTCCCCGTCCTCATGTCCAAGCTGCAAGACGTCTCCGGCACCGTGAACGTCATGGACCCGAACCAGGAGATCCAGCCGCTGGCCCCGGTCCCTGCGGAGATGCAGGCGGTCCAGAACACCCCGGCCGGGGAAACCCCTCAGCCGTGCTACCGCACGAAGACCCACGAGCCGCACAAGTGGCTGAAGGGCCGAAAGGCAGTGCAATGCCCCGGGACCGTCGAGAGCTGAAATAGCGCAACCAAAACCGCGCCTTTTCCCGGGCAGGCCGCCCCTTTCACACGGGTTACACTGGCGGCACCCACACCCCGCATCCTCACCAGGATGCGGGGTTTTCTTTTGCCCGAAGGAGAACCCGTTGCCGGTCACCATGGAAGAAGCGATGCGCCGGGTCACCGGGATCCTGATGCACCCCGTCTTCTCGCAAATGCGCCCCGACTGCCGTATCACCCCGGGCCCGAACCGCACAGTTATCGTGAGCGGGCCGAGGGGCCACCTGGACGGCTTCGTACGGGCCTTAGAGCGCTGCGGCCTACACGTCACCCGTCCCGCCCCTGCAACGCTGTCAGTGGCCTTCCCAGAGCCGGAGTAAATGCCTTCCACAGAGACGGCTCCGGCCGCCGAACAGAAAATCCTGCTACGCGCCCGGGAGGTCGCTTTGATTCACAACTCACCCCAGCCGGGGGATATCGGCTTAACCAGCATCAGCGGCTTCGTGGGCGCCCTCATACGCATAGGGCAGTGGCTGAACGGAGACGGCTTCTCCCACTTCGAGCACGCGTTCATCGTCCTGGAGGACGGGATGCTGATCGAGGCAATGCCGGGCGGCGCGCAGATCGTGCCGCTGTCCGACTACGACGACTACGACGTCCTGTACGTTTCCCCGGCCGGTCTCACAGATTTGGACCGGAAGCGAATCTGTGACGTGGCCCGCTCTTTCGAGGGCGTCGAGTACTCCTTCGTGGATTACGCCGCAATTGCGGCACACCGGTTACGTCTGCCCATTCCGGGATTGCGGGAATTCGTTTCCGCGACGGGCCACCAGATCTGTTCCCAGCTTTGTGACAACGCGTACCGGCGGGCGGGAATCAAGCTGTTCTCGGATTCCCGTTGGGAGGGTTACTGCACCCCGGGGTCGTTGTACCAGCGGCTCCGCTGACGGCGGTAAGCTGACACAGAAGAGCCCGTCCCCACTTGCCTTGGGGACGGGCTCTTCGTGCGTGCTGCGGGCGGTCAGCGGGACGCGGTGAGGGCCTTGGCCCGCTGGTCCAGGATCGCCGTCCTGATGTTCTTGGCGGTCGAGTCGGACACTGCCCCGTACCCCGCCTCCTCGATCGCGGTGGCGAACTCGGGTCCGCTCGGCTGCCTCTTCCGGCGCCGCATCTCGGCGTCGAAGATCGGGCTCGCCAGTTCGATCCACTCCGCCATCGGGCGCCGCTTGCCCCTCTTGCCGCCAGTTGGCGACACCTCCGAGCTGTCGCCAGAAGCGCCGCCAGAAGAGCTGTCGCCAGTTCCCGAGCTGTCGCCAGTTCCGCTGTTGGCGGCCGAGCTGTCGCCAGTTCCGCTGTCGCTCCTGTCGCCAGTTCGTCCGCTGTTGGCGCCAGCTCCGACGGGCTCATCGACAGCTCCGGCCCAGTTGTCGCCAGCTCCGTCCGAGCTGTCGCCAGCTCCGTCCGAGCTGTCGCCAGCTCCGTTGTTGGCGCCAAGAGCGGCTGCCGCCAGTTCGTCGCCAACCGCCAGGAAGTCGATGAAGCCGGGGTCCGCCGCCTCCTCCGGGAGATCGCCAATAGAGACGGTCACGGCCCGCTTCTTGTCGCCGCCAACAGCGAAAGTGCTGGTCAGAGGCTTCTTGTCGCCAGTTCCGCGAGTTGTCGCCAGGTCTTCCTGGCGCTTCTCCCAGTTGGCGGGGGCGCTCTTGGCGGTAGAAGCTGCTGCCGCCAGTTCGCTTCCTGTCGCCAAGTTGGCGCCAGTTCCAGCCGCCAGTTCGTGGGTGTCCTTGCCGCCAGTTCGCGCCGCCAGCTCGCCGCCAACAACGGAAGGGGTCTCCGCTCCTGTCGCCAGTTCGCCGCCAGGAACTGCCGCCAGTTCGTCTGCCGCCAACTCCGCCGACAGCTCTGCGGGCGCCAGTTCGCCAAGACGGAGCAGCACCTTCTGGCGCTCCGTGATCTTCCTCCGCCAGCCCTTGCCGAACTGGTCCTGAAGATCGGCTCGCATCAGCTTCCGGTTCCGCTCCAGCAGCAGGCCCACCCGGTAAGAGATGACCTCCCACAGGACCATCCGCCGCCACAGGGTCCAGGTGGAGATCGGCGCCAGAAGCCACCTCGACTTCCGGACCTTATCCATCCGCTTCCCGGTCACCGCTCCGATGCGGGTCCGGTACACGTGCGCGGCAACCTCGGAGAGCAGAACCCACAGCATCGGCAGCGCGCCGTGACCGATCTGGGCGGCCACAGCGTCACCCGCTGCCGTGACGTTCATGTAGACCGTCACAGCCGTCAACGCCCACGGAACCATGCGCACCCAGGCGAGCGGCATATCGAGCCGGATCAGCAGCAGGTTGACGAGCGAGAACACCGGAATGGAAATATCCAGGGCCACCGGGAGAATGATCGGCGGGTCGAATCCCCACCGCGCCGCAGCAGCGGACACGGAGTCAACAGACGAGTACAGACCGATTCCGCCACCCGTGATCGCCCCCACGGTCACCACCCCGAGGAGCACCTTTTCGAAGCGCCCCAGAGAGGGGACTTCGCGTTCCGGCGGGGGCGAGTCGATCTTCATTTCGGCGGTCCTTTCAGGTGGCTAAAGTGGTGCTAGTCTAGCACTCCCTGTCTGACATGCCGTTAAAATGCGCTGGTTAGGCGTGTCCTGAGGAATCGTCAATTCCGACAAAAACGCCGATAGCCGCACACACGAGGTGGACGGCTATCGGCGTTACTGCTCGGTATTCAGTTGGCTGGAACCGGTGAGGCTCCTGGGATGATCACCCGGGCTATCCCGGCGCCCCGGATGAGACGAGAACATCCTCCGCACGGGGCATCCGTGCAATACAGCGTGGCCCCTTTCACGGAAGCGCGGGCGAAAAGCAGTGCATTCGCCTCGGCATGTACCGAAACGCATGCCCCGGCCCCGGTGTCATAGGAACTGCCGGGTTGTGCGGCTTGCGTACATGGCCAGTACTCACCGCAGGCGCAACGCCAATCCGCGCAAGAGCAGTCGGTTTCGTTGTGCACATGGCACCACTTGTCGGCCTGCTTGTAGTGCCGTCCGCGAGGGCATTCCCCCTTGAGGCAGGACAGGCCGCCGGGCGGGCTTCCGTTGTACCCGGTGACGATGATGCGGTGATCTTCGTCCACGATCACGGCGCCCACCTGACGGCGGGTGCAGTCGGCACGGGCCGCTACAGCTCGCGCGATTCCGAGAAAATAGGCGTCCCAGTCGGGGCGGTCAGGCACAGCGGTTCTCCAATCAGCAAAAGGGGGCTGTACGGGATTATCCCGTACAACCCCCGGAGGGTTTCTTACAGGGCCTTGGCGAGGGCGTGCAGCTCCCGTACGGGGCCCTGCTCCAGACGGCTCACCAGGTGCTCCGGCCACTCGACTCCGGCCGCCCCACGGATGTTGCCCGCGATGGACGCCAGGGAGTCGCTGTCGCCCTTGGAGACGGCCGCGCGCTGGAGAACCTGCACGGGCTCGTCCCACAGGCCCACGGTGCACAGCATCGCGCCCGCGAGGGCTTCCGGCGCGGTCCAGCCCTCACCCGTGATGATGCACGGGTCGTTCTGGCCCTTCCAGCCGTTCCGCAGCGCCCTGTCCGCCTGGCGCAGGTAGAAGCCGCAGCGCTGGTATCCGGCCTGGAGGTAGGACAGGGCCGAGTCGAACTGGGACAGCTCCCACAGGGGGCCGAGGACGGTCTCCGGGTAGTGAATGAACTGGGACATCTCGCACATGTCCAGCAGCATGTCCAGGATCTCCCGGCCGTTCATCCCGTCGAAGGCGCCCGTGACGGCGGCCGTGGTGAGCGCGGCCGAGGCGAGCGCGGCAGGGTGGGCGTGCGTCATGGCCGAGGACAGGTAGGCGATATCGATCAGGGATCCGGCGCCCGGGTTCATGTACAGGCCGATCGGCGCAACGCGCATGTTGGCGCCGCAGCCCATCGTGTCGATGTCCGTGGCCCGGATCCAGGTACCCAGCTCGGTCTCCCAGGACCGGTCGTCGTCCAGCTTCCGGCAGGCGCTCATGCACGCCCCGCCCGGGGCCCGTGTGTTGTCGGGGTGCTTGGACCAGGCGACATACTTTCGTGCCAGTTCGGCCGCGAGGTTGTTGGTGTACTGGATGCGAAAACCGTTCTCGGCGGCGAGGAGCGCCCGGCCCGTGGCGATGGTCATCTGTGTGTCGTCGGAGACGAGCGCGTGCCCGGTCTCGTCCTGGTAGTGCGCGGCGTTGGGTGCGTTGTCGAAGTCGGCGTTGCGCCAGTCGCGGCCGGGGATGTTCTTGAGGTGCTGGCCGACGGGGGAGAACTCGCGGCTGTAGCCGAGGGCGTCTCCGAGGGCGCCGCCGATGAGGGAGGACAGCTTCTTCTGCTGGGTGGTGAAGGTCATGGTGGTGTACTCCTGGGGTGTTGGGGTGATGTATCTACCCTAGCACATTCTGAATTGAACGTGCAAGGGTAGACAAATCAGACAAGACTATGACTGCCGGGCAATCGCTGCATTCGCCCAGAACATCACCGTCTCCAGATGCGTCATCGCCAGCGCCTTCTCCCGGCCCTCCGGCACCACGACGTTCAAGAACTCCGCCATCGTCGCGCACGCCTCCCGCGTCACCTCATGCGCAGACGCGGTCTCCGGCCCCTTCGGCGGGTGGTACTCGAACCGATTCCGTAACTCAGCGGCATCCATCGTGAATCTCCTTCTCGTACTCCCGCAGGAACTTGCGGACGGTCTGGTTATGCATCGCCTTGCGCAACGCCGTCGGATCCCCGCCCACCATCGGAGGAACCGCAGGAGAGCCCAGGCGCCGGATCTCCTGCTGGGTGTTCGCCGTCCACATGGGCAGCCCCACCGGGTAGTCCTGCATCCGGCCCCACAACTGCGCGAACACCACGTGGTTGTACGCCCCGTAGTCCGCCCACAGGCACGGATCCGAGTAGCGGGTGATGAACTTCCGGGCGCCCTGCGCGATCGACGCGAGCGGCATCACGAACTGATAGTCCGGGTGCTCGGTGTCCCACGGGTTGAAGTGCCCCTCCCGCACCGGCAGGTACGGCATCACGTGCTCGGGGAGGTAGCGGTGCCGGAAGATCGGCCCGAACGGCATCCCCTGGTTGATCGCGTAGAAGAACTCGCCGTCCGGCGCCACGATCGCCAGGGAGATCAGGTCGATGGTGCGCCCGTTCTCGTAGAACTCGCAGGCCAGGTCAAGATCCACGGGGTGCCTCCAGATATGCGTCAAGGGCCTGTTCGCCTCCGGTGCGGAGTGCGTGCAGGCCCTTCTCAATGTCCGACGGGTAGGTGGCTGCGTATGCGGCGAACCAGGCGTCGTCTCTCTCAGGTCCCAGATACCACTGCTGGGCAGTGAGGATGGCGTCCCGGAGTGCCGTCCGGGTGTTGTTCACGTGCCCTCGGTGGGATTCGAACCCACAAGCCTTTCGGCGGCAGCTTTTGAGGCTGCGGTGTATGCCATTTCCACCACGGGGGCTGGTGTGCTGCAACGAACGCTGCAAGCGGGGTTGTGCTGGTCAGATTACGTCTGAGGGGAGCCGCCGTCAACGACTCCCCTCTAACACCTGGACCCGCAGTGATCCTAACACCCCTCGATCGCCAGACGTCCGCCGTGGAGTTCGGTCTGCCCGACCATCGCCTGCTGGCCCGCCTCGGTCCCGCCGTCCCAGCCGATCGCGCTGTATCGCCCCTGGCGGGAGCTGACGGTCAGCTCCTCGGCGGCCATGGATTCCGCGAGGCGCTTTTTGATGTCCGTGACGACGAGCGCGTACCTGTCGTCAGCCTGCTGGACGGCATCCGCCCGCTTGTCGCGAATCCGCTTGGCAGCTTCCACGAAGAACGCGAAGCAGAAGCTCTTGCGGTGCAGCTTGATCCGCCGGTTCAGGTCGTTCACGTACTTCTTGGGGTCGGCGTTGTTGCTGCGGAGCAGCTTGATCAAGTCCTGGAGCGCCACCAGAGCATCATCGGTCTTCTTCAGCCTGGCGATGAACGCCGTGCTCGCGGAGGTCTCCTGGAGGACCAGGGAAGGTATGAGCACCCTGAGCACCTGCATTGTGGACGCGGTCGCGTGGACGGTGACGCCTTCCGGCACGTACCGCTGTCCTCCGTTCCTGCGGCGGTGGCCCTGCTTGATCACGTAGGCGCTGGCTCCCATGGCTTCGACCACCTGGTAAACGCCGTGGTGCCGGTCGGCCCCGATGCCGTAGGTAGAGGGCAGGTGGAACGTGTCGACCTCGATCTCCTCGCGGACCCACTGGCCGCTGTGGGGGTCGAGGCGGGAGGCGTCGATCTTGTACTTCTCGGTGAGGGTGGCGATGCGGTCGAGGGCGTTGTTCCGCTCGCCTTCGGAGGCGTCCTTGTCCTCGGCGAGACGCAGCAGGCTCTCGATGCGTGCGCGGATGTTGGCGGGGGTGGTGTTCTGGGCCATTTCTCCTCGTCAGGGTGTGAGGGACTGTGTTCGCCAGAATATCAGGGTAGAGATTTCGCGGGTTTTCCGGTTGGGGGTTGCACACGTTCCAAATCACATGCTAGGGTAGATACATCAACACGGAGACACCAACACCGAGGAGACTCCCCATGGCACTCACCTTCGCTTCCGACAAGATGACCTCCGCGCAGGAGGGTTACATCAAGTCCCTGCTGGCCTCGCGTCTCGCCCCCAAGGGCCTGGCCGCCGGATTCTCCTCGGACCTGACGAAGACCCAGGCGTCGAGCATGATCACCAAGCTCAAGAAGTGCCCCTTCATCTCGGGCACGCAGAGCACGCAGGTCAAGGCGGTTGCCACGGAGATCGTCCCTGAGGGCTTCTACTGCGTAGGCGACAACGTCTACAAGGTCCAGACCTCGAAGACGTCGGGCGCGAAGTACGCGAAGGTTTGGACCGGCGGGCACTCCAAGTGGGCCTACGCCCCGGGCATCGTCAAGACCCTGACGCTGGCCGACAAGCTGACGGAGGCGCAGGCGGCGAAGTTCGGCAAAAAGACGGGACACTGCTGCATCTGCTCCAAGCTCCTGACGAACGCAGAGTCCGTCGCGAAGGGCATCGGCCCCATCTGTGCAGACAAGATGGGCTGGTAACACCCAACAAGGGGCCCTTCGGGGCCCCTTCACCCGTTTAGAGAGGAATTCCCATGGAAGAACTGGTCAACTGGCCGGGCACGCTGGACCTGACCGACTCGGGGGAGGGCGGCCTGTTCGCCTGGATGATCGTCCCCGAGGCGATGACCGACGGAGATGTCCCCGGCCCCAACGTGTACGGCAACAACTGCCACGTTGACGTGACCGCCTACCTCTCCCGGCCCCGCCTCATGATCAACCGACCGGACGTGTGCGTCAGCCCCGAGTGCTCCCAGGTCTTTGTGCCCTACGAGCACCGCAACTCTTGGTTCGATCACTCGATGACACTCGAAAAGCTGGTCACGGCAGCGGAAGGGGAGGGGGAGACCAGCCCGCTCCGCCGGGCGCTGTTCGGAACCCTCGGGCAGGACGATCTCAGCGTGCCCCTGCTGGTGGCGGTGTTCCTCGGATCGACCCACCAGAGCCTCTGGGACGCCCGCCTGGGCCGGTACTTCCAGGTCACCAAGGAAACCCTCACGCTGCCCGGCCAGGCCCTCTACAGCGGCTTCCAGGCCGTGTACGGGGTGGACCCGGTCATCCTGACGTTCCTGGACACCTGAGTACGCCCCGTTCCGCCACCCCGCGCCACGGCCGCGCGCTAGTGTAGATATTCCGGGTCGGTATGCCAGGAAGTGATCACTATGCACACATCGGCGGACGTTCCGCTGACGCATTGCCCGTGGTGCGGGGGGCGGATCGTGTACGAGAAGTTCCGGACCGGACTCGCCTGGGCGCACGATCTGGGCGGCGGCGTGACGGACCCGCTGTGCCCGGATCCGCCGGTCGTCCGGCAGACCAAGCAGGACTGAGGGGCGGGGATTTGCACCCTCCCGCCCTTCCTTGCTAGGGTAGATATATCGTCAAGTACATGGAGTTCAGCATGCCCCTCTCCCTCCCGCCCTTCCCCAAGATGCCCTACCCCTACAAGGCCCACCCGTGGACCGCAAACAGACGCTAAATGCCGAAGGGGCAGGGAGATCACTCTCCCTGCCCCTTCGGCGCGTGCGGGTCTAGTACTTGCCGTTGCTGAGAATGTCGCCGGTATTGTTGTAGACGGTGACCAGGCCGTTCTTGGACTCCTTGCCCCGGCTCTGCTGCCAGTCGGCGAACGCGGCGGCGAGCAGCTTGCCGCGTCCGGCGTCGTCGCTGACCATGTCACCCGCGTAGTCGGTGTAGATGTCCGCCGCGTCCAGGATGTCGTTGTTGCCGTCCGCGCCCTGGACCTTGGTGACGTGCTTGGCGGCGGCCTTCTCGACGGCCGTGCCGTTCTTCTCCACGTACGCCTTGAACGCGTCCACGGCCTTCGGCTCCGGCTTCGCGGCGCTCTGGTGGCTGCCGGTGCCCTTGGAGAAGGCCGGGGGCTCCGAGGAGTCCTTGTCGCCGTTGGACGACGCCGCGATCCCGATCACGACGAAGACCGCGACGATCAGAAGGAAGTACAGGCCCTTGCGCTTCTTCTTGGGCGGCTCGGCCTGGGGCGTCACCGGCTGCGTCGTCTGGCTCATGTGGGCTCCCCCTGGAGTGAGTTGGGGCCTCTACAGGGGCTGGCGTCCCAGGAGGCTCAGAGGAATCTTAGGGGATACCGTCAACCTGCTATATCTATCCTCTTATCCGAGAAGATTCGATCGGCCTTTTGCAGGCTTAGTTGCAGGCTCCCTTAAACGTCCCCGGTAAGCTAACGTGCAAGTAGCCGGAAATAATCGGTCCACTTACACGGGACCTGTACGCACCTGTAGGGGATCATGAGCCTCATAGCCGACCTGTCGAAAATCGAGTCCCGGCGGGGCACCTTCCCGGGACCGCAGTGCACCGTCGCCCGGATCATGAGCCAGCTCTCCGAGGACGAGCGCACCAACCTCACCCGCGTCATCGACAACCCCGAGATCCCCGGCTCCGTCATCGCCGGAGCCCTCACCAGCAACGGCTACCCGGTCGCCGACAAGACCGTCCTGCGCCACCGCAAGCGCGGCCAGTCCTCCGGCTGCCACTGCCCGCAGGAAGCCGCGTGAGCGGCAGCGGGTTATCCCGCGACCTGGACGACCTGCTGCGGCTCTCCCAGGGCCAGGCAGCACCGTCCAGGGCCGGAGTGAACCCCACGGCCCCCGTCGGCCGCGAGTGGCAGCCCGGCGTCGCTTTCGGTGCCGACGGCTCCATGACCGTCGTCACCGCCCCCACCACGACCGGACCGCAGGACCAGAACGCCTGGAAGGCTGCCGTCGAGGAGCTGGGGCTCACCGTTCCCGAGGGCTGGACCGTCCAGCTTGCCGAGGCCAAGTACGACCCGGCCGCCTGGACCCGCGCGGCCGAGGGCGAGGACGCCGTCACCCAGGCCGTCTGGCGCCTGAAGTTCCGTGTCGCACCGGCCACCATGGCGGGCTACGGGGCCGAGGACGTCGCGACGATGGTCCGGGACGCCATGAGGGTCAAGAGGACCCCCAGGCGCCTCGCAGCGGCCTCCCGGGGCCTCGTGGTCGCCTACGCCGACCCCCAGACCGGCAAGGTCGACCGCCGGGGCGGCACCCCCGAGCTGATCGCCCGCGTAGCCGAGAAGTTCGACCGGCTCCAGGACCACGTCCGCGACCTCAAGGCCGTGGGCCGCCCGGTCGACTCCGCATTCTGGATGGACGCAGGGGACTGCATCGAGGGCCAGCAGAACGTGGCCGCGCAGCTCGGCACGAACGACCTGACGATGACCGAGATGGTCCGCCTGCACAGGCGCCTGACCTTCGACGGGCTCAACCGGCTCGCCCGGCAGTTCGACTCCGTCACCGCAGCGGTCGCCGCCTCCAACCACGCCCAGCACCGGGTGAACGGGAAGATGGTCGGCCCGCCCAGCGATGACTGGGGCATCGAGACGATGCAGCAGGTCGCCGACGCGTTCAACTGCAACCCCGACGCCTACGGCCACGTGCGGTTCGTCCTGCCGGAGAAGTGGCAGGAGACCGTGTCCGTGGACGTCGCCGGGACCGTCGTCGGTCTCTCGCACGGCCACCAGGTCCGCAGCCCCGGCAAGATCGTGGACTGGTGGCGCGGCCAGACGTTCGGGGAGCAGCCGGTCGCTGCCGCCCGCATCCTCCTGACCGGGCATTTCCACCATTTCCGGGCGGAAGAGGTGGGGTCCGGGAAGCTCTGGCTCCAGGCTCCGGCCCTCGACAACGGGTCTTCCTGGTACTCGAACACCAGCGGGGACGACTCCCGTGCGGGGCTCCTGGTGTTTTCCGTGGGTTCGGACGGCTGGTCCGACCTTGAAATTCTGTGACGGAGGATCCCATGTCTGACGAACACTTCGACTCCGAGGACGACGCTCTCACCGCCGTGTACGTGGCGGGGAAGATCGAGAGCACCGATCTGCCGTCCCTGCGCTGGACGCCGACGTGCCTGCTCATCGACGCCCTGGACGCCATCGGCGCGGTCGTCGGCGCCTTCGCGGACTTCTTCGAGTCCCAGGCCCGGTCGTTCGCGGCCCGCGCCTCGCTCAAGGAGGAGCTGCGGGACCACCGGCTCAAGACGCGGCTGCGCGAGGACGCCCGGTCGCGGATGAAGCGCCACATGAAGGAAGACCTGGCCGCGATGCCTGAGACCTCGGCCGGAGAGTACTGAATGTGGGACCGGCGGGCCCGGGTCACCGCCACGCACGACGGAGACACCCTGATCGTGGTCCTGGACCAGGGCTTCGGGGACACCAAGAGCATTCACCTGCGGCTGCTGAACACGTTCGCCCCGGAGCTGGCCGAGAAGGGCGGACCGGACACCCGGTCGTTCGTCCAGCACTGGCTGGACCGGCATGACCCCGACGGCGACGAGTGGCCCTACATCGTCACCACGGAGCGGGTGAAGACCGGGCACGAACTGATGACGTTCAGCCGGTACGTCGGAACGCTCACCGACAAGGCCGGAGAATCCCTCAATGAAGCCGTCGAAGCATTCGTGAAAGAGCACGGATACGGGGGCGGCACCGGATCCAAATAGCTCACCTGTTTTCCCCGCTGGATCTTTCCGTACAATGCGTGTACAAGGGTCGGATTTAGCGGGGAAAAGGGGCGGGTGTGGCAGGTAGCGCATGGGCGGACAGGCTTGCCGTTCTCTACGAGTTACAGGCCAAAAAGGACGACCACCGCAATCCCGCCCGCTGGGTTAACGACGTCCTCGGCGAGGACATGTGGTCCATGCAGACACAGATCTGCGAATCCGTCCGGGACCACCGATTCACAGCCGTCCAGTCCTGTCACGCCGCAGGCAAGTCCCACCTCGCATCCCGGCTCGCAGCCTGGTGGATCGCCACCATCCCCATGAACGAGGTCTTCCTCGTCACCACGGCGCCCACAGCCCGCCAGGTGGCCTCCATCCTGTGGCGCTACATCCAGCGCGCCCACAACCTCGCGGCCGAACGCGGCTTCCCCATCCCCGGTCAGATCCTGTCCTCCCCGATCCCCTCGTGGAAGATCAACGGCGAGCTGGTCGGTATCGGCCAGAAGCCCCCGGACAAGGAAGACTCCGCGTTCCAGGGTTTCCACGCCGAAAAGATCTTGGTCGTGATCGATGAGGCGTGCGGCGTCGACCGGTCCATCTGGGACGCCGTCGACTCCCTGGTCACCAACGAGTCCTCCCGCGTGCTGGCCATCGGGAACCCCACCGACCCGGGCTCCCACTTCCGCTCCGTGTGCAACCCGGAGTCTCCGCTCGGCGAGAAGTGGAACAAGATCCGCATCGACGCCTTACGCAGCCCGCTGATGACCGAGGAGGCATGCTCCCGGTATCCCAAGCTGGTGGAGTACATGAAGGCGGAGGGCATCCCCTTCTCCACCGAAGAGGTCTCCCCGACGCTCCAGAAGACGCTGGTCGGCCCGACCTGGGTCTACGAGTCGATGGTCGGCTGGGGCGCCGACAGTTCCCTGTTCATGTCCAAGGTGCGGGCCCTGTTCCCCGAGACGTCCTCCGAGGGCGTCATCCCGCTGGCCTGGGCCGAGGCTGCCATGGCCCGCTGGGAGCGCTGGCGGGACGGCACGTACATCATCGACCCGGACACCGAGGAGCCGGTCTGCCTGGTCGAGCCGAAGCAGCAGCAGCCCGGTGACATCGTCATCGGCGCGGACATCTCCGACGGCGGCGAGGACGAGACGACGGCTGCGGTCCGTCAGGGCGACGTGGTCCGCGAGCTGCTGGCGTTCCCCTCCAAGGACCCGTTGACCACGGCCGACGACCTTCAGCAGATCGCGGTCAAGCACGGCGCCCCGACGAACGCGAAGTACATCGTGGACGGCATCGGTGTGGGTTCCGGCGTGGTGGCCAAGCTGCGCCGCGACTCTCAGGACACGTACGCGTTCATCGCGGCGGCGAACTCCGGGCGCAAGGACACCACCAAGAAGATGGGGTTCGTCAACGACCGTGCGGCGGCCTGGTGGAACCTGCGGGAGCTGTTGAATCCGGCGCGCCGGGGCGGGGCGACGATCGCGTTCCCGAGGGACGAAAAGCTGCTGGCGGAGCTGACCTGCCCGCGCTTCGACACGCAGCCCGGTACCCCGAAGTACAAGATCGAAAAGAAGGATGACATCAAGAAGCGTCTGGGCCGGTCCACCGACCGCGCGGACGCCATCATCCACGCCTTCTGGCTCCCCTCGGTCGTGCAGAGCGCCGAGGAGATGAAGGACTCCGGATGGAAGGACCCGGACGAGAGGTACGCCCCGCCCGTCGATACCGAGACCGTCGTGGAGAAGTGGGATTCCTCCTCGGATATGGAACTCGCGGGCTGGTAGCGCAAAAATCGCGAATGTTAGCATAAGCCGGATAGATACGCAGGAGTAGGGGAGTGCCGTGGGCGCAGAGCAGGCTGGCGATGTGCCGTTATCGGCACCCTTTTACGCGTCGGGTAACGCGCCTGAAAAGGCCGCACCGACCAAGACGGTGAAGGGGGCTCCCGACGTCGTTCTTGACACGGAGGCCGGTAGCCTTTTCACCACAACCGACGCTTATGTCGCATCGTGGTCCGGTATCCCCGGCCGCATTCTCCTGGACGAGGACGAATGGGGGTCGCTGTCCCTTGACGAAATGCTCGCCAAGGACGGCAAGGCCCGCACGATCCAGCAGGTGCTCACCCTCCCGATCCGCTCCGCGCCGTGGAAGATCGTCGCCGGACCGGGGGACAAGGGCGAGGCCGAGTTCGTCACCAAGGCGCTGACGACCCCGGCGAACCAGGGCGGCATGAAGACCCCGATGCGCCTGGTCATCGCGCAGGCTCTCTCCGCGCGTACCTACCGCAAGGCCTGCTTCGAGAAGGTCTTCACCGACAAGGACGGCAAGGTCGTCTACGACCGGCTGGCGTTCCGCCCCTCACCCACCACGGCCATCGCCCGCGACCCCAAGTCCGGCGCGTTCCGGGGCTTCCGGCAGCGCCCGGTGTCGGTCGGCGGGGAGATCTGGCCGGACATCTGGGTGGACATCCCCGCCCAGTACGCCTGGGTGCACCTGAACAACCAGCACATCAACGCCGCGCGCGGTCACTCCGACATGGAGCTGATCTACTGGCTCCACGACAAGAAGCAGAAGGTGCTGTTCCTCTGGGCGACGTTCCTGGAGGCCAACGCCACCGGCCGGTACGTCGTGCGGGCCGAGGACGAGACCCGGGCCCGGCAGTACGCGCAGGCGCTGCGGCACCTGAAGAACGGCGGTGTGCTGGGCACGTCGACCGAGACGGACATCAGCACGCTGGAGCTGGGCACCGGGGCCGCCGCCCTGTTCAAGGAGTTCATCGACTACCTGGACAACCAGATGGCCGCGTCCGTGCTGGCCGGGTTCACCAACCTGCCCGACAGCCCCGGCGGTTCGTACGCCCTGTCCAAGGACCAGAGCGACTTCTTCCTCCAGTCCCTGACGGGCACCGCGCGGGAGCTGGCCGAATCGATCACGAACTACGTGATCGCCGACCTGGTCATGTACAACTTCGGCCCCGGCGCGGTCTGCCCGACGTTCGAGTTCGGGCCGCTGTCCGAGGGTGACCTGACCGTCGTCAAGGAGCTGCTGACGGCGTTCGGCACGACCCCGACCGAACTCCGCGTCCCCCAGGCGTTCATGACGGAGCTGACCCGCATGATGGGGACCTACCTCGACATGCCGATGGAAGAGGTCAACCAGGAGTTCAAGCAGCTCGCCGACCGCATTGACGAGCGCATGGACCTGGAGCTGGAGACCAAGCGCACGGGTCTGGACGCGCAGAAGCAGCTCGCGGCCCAGGGCGGCCCGCAGTCGGGCGCGGCCGTGGGGGCTGCGAACGTGCAGCGCAAGGCGGAGCTGGCGAAGGCCGGGGCGAGCATCAACAAGGCCGCGAAGATGGTCCAGCAGAAGGCCGCTGCGGCAAAGGGTTCCACCGGTAGTCAGGGTGCCGGGAAGGGCAAATAAAAAACCGAACCCCCGCTAGGAGCAGTGCTTCGACTAGCGGGGGTTCGATCACCCAACCACCCGAAACGGATGTTACCGGGAGAGCGCATGGACGAGCAAGACCAGCAAATAGCCCAAAAGGCCCCTTCTCAGCACGATGCCGAGATCGCGGCTGTTCTCGCCGTGTTATTGGCGGGACCTCCTCTCATCGCCGCAATACAGGCTATTTCCGCTGTGCTGAAAACCCCGAAAAAGCTCGTCCTCGGGATCCTCGCCGCGATGAAGTACAAGCCCGGTAAGAAGGCCCTCGCAAAAGGCACGGACCCCGTCGCCGCAGCCCGCCGGGAGAACATGCGCTACCGGGCCGCCTACCTCGCCGCAGCCGTCCGACGCCTCGCAGACGCCCCTGACCTGGGCAAAGCCCTCGCCCGGGAGAAGGCTCTGTTCGCCCAGCACCAACAGGCGTGCGCCCGCCGGATAGCCGCCGCCAAGGGCTCCGTGAACATGCAGACCACCACATCCAGCGACACTCTCGGCTGGGGCGGAATTCTGGACGACAACACCACCCCCGACTGTCGGTGGCTTATCGGAAAGAACTACTCCGCGAGCACACCCCCGGAAGGACTGCACCCCGGAGGAAGACACCCGCGCTGCCGCTGCTACCCCCTTCCCGCCTACGAAGGAAAACCAGTGGTGACGGCCCTTCCGGAACATCTGAGAAGGAAATAGCTCGACGTGTACTAGCCTCCCTTATTGACGGATAAACGGGTAGTTTGGTATCCGGCATGCCTGCCTGAAAACTCGCGTGAGGGAGACCCCTAATGGCTACTGCGTTAAACGTCGTTTCTGCTTCGGCCGTCGGCCTGGCGACCATCGCCACCGCCGTCGCCGACATCACCGGCAACACCTTCCAGAACGACGGCCAGACCTGGCTGTACGTCGATGGCGGCACCGCCGGGGGCACGCTCACCGTCAAGTCCAACGTGACCATGCCGACCGGCCTGGTCGTGCCCGACAAGGTCTACACGCTCTCCGCGAGCACGTTCTACCTCCTGGCCCCGGCGGACTTCCCGTACTCCGTCACCGGAGACACCGTCAAGGTCACCGCGTCCGTGGCGACCATCAAGATCGCCGCATTCCACTGACCTGACCGGCACGGCGAGGTAGACAGAATGAGTGCCGAGACAGCGGCGTTAGCGGTCACACCGCACCCGCTCGGGAAGCCGGGAGGACCCGGTCTCTTCGGGGACCGCTCCCTGAGCCTTCCGCCGTACGTGCAAAACATCGCGCACAGCCTGATGACCAAGCGGGGCATGGACAAGTCCCGGGCCATCGCCACGGCCCTCGGCACCATCAAAAACTGGGCCTCCGGGCGCGGCAACGTCCGCCCCGAAGTACGCGCTGCCGCATCCGCCGCCCTGGCCGACTGGGAAGCCTCCAAGGCCAGGGCCCACGCGACACCGAACAAGGGCCGTACGGTCAAGCTGGCGAACTTCAACCCCGACGAGCCCCGCACCCCGGACGGCAAGTGGTCGGCCATGGACGCCATGAAGGCTCTGCTGGCCATGGCCGAAGAGGAAGAGGGCGAAGACCGCCCCTACCCGACCGTTGACCACAAGGGCAGTTGGGCCAACGTCGCCGTGCACGGCAAGGCCGTATCGGACGCCGACACAGACTCCCTGCCGGGCGGCAACACCCATCTGCGGGAAGCCGTTCTGGGCAAGAGTGACCACGCGGCCGTCAACGACTACGTGGCCTTCGACAAGGACACGCTGCGGATCAACCGCAAGCTGCGCAACGGGGAAGCCCTGGACGCCGAGGAGGAGGCCCGTAACAAGGGACTCGACTCGGTGGCCGCCAAGGCGTCCCTGAGCCGGGACGCCGACCTGTGGCGCGGGGCCTCCCTCACCGACGACCAGATCGCCGCGCTCACGCCCGGCTCCGTCCTGCACGACAAGGGCTACGGATCCGCCGCGTTCTCCCGGGACGTGGCGGAGTACTACATGCACGAACGCGGACACGAGACCGGCAAAAAGGTTCTCTTCCGCATCCAAGGCCGCAAGGGCGCCCCGATCATCCCCGTCCGGGGAGACGAAACCGTCCTGCCGCGCGGCACCCGCCTGCACGTCACACACGTCTCACACGAAGGAGAGTTCCCCGTGGTCACCGTTACCCACGCAGCATCCGACCCGGGGGAGGAGGTGACGTTGTCCCAGCCGATGACGTTCCTGCGAGCCGTCCTGGACGGCTCCTCTGCGATCGACCTGGCCGTCCCGGCGGATATCGCGGGATCCTCCGGCCCCCGGCCGGAGAAGGCGCACAAGCCGAAGGCCAAGGACAAGAAGCCGAAGGACAACCCGCACGGCAAGCACCAGCTCCCCCCGGGCGCCGTCGGCTGGAAACACAACTGGGTCCCCGTCGACAAGAACGGCAACCCCGTCGGTCCCTCGCAGAAAGACAAGTCTGCGCAGGAGATCAAGGACATGACCGGTCACACCGACGCCACCAAGGCGGCCATCGCCCAGGCGTACAAGAACAAGGCCACCGCCGACGCCAAGAAGGCATCGAAGAAGGCCGCTTCCGCCAAGAAGCACCACGAGGCCGAGGCCAAGCGGGCGGCGCGGGCCAAGGCGGCTGCCGCCAAGAAGGCCGCGCACGCCAAGGAGATGGCCAAGAAGAAGGCGGAGGTGGCCAAGCTCCGGGCGCAGAAGCAGGCGGCGAAGGAGAAGGCGGCGAAGGCCAAGGCCAAGCAGAAGCTGATCTCCGACGCCACCCGTCAGGCCCTCGCGGACAAGAAGGCCGGTCGGCCGCTAACCCCGACCCAGGTCCGGCTGCTGGACCACTACGAGGCCCAGCAGGAAGAGATCAAGGACAACCTCCGCAACAACGTCAACCTGTCCCAGCCCATGGCATCGGAGCAGGTCACCGTACCCACCGGGAGTTCCCAGGACGGGGCACGGCTCACAGTCAACAGCCTGACCACGAAGTATCCGAAGCGCTACCTGGCGGATGCGGCGATCAAGGCGCAGAAGAAGCGGCGTCAGAAGGGCAAAAAGTGCCTCTGACCTGCGCTTTCCGCTATCATCATGAGGTATACTTATCTCATGATGGTGACGGATGCTCAGCGCGAGGAACGACTGTGGGCGCGAGTAGAACCCGATGGGATCTGCTGGCGCTGGACAGGAGATACCAGCAAATCGGGCTACGCCGTGGTGACGTGGAAGCTGAAGATTTGGCGGGTTCACCGGCTGGTCTGGGAACTGCTGGTCGGTCCTTGCCCGGAAGGGCTGGAGCCGGATCACCTGTGCAGGGTCCGCAACTGTGTAAATCCGGACTGCCTCGAATGGGTGACACCAGAAGAGAACAAGCGTCGCATGCACGCAGCACGGGGCACCCAGAACGGGAACGGTCGAAAGACTCACTGCCCTCAACAGCACGAGTACACCCCGGAGAACACGCGTCGGGACAAGAAGAACCGGCGCTACTGCCTGGCCTGCATGAGGGACAAGGCAGCCGCACGTCGGGCGTCCTGGACGCCCGAGGAACTGGAAGCAAAGCGGACAGCGGACCGCTCTTACTACCGCTCGAAGACGGCACGCTGAAAGGAGCGAACCGCTTGTGAACGTGGAATATGAGTTAGCGTTCGTCGGGGTGTTACCTAAGAATGTGAGGGTTGTTGACGCTCACACCTTAGATTTCTCGAAAAATCCCGCTGGCGCCCTTGCATTTAGATACCGCCACGGATGGATCTTGATCAACCCCCTGATCCCCTCCCGTGGTCTGTCCGGCGGCGGTCTCGCCCGTCAGCACGGCCACATCTCCGGCGGTCACACCACCGGCCACTTCGTCAAGGGCGCCGACGGCAAGATCTCCTTCAAGGCCGTCAACCGGTACGCCTCCAAGGCGGACTGGGAGGCCGAGGTCAAGAAGGGCGCGGCGGGTGTCGCGGCCAAGCAGGAAGCGGCGAAGGCAGCCGTCCAGAAGGCCGAGCGCGCCACCAACATGGTGCACAAGCTCGAAGAGTCCGGCGCTTCCAAGGCCGTTCTGGCGGCGGCCCACAAGGTCGCGGCGACTCAGCACGCCGACGCCGCCCACCACTTCCAGGGCATGGGCAAGGACGGCCTGAAGTCGGGTGTCCTCACGCACTCCGCGCACTCCGCGATCCACGCCTCGAAGGCGACGAAGCTGGAGCAGGGTGCGAAGGAGGACGCGGCCAAGGCGCTGGAGGCCGAGAAGGCTGCGGCGGCCAAGAAGCTGGCGGACGCCAAGGCCAAGGCGACCAAGCTCACGGCCGAGGCGAACGAACTCACCGCCTCGATCAAGGGCGGCAACCACACGCCGAAGCAGGCCGCCGAGCTGCACACGAAGGCTGCTGCCGCGCACCTGAACGCGCAGCACGCCAACGAGGAGGCCGGGAACAAGTTCGTCGGCGAGGCCCACGCGGGAGCGGTGGCCAAGCACGAGAAGATCGCCGAGAACCAGCAGAAGACGCACGACTCACTGGACAAGGCCGCCGCCACCATGTCGGACGGCGCCTACAAGAAGTCCAAGAGCGCGTCGATTGCCAGCGAGGAGGGTGACACCCCGCTGGCCGCGCAGGCGCACGCGCACAACCAGGCCGCCCAGGCGCACGGGCAGGCTGCGAACGCGCACGGGCAGATCGGCAACGACGAGTCCGTCAACGAGCACAAGCAGCACGAGGCCAAGCACGCGGAGATCGCGGCCGGGCTCCAGAAGCAGCACGACGAGCACGAGGCCAAGCAGAAGGCGGCCCAGGCCGAGATCGCCAAGCACGCCAAGGCCGCCGACGAGGCCGCCAACAAGGGCCACGCGCTGGGGGACTCGGGTTCGGCGTCGACCGCGTTCAAGGACGCCGCCGCCAAGTACGAGAAGGCGCACCAGGCTGCGAAGGCCGCCGGTCTGCACGACGAGGCCGAGGACCACAAGGCGAACGCCGCCTCGTACAAGGCCAAGGCCGCCGAGGTCGACAAGAAGAACGCCGAAGCGCTCGCGAAGATGCAGGCGTACGACGCCCACGGCAAGAAGGCGCACGCCAAGACGTCCGAGGTGCACGAGGCGACCTACGCCAAGGCCAGCGACGACACGCTGAACGCCAAGCACCTGGAAGCGGCCCTGCTGCACTCCAACGCGGAGAAGGCCGCCTTGGACGCGGGCTTCCAGGGCCTGGCGGCGGACCACAAGGAGGCCGCCCAGGGCCACATGGCCAAGGCGACCCAGCACGGCGAGCAGGCCACTGCTGCCGCCAAGGCCGAGTCGGAGAAGTCGCAGGCGCTCCAGCAGGCCGGGCAGGCGTTCAACGCCGCTGACGACGCCCTGACGGCCGGGGACAAAGACAAGGCGATCGAGAACTACAAGAAGGTCGCGGAACTCGCCGACAAGGCGGACAGCCCCGCCATGAAGGCGAACGCGCTGTCGTCCATCGCCGAGATCACCGGGGACCACAAGGACCACCAGGCGGCCGGTCAGGCGGCTGCGAAGGCCCTCAAGGCGGAGCAGGACAAGGACGAGCCCAAGGACTGGGCCGTCAACAAGTTCAAGAACCTGGTCCAGCACCACGGTGACGCGGCCGACGCCGCCGCGACCAAGAAGGCCGCCGAGGCTCCGTCCGCTCCGGTCAAGAAGGTCGACGCGGCCGACGACGGCAAGGTTCTCAAGCCGGTCGGCAAGCTGACGTACACCGGCAAGACGCTCGGTTCCCACGGCAGCAAGCTGATGAAGGACGAGGACGGGAACCTGTGGCTGGCGAAGACGGACGAGTACTCCCGCAGCCTTGACCCCGCCGTCGCCGCGCTGCACCGCAAGGTCGGCCTGCCGACCCCGGTGTTCGTGAAGACCAAGGACGGTCACCTCCAGGGCATGATCCCCGGCGTCGAGGACGCGTTCCCGGGCTACAAGTTCAACGCCGACATGGCCGCGAAGATGCCCCCCGAGGACATCATGAAGATGCTCCAGCACCAGGTGCTGGACTACGCCACCGGCAACCAGGACTCCCACAACGGCCAGTGGATCAAGTCCCCGTCGACCGGCCTCATGTCGATCGACCAGGGCCAGGCGTTCAAGTACACCGTGGGCGCCTCCAACGGCGACCCGTACAAGGGCGACGGCGGCAAGTCCAAGGGCGACCCGCTGACCACGTACGGCCCGAACGCGCACTCGGCCGTGTACCCCGCCCTGTGGCAGGCTGCCAAGGAAGGCAAGATCCAGCTCCCGGACCCGTCCGGGGACAACGAGTTCGCCAAAACGATCAAGGCAATCCAGGACATGCCGGACGAGGAGTTCAAGCGGCTCTTCGCCCCGTACGCCAAGCAGGCCCTCGCGAGCGGCCACAAGTTCCCGGGCGGCGTCGACACCGAGGAGAAGTTCCTCGACAAGATCGTTGCCCACAAGAACAGCCTGGGCAAGGACTTCCAGAAGCTCTACGACGACCTGCCCGACAAGGGCAAGCAGGGCGCTGCTCCGGCGCAGAAGGCGGCCAAGGCTGCCGATGCCCCGGAGGCCGGTTCCGGCGGTTCGGCGGAGAAGGACGCCGCGCTCAAGGCCATCGCCGAGATGATGAAGATCGATGACAACGACTGGAACGAGACCGACTACAAGGTCGCAAAGTCGAAGGCTCTCGCGGCGGGCGCCACGAAGGCGGAAATCACCTCCGTGGTCAAGGACCCGGACGCCTTCCTCGCCAACAGCCCCTCGGCCCCGTCGCCTTCTGCGAAGGACTCCGGTCTGTCGGCGAAGGACGCCGTGATCAAGACCATGGCCGAGAAGATGGCCTCCGGGGAAGAGTGGGAGCCCGGCGAATACACGACCCTGAAGCAGAAGGCCATCGACCTGGGCGCGGACCCCAAGGAAGTCATCGCCGCCATCCAGAACCCGAAGGCGTTCCTGGACAAGGTCTCCAAGTCCTCTGCACCTACTCCGGCGCCCCAGGGCCTGTCGGAGAAGGAGAAGGCGCTCAAGGCGCTCGCCGCGCACGAGCACGACGACAACACCGCCGACTGGAACCACCAGACGTCCGAGAAGCTGGAGAACGCCGCCATCAACGCCGGGGCCACCCCCGACGAGATCCACGCGGCGTACTACAAGTCGGACGAGACGCTGAAGGCGCTGAAGGCCAAGGAGAGCGCGGCTGCTCCGGCGGAGAAGAAGGCCCCTGAGGCGGACGCGTCGGCTCCGGCGGCCCCGTCCGGCCCGAAGACGGACCCGTTCAAGCCGAAGGCCAAGTGGTCCAAGGTGGAGCACGGGGTCAAGGACGCCGACGGCAACACGCACATGTCCCAGGGCGTGGCCGGTCCCAAGAACCTCGTGGTCCACAAGGCCCTCGGTGGCTCCGGCTGGTCGGTGACGCAGGCCGACGGCATGAAGATGGGCTCGCACAAGTTCAAGACGCAGAAGGAGGCCAAGCTCGCCGCCGAGTGGATGGCCAAGAACTACGGCGGCAAGAACTTCACGAAGGAGGAGTTCGCCAAGTGGAAGAACGAGAACCCGCAGGCGTTCGCTGACTTCAAGCAGGGCGTCATCAACAAGCACTGGAACACCGAGGCCCAGGCCGAACTGGACAAGCAGAACAACCCGGCGACGGCTGCGGCTGCGGCGGCACCGTCCGGTACCGGTTCGCTCTCCGCCAAGCAGGCGGCGCTCAAGGCCCTGGCCGAGCACAACCTGCCGCAGAACAGTGACCACTGGGACTATGACAAGTCCATCGACCTCAAGGAAGCCGCCGAGAAGGCGGGCGCGTCCACGCTGGACATCGCGCAGGCCCAGAACTCGCCGAAGACGTACCTCAAGAGCCAGGGTCTTTCGCCCGACGTGGTGACGGCTCCGGAGGTCAAGTACACCGGCCTGGGTATCACCAAGAAGGCGAACGCGGTACTGCTGAAGAAGCTGTACGACCAGGCCCACGGCCCGAACGCGACCCCGGCGCAGATCGCCCTGTACAAGCAGGCGAAGAAGGACTGGGACGCGCACTACAGCTCGCCGTTCGATCCGGCGTCCTTCGACCCGGCCAAGGCGGTCCCCAAGGGGATGACGGCCGCCGAGGCGGGCGACGAAGACGCGGTCCTGGCGCACACCAAGACGCAGTTCGCCGGGGCACACGCCGCCGGGTACACGGCCGCGACCAACGGTGTGGACATCGGCAACGGCTGGAAGCCCAAGGGCAAGGCGTCGTCCGCCGTGTACACGTACACGGGTCACGAGCACTCGGAGATCAACGGTCAGCTTCGCGGCCACTTCGACTACGACGGCACCATGATCACGCCGCCGGTCGGGGCCACGGGCGGTGACTGGGACGACACCATCAAGCACATGGACGACGCGTTCCGGCAGGCGCCGCCGCTGGCCCACGACCTCGTCACGGTCCGCAAGATGGGCACCAACGGCCAGTTCCCGGACTTCCCGCCGCCGATGGACCCCGGCAACGTCTACCAGGACCTGGCGTACGGTTCGACGGCCAAGGACAAGAACGCCTTCAGCGGCAACGTGTGGATGGAAGTCCGCATCCCCAAGGGGCACAAGGTCATCGACGCCAACTACGCGACGGGATCCAAGTTCTCCCACGAGCAGGAGATCCTGCTGCCGCGCGGCACCAAGTACCGGGTGGTCTCGGACCAGGCGTCCCCGCCGGACGGAACCAAGCCGTACAGCGGCAAGCGCTACATCGTCGTGGAGATCGTCCCCACCGACGAATGGGATTAGTCCGAACAGGCAAGCGGTTCTACACTGGCAGGAACTACTAGGAGACGGTTCATGAGCGGTCCCGAGAGCAACGACAACGACCAGGCAGGGCTGGACGAGCACATCGCCCAGGTCCAGGAGCGCATGCAGATGCAGGTGATCCCGGTGGCGGTGACCGCCGAGGAGCGTGCGGCGTTCGCCCGGGAGCAGGAGGCCCGTCAGCGCCGGGGCCGCACGGACATGGTGAAGAAGGCGGTCCGCGAGCGGCTGGCGAAGCGGAACCCCGCTTCCTGACCTTGCAGCAGAAGACCCCCGCCGGATACGTCCGGCGGGGGTCTCGCGTTCTCGGGGTCAGCTTGCGCGCTGGCGGATGATCTCCACCTTGTCGCCGTGGAGGATCCAGCCCTTGACGGACTTGCCGCCGGGGACCTTGATGACCTTCTCCACGAACCCGGCGATCTTGGCCTGCGCGACGATGGCGGCGGACGAGTGGACACGGTCCTCGGCCTTGTGACCGACGTAGGCCCGCCAGGCGTCGGCGAGGGTGCGCGGGTGAATGAAGATGCCCTCCCCGTTGTCCCCGTCCTCCTTGTAGAAGCCGGGCGCGGTGACGAAGGTCTTGCCGGAGATCTTGACCGGTTCGTAGGCGTTGATGTCCACCCCGGCCCAGCCGCCGTACTCGTGCAGGGCCCAGGGGAGGATTTCGGTCGTCAGGGCGTTGTCCCAGGAGTTCGCGAACTGCATGTCCTCTTCGACCCAGGCCATCACCTGCGCGTACGTATCACCCTTTTTGATCCACGCCTTGGAGTCGCCGAGCAGGTGATCCACGAAGCAGGCCCCGGCCAGCACCGTCGCGTACTTGTCACCCAGACGTCCCGGGCACGGCTTGACCTCGTCCAGCAGCGCTTCGATGTCGTCCAGCCAGCGCAGGATCTCCGCAACGACCGTGCCCGCGAGGACGGACATGCCCTCACTGCCCGGGTAGCGGCGGGACAGGGCCGTCACGTCGGCCCACTGGGAGATGTGCTCCCGGCCGGGGATCTGGGACTTGCGGTTGGTGGGGTCCGTCAGCTCCAGCATCAGAATCCGGTCCACCAGCGCCTTCTGGGACCGCAGGCCCAGGTACTCGCCGGTCAGCAGAATCGTTCCGGTGAGCTGGGAGTGCTGGGAGGCCATGAACCCCGAGGCGTGCGAGCGCATCATCTTGGTGCCGTCGGCCGTCGACAGCCGCAGCATCTCGAACACGGCTTTCGGGTCGTCCAGGTCGTCAATGTGGACGAATCCGGACCGGGTGGACGCGATCTTCTGGCGGACGTCGGGGATCGTTCCCTGGGAGGGCCCGGAGGTGTTGCCCGTGAGCAACTGCCGGAGCATCGACAGGGCACCCGTGGTCTTGCCCGACCCCGACGGCGCCTCGATGGCCATCACGGGAAAATGCGACGTGTGCTGGATGATCGCGGACTGCACCAGGGACATCACCATCCACGACGCAGCGACCGCCAGGGGCGTTTCGTCATGGAACGTCAGCACCTGCGCCAGCACGTCCCGGACCTCCTCCAGACCCTTCGGCGCGAACCCGTAGGCGAAGGGGGCGTCCCCGGACGTGGAGAGCTGCGCAGAGGGACGGTAGGGCGCCTTGGGGTCGAACGCGGTGTCTCCCGGGCGCAGGACGCCCTCGTGGGCCACGAAAACGTTCAGGTCGGGGTGGTAGCCCACCTGGTCCACGATCGTGGCCTCCGGCGGCTTCTGCGCGTTGATGTAGCGCAGCAGGCGCACGCCCTGGGCAACACCGCCGCCGAGCGCGCCGTCGGGGCACATCACGGAGACTCCGGCCGAGGTCAGCCACAGCGTCAGCCTCTTGCTGTCCGCGAGGGTTTTCTCGTCCAGGATGCGGCGCAGCTCCTTGCCGTCGCTCTGCCGGACGATCACGACGTCCCAGGCCCGGCGCTCGGTCTTGTCGTCGGCGATGATGCCGAGTGCCACGATGTCGAAATCACCGTAGGGTTCTTCGTCCAGGATGTACTGGGAGGAGTCCTGGGGGTCGCGTCCACGCGTGATCACGTGGACGACGTTGTCCCGGGTCATCAGCCAGCCCGTGTCGAGGGTGGCTTTCGTAACCGGGGTGGCGGCGAGGGTGGTTGCTGCCGGGGTGGTAGGGGAGATATTCTCCGTCATAGAGAGCTTGCCCTCTCAGTAGCCCCCCGACTGGTGACCGCCGGTCGGGGGTTCTTACGTTTCAGGGGCACACCCTAACACGTGATCACAAGGTGTCCACGGTTACTTCGGCGGGGTAACCAGGGAAGTAACTTGATCTTGGTCGCTCAAATGTCAGGACAAAGTCTTGGCTAGTTGATCATGGAACAGCCCTGGTTACCCTCTAGTTACCCCTAAGTTACCTCGTAAAAAGTAACCCAAATATGTGCTCTGACCTGCGTAAATGCATGTGAGTTACCTCGTTACCCTGTTTTGAGATGTGATCCATGTACGTGTACGCGCGCACACGCCCGGGGGAGGGGGCGACCTCATCTTTCAGAATGGGGTAACCGCCTCGTGGACGGCTGCCGACCCCTGCCCGAGCCCTCTACAGCCAGCACTGCAAGCAACGCTGCAAGAAGCTGGAGGGAAGCCTTCCAGGCGTAGGAAATCGGGCATTGAACCCGTAACATGAGATGGATCTATCTAGTGGGGGTAAACGGGATGCCAAGCGACTTACCCGGGCGGGGTGCCTGATGGCTTACATGATCGAGGGCCCCTGGGCGTCCGCTGGCATCAACGTCAAGAGCCCCGCATACGGAGCGATCGGCGACGGGGTGGCCGACGACACGGCCGCACTCCAGGCCGCGATCAACGACGCGTCCTCCGCGCACACCTCCGTCTACTTACCCGCCGGTACGTACGCGGTCTCCTCCACGATCAGCATCCCGGCCGGGGAGGGCCTGAGCATCTTCGGCGCCGGATGGGGCACCCGCATTCAGCTCAAGGCCAACAAGAACTGCTACATCTTCCAGATGACCGGGGCCGACACCCGGATTACCATGCGGGACCTGACGATCGACGGCAACTGCCTCTCGCAGGGAACCCTCGGCAGCTCCGGCGGCATCAACGCCCTGGGAGCCATCGCCTGCCGGTTCGACAACGTCCACTTCACCGCCTGCCGCGACGACGCCCTGTACCTCGGCGGCATGTCCGGCGGCAGCTTCGGCCACAACAACCGCGTCATCGGCTGCCTCTTCGACAACTCCACCGGCTCGACCGGCCCGGGACGCGGCCTGACCATGTCGTCCAGCACCGAGAACCAGATCATCGGCTGCGACTTCGAAACCCTCGGAGGCTCCGGCGGCACCGGCACCGGAACCGCCGTGCACATCCTGGACCTGGCCGGTTTCCAGACCGTCTCGGAATGCAACTTCGTAGGCGGCGGCACCAACGCCGCCAAGGGCATCCGCATCCAGACCGTCGGCAGCACACAGCTCCTGGGCTGCACCTTCGACAGCCTCGGAGGGGACGCCGTCTTCATCGCCGCCCCCAACTGCACTGCCACCTCCAACACGATCTTCGGCGTCGGCGCCCTCGGCACGGCCGGAACCGCCTCCGGCATCCGCCTGGAGTCCGGTGCGATCAACAACGTCGTCCAGGGCAACACCATCCGCTCGGCCCCGACCAACGGCGCCGGGCGCTCCCTCATCCGCGAGGAGAGCACCGGAGGAACCGGCAGCAACAACATCCAGGGCAACACCCTGATCGTCTCCGGCACCCTGGCGCAGGGCCCGCTGGAACTCGCAGGCGCGGGCAGCCTGGTCCGGGGCAACATCGGCGGTGGCACCACGGGTGACCCGAACGACGCCCGCTATCTGACCCAGACGCTGGGCGACGCCCGCTACCTCCAGCTCTCAGGCGGCACCCTGACCGGCGGCCTCACGGGCACGACTTTCACCGGCACGTCGTTCACGGCCTCCGGAACCAGCCAGTTGGCGAACCTGCGCATGGGGTCGTCCGGATCGTTCGGCGGAGGCAACGGCGCACTGATCGCGTTCACGAACGCCACCACGGTCCCCAACGCCAACCCCAATGCCGCCGTCATGTACTGCGAGAACAACACCCTGAAGGTGCGCCAGGCCAACGGCGCGATCATCGTGATCCAGAACACCCTGTCCGCGCTGGCGTCCACGGCCCAGAACGTCACCGTGACCGCGCAGACCGCCTCCACGCAGCTCGTCATCGCCGTGGAGGCGAACACCACGTACCTGCTGCGCGGCTGCCTGGTCATCCAGTCCCCGGCGGGTGTGTCCTTCACCCACGGCTTCACGGGGCCGTCCGGCGCCACGATGATCTGGGGCGACTCGGTGGCGACGAGCTTCCCGCTCATCTCCTCGATCGACACATGGTCCGGGTCCGGCGCCAACAAGACGGCGATGCTCACGGGGTCCTTGATCACTACCGGAACGGCCGGGAACCTGACGGTCACGTTCGCCTCGGGAACCGCAGGGCAGACGGCGACGCTGGGCGCAGGCAGTTGGATTTCCCTGGAACGCCGATAAAGGCCCACTGAAATAGCCCGCGGAAATAGCCCGTAAAAAGCATGCCCAGCTCATCCTGGTATTGCTTGATTCAAGGGCGCATGATAGCCAATACTGGGACTAGTCAGTTAAGATGATGCGCAGTCGAAAGTGAAGTGAGGTAACGGGATGCCCGAGAGCGAATTACTGTTGTCCCCTCAGGACGACGGTGCCGCCATCGCGCTGTCCCAGAAGGTGTATCGCAAGAGGATCCTCCCGAAGGCCACGATCAACTACAAGGGCCGCAAAATCCGCTTCGATGACGCCTACCTCACCGACCTGGCGAACTCCTTCCATCAGGGCGCCTACGACCAGGTGGCCTTCATGATGGCCCCCGACAACAACTCCCACACCCTCGACCCCGAGCGGTTCCGTGGCGAGGTCAAGTCAGTAGAGGTCGATGAAGACGGCCTGTACGCCGTCTTCCAGGTCACCCCGGACGCAGCCAAGGTTCTGGACGAGAACCCGAAGTTAGGCGTGTCCGCCCGCATCCTCGAAAACTACCAGCGCTCGGACGGGAAACATTTCCCCCGGGCGCTTCAGCATGTTCTGGGCACGTTAGACCCGGTCATTCCAGGACTCGGCACCTGGGAAGAGGTGGCGCTGTCCAACGGAGGTCCGGCGGAAAACGTGATCGACCTGTCCGCAACCTCTTACGAGGAGTTGGAGCACATGGCCACACGTGCCGACCTTTTACAGCAGGTGGCCACGGCTGCCGGAATGACCCCCGAAGCGCTGGACGCCCTCGGAATGACGGACGACGAGCTGGAAATCTTCGGCTCCGCCTTCGACACCGACGAAACCGCCACCGCCGAGGTGGACGACGACGAACTCATCGAAGAGCCGGGTGAAGCCGACTTCCTCGCCGACGCCGAAGCAGAGGCCGGGATCCCCTCCGAGGAGGACATCGCCGCCGCCGTCGAAGCCCTCTCGGACGCCGAACTGGACGAGCTGGCCGCCGAACTGGGCCTCGACACCGAGACCGGCGCGGAGAACACCGACGAGACCGAGGCCACCGCCGAAGAGACCGTCTCCGAGGAGACCGAGGCCGTCGCCGAGGTTACGGCCGAGCCGACGGACGACGAACTGGTCGAACGCCTGGCCTCCGGCGACTTCAACAGCGGCCTGGGCACCGAAGACCCCACGCTCGGGGAGGACGACTCCCTGGAAGGCTTCTCTGACGAGGAGATGGCCAAGCTGTGGGCCGAGGCCGAGGCCAAGGACGCTGCCGCACAGGCCGCCGGATCCGAAGAGGCCGCCGCCATCGCTGAAGAGCAGGCGGCAGCCGTCCAGGAGGAGGCCCCGGCCGAATCCCGCGAGCTGGTCGGAGCCGGAGCGGTCTCCCTGTCCAACGAGGCGGGCCCCGAGGTCGTCGCCCTGTCCAACCAGGTGGCTGTCCTTCAGTCCCAGCTCGCCGCGCAGCAGTTCGACAGCCTCAAGGCCGACTACGTCCGCAAGGGCGTCCCGGCCGCGCTGGTCGACCTGGCCCGTCCGGTCCTGCTGGCCGGACCCGCAGCCACGTTGGAGTTCTCCAACGCGATCGGCGGCATCGAGACCGTGGACGCAGCAGCCGTTGTGCGGCAGCTCCTCGACTCCGCCACGGGTTACATCGACCTCGCCCGTGAACGGGGTCACAGCTACTCCCCGGACCGCGACGACGTCGAAGCCCTGGCGGCCCAGGAAGACAAGAAGCTCGCCTCCCTCTGGGGCGAGCAGTACGACTACTGACCGGGGCTCCCGGCAGACCTCTCGAAGGAGAAAACAATGGGTGTGAGCCCCGTCTTCAAGCACGGTTCACCGCAGACCTTCCAGGTCATCAGCTCCGGCGCCGTCCGCGCCGGGCGCCTGGTCGAGTTCGTCACCGAGTCCAGCACCACCAAGGTCCAGGAAGCGGCCGTCACCTCGCTCAAGGTCGCGGGTGTCGCGACTGACGACGCGGTCGGTACCTCCGTCCCGGACAACGACATCACCTACGGCACGGGCGTGACCCGCAAGGCCTTCGACACCTCCACGATGGTCGACTACGTCGCCGTCTCCAAGGCCGGTGTCTGGAACCTTCTCGCCGGAGGCGCCGTCGCCGCGTTCGACGTCCTCAAGGCCGGGGCCGCCGGAACCGTCGTTCCGTGGGTGTCCGGCACCGACTCCCCGGCCGCGATCATCGGCATCGCGCAGGCCGCCATCTCCAACGGCTCGACCGGCCCGGTCGACCTCCGTCTCGGCGTCTGATCCCGAGAAGAACTAGAAAGGACGACTGAGACATGCCTCAGACCACGGTCGGAACCGTTTCGAGCAACGACGGCTACCGCCTCACAGTCAACACCCTGCTGAAGCGCCCGGCGGTCATCAAGGAGAGGATCCTCTCCCTGGCCGACCAGCAGTTCATCACCGACACGGTGTTACGCAAGGTACAGGACGTCCCCAGCGGCGTCGTCCTGTACAACGAGTCCACGCCGCTCTACGCCAACGGCGGCCCCTCGGTGGTCGCTGAAGGCGGCGAGATCCCGCTGATCACGGCGAACCTCGGCATCGGCAAGGCCGCGCGCACCATCAAGCGGGCCTTCGGTATCGAGTTCACCGAAGAGATGCGGCGCAGGAATGACATGGACAGGGTCAACACGTCGATCACGCAGGTCGTGAACTCGATGAAGGCCGCCTGGGAGGACGCGTTCCTGGCCCAGGCCATCGCGGGCCTCGCGTCGACCGCCTCCGGCACCGCGTGGGCGACCGCCACGGACGTCCGCTCGACCCTGGCGAACGCGATGCTGGCCATCCAGCTCGCCGACGCGGAGACCACGAACCAGACCGGCGTGGCCAAGTTCGGCTTCGAGCCGAACACCCTGATCCTGCACCACGCGCGGGCGATGGACCTGGCGCTCAACTCGGACATGAACAAGTACTTCGTCGGCTCGGACCGCACCGCGTCCGCCGACAAGCTGTCCCTGCCGGGCCTGCTCTTCGGTCAGTTCCGCGTCGTCAAGTCGTGGCGCGTGCCGACCAACAGCGCGATCCTCCTGGAGGCGGGCACCATCGGCGGCATCGCCGACGAGCGCGCCCTTGACGTCACGCCGCTGGAGCACAACTCCACGAACGAGACGTGGCGCTGCAACGTCGTCCGCCAGTCGGCGATCTTCCTCGACCAGCCGAAGGCAGGACGTGTGATAACGGGTATCTAGCATACCCGCAGGTCACAGGCCTACGAGCTGCCAGAACCCCCTCCAAACGGAGGGGGTTCTGGCGTTCTAGTAATGATGTAGCATGTAGGGCATGCTGGAACTCACACACCCCACGTTCACCCTGTACCGGATCCGCGAAGACGGGCAGATCACCGGCCCGCGCTCGGTGGTGAAGCCGGTGATAGGCAACCACGGCTACCTGCAAGTGATCGTGCACCTCGACGGCAAGAAGTACTCCCGGCGCGTCCACACGTTGGTCTGCGAGGCGTTCCACGGGGCGAAGCCCTTCCCGGAGGCGCAGGTACGGCACCGGGACAGCAACCCGTTCAACAACCACTTCTCCAACCTCTGCTGGGGAACCGCTGCTGAACAGTCGGACGACCGCGTCATCAACGGCACCACCGCTCTGTCGCGCACGGATGCCACGTGGTTGCGCGAACTGTTCGCCACCCGCAAGTGGACGCAGGCCGACTTGGCGGCCCGGTTCCAGGTCGATCGGTCTACCGTGCAGGACGTCCTCCAGAACAAGCTGTGGCACGACCCCGCTTATGTCCCCCTCAGCAACCTGGGCGGGGAGCACCGCCGGGGAGACAACAATCCTGCCGCCGAGTTGACGTGGCCCCTAGTCCGGGAGATCCGGGCGAAGTATGCGACAGGCAACTACCGGCACGGCGAACTGGCGGCGGAGTATGGCGTGGTGAAGGCGACTATCACGTATCTGCTGGCGAACCAGACGTGGGTGGATCCGGATTATGTGCCGTCGGGTGGGAAGCCTCGGGTGAAGATGACGGTGGAGCGGGCGGAGGAGATCCGGGCTAGGTTTGCTGGTCACAGGGGTACGAGGACGGCTTTCGCGCAGCAGGAGGCTATTTCGGCCCCGCTTCTGTCGGACATTCTGAATGGTAAGAAGTACGTCCCGGGGAAATAGCCCACTATGGCCCGGCCTTGACTTTTGTGTCAGAATTGGGTCTGTCTGATAAGACCCATTGAGGCTATTTCACAGCCCGGCATAGTGACACAAGGAGTCAGGTAAATGGCAGAAGCGAACGTTCTGTTCCGGGTCACCCGGCCGAACACGTCGATCTTCCATCCCGACCGGGGCGTCAGCCTGCTTCCGGTACAGACGGGCGAGTCGATCAAGCTCCCCCAGTCCATCGCGGAGTACCACGTGCGCAACGGCGTCGGCGAGATCGTGGAGCCCGACGCGGACGCGGAGCCCGAGGCCGAGGGGCCGAAGGAGTCCGAGGAGAAGGCCGAGGAGAAGGCCGAGGAGAAGGCCGAGGAGCCGAAGGCCCCCGCGCGCCGTCCGGGCCGCCCCAAGGCTGCCGAGTAACACCTACGAGAGGGGAGGGCCGTAATGTCGTACTCCACGTTAGCGAGCGTCAGAACGGCCCTCGCTTCCGGCGGGCTGATGGACCCCACCAGCGCCGCCGTGTTACCGGACCCGGACATCCAGGACAAGATCGATGAAGCCGACGCGCTCATCGACGGCTACCTGACCGCCCGATACTCCCTGCCGATCGAGGCCTCCGCCGTCCCGCCCATCGTGCGCATGCTCTCGCGTGACCTTGCCGCGTCCTACGCCACGATCACTTACCTCGGCAGCATCCCCATCGCGCAGAACCACCCGGTGCAGGTCAAGGCCGGGTCCGCCATGGCGACGCTGGAAAAGATCCGCACCGGGGAAATCATGCTGTCCCTCCCGGGCGCCGCGTCCACCCAGCGCACGGACAACCCCGTCGTGGAGAACGCCTACGAGGGCTCCATGTTCAGCCTGGAGCAGTTCAACCTCAGCCGGGAGTGGTGGTGAGGTTGCTATCGCGCCGTGGGCAGGCCGCCGTTTCCGGGACGACTGGTGTCTCCTCGGTCCAAATTCTCTCTCCAGGTCACAGCTTCCAGATGGGCCGGGTTGCAGCACAGCCGGTGCGGACAATCCGTCTTCAGCTTGCATACCGCCGGGTCATGGCAGGTGTGGTCTATGTTCACGCGTTTGCCGTCGATCGCCTTCGGGGGTTGTCCGTAAGCGATCTCGTAGGCGGCGCGATGCGCAGAAACGGTGCCTGTCAGCCAGCGGAGTTGTCCGTAACCGTTGGCCGTGGGCTTGCGATTCCAGGGCCAACAGTCGTCAGGTCCCTGCTTGGTCACGTTCTCCCAGAAGAACGCGATACGACGATCCCGGATGTTGTCGGGATCGTGCCATCCAGTGCCGTGTGGGGAGCCGTACAGCCGCCAGTTTTGGTAATGGCGGGAGCACATCTTGCGGGCCCACACGGCGCTCGTGCAGTCGTCCACAGCGCAGGTGCTGGAACCGGTTGCGGGTTCGGCGGAGTTCGAGGAGGTGATGTCCATGGGTAATTCCTTCTCCGAAGGGATTGACGAACTGATCAACGCGAGTGCCACCGACTTAACTGGCACTCTCACTGTTGATCAGGTCAGACCTAGCATACAGTTTATGCTCACTACCAGGAAGTCGGCATCGAGTTCAACCACCCTCAGGGCGGTATCGCGCTGGCTCTGGCCACGGCGCTGATGAACAAGAACCCCGAGATCCTGCACAAGCTCGCAGACGCCATTCTGGACGGCCGGGAGGCCATGCACCGGGCGATGGCCGAGTCCATGGAAGACCTCAACCTGGAGTACTACGAGCTGGCCCCCCGGGAGTTCCACGACCTGCGGGCGTCGGGCTCCCCGGAAGTGCTGGACGGGACCGACCAGGTCTACCACCGCCCGCCGAACGTGCACCGCCTCACCGAGGACGAGCTGCGGGCCAAGCAGGAACTGAAGGCGCTGGGGATCTTCTGATGCTCACCAGAGACTTCATGAACTGGCTGGGAGAGCAGCCCCTGGACGGCCAGGAGATGCCGGTCATCTACCAAGGGCCCGTGGGTCCGCCGTCGGAGCCCCGGAAGTACCTCGTGGTGACTCCGGTCGGCGGCGGGAGCATGCAGGTCGACGGTCACATCGAGGCCCGCGCCTTTCAGGTGAAGGTCGTTGGCCGGATGGGGTTGTCTGCGGCGACGTGGAACGACGTGTTCGCCGAGACGGAGCAACTGGCCCGGGACATCGACAAGGTCATCATCACGGCCGGGCGCCCGGTCATCGGTGGTGAGCAGGTCGTCTACATCTCCCGGTTCGGCTCGACCCCGCAGGGCAGCCCGGCCGGGCAGCCCCTGGACAGTGCCAACCGGCCGTCCTTTCAGGCCATGTATGTGGTCGAAGCCGAATCCAGCATTTACGAGAGCTGAGGAAAACGTCATGGCAGTAGAAAAGGCTTCACCGGCGAAGGCGCAGGTGGAAAAGGCACCCGAGGCTCCGGAGCCGCTGGTGTACCTCTACCTGGAGCACCCGAACACGCTGTTCCAGTTGGGCGGCGTGGGCCTTCCCGACCTCACTCCTGCGGGCACCGGCTATTCGCCCCGGGACGCGGACATCGTCCGCATGATGTGCCTCAAGTACGGGATCCGTTACCGCGAAAGCGCGTAATAGCCCGTAGTTGGCATTGGTGATCCGCGACTTTATACTTGCCACTGGCAGGCTTCTAAGGTCCGGGCGTAAGGCCAACAAACGCGGACCAGGAAAACGCCTCTATCCGGGGGACCGGAAGAGCTATTTAGGGAAGTGGTTACTACGCCCGGATCGATCAATCCGAAGAACGTCGTCGTCGGCGTCGCAAGTGCCTGGATCCAGCCGTACGACCCGGCGATCCCCGCTCTCTTACCGGCGGTTACCGTCGCCAAGGGGGCTGACTGGGGCGGTAACTGGCAGAACCTCGGCGCCACCGACCAGGGCTGGAAGCTCCAGATCGGCACGTCGACCAAGACCATCAACATCGAGGAGCAGAGCACCCCCGCTCTCGTCCTCGCCGACAGCCACAGCTACCAGGTGTCAGGCGACCTCGCCGAGGACAACCTTCAGCACGCGCTGTGGGCCTACGGCGGCGGCACGCTCGTCACCACCGCTGCGGCGACCGGCATCCCCGGCTACCAGACGCTCACGCTCCAGGACAACCTCAACTCCTGGGCCATCGGCCTGGAGACGGTCAACGTCCAGGGCTACTGGCGCCGGTACCTGATCCCGCAGGGCGTCGTCGGATCGAACGTGGACACCTCGTTCCGCCGGTCCAACGAGAAGCGCATGTACAGCTTCCAGTTCGAAGGCACGTGCGCGCCGTCCCAGGTCGTCATCCAGGAAATGATCGCCGCCGCTCTCTAAGGGCCTTCGTGATCCCTCACATCGAACTATTCACCCGGCACAGCGAGAAGGACTACAGCACCATGGCAGGTTTCACCGCAGCAACGGCCGTCGAGCCGCTGGACTACGACTTCACCGGTTTCGTGGAGGGCCCCGAGGCCAAGGGCACGGTTCCCGAGCCGTCCCAGCAGGCCATGGCGGGCTACCGCAAGGCCGTCCTCGCCGTCGTCCGCGAGTACAAGGACGTCCAGGACATCGACCCCGAGCAGTTATCGGACGAGGAGATGGACAAGATCTCCGACCGCGCCGATGAGCTGGAGAAGAAGATGGACGCCCTCACTGCGCGTCTGTGCAAGAACACCCCGTCCGTCGAGATCCTGGCCCAGCTTCCCTGGCGCCACAAGGTTCTCTTCTCCCGGTGGCTCCAGGAGCAGTTCAACCCGGGAAAATTGATGGCCGCTACGACGGACTGACCGGAGGAGAGGACCAGCGCCGGTTGTATTACACGGTGCTGAAAATCCTCGGCCTCACCCGGCAGCAGTGGGACGCACTTCCCTGGCACGACCAGCGGATGTACGTCGAACAACTAAACCAGGACCCTGAGTTCCATGGGGAGGACGACGACGGTGGTTCGTCGGGAGGCGCCGTCGAATTGACGAGCTGGGACGACCTTCCTCCAGGGGTCTAAAAGACTCGCCGTGCCGGGTGGAGATCGTGGGGTCGGAGCTGAAATAGCTCCGACCCCACGAGCATTTTCATAAACGGGAGATCGCTCTATACTGCCCGACCCCCAAAAGGTAATCTTGGAGCGTCGGCTACATATCCGACATGCGTACTCGGGCGAGGAGAGGTCGGGCCAGTGTCGGGTTCTTACAATGCTGGCAGCATCGAAGCCAACCTTCGATTAGACCGCTCCGAGTTCAACCGCGACCTTCAGCAGGCCAAGAAGGACGCCGAGGAGTTCGCCAAGCAGAAGTACACCCCGAAAATCGAGCTGGACGACACCGAAGCCAAGGCCAAGATCACCGCCTTGAAGGAGGAGTTACGCAGCCTTAGGGACATCTCCGTCACCGCGTCCTTATCGGGCTACGCCGATCTCTCCGCACAGCTCACCTCGTTACAGGCCCAGGCCGACCACCTGAACCACACGGCCATCACCGTCCGGGCCCAGGTGGACGACACGGCCGCCCTGGCGACGCTCGCGTCCTTAGATGCAGCGATCACCGCCATGAGCGCCCGGACGCTCACGATCCACGCCGACGTGGACACCCGCAACGCCGCAGCCTCCATCGCCGCCATCCGCGCCGCAGCCGCTGCCCCCATCACGATCCGCACCGCGACCGGGCCCAACCCGCGTGTCAGTCCTGCCCGGCGCGGCGGGGGAGACCCGACTCCCGACCCGGACCCGGATGCCCCGCGCGTCCCGGACCTCGGCGACGGCGACACGGACGACGATGACGACACCTCGCGGCGCAGGGTCCGCAAGATCAAGGACCCGCTGAACCTGCACCTGGGTTCCCTCATGAGCCTTCCAGGGCTCATCGCCTCGGTCCTGCCTCAGCTCCCCGCGCTGACGAACCTGCTGGGCGGGGCGACCGCTGCCGCCGCCTCGTTCGGTGTCGCGGCCGGTGGCGCCATGGGCATCTACGCCGGGGCCACGATGGGCGCGGTCAAGCAGGCCGTCGCCCACAAGAAGGCCGTCGACCAGACCCAGATCGCCCTGGAGAAGGCGCAGGAACGCCTCGCCGGGACCACGGCGGGCACCGAGGCGTACAAGAAGGCGCTGAAGGACGTCACCGAGGCGGAGAAGGCCCACAAGAAGGCCATTGATGACCTCACCCCGGCGGAGAAGAAGTTCAACAACTCCCTGGAGCAGACGAAGGGTGCCTGGCAGTCGTTCATCGGGGCTACCAGCAAGTACACGCTGGCCCCGGTCACCACGGTCATCCAGGGCGCGGCGCTGGCGCTGCCGAAGTTCATCCCGCTGATCAAGGAGATGGCCCCGGTCATCCAGGATGTCGCGGACGGCCTCAAGAACTGGATGTCCGGCGACGGTCTGACCCGGTTCGTGACCTTCCTGCGTACGTACGGCATCCCGATCGTCCGGAACACGATCCTGGCGTTCCGGGGCTTCGCCACGGCGGGCGGGGCGCTGGTCCGGGCCTTCGGGCCGGTCGCGGAGAAGATGTCCGGCTACTTCAAGACGCTCGGCGACCGTGCGAGCGCCTGGGGCAAGAACGGCGGGGCGGAACGTTTCCGTGAGCGGTTCATGCAGTCCTGGCACCAGCTCAAGCCGATCTTCCTCGGCCTGATCACGACGGTGAAGCACATCTGGGACATCCTCGACGGGACGGGCACCAGCAACGGGCACGCCATCGCGGACGTGCTGGACACGATCAACCTGGCGATCTCCAACCTCAAGCCCGCAGCGGTCAAGGCCCTGGGGGAGATCTTCCAGTCGATCTCTGACGTGGCGATCGAGCTGGCCCCGGTCATCGGGATCACCTCCAAGGCGATCGTGGACATCGTCAACGCGCTGCCGCCGGGCACGATCCGGCTGATCGCGGACGCCATGATCGCCTGGAAGCTGGCCATCATCGGATGGAACGCGGCCGTGGCGGTCTGGGGCTTCCTCGTGACCGTGATCGAGGCCGTGGAGACCGCGTGGATCGCCCTGACGATCGCGTGGGGTCTCAGCCCGATCGGTGTGATCGTCACCGCGATCGTCGCGCTGATCGCAGTCGTGGTCGTGATCGCCACCAAGACGACCTGGTTCCAGACGATCTGGTCCTACACCTGGGCGGCAATCAAGACGGCCTCCCTGTGGGTGTGGAACAACGCCCTCAAGCCGATGTTCCAGGGCATCTGGACGGGCCTCCAGGAGGTCGGCAAGTGGGGCATGTGGCTGTGGACCCACGCGCTCAAGCCCGCCTGGGAGGCGACCGCCGCCGGGGCTCTGTGGCTGTGGCACACCATCAAGCCCGCGCTGGTCTTCATCGGTGACGCGTTCGTCTTCCTGGCGAAGATCTGGTGGACCGTCTACTCCACGATCTTCAAGGTCGTTTTCATCCTGCTGGAAGCCGCCGTGAAGGCGCTGTGGCTCTTCGTCCTCAAGCCGGTCTTCGGCTGGATCATGGCCGGGTGGCACGCTCTGGGCGCGGGCTTCCGGTGGGTGTACAACCACCTGCTGAAGCCTGCCTGGGAGGCGTTCGCCTCTGCGGCTGTGACGACGTATAACCACACCCTCGGTCCGGTGTTCGGGTGGATCGGCGACGGCTTCAAGGCCATGGGCAACGGCTTCCGGTGGGTCTACAACCACATCATCAAGCCCGCCTGGGACGCCGTGGCCGGGGCGGCGAAGGCGCTGTGGACGCAGTACATCAAGCCGATCTTCCAGGGCATCCAGGACTGGATCGGGGAGAAGTGGCGGGCCATCAAGGACAACGTCTTCGCGCCGATGAAGACGTTCTTCACCAAGACCATCCCCGGCTGGGGAACGACGATGAAGAAGGGCCTGATCGACGCGTTCGACTCGGCCTGGAAGGGCATCCAGAAGGTCTGGGACAACGTCAAGAAGGCTATTGGTACGCCTATTTACTGGGTTGCCAAGTATGTCTGGAATGACGCGATCTACGCGATCATGGACAAGATCGCGAGCTTCGTCAACACGAAGAACCCGCTGGGCCGGATCAACACCGACAAGATCCCGCACTTCGCCCAGGGCGGCGCCGTCCCGCACACGCCGGGATCCACGCCGGGCAAGGACTCCGTCAACGCCGTCCTGATGCCCGACGAGCACGTTTTCACCCGTGAGGACGTCGCCGCGATGGGCGGCCACGAGCGCGTCAAGGCGTTCCGCTCCGCCCTGCACGGAGGCCGGAGCGTCCAGGGCGCCAACAGCTCCGGCCGGTTCGGTCTGGGCGGCTGGATCGAGGACGCGGGCTCCTCCATGAAGAGCGCCGCCAGCAAGGGCTTGGACGCCCTGGAGAACGCCGCGCTGGGCGCTCTCGCGGTCGTGGTGGACCCGGTCATCAACAAGGCCAACTCCACGATCGACAAGCTGGTTCCGGGCAGCGGCGACTGGAGCAACCTCGCCGCTGGGATCATGAAGAAGCCGCTGAAGGAGATCAAGGACTTCGTCCACAGCGAGGACAAGAAGGTCTCGTTCCACGCCCGCAACGGGACGATCCCCACCGGGCAGCACCTGGCGGTCATCAACGCGGCGCTGAAGGCGGCCAAGGTTCCCCCGCCGGGCACCCTCGCGGCCTGGCAGGCGGGCCTGAACACGCTGATCACGCGTGAGAGCGGCTGGAACCCCAAGGCGATCAACCTGACCGACTCGAACGCGAAGGCCGGTCACCCGTCTCAGGGCCTGGCGCAAACGATCCCGTCGACCTTCAACGCCTACGTGCCCTCCAGCCTGCGGGGACGCGGAATCACAGACCCGGTTGCGAACGTCGCGGCTGCAATCCGTTACATCGTAGCTACCTACGGTAACATCAGCAACGTCCAGCAGGCGAACGCCTCCAAGGCCCCCAAGGGCTACTGGACCGGCACCGACGGCGCAGCCCCGGGCCTGGCCTGGGTCGGCGAGCGCGGCCCCGAATTGGTCAATTTCCACGGCGGCGAGACGGTCTACAACAACCGCGACTCCCTGCGCATGGCGTCGATGGGCAGCCTGCACGGCTACGCGTCGGGCACCCGGCATCAGCGGGCCGTGGTCCGGGACGCCTACGAGGAGCGCGACAAGGACCGCGCCCGCCGCGACGCAGCGGAGAAGAAGTACGACGCCGCGCACAAGAAGTACCTGAACGCGACGACGGCCAAGGAGCAGGCCGCCGCGAAGCGGGAAATGGCCAAGTACGACAAGCAGATCGACAAGGCCAACAAGGAAATCGCGGCCGACAACAAGCTGATCAAGCTGAACGAAAAGCGGTACAAGGCCGCTTCCAAGGCCGTGGAGCAGGAGCGCAAGGACGCCGCGACTCTCGCCGCTGCGAAGAAAAAGGCCCGCGATGCCGAAATGGCGAAGGAGCGGAAGGCCGCGCAGGACTACATTGCGGGCAAGAAGGCCGCGATCGACGCCAAGATTCAGGTCGCGACCGACGCCCGCACCGGCTACTACGACGCGGCCGTGCAGACGGGGCAGTTGTCCGGCCTGACCGGCAACCGGGCCGCCGGGTTCACCCAGCAGCTCCAGGCGAAGATCAAGGCCATCAAGGATTTCCAGGTCAACCTGCACACGCTGGCCAAGCTGGGCCTGTCCCCGGCGCTCATCCAGCAGGTCGCGGCGATGGGTCCGGAGCAGGGCGGACAGCTTGCCCAGTCCCTGGCCCGCACTTCCTCGGCGGGCGACCTCAAGAAGCTGAACGCGGAATACAAGGAGCTGGAGAAGGTGTCCGGGAAGTACGCGGACTCCGCCGCCGACGACGGCTTCGGACTGAGCACCCTGAAGAAGCAGTCAAAGGCCCTCGGCAGCGCCAAGATAACGGTCACCGCACCGCATACCATTATGGTCAGCATCGACGGAAAGAAGTTCAAGGCCCACACGGAAAAGGTCGTTGAAGAGAAGGTGACCGAGATCGTGGCCGCAGCCGGAAAGAAGAAGTGACATGCCGGTCGTAGTCCCCGCAAGTTCCCCGATAGCGACCTCGATCACGGACGCCACGTCATTCGACGGGCGCATCCGGGTCATTGACGACCCGGCCTACGGCGGCGTCCGGATCAAGATCGACTACTCGACGGAACTCGGCGTCTGGGCCGCCCCGTTCCAGTGCACGGTCTACCGCCGCAACGCCGACGGCAGCATCCACACCGTGCGCGGGGGAGACCCCTACCTGAACTACGCCGGGAAGGGCTGGCTGTACGACCAGGAGGCCCCGCTCGGCCAGGACGTCTCCTACTACGCCGTACCGGTCAAGGTGGACGGCTCCTTAGGGCAGCCGTCCGCCGCTGCGGCCATCAGGACGGCAGCACCGGCAGGCGGCTTCAACGCCCCGGACATGTGGCTGGTCAACCTGGAGAACCCCGCCGCCTCCGTACAGGCCCGGGGCACCTCCACGCTCGGCGGCAGCTACAACGGCCGCAGCGACAAGCAGGTCATCCTCGGCAGCCCCTACCCGGTGGTAACCCCGGACACCCGCAACGGGCTCTCCACCTCCATATCCCTCATCACCGTGGGACCGCAGGAGTTCGCCGCCATGCAGCAGCTCCTGACCCAGAGCGTCATCATGCGCAAGTCGTCCCTGTGGGAGCGCCCGGACGGCTACTTCACCGTGGACGACGCCTCCTACGCCGCGCAAGCCTCGGGCACCGGCCGCGAGGTCTACGCCTGGCAGTTGGGCCTGATCGAGGTCAGCCGCCCCTCCACCTACGGACAGACCGTCTCCGTCCCCCGGTTCTCCTTCGGCGACTCCACCGAGCAGTACCCGCTCTTCACCGACGTGCCCGCGCAGCCGTTCGATGCCGTCCAGGGCGGCAACATGATGGACGACTACACGGCCGACGGCGAGACCACGTCCCTGCCCGGCACCGGCTGGAACTCCTTCAACAGCAACACCTCGATCCTGCGGGTCTCCACCATCTCCTTCAAGGGCACGTACTCGCGGCGCCTCACCTCCGCCTCCTCGGGCCTCATGGGCGGTCTCGCCCTCCCCCGGTACGGCGTGCAGCAGGGCCGCACCTACACGTTCTCGGCCTGGATGTACTCGGCGACCGGCCTGGTGGCCGACCTCCAGCTCGACTGGCTCGACGGAGCAGGCGGCTACCTCACCGGAGACTCCCTGTCGGAGTGGGGCCGCACCGTGACGCTGACCCCGTTGACCTGGACCAAGGTCAGCCTGTCCGTGACCCCCGCCCCGGGCGCATCCCTCGCGGCCTGCACCGTGCTGGTCAACGCGACCGCCCCGGGACAGGTGGCCTACTTCGACACGGTGAGCCTGGAGAACATCTGATGCTCGCGCACTCGGAACGACTGCGCCGGGCCCTCTCCGACGGCACCGCGCTGAAGATCACGCCCCTGCTGGACTGGTCCCCGGACTGGAAGAACTGGTACCCGCTGGAGATCGTCAGCGGCAGCCACACCCAGGACCGCACCAGCACGTCCCGGTGGACGCTGTCCGCTACCATCGCCCGCACGCTGGCCGTCGGCTACGACGGCATCCACCCCTACGGCTGCCGTCTGCGATTACGCCTGGCCGTCAGCTTCCTGGGCTCGTCCCCCGAATACATCCCCGCCGGGCTGTACACGCTCACCTCCATCACGGAGAACTTCGCCAACCTGACCGTTGAAGGCGTCTCCTTCGAGCAGGACGTCATCGACTCCCAGTTCCCGGTGGCCCGCAACCTCCCCGACAACCGGTCCATGACGTACCGCAGGCAGGCGGAGAAGCTGATCACCGAGGCCGTCCCGGACGCCCGGTTCTACTGGGACAGCGGCCTGGCCTCCACCACCGCGATGGTGACCATGACCGTCGACTCGGACCGCTGGTCGGTCGTCCACGGCACCTCCTCCGACGCCTCCATCGCCACCGCGCTGGCCGCAGACGCCCTCTGTGACGCCTCCGGGGCGTTCTCCTTCGTCCCGCGCCCTTCCTTGAGCGACGAACCCGTCTGGACCGTCTCCGAGGACGCCCTGACCAAGATCTCGGCCTCGTTCGCCTACGACCGGCAGAACGTCTTCAACCTCATCTCCGTCAGCGGAACCCCCGCCGACGGAAGCGCCCCCGTCGGCCCCATCTTCGTCTGGGACGACGACGTCAACTCCAAGACGTACGCGGGCCCCGACCCCATCGGGCACCCCGAGCTGGCCGGGCACTTCGGAGTCAAGCCCTACCGCTACGACTCCCCGCTCATCGTCAGCGACCGGCAGGCATGGCAGGTGGGCCGGGCCATCCTCGCCGACCTCGTGGGCGAGTCCAAGACCCTCAGCCTCACCGGCCGCTACCACCCCTGCCAGGAGGCCGGGGACGTCATCATCGTCAGCCGTCTCGACGGCCGCCAGGAACGCCACGTCGTGGACTCCATCAGCTACACGTGGGCCTCGGGAGTCGCGGCGTACACCACTCGAAGCACCAAGCAGGAGCTGACCGTCCATGTCTGATGCCGCCAGCCTTTTATCCAAGCTCACCACCAACGGCAGCTCGGTCACCACGCTGCGGGCCCTCGTCTCGGCCTACCGCGAAGACGGCCTGGTGAACCTGCGCTACGGCACCGCACAGATCTTCGGCGTCCCCTGCCTGGCCTCCTACACCAACCGCAAGATCGGCGACGTGGTGCAGGTGCTGAACCTCGGCCGCAACGCCTGGCTGGTCGTCGGCCGGGTCGGCGGCACCGACTCCTCCTGGCTCGCCCCCACGACCCAGAACACCGGGTGGGCCGTCTACGACATGAAGACCATGCGCGTCCGGGGATCCTCCGACCCCGGCTACGAGGGCTACGTGGGCTATACCAGCGCGACCGGTGACAGCCCCGGCCTGCTGGCCTGGTCGTACTACAACGGCACCACGAACGCCCTGCCCGCGAACGGCACCACCAAGACGTCCATGACCGTCACCGTCGCCCGCATCGCCGCCCTGCACGGCCAGCGGGAAGCCATCGAATTACAGCTCTGCCCGCACAACTTCAACGCGCTGCCGACGGTGCTCACGCTGGGAACGGATTCCTTCAGCCCGGTGTTTTTCCGACTGGAGGTGGGGGAGGTCCGCACCATCCCCATCCCGGCTGACTGGTGGACGGCTATTACGGCAGCCACACCCACCATCAAAGGGTTCGCGATACAGCCCACAACACTGACCCCGGCAAGCGCCAGCTACGCGATTTTCAGCAAGGTCTCGGGCGGTTTCCGGGCGGTTTAGTCGGTATAGTTGATCGACAGTAAAGGAGGGAAAATCCGTGGGAGCACTGTACAGCGCCTTCTCGGGACTACCGATACCGGATAGTGCCGGGACCAACGACATGCCCTACTGGTTATCCCAGTTAGTGGCCGCCATGGACGGACGATTAGTCCTCGCGGCCACCTCGACGGCAGACCGGGACAGCAAGTTCTTCAACGCCCCGTCCGGCGTCATCTGCGTGGTCCGCAACAGCGGCACAACCGTGGTGACCGGCGTATACGTGAAGACCTCCGACGTCGGGACGTCCGTCTGGTCGACCGTCTGGACCGCCCCCGTGGCCCCGGTCCCCGTCGCCATCAACCTCGCCGACGGATTCCAGGCCGCCAACGGCAAGAACCCCATCGCCGTCTACAACTCGGTGACGAATACGTGGACGCTCTGGGGAAACATCGGCACCGTAAACAGCACGAACATCGGAAGCAATACCACGCTGGGAACCCTTCCGGCCGCCGTCGCCGTCAGTAGTGTCCAGCCCTACTACGAAGGTGCTTCCACCATTTCGGTATCCGGTACGAGTTCACCTCCCGGAACCGCCAAGATCTCCATCACCGCCAGCGGCAGCATCGTCGTCTACATGGGCAGCGGCGTACAGACGTCCTGGGTCGGTATCGACGGCATTGTCCTGCCGGGCGCGTAAGGGGAACTGACCGATGACGCGTTTCATATACGGCGGAGGCGGCGACGGAGACATTATCCAGATGTCCGGCGCCCCCTACGCCAACTCCGTCGCCTCCGTGTGGGACGCCCGTACCGGCGGCACACGGATCACCGACCTCCAGAACATCTCCGGGTCGGCGGTCACCTCCGTCACCACCGACGTCTACGGCCAAGCCGTTTTCTACGGCCCCGACAACTACATCGGGGTCCTGTGGCTGGACTTCGGTGTCGGAGGGGTCCGCTGGGCCCTGTCGCCCAAGGCCGTCGACCTCACCGCCTCCCGCGTCATCGCGACGCAGCGCGCAGCCGACGCCGCCGGAGCCTCCACGACCGCCAAGGCGGCCCTGCCGTACCACGCGGCCGACCCCCTGGAACAGGCCCTGGCGAACAAGCTGGACCCGCTCGTCATCCCCCGGTTCGCCACGGCGGCGGCCCGGGACGCGGCGTTCCCTGCCCCGCAGGACGGTGACCGCTGCTACCGCACGGACATCCGCGCGGAACAGGTGTACAACGCCGCGATGACCGGCTGGTTCAACGCCAGCTTCGCCGCCAACCGGGGTACCTCCGGGTCGGTCGCTATGCAGTGGACCGCGTCCGAGGTCGAGCTGATCAATGTGCCGATCGGGGCGAACATGCCCGTCGGCACCACGTACCGGCTCACCGCCTACGGCATCACGACCGTCATCCTCAACACGACGCCCGACCTGGCGATCAGGTTCCGTCTCGGCGGCATCACCGGCACGATCATGGGCTCCAACTGGTACACGGCGGCCTCGAACCCCGCCTCGGCCACGCGGCCTTTCCAGCTCACGGCCCACGTGACGATCACGTCCACCGGGACCAGCGGCACCTGGTTCGGCAACCTCACCTCGCACTCCCTGATGACCAGCACAACGGCTCTGACGACCACGGGAGCGTCGGTCCGCTGTGACGGCTCATCCGAGATCACCCGGGACACGACGGTGCCCACCAGCGCCTCCCTGACCGTGCAGTGGAGCGCGTCCAGCCCCCTCAACGCGGTCACGATCTACGGCTGGTTCTGGGAGAGGGTCAACTGATGACGCGGTACCTGTACGGGGCGGGCGGGGACGGAGAAGTCGTCCGGACCTCGGGCCTGCCGTATGCCAACGCGGCGGCGTCCGTCTACAACTCGCGCAGCGGCGGGTCCCCGATTACGGACCTCCAGACCCTGACCGGCGCTGCGATCAGCTCGGTGACGTCCGACCCGTACGGGCAGGTGGCGTTCTACGGGCCCGACAACTACATCGGCACCCTGTGGCTGGACTTCGGCGGCGGGGTGCGCTGGGCGCTGTCCCCGAAGGCCGTGGACCTGGCAGCTACTCAGGCCATCGCGGTACAGCGCACGGCGGACGCGTCGGCCCTGAGCTACACGACCAAGTCCACGCTGCCGTACAACACCGCCGACCCGCTGGAACAGGCGCTCGCCGCCAAGCTCGATCCGCTGGTGATCCCCCGGTTCCCGACGCAGACGGCCCGTGACGCCGCCTTCCCGGCGCCGACGAACGGGGACCGCTGCTACCGCACGGATCTGGCGTCGGATCAGTTGTACAACGGCACCTCGTGGGTGACGCTCGTTCAGGCGGGTGCCTGGAACACCGCGAACCTCACGATCACGCCGACGTCCGGCACCATGTCGGTCAACAGCGGCTCCCTGACGATCCGCTACCAGATCCAGGGCAAGGCCGTGATCTTCTCCATCGCGCTTTCCATCGCGGCGGACACGACCTTCGGCACCGGCACCTGGACGATCACAGGGCTCCCGTTCAACATCTCGTCCAACGCTTTCCTGGTCACCCCTTTCCCCGGCCAGGCGGTAGCGGGTTCGAACCGTCTTCTGGTCGTGGGCCAGGCGGAAACAGCGACGACGATATCCCTGTGGTCGTACACGTCGCTCACCAGTACCGCACTCAGCCGTTTCGGCGCCTCTCCGACTCCCGGTGGCGGAGCGTGGGCGGCTTCCAACTTCGTACGCCTCGGCGGCACCGCCGAGCTGGCATAAGGAGCATTTCCATGGGTGATCTCATACGGCGTTATCCGAGCGGGTCCTCGGACTTCGGACCCACCGACACGCAGGTCCAGGTGAGTTACACCGTGGCCGGTACGGACGGCTCCTCGGTGAACGGCACGATCAACACGAACATGCTGCTCACGGACGATCAGATCGATGAACTGTGCGTCGCGTTGCAAGGCGCGTGCGAGGGTCTGCCGTGGGTCGTGACGTCTCTGGTCCAGGTGCAGGAGAACGGCCGCCGGACCTTCACCGTCTCGGAGCCCCCGCCGCAGGGCTAAGAGGGTATTCAGACGAAATAGCCCGCTTTGTTATGATCGGATAAACCGAGAATCAGTTCCCGAGAGGCAAATCAAGTGAGTGTCATGGATAGCCTCGCAAGCGCCGGAGCGGCGGTTGTAGGGAGCTTATGCGTGCTAGGCGGAGCCCGATTCACGTCCCGTAACACCCGGGCTACCGAAGACCGCAAACTCAACAGCAGCGACTTCGAGCTTTTCAAAAAGGCTTACCAAGAGCGCATGGAAGAGTTCGAGAAGCGCCAAGAAGACCAGGAAGCGAAGACGATCAAGGTGGAACGATTACTTCGGCTGGCCCTTAGGCACATTCTGGACCTCCGCTCCGACATGCGCCGCAACGCCGTGAACCCCACGCACGGCACGCCCCCGGAGCTGGAAGCCCTGCTGTGGACGCTCACCGACGACGAGCCGGTGCACGTCCCCCCGCAGCCCCCGGGCGACTGATGCGCGCCACCCGCGCGCAGCTCCGGCAGGCCCTCATCGCCGCCGGGGCCCGCACCGGTACCTGGCGCAACCCCGAGACGGCCGAGATCCTGGCTGCCGTCGCCCTCGCGGCTTCCGGCTCCCAGGGCGAAGCCCAGATCGACCTGGTCAACTACGACTTCCGGGACGACCGGGAGCGCGTCGGGGCTTTCCAGATCGAGACCCGGGCCGACGCGACCGGGCGCAGCACCCCACGGGACCGGGAATGGCTCCTGGACGGCCTGACGAACCAGTGCCTGGCCGCCGTCGCCTTGACGTACATGAACGGGCTCAAGATGTGGCCCCAGTACGCCACGGATGCCTACCAGGTCTACCTCCCCGAGGCGCACCCGCCGCCGATCAAGCGTCCCGAGGGCCAAGTCCCGTTCCAGGCGGCCACGGTCTTCCCCGGGCTTCCCCTGCGTCTGCTCATGAGGGCCTGCGGCTGGATCGCCCCCTCCAACGCCGACGCCGACCGGATAGCCCAGCTTCACGGCCACCCGAGCGCCGCCGACGTACCCCCGGGGTTCATCGTGCGGATCCCAGTACAGCGGGGCTGGTAGGCGGTCCCGTGTCGCAAGCAGGGGAGTACCTGTGAAGAGATTCCGCAACCGCGCGTTCCTGACGGACTTACTGGAGCGCACCGTCGCTACCTACGTCCAGACCTTCCTGGGTCTGGAGCTGTCCAACTACGCGAACCTGTCCGACCTCGGCGCCACCAAGGCCGCCGCTCTCGCAGCCATCCCGGCTGCTCTCGCCGTCGTCAAGGCGGCCCTCAAGGCGAAGCCGGTCCAGGGCGCCTGACCTGTGAAAAAGGGCGGCAGCCGGTACTGGGCTGCCGCCCCTTCGCACTATAGGATCAACTCGTACGCAGGGCTTCTAGCAGGGGTGATTCGCGTGACGACTATGCGGCATACTGCGCAGGATCGATGCGACCGGTGCCGGGCGCAGGGCTACACGACCTGGGGCCTCGGGGCGCTTTTCCTCACGTTCTGCGGCCACCACACCAACAAGTACGCGGAAAACCTCGTGGTCCAGGGGTTCACCATCCGCGTGGACGACACCCTCGCCTTGCACTCAAGGTGATAGGGGTGAACGGCCCTGAGTGCTACAGTAGATACCAATCGCCCCATGCTCTTCCGCTGGGAACGCCAGCGGGCGAACGAAAGGTCAGGTGATTGCCCCTCATGACGGACAGCATCAAGATCAAGCAGCCCGACACGATGGAAACATCCCTGACCTAGGCGGTGATCTGCATCTCCCTGGTGGCCGGACCGAGAAGCCCGGCCACCTCGGAGGGGGATCACAACCCTGAAAGCCCCGCCGTACTCCTTGATCAGTCTCCTCGCTACCGCTGATCAGAGAAGCACGGTGGCCGGGGAGGGCCCGGTGAAACCCCCGGCAGGTCGAGCCTTGACTCCCTGTCGGGGGTCACTCATTTCCCGCACACCGTAAGGAGCCGCACCGTGTCCCACCGGACCTACATCCTCGGGGCCTGTTTCCTGATCGCCGGTATCGCCTGGATCTGGGCCATCGCCCGTCTCGCCCCCGGCGCCCCCAGCGAGGACGACCAGTGACCGCGCTCGCCACCGAGGCGCCCCTGCACCCGCCGCTGCGTCCCTACCAGGCCGACGGCGTGGAGTTCCTGCGGACCCACCCGCGTGCGTACCTGGCCGATGACCCCGGCCTCGGCAAGTCCCGCCAGCTCCTCGAAGCCTCCGTAGGCCGCACGCTCATACTGGCCCCCGCCATGATCCTGGACTCCGGGACGTGGCGGAACGAGGTCAACCGGTGGGCGGACGACCCCAGCCGGTTCACCTACGCCCCCTACACCTCGCTCTGCCGCCGGGAGACCATCCCCGGCAAACCCCTCTACCAGCGGTACAACCGGATCAGCGGCAAGATGCAGACCGCCACGCTGGAAGCCGAGCCGGGATGGAGGGAGCTGATCGGCCCCTTCGCCGAACGCCCCGTGTTCCCCGTCCTGAACAAGGACGGCAGCCACAAGCACACCCGCCCCGTCTCCAAGGTTCTCCCCGAGCCGCGCCCGGAATACCTCCAGCACTGGGACACGATCATCTGCGACGAGGCGCAGCTTCTGAAGGGCCGCAAGACAAGCTGGGTCCTCGCCATGAAGATGCTCTCCCGGATGGCCGACCGGGTCTGGCTTGCCTCCGGCACCCCCATATCCAACTTCGCCCCCGAGCTGTTCGCCCCGCTCCAGCTCCTCTACCCGCGCCTGTCCGGCCCCGGGCAGAAGTTCGGCAGCTACTCCCGGTGGATCGCCAAGTGGTTCCGCACCTCCAAGTCCCGCTTCGGCGGCGAGCACACGCAGATCATCGAGGAGCTGCTGCACTGCTACGACGAGTGCCTGACCAGGCCCGCCTGGGATCCGTGCGACCACTACGAGAGGTTCTTCCGGGAGAACCTGGGGGATCTGTACATCCAGCGCAAGCGGGACGACGTGCTCACCGACCTCCCGCCGATGGACGTGCAGACCGTGCTGTGCCCGATGACGGCGAAGCAGACCGTGCAGTACAAGAAGATGAAGAAGGAGTGCCTGGCCGCAGACCTGGACGGCAACCAACTGGTGGCCTGGTCCAAGGGCGCATCTCACATCAAGCTGGACAAGATGGCCACGGGCCTCGGAGTCTTCACCGGGGACATCGGGGAGTCGGGGAAGCTGGAGCAGTTGCGGTATGACCTGATGGAGCGTTCCCGGCCCACGCTGGTGGTCGCGCACTACCAGGACACGGTGACCGCGTGTGCAGAGGTCGCGCGCAGGGCTGGTAAGAAGGTCCAGCAGATCGACGGCCGGACGAGCAAGGGGGACCGGCTGGCTTTCGTGGAAGCCTTCCAGGCGGGCAAGCTGGATGTGCTGGTCGGTTCCCTGGAGACGATCTCGGAAGGGCTCACGCTCACGGCCGCCGACATGGTGATCTACGTGGAGCACTCCTGGAAGCCGTCCCGCAACGAGCAGGCCCTGCGGCGTATCCACCGGCTGGGGCAGACCCGCCCGGTGACCGCGCTGGACTACGTCACGCCGGGCACGGTGGACGAGAAGAAGCGGGAGCTGCTGGCCACGAAGACGGACCGGCAGATGCGCCATCTGGTCTGGGGAGTTGTTAAGGCTCTCATCTAAGTGCTAGGGTAGATACATACCCGAGAGACACCAACCGAGGAGACTCCCATGACCACGAGGACCCTGTACGCCGTCGCTCTCACGGCCGAGGTTGCCGAGCGCATCCTGTCGCACAGCGGCAGCAACGACTACGTCATGAGCGACAAGGACAACGCGGAGAAGCAGGCCGCCCGTCTGACGGAGCTGTTCGACGCGCCGTACAAGGTCTTCGCCGGTCGGGTCACCGTCGAAATGCTGGAGGACTGAGCAGTGCCGAGCATCACCCCCACCACCCCCGTCGCGCAGGTCCCCGCCCAGGGACTTGCGCGGCGGTCCGAGCCGATCGTCTACCCCCGGGTCACCCCGGACGACGCGGTGATCATGGGATTCGACCCGGGCGGGTCGGACAAGAAGGGCGAGGAAGGGCACGTCGGCGTCACGCTGGGCTGCCGCAACTACGTGGAGATCGACGGGAAGTTCGAACTCCAGTGGCCCGGATGGCGCGTCTACGACACGTTCGAGATGGACCCCGACACGTTCATCCGCTGGTTCGTCCGCAACACCTCCGGCATCGACGGCATCTACGGCGAGATGTACCGGCTGGACAAGGAGAAGGCGTACACCCAGATCGGCTCCTCCATGCCGACGTCCCAGCTCATCGGTTTCGTCCGGATGCACTGCATGCTCTTCGCCCCGCACATCGACGTCGACTGGCAGCCGAACACCATCCTCACCGGCCCGATCTCCGGCCTGCTGCGGGAGAACAAGATCCGGCCCGTCTCCCCGCCCGGCGCGAACGCGGCCAAGGGAAGCACGGGAGACCATCAGCGCAGCTCGGAGCTGCATTGGTGGCACGGCCTGATCCGCGCCGGGCTTGTCGAAGGTATCTCCCTGGCATAGGGTAGATAAGACCACATCACTTGAATCCTGGAGAACTCTCTATGTCTACAACTTCCCCCGAAACCAGCGTCTGGTCCGACAAGCGCGGTCGTCAGCGCGCCCTCTACCCCCGCCAGGCCCAGGCGCTCCAGCTCTACGCGGACGGCCTCAAGATCGCCCAGATCGCCGAAGAGATGGAGATCGCGGTGGGTACCGCCCGGTCCTACGTCGGCGCCGCGAGTGCAGCGCTCGGTGCCGAGAGCCCGACGGACGCGGTCAAGATCGCCCAGGAACGCGGGGAGATCGAGCGCCCGGGACAGCGGCGGGACGTTCCCGGCAGCTAAGCCCTCCTACCTCCGAAAGGGAGATACCGGTCAATCCGGTATCTCCCTTTTGCATTTCCCCGTGCAGATTCCGTACGCAGCGTTTGTTGCAGAGCCCTTTGCGCGTATGATCGGGGCTATCCCCAGGGCCCAGCAGCCTCTTGCCGCTCTCGGGTAGTAGTACCTGCCCCAGGAGTTGCTAGGGTAGAACTCTCATCCCCGCTGCCTCGGAGGCACCTCCCATGCCCCTTCCGCCCCTGAAGGTGAGCTATTCCGGCCTGACCACCGGCCGGGACTGCCCCCTCAAGCACCACTGGCACTACAAGGACGGCTACCGGATCCTGCACGCCGACAAGAAGCTCCAGATCGGCTCCGCCTGGCACGAATGCGTCCTCGAAACGCATTACCAGACGATCAAGGACTACCAGGACTTCACGGACACCGGCCTGTCCCCGATGCGCGACACCGACGAAGAGTGCAGCCTCCTCTCCGTCGCCCGCGACGCCGTGCACGCCCGCCTCACCGCCGCCCTGCGCGGCGAGAGCTACAGCAACCTGGCGGCCGAGGACTACGACACCCTGCGCTGGATGTACGACGGATACATCGCCTTCTACGGGTGCGACCCGCAGTGGCGGATCCTCGACGTCGAACACAAGGGCCTGGCCCCCCTCGGCACCATCACCACGCCGGACGGTCCCCGGGACGTCGTCCTCGACTACCGCATCGACCTCGTGGTCGAAGACATCGAGCTGGGCGGCATCTTCGCCATCGAGTCCAAGTCGACGGCCAGCCTGTCCACCCGGTTCGCGCTCGAACTGGACGACCAGACCGGATTGTATGAGTGGGCGTTCCGTCAGAGCGACCACCCGCAGGCCCAGTTCATCAACGGGTGCGTCCGCTCCGAGGCCAAGAAGACGATGAACGCCGGAGACGCCCCCGGCTACAGCGGCCGGGGCAAGGCCCAGACCCTGGACAAGCGCCACCAGCGGATCATGGTCCCCCGCACGCCCTTCGAGCTGGACGCCATCCGCCGCGACGCGCTCGCCACGACCCAGGCCCTCTTCGGCGGCTTCCTGCCGGTCTACAGCGGCCCCAACCCGGGCGAATGCGGCTGGAAATGTTCCTTCAAGGAAGTCCACATCGACGCTCGCAAGGGTCACCCGATTGCGGACCTCATGGCGGATCACGGCTTCCAGCAGGTCCCGACCGAGTTCAACGGGCTGGCGTCATGAGGGTCCGGATCCTGCCGGAGTACCCCGGATACGTCCTCTCCGACGATGGGCGTATCCAGGGCCGCTCGGGGCGCTGGTTGAAGCCCCGTACGGACTCCGGCGGCTACCAGAACGTCGCGCTCCACAACGGGGGCGGCAACAAGACGCAAAAGACGGTACGGGTCCACATCCTGATGGCCCGCGCCTTCCTGGGAGACCCGCCGACCCCACAACACGAGGTCTGCCACGACAACGGGGACCGCACGGACAACCGGGCGGCCAACCTCCGGTGGGGAACGCGGGCCGAAAACATGGCGGACAAGATCCGCCACGGAACACGACAGACCGGTGAGCGTCACGGGCAAGCGAAGCTCACCTGGGAGGCCGTCCGGTACATCCGGGCCCATCCCGAGACCCCCGCGCGGGACCTGGCTACGAGGTTCGGCGTCAAGGTCCGCTCCATCTACTCCGTCCTTCGGTTCGAGACCTGGAACGACGTCTCCTCAAACAGTTAGGACCGCTCATGTCACCTGCACACAAGGGATCCGCTCACCACCTGGCCGTCCTCACCGAAGAGGCCGTCAAGGCAGCCCGTACGGCCCACCGCCAGGGAGCCCGCCCCGCCGACCTCGCCACCAAGTACGGCGTCACCGCCGGGGCCATGCGCCGCGCCCTGTCCGGCGCCACCTGGAAGCACCTCGCCGACACGTCCACGGAGGACAGCAATGCAGCGTGACCCCCTTCAGGCCGCCTGTGCCGCCTGCCGCAACACGGCCTCGGTCACCCGCGCCCTGTGGGACCGGCTGAAGGGGCGGATGGCCTGCGGACACTGCCGCAAGATCACCAACTGGAGCACCGCGCCGTGAGCAACGCACCCACCACCCACGTCATCATCACCGGAGCCCGGTTCCACCCGGACGTCCGCAAGGTCACCACCGAGCTGGCCCGGATCGTCCTGGACGCCCCCGGCTGGGTCGTCGTCCGGCACGGCGCCTGCCCCGGGGAGGACTCCGTGGACCAAGCCGTCCACGAGTGGATCGCCGACTGCGGAGAAGCCCTCGGAGTCATCGAAGACGCCATGCCTGCCGACTGGGACCACTGCACGGCCGCCTGCCCCGAGGGCCACCGCATCCGCAAGCGCCCCGGCGACGTGTACCACCCCGGCAAGCTGCCCGACTACTGCCCCGCCGCAGGCGTCCGCCGCAACCGGGCGATGGTCGAGAAGCAGCCCAAGGCGGCCGTCCTCATCGCCGCCCCCTACCGGGTCTCCCGGGGCACCAAGAACTGCATCCGCCTCGCCAAGCAGGCACAGATACCCGTCCGCATCATCTGGGCCCCCGTACCGGCGCCCAAGTTCCTCTCGGAGGCGATGTTCTGATGAACGATCCGATCCCCACGTTCAGGTCCGACGTCGATGTGGAGCTGGTCCAGTTCACCGGGGACGACACCAGCCTCTGCAACGCCGCCCGCGTCTCCACCCTCGGAGAGCGGGCGCAGGGGGAGGGCTGCCCCACCAAGAACGCCGGACTGATCAACTATCTGATGCGGGACAAGCACGGCAGCCCGTTCGAGCACGGCTCCATGACCTTCATGATCAAGGCGCCGATCTTCGTCTTCCGCGAGTTCCAGCGTCACAGGGTTGGCTGGAGTTACAACGAGGAGAGCGGAAGATATAGGCGCCTCGACCCGGTGTTCTACATCCCCGGCCCCGAACGCAACCTCGTACAGGTCGGCAAGCCCGGCGCCTACACCTTCCAGCCCGGCAGCTACCAGCAGCACGCGGCCGTCACCGGAGACCTCAAGCGCATCAGCATCGAGGCATACAACACATACCTGCGGATGCTGGAACCCCCGTTCAGCATCGCCCGCGAAGTCGCCCGCATGGCCCTGCCGCTGAACATCTTCAGCTCCATGTACGCGACCTGCAACCCGCGCTCCCTGATGCACTTCCTGGCCCTGCGCACGCACCGGCCGGACGCCACGTTCGTCTCCAACCCCCAGCGGGAGATCGAGATGGTCGCCGAGAAGATGGAAGACGCCTTCAAGGGCCTCTACCCCACCACCTGGAAGGCTTTCGAGGAGAACGGCCGGGTGGCGCCGTGAACGAGCGGCACGCGATCACCCCGGAGGAAGTACTCGCGATCCTGAGGGACCCGGACACCGGCCCGGACGCCCCGTATCCCTGCTCCATCGGCGTCAACTGCGACGAGTGCTGGACGGTCGTCCGGGGCGACTTCATCGTCACCGACCGGATGGAGAAGCCCGACCGGCTGGAGCTGGCCCGCTCGTTCCTGCGGGGCCAGGGCTGGACCTGCACCGAGGAACACGACCTGTGCCCGTCGTGCGCCCAGACGTACGCCCAGGAGGGGCTGTGAAGACGTGGATAGCCCGGTGGCGGGCCCGTCGTGAAGCGCGCCGCCATCGCCTGCTGGTGGTCCGTCTGACCGTCTCGGACGACGTGCTCCAGCGCTACCTGATCCAGACCAAGCAGAAGGACGGGGACGGCCGGTGAATCCGTACTGGAGTTACCTCCTGACCGCCGTCGGCATCTGCGGCCTGTGGCTGGCCGGGAAGAGCAAAGCGGTCGGATGGGCCGTCGGCCTCGGAGCACAGGGCCTGTGGGGCGCGTACGCGGTCACCACGCACCAGTGGGGCTTCCTGGCCTCCGCGTTCGCCTACGGGTTCGTCTACAGCAAGAACTACGTCGCCTGGCGCACGGCCGAGCTGAAGGAGAAGGGGTACCTGTGACCGGCAAGTTCACGACCAAGGACAGCGGCAAGCGCGAGGCGTACACCACCGGCATGGTCCGCGACACTCAGGACGGCAAGGCCCGCTTCGACCTGCTGTTCCCGCAAGGGGTCCCGTTCTCCGACCAGTTTCTGACCCGGGTGGCGGAGCTGATGACGCGCGGCGCGGAGAAGTACGGCCTGCGCAATTGGGAGAAGGCGGGGACCGTCGAAGAGCTGGACCGCTTCCGGGCATCCGCGATACGGCACCTCGCGCAGTGGATCGCGGGGGACACGGACGAGGACCACGCGGCGGCGGTCGTCTTCAATCTGCTGGCCTTCGAGACCACGCTCGCCAAGGTGAACCGGGCCGAGTCGGGCCCCCAGGTTCCTTGAGGGGTTGTCAGTGGGTCCCTGTAGTGTGATTATTTCTGCTGCAACGAAGCCTGCGCAGCAGGACAGGGACCTAGTTGACACTGTCGAAACGAAGTGTCTACTCTAGTACCTAGCGATCCGGCGCCAATCCGGAAGTGACTCGTCAACCCGTATGAAATGAGATTCGCGTGCCTCGCAATCTACCCAATACCGCAGGGGCTCCCAAGCCTCCCGCGCCCGGCTCCCCGGCTCTCACCGTGGCCCCGTCCGGTCCGTTCGACCCGATGGAAGCCCTCGGCCTCGTGGCCCTGGAGGAAGCCTCCGAGTTCACCAACGCCCTCTTCTTCGGCGACGCGGGAACCGGCAAGACCTCCTGCATGGCGTTCCTCGCCAACCTCCCCGGCGACGGCCTGACCGTCATCATCAATGCCGAGGGCGGCCTGAAGAAGCAGGCGCTCAAGAACCTCGGCGTCGACACGTCCAAGGTGGTGATCTTCCCCGACCGCGAGAAGGGCGAGGAGATCACGTACGAGTCCCTGGAAACCCTGCTGTACCGGCTGCGCGCCATGCTCCAGCGCTCCCCGGGCTGCATCAAGGGCGTCGGCTTCGACTCCGCCACGGACCTCTGTGCCGGTCTCCTCGGAGACATCACGGCCTACGCTTACCAGAAGGACCAGGATCTTCCGCAGATCCTCAAGGACAAGCGTGCCGCCGACGGCAAGAAGCTCCGCGAGTCGCCGCACGAGACCCAGCTCCAGGACTACGGCCTTCTCACCAACCAGGCCCGGACGATTTTTCGTGGCTTCCGTGACCTCGGATGCCACTTCGTCGTCACCGCCCTGGAGAAGGACGACGCACAGAACGAGAACGGCACCAAGGCCATCGGCCCCGAGCTGCCGAACAAGATCTCGTCCTCCCTGCGCGGATACGTCGACCTGGTCCTGCGGTTCACCGCCGAGACGGTCAAGACCGGCCCGGCCACCCAGGAGACCCTGGTCGTCGCGAAGACGAAGGCCCTGCTCACCCAGCAGTGCAAGGACAGGCTGGGTGTCCTGCCCTTCGAGCTGGTCAACCCCACCTTCGAGCGCATCCACGGCTACGTCACGGGTGAGCTGACCGTGGAGACGGACCCGGAGATCGAGCGTTACCGGCAGGTCCGCGCGGCGGGCGAGGCGCAGCGCCTCAACCGCAAGCAGCAGCGCGCCGCCTGAACCCCTGTACCACCGCACACACTTTCTACGCGAGGACAAGAATCATGCCGAAGCTCACCAAGCAGCAGGTCCAGGCCGCCACGTCCCAGGGCTACGAGGACAAGAGCGAGGAGCTGAAGCCGCTGCCCGTCGGCAACGGTGAGGCGTACGTCTACAAGCTCGTCTCCTGCGAGGAGGGGCCGACCCGGAAGAACCCGAACAAGATCCAGTGGACCTGGACGCTGACCCTGGACGGCCGTTACCACCCGGACCTGGTGGGCGCGGGCTACCTGGAGAAGATCTGGTACTACACGGCCCTGGACGGCGGCAACGAGTGGGCCATCGCCAAGGTGCTGCACGCGTTCGGCTACGTCCCGGAGACCGACACCGACGAGCTGATCAACGACGAGGCCACCGTCCTGGTCTTCCCGACCACGGACACCTACGGCACCCCGCCGAAGATCTCGATGAAGGTCCGTCGTCTGGCCGCGCACGACGAGGCGGACTACCCGCAGGCCGTCTCGCCGATGGAGCAGGAGGCGCGCGAGTACCTGGACGCGCACGCGGCCAAGCAGGCGGCTGCTGCCGCCCCGGCGGCTGTGGCCCCGGCTCCGGCCGAGGACCCGTGGGCCGTGGGCCCGCAGGACGCGGTTGCGGTCATCCCGCCGCAGGCGGCCGGTGAGCCCGAGGACGAGTTCTAGGATCCCCGGAGCAACCGGCTGATTCGGCCCCCCGTGAGGATCCTCGCGGGGGGCCGAACTGGTGAGCGGGTGTTAGGCTAGCACGTGATAGACTGTCACCATAGTGACCGGTATCTGTCAGAAAGCGAGCCCACACATGACTACGCCAACCCGCAGCACGGGAGTCTCCCCGACCAAGGCCGTCCGCACCCCGCAAGAGGCCATGGCCATCGCCCGCAAGACCCCCGGCGTCAAGGTGCTGTACTCCGAAGGACATGAGAAGTACGGCGCCCGCCTCAAGGCCCACCAGATCCGCGCAGGCAAGCGCGGCCCCTGGGTCCAGTACCACGGCGAGGTCGCGACCTCCGCCCTCAAGCAGCACGACGGCACCTACAACGTCTACATCTACGTCAAGCCGTCCACGGCCAGCAGCACCGACGACTAACCCTCCCGGAGCGCGCATGGCCCCCAACCACTCACCGAAAACCCTCAGCCCCCAGTAGGGATCTCCCGACGCCGGAGATCCCTACTGGGCTATCAGGGGGACCGCCGCGCCCGGGAGACCGCATGCAGACTCTGCCCGCAACCTTCGCCGCACCGCACATCCAGCGGGTGGCCATCCTGCCCTCACAGCTCCCCGAGGGCCTGTTCACGCCCGTCGCGTTCGACTTCGAGACCAGCGCCCTCTACTGCGACGAGGGCGGCATCGCCACCGCGTCGGTTGCCTGGTTCGAGGACAACATCCAGGACGAGGAGCACATCCGCACCGCCGCGTTCCCCTTCGCCCAGGGCGAGGAAGGCAAACCGGACTGGAACGGGCAGGAAGTCCTCTTCGGGTCCGCCGAGGAGATCAACCTCCCGCTGGAGGAGTGGCAGGCTCTCACCTCCTGGCTGAGCAGGCAGCGGCTCATCGCCCACAACGCCCAGTTCGACGTGATCATGGCGACCGGCGGCGTCATGGAGTACCGCTGGGACCACGGCTTCGGCATCGACCTGTCCGACCAGTTGTACTGGGACACGATGCTCGCCAACTACGTCCTGTGGCCCCGCGAACAGCTCGGACTGAAGGAGACCGCCGAGCGGCTGTGGCCGGACGAGGGCCAGAAGGACTCCCAGGAACGCCTCAAGAAGCACCTGAAGAACCAGAAGAAGAAGCGGGGCGGCAAGGGCGGCCCCCGCTACGACCTCGCCAACTGGGAGGTCATGGAGCAGTACGCCGACGACGACGCCTACAAGGCGCTGCGCCTGTACCTGGTCCAGAAGCGGGAGTTCGGCTCCGACGAACACCCCCAGTACCACCACTTCAAGTACGTCCTGCTGCCCGTCCTGCGCCTCCTGGTGAAGGAGGAGAAGCGGGGCATGCCCTACGCCGTGGGCGCCTCCAGGAAGGCCGCACAGCGCGTCGCCGAGGCCAAGAAGCGGCTGGGGGAGACCCTGCCGTTCGAGCCGACCGGCGACCACGCCAAGGCGTACTTCTACGGCGACCCCGCCACCGTCAACCGGCGCGGCCACCGCTCCCTGGGCCTCATCCCCCGCTACCGCTCCGAGGACACCGGAGCCCCCTCCCTGAACTCCGAGGCGCTGCGCGAGCTGGCCGAGGAAGAGGTGCCCTGGGCCAAGGAGTGGCAGATCTACACCCTCCTGGAGCGCGCCCAGTCGATGTACTACACCGGGTGGGCCGACAAGTGCGGCAAGGACTCCCGCATCCGGGCCCGGATCCGCCAGGTCGGTACCGTCTCCACACGTTTCTCCATCGAGCGCGCCAACCTCCAGGCCATGCCCCATGACCGCAAGCTCGAAGGGCTCGCGTTCGTCGGTCTGGACGACCTGCCCACGCCCCGCCAGTTGATCGCCCAGCAGGTCCGGGACACGATGCCCGGCTGGGTCCTGATGGAGTACGACCTCTCCCAGGCCGAACTGAGGCTCGGGGCGCTGCTGGCCCAGTGCAAGAAGATGCTCGCCGCCTACTTCGAGGACGTCGACCTGCACACGTTCACCGCCGGGCAGTTGGGGGCGCCGCGCCAGGTCGGCAAGGTCGCGAACCTGTCCCTGGAGTACGGCGCCGGAGCGACCACGCTCGGGAACATGATGGTCAAGATGACCGGCGGCAAGGTCAAGATGAAGCCCTGGGAGCTGAAGGAGGTCCACGCGGGCTTCCACCGCACGTACCCGGAGCTGAACCGGGCGATCGAGAAGTGGGACCGGTTCGCCCAGCGCAACAAGTACATCCCGCTGATCGGCGGGCAGAACCGGTACATCCGGTTCGGCGAGGACACCCGACTGGGCTGGAACCAGCACGTCCAGGGCTCCCTGGGCCAGTACATGCTGCACTGGCTCCTGGAGATCGAAGGCATCTGCGCCCGGCTGGGGATTCACCGGCGTGCGGAGCTGGAAGGCATCGGAGGAGCGGGCCTGCTGATGGAGGTCCACGACTCCGCGATCACGCTGATCCCGCAGGATCTCCAGGAGGAGTTCTCGTTCCTGGTCAAGAAGGCAGGCATCAGTCTGTGGCACGACTACTTCGGTTACATCGAGAATGGCTTCAACGGCCGGGGTGTGCCGATGCTGATTGACGGCAAGGAGTTCGCGACGTGAGGAACGGGATATGAGCCCCAAGTTAGGCGACAGCGGCGGCAGCAGCCCCCGCAGCAACGACGACTTACCGGTCCGCCGGGGACGGCCCACCAACGAAGAGGTGGCAAACCGCCGCAAGGCCCAGCAGATCCGGCGCCGGATCCTGGACGAAGCAGCGTTCGGCGGCGGGTTCGACGTCCCCGAGGACATCACCCCCACAGAAGCCGCCGTGGAGGCGTTCCGGCGCTCCCTGGGCATGGTCCGGTGGATCGAGTCCCAGATGGCCCTGTGGGCGCCGACCCTGCTGCCGCTGACCGAAGAGCATTTCGATGACAAGAGCGCGGTGCAGTCGCTGCCGACGCACGAGGCGGCCTGGCTGGACCTGTGGATGCAGGAACGCAAGGAGCTGCGGGAGTGCATCAAGCTCTGCCACGCCATCGGTGTGGAGGAGCGGCAGCTCCAGTTGCAGGAGCAGCAGGCGGACGCCATGTTCCTGATCTTGGAGAGGGTGGTCGACGCGCTGGGCCTGTCGGATGCGCAGCGCCAGCAGATTCCGCAGTTGATGCCGGAGATCATCCGCACGGTGGCCCTGTCCGGATCCCGGGGAACGGTCCACACTCCGCAGATCTAGCCGCTAGGCTGCGTGCAGCGCATGACCAGCGCGGCTCCTCCAGCACGGTCGAGCCGAAGGCCACACAACGTCCGCTCCTAAGCCAGACCTCTACGGGAGCGGGCGTTGTGCTGTCTCCGGGCGCACGAGAGCCCCCGCTCAAGTCAGGTGAGCGGGGGCTCAAGGCATTGCGTTCCCGGGGGCCGCATCCCGCGCGGGTGAACTCCCCGACGGGGTAACCGCTGGTGCGGGAAGGATCCAGTTACCTGGTTCGGGCCGTATCCCGGCGAACGCTTCACGAAGCCTACCGCTACCCAAGGAACTTTGCGGGGCATTTCGTGACGAGCGGTACAGCAGGACCGGGGTCCCCTCAACCGTGCACCGTTCGTTGCAGGGTTCCTAAGCACTGTGTGGCCTGTCGCGCCCTGCGGGTAAAAGGATACCGCAGCGATATGTACTAGGGCTATCACCGGGTGCTAGAAAGATCTCCACCCCACCCGGCTTGCCATTTCCTAGACATGTGCTAGGGTAGATACAACAAGTCACGGACACCACGAAGGAGACCGGCGATGACGACCGACACCCGTATCAGCAACACCTCTTGGGCCTACGCCACCGCCGGAGACCTCTGGGCCGGGCAGGAGTTCGAGTTCTACACGGCCCAGGAGATGTACGAGCGCGCCGAAGCCCAGGCCGAAGCCGAGATGGAAGCGGCCATCGCCCGCCGCTACGGCGACTGCGGCCGGGAGATCGTCGGCACCGGGGACTACGAGCAGCTCCTCGCCGAGGAAGAGCGCTCCGGCCTCTACGGCATCCCCGCCCCGCCCATGCACGCCTGGTAGTCCGTGACCCACCCACCCACCTACCCACCCACCCCAACCTCCTGGAGCACGCGTGAGCGCCTTCCCCGAACCCAAGCCCGTCTTCATCCCCGCCAGCCCAGACCCCCGGGAGGCCAAGCTCCCCGTCTGGGTCCAGGAGAAGCTGGCCGCCGAGCGCCGCACGGTGGCCCGGCTCCGCGAAGAGCTGGACCTGCTGCGCGGGGACATCCCCGAGAGCAACGTCCGCGTCATGGGCCAGCCCGGCATCAGCGACAAGGTGAACCTGCCCCGGAACGCCCGCGTCAAGTTCGACAACAAGTGGGGCGGCATCGAGGTCCACCACGAGAAGACGGGGCGCGTCCGGATCCAGGGCGACAACACCCTGATTGTCCGGCTGGGCTCGGGTAACAGTCTCTCCGTCGAGCTGGAAGCCGACTAAATCCAGCCAACCCCGCCACCTGCCCCCGGTCTACCCGCCGGGGGCAGTGCTCTTTCTGGAAAGGTGAACGCTATGCGACGTGAGAAGACCGACCCGGTACCTGCCGGGTAGCGGTCCGGACGAACCAGCAACCGGACCGGACCGCACACAGGAGACAACAGCATGCTGATCAACTGTGGCCGTACAGGCTGCAAGAGCACCTTCGAAACCCCTCCGGCACTGCTCATCCGCCAGGCCGAACAGCTCCTCTACCAGCACAACTGGGTACGACGCGGAGGCAGGGGCGGCAGCCGCTACTTCTGCCCCGCCCACAATCCCGACAACGCCACAACCCGGCGGGAACGGGAACAGGACCGCGCCCGGCGAGGACCCAGAATCGCCAGCACCTGCGCCCCCGGCTGCAAGGATCAGCCCCTGTTCGACCTGCTGGGACACGACGAGGTGGGCCACCGCACCGCGCGGCGCCTGCGGGACTACCTGGTGCAGCGGGAGTACGCAAAGCTCCCGGCCCAGTCCCGGACCGAGCCCGTCCCCAACACCTGGTCAGACGCCTTCGTGCGCAGCGATACCCCGCTCGAATTGCTGCTGGAGATGCCCGTCAAGGACATCCGCCGGGTGCCCGGGGTCGGTCCGCAGAGCCTCCGGCGGCTCGCCGAAGTCCTGGGAGACTCCCCGGACTGGCGGGTAGGGTAGACACACCGTCAACCGCTCACGGGGGCAACTGTGGCACTCGAAATCACCCTGGCGCTCGCCGTCTGGGGTTGCGTCGGAATGGCCGTCATCGGGTGGGCATTCCCCGACGGCCTGGGAGGTGCCTACCGGTACGCGGTCACCCGCTCACCAGGGCCGTACGTCCACCCGGCACTCCTCGCCTTCCTCATGGCCCCGGTCATGCTGGTGTTCGTAGCAGCCTGGCCGTTCCTGGCCTACGACTTGATCAGGAACCCCAAGGCGTACCGGCAGGACTGAACCCCCGCACCCCGAGAAGCCCCGTCTGGTCACCAGGCGGGGCTTCTTCTTGTTTTAGCCCCGGTGGTAGGGTAGAGCGGAGGTTGATCGGGGAGGGTAAATGAGTCGCCACCTGCGGTTTCTTGAACTTGCAGCCCGTAATGCAGCGCTCTCTGACTGCCCTTTTAAGCACGGCTCACTGGTCGTACGCGGCGGGGCGGTCCTCGCGGGCTCCCCGAACAAGCACCGCAACCCCCCGACGATCAACTACCTCGGATCCTCCGTCCACGCCGAAGCAGCCGCCTTACGGCGCACACACGCCGCCGGAGCGACCCTGTACGTGGTCCGCCTGTCCCCGACCGGTTCCCTGGCCCTCTCCCGCCCGTGCCAACGCTGCTGGACGGCTATCGAGCGGGCAGGCGTGAAGACGGTCGTCTATTCGACCGGTGACGGCTACCAGGTCGAGCGGACCTCCACGTTCCAACCCACCACCCATCTGATCGCCTGCTAGGAGCCCCCGTGAGCCCGTACAAGACCCCGGTATCCCCGGGTGTCCACCTGACCCTGTTGCAGCTCTCGCAAGCCGTCCAGGAGCACTACGGGGACCACCCCGGCCACAGCTCGGAGTGCGTCTGCCTGGACCCGCTGACCACGGCCATCGCCCGCAGTCTCCTGCCCCGCGAGGACGACAACGAATGGCGCCGGGCGGCTGTGGTCAGTGACCGCACCCGGGACGGCATCGCGCACGTCCTCGCCGAGATCGCCAGGAAGCTCTGATGGGCGCCTGGTTACACGGGGGCCTGTCCTCGCAACGCCTGGAACTCCTTCGGGTCTGGGCGCTGCGGGCGGCGGAGCAGTCCCGGGAGTACGGGGAAGCGGAGGCCGTCTGGGAGGGGTATCTGGCCACGGCGGACCGTGCAAGCGATTTGCTGGACCAGCGGGCGAGTTGCCGTGGTTTGTCCCGGTATGCAGGGTGTTCCTCGTTGCAGTTGCGATCGTCTGTCGAGGATCGCAATCAGAGGAGCGGCTGTTTTTTCCCTTTGTGCTTACTTTCGGACAGGCGAATTCCGCCCGGTCATATTCGGTTCAATTTCAACAAGTTAGGAGCATGAAATGCCACAGTATTCGTACGTCTGTTCTAATCCTGAGTGCGGTGCAAAGTCGGACCTCACGGCCAAGATGGAAGATCGGGACAAGCTGGTAGACACAACGTGTCTGACCTGCGGTGACGGCGTTCTGAAGCGCAAGTTCAACGCCTACAACATCCTGAACGCAGGGCGCGGGGACATCCTCTAACGCACCGCTAACCGACGACTCAACTAGGCGGTGTTCGGTTGCGAGTTAGCCCGCAGATAAAGTATGTTCGTCGCTACCGACGAGTAAAACGCGGGTTGTAAGCAGCGTTCTTAGGTAACACAGCAGTCATGTACGAGTGATAGAGTCGTTATAGCGCTAGTGTAGAGACAAGGGCTCCTCGATCCCGGGGAGCCCTTCCGTGGCAAAATGAAGAAAGTAGTACATACCAGGCACGTGTCCGCCAAATCGGGGTAACAGACACGTACTGGTGGTTTTGCCATGTGTGAGAACCGTTGCACCACCCGCAGGATGCACGACCCACAGCCCTCACCCAGGAGATGCTTGTAATGCAGACCGAACGCGAACGTCTGTCGCCCGAAGACCTCACCACCCTCGCCACGGGCGAGACGACCCTGCGAGCAGTCGAGCGTCCCAACAAGAGGGATGAGGTGCAGACCTACTTCGACGGCCTCGTAACCGAGGCGTACAAGAAGTGGACTGACGCGGGCAAGCCCTCCGCCCGACGCGAGCGGCCAGCCATGCGCGTGGACGCGAGGACCCAGGAGATGGCCGAGGAGGTGTGGCGTCGGCTCCGGGCCTCGGCCGTTTACCTGAACGTGGGTATCTCCCTGGACCCGATCCACCGGATCGGCGAGGGCAAGTGGCGCGTGACCTTCTCCGCCCAGGACAAGCGCAAGCGGAGCCCGAAGGCTGTCACCAAAGGTCGGTGATCACTACTAGGGGTCAGACGGTTCTTCGGAGTAATGTGTCCTTCACAAAGTCTCCATCAGGGGGGACGGTCAACGGCGGCTTGCCGTTTTGCTCCAGGAGTCGTCTATGCCCGTTTTTACTACCCTCATGACCTCTGCTTTCGGAGCAGAGGACCCTTTCGCCACTCTTGTCCAGAATGACGAGAATGCGGGAGATGAAAATGTCCGGGTTCTCCCGGACTGGGTAGCCGAAGCGCTGGAAAATGATCTTCAATTTCGTCGGATCGTGCAGTAGTACGGCTGGTTGAATCGCAAGTTCAGACGGGCTCAGGCAGACGGGCTCCAGATCAAGCGCCGGAGAGTGGGGACTCTCCGGCGCTTCTCTTTGCCCGAAAAGGATCACGTACTGTCGCGTAACCTGCACGTACCGCTGAGTAACCTAATCGTTTACCCGGTCTGCAACGAAAGATGTCTGAGAGCTATCCCACACAAAAAGTCACGGTTTCCGTACAACCCTTGCGCGTTCTTTACTGACCGTCGGCACAGGAAGCTCTCACCCACTCGTGATGCCCGCTTTACCCGGGTCTCCAGCGGTAACGCCGATAATTAGCTGTTTACTACCGCTGCACGAGAGGCTGCACGCTGATGTCCCGTACCTACGGCCGCAAGGTCAATCACGACCCCCGCTCCCTCGCCTACTCCGTCGGCCCTCTCCCCAAGGGCGCCATCAAGTCCATCCGTTGGACCCGTCGCGCCCCCGTCTTCGACCAGGGCCAGGTAGGAAGCTGCACCGGCAACGCGGCGGCCGGACTCATCGGCACCGACTCCTTAGGCCGCACCGGAGCCACCAGCATCCTCGTGACCACCGCGCAGGCCGACGCCACCCGGGGCGTCTTCACCGCCGGAACGCACACCGTGGACGAAGACCTCGCCGTCCTCTGTTACGAACTGAACACCCGCCTTGACAGCTTCGCGGGCACCTACAAGCCCACCGACACCGGCTCCGACGGCGTCTCCGCAGCCAAGACGCTCAAGGCCCTCGGCCAGGCCGACACGTACTCCCACGTCTTCACCATGGCCTCCCTGGACGCCGCCTTGCAGTCCGGCCCGGTCATGGCAGGAACCCAGTGGATGGCTTCCATGGAGGACCCCGCAGCGGACGGCACGCTCACCGTCGACCGCACCGGAGAGGTTCTGGGGGGCCACGAGTACGTGATCGATGAACTCGACGTCGAGCGGAGCCGCTACGGCATCACGAACTCCTGGGGGACCGGCTGGGGCATCCAGGGCCGCGCGTACATCTCCAAGGCCGACATGCAGTGGCTGCTGTCCAAGCAGGGCGACGTGACCGTCCCCCACTTCAACGCCCCGCAGCCCGCCCCGGTCCCTGTACCGGTCCCCGCTGTGACGGATGCCGACGTGCTGGCCGCATACCGCTCACTCCAGGCTTGGGCCAAACGGCAGGGGATTGTCGTCACCGCCTGACATACTCCGCTGCATGCCTCGTATACGGCTGACAGATGAAGAGCAGGAAGACGTCGAAGCGGATGCCGAGCGGCGCCGGGCAATCGACGTGATCCGCTGGTCCTACTTCGACCGGGACGGCGTCGATCCGGAGCAGCGGAGGAAGTACCGGGAGATGGCCGACAGGTACCTGCGGGACGTCGGCATCCTGTATCCCTGGGAATAGACCGGAGAGCCCCGAAGCCCCCTGATGTGATAGGGTAGAGACACCTTTTCACCCTCAGGGGGCTTCTGCATGACCTCGTTCGAAGACAAGATCCGCAGCCTGGCCCAGCTCTACCAGCAAACGGCCCCCAAGCTGATCATGTGCTCACCCGATCAGCAGGAAGCCGTCCAAGCCCTGGTCGAGGAGATCGGCCTCGGCAACCTCTGGATGGTCCGGCCCAGCTACCTGTGCCCGCCCGACAAGTTCTACCTCCTCGACGCGAACGCCCTGCGCCTCGCCATCGGGGACGCCTTCGACTTCGGCCCTCCCATCCCCCTCCCGCCCAAGGAGTCCTGACCATGCCCTACTTCACCGGCCCGTCCGGCAAGACGTACGAATTCGCCGGGGACTTGAGCGCCGTCCGCGCGAGGACCGAGCAGTTCTACACGTCCACCACCGCCGAGATCGAGATCCCGCTCGAAGACATCCGCGCCCTGTACCTGCACGCCCTGCGGCAGCAGGAGATCGCGGCTCTGGGCCGGGCATCGACTGACGAACTGGAAGCCCGCTTCCTGAACCCCAGAAGCGCCCCGGAGGTCAAGCCCGTCCTGCCCGGCTGGACGGCCGACGCGCTGGCGGCCCGCGAGATCTTCCGGGTCCAGGTCACCGGTATCCAGGACGTCAAGCCCAAGCAGCCCACCGTGGAGCTGACCGTGGGCGGCATCTATGTCCACAAGGAGAACCCCGGGATCCTCGCCAAGATCACCGAGCTGCCGCCCGCCGGACATGTCCTGTTCTCCGTGTGGGACGCCGACTATCCGTGGGCCTGGAGCCCCGGGGCCGGTCTTCCCGACCATCCCCAGTTCCGCTCCCTGTATCGGACCGTCTACCCCGGGCCGGACCCCGTCCCCTCGAACGGAGAATGACCGTGGACGAGTTCACCTCCCCGGACCGCATCCAGCGCATCCCTCCCGAGCGGCGCCCTCTCACGAACGACGACAGCCCGGCCAAGAACGCCATTCGCAGGCTCTGGACCTTCCACGAGCACTTGGAGCGGGCCAACGTCACCGAGGAGTTCCGCAAGGGCCTCCTGCTGGAGGTCACCCAGGACGAGGCGTACGGTCTGCTCCGCGTCGCCGGGGAATACGGTGCCTTCAACCTCCACTTCACCACCGGCACCATCGGGTCGCCCGAGACGATCCAGCACCAGGACGTGCACATCCCGCTGCGGAACGTGTGGGAGCGGGGCTTCCCCGAAGCGGGCAAGCCCTGGGCTACCGTGCTCGGTTTCACCCTGATCTGGCTCGGCGGCTGACCTGCGGCGTTACTCAATCGGAACGTGCTTTACCAGTTACCGCCGCGTTACCATAGCTGTACCCATCGAAAGCCCCCAGTCCTTCGGGACTGCGGGGCTTTCGTCGTATCCGGGGGCACAGCAGGAGAGAACATGGCCTTACCCGACTTACAGACCGTAACCATACAAGCCCGCTGCTTTCACCCCGACGGCAAACCGATGTACGGGTCCATCACGCTGACTCCGGCGCCCCCGCTCATCACCGACGCCGACGGCAACAACCTCATCATCGGCAGCGCCGTCATGGTCTTCGACGCCGTCGCGGGCGGGGTCGCAGAGGTCACCGTCCTGGCCAGCGACTCCGCAGGTATCAACCCCACCGGCTGGGCCTACACCGTCACCGAGTCGTGGATCGGCGCGAAGGGCCGCACCTACCCGCTGCTCCTGCCCGCTGCTGCACCGGTCGTCAAGCTGGCCGAGGTTGCTCCCGCAGCGGACACCCCCACCGGCTCCTACATCACCGTCCCCGGGCCGATCGGACCTCAGGGCCCGGCCGGTCCTCAGGGCCCCGTCGGAGCGACCGGAGCGACCGGAGCGACTGGGCCCCAGGGTTTGCAAGGCGTGCAGGGCCCGGCAGGACCCACGGGTGCCACGGGACCGACGGGACTGACGGGCCCGACCGGCGCAACCGGAGCGACCGGACCGCAAGGAGACATCGGGCCGCAAGGACCCACGGGAGCCACCGGCCCTCAGCCCCCGCTGGGTGCCGCCGGAGCAGGCTCGGCCATCGCCCTCAAGTCGGACGACCCGTCGACCGTGAACGCCCGTACGCCTACCGCACACGCCGCGAGCCACGCCGAGGGTGGATCCGACCCGGTAACGCTCACCCAGGCCCAGATCACCGGGCTGCTCTCCGCTCTGGCGGCACTGCTGCCCCTGTCCGGCGGCACGCTCACCGGCAAAGTGACCACCGTCGGCGACGGCGTCAACAACAGCTTCGAGTGGAAAAACCCGTCCTCCGTCGTCACAACCCGCATCGGACCCAACGGCAACCTGGTTGCACAGGGCACCGCGTACGCGGTGGTCGGCATGCAGTTCGGTGCGACCACGTCATCCTTCGGCGGAGGAGCGGGCGGTCTGCTGGGCCTGACCAACGCAACCACCGTGCCGACCTCCAATCCGGCCGGAGGCGTCGTCCTCTACGCGGAAGGAGGCGTGGCGAAGGTCCGGCAGTCCGACGGGACGATCGTCACGCTCACCCAGGTACCGGCAGCACACGCGGCCTCTCACGCCGCCGGAGGGTCCGACGCCGTTACCCTCACACAGGCCCA
>Ga0105250_10000065_pt1 | contig 100401 bp, 87 predicted proteins | sample KBSS54metaG_FD_80425 | JGI IMG/M metagenome (GOLD analysis project Ga0105250, IMG submission 80425) | Switchgrass rhizosphere microbial communities from Kellogg Biological Station, Michigan, USA - KBS S5-4 metaG | ecosystem: Host-associated > Plants > Roots > Rhizosphere > Soil | place...
CCAAGACCTGCAGGAACGCTTCGGCCACACCCCGGCCGGCAACCTGCTCATGCAAGACCGCCCCGGCCCCGACATCGTCGCCGGCAACCGCCTGATGATCCAGGGCGACCGCCACTACGACTATGACGCCTTCGGCAACCTCATCCGCGAACGGCGCGGCCGTGGGCACGCGCTGATCACCGAATACCGCTACGACTGCCAGCACCGGCTGATTGGAATCACCCAACCCAATGGCCAAACCGCGAGCTATCGCTACGATCCCTTTGGGCGGCGCATCAGCAAAACCGTGGACGGCCTAACGACGGAGTTTTTCTGGCAAGGCGACAAGCTGATTGCCGAACACCATGCGGATCGCCATCGCAGCTATCTCTACGAACCCGATAGTTTTAGGCCACTCGCCCTGCTGGAAGGCTTTGGCCCAAAAGATACCAAGCCTTACCACTACCAACTCGACCACCTCGGCACACCGCAGGAACTCACCGATCCGGATGGCGAAATCGTCTGGTCCGCCCACTACCGCGCCTACGGCCAGATCAGCCGTCTCGACAAAGGCAAAATCGACAACCCGCTGCGTTTTCAGGGCCAGTACTTTGATCAGGAAAGCGGACTGCACTACAACCGTCATCGCTACTACAATCCGGATATTGGCTGCTATCTGACGCCTGATCCGGTGAAGTTGGCGGGTGGGATCAACGCGTACCAGTACGGGCCTAACCCGACCGGATGGGTAGATCCGTTAGGTCTGAGTACTTGTCCAGGCGGGGATAAATGCAAGCCGAACCCCAGTGCTGAAGATCCAGCGGGAAAAGCACAGGTTAATGAAGGCAGCCCACTCAGTCCCACAAGCTCCAACTCTCCACCTACACTGGGCTACCATAAGGAGACCTTTGCCAATAAACCTGTAAAGCCGGAAGAAACCATTCAGAAATGGGATGAATTTCTAGGACCTGGCCCTCACACAAACATCAACCCACGAACTGGCAAGCCCGACCGCGACAGAATTGTTTCCAGCGACGCAAAAAGAAGTATTCGTTATGGGGTTCATGAAATGAATAGCAAGCCAAGCAAGCATCACTATCATGAAGAGACATGGACGTTCGAGATAAAAACCAACACCATGAACGTTGACAATACTGTTGTACGCGTTCCCCTGACGAAGAAGTGAAATGAAGATACAAGTAACTGATATTTTTTCTGACAAAGGCACTGTGAGAGTAAAATTCAACTCACCTTTTGGAAATGCCACAGCTTTATGGAGCGGGACCAAGTTAAAAACTGGTGAAATTCTGGATGTAGAGTTAGAACTTGATGAAATATTTTCATGGGGACAAAACATCATGTCCTCATCCGTAAAAACACCAGAGATCACGGCTGCAAATGGGGCTCATAAAATTATCGGCGAGCTTTTCCAAGATGCAGACCAAAGTTGCTCAATACTAAAAATCGGCGATTCAGTAATTTTGATTGAAATTGACAAGCCAATCACCGGCGAGCCCAGCTTTGTTGAAGTGATAGCAACTGACATTCTTCTTCACCCAACAAATGTTTGAGCATAAATTCACTCACAGCCGTCAACTACATATACAAAAAATGCTCAACCAGCGAAAATCAATCGGAGAGAGCTATAAAAAATACACATTTTGAATATGTAAAATAAAGAAAAGCAACAGTAATACTAGATACAGACGGAAACCCAATAACCGCCTGCACGGACTACTGAACCGAAACATCAACCTAAACTTTCAACCCTCCGCAGCCTTCTATTCAAAAGCCAGGAAAAATATATAAAATTCAGACCAGCGATTACCCCCCCTTCATCCAACCACACAATTCAAACTTCACAGAATGCAGTTAGTCAGGCAGATGAAGTATTTAAGGTAGATCGTGGGCGTGGGGCTGCTACGCAGCCCAACGCGAGCAAGCTCGCTCACCACAAGTGTTCGCTCACCAGGGGGTGTACGTTGCCCTTAGATCCCAGCCAACGCCAAGTCCATCGCGAAGTAGGTGAAGATCAAATCCGCCCCCGCACGCTTGATCGATCCCAACGTTTCCCGCACAACCCGATCCTCATCAATCGCTCCCGCCTGGGCGCCGAACTTGATCATCGCGTATTCGCCGCTGACCTGGTACGCCGCCACTGGCAGGCGCGAGGCTTCGCGGATGTCGCGGATGATGTCGAGGTAGGCACCGGCCGGCTTGACCATCAGTGCGTCCGCGCCTTCCTGTTCGTCCAGCAGTGATTCGCGCACGGCTTCGCGGCGGTTCATCGGGTTCATCTGGTAGCTTTTGCGGTCGCCCTTGAGCGCGCTGCCGCCGGCTTCGCGGAAGGGGCCGTAGAGGGCCGAGGCGAATTTGGTGGAGTAGGCCATGATCGGGATATGGGTGAAGCCGGCCTCATCCAACGCGCGGCGGATGGCTTGTACCTGGCCGTCCATGGCAGCCGAAGGGGCGATCACGTCGGCTCCGGCGCGGGCGGCGGCAACGGCCTGCTTGCCGAGGTTGACCAGGGTCGCGTCGTTGTCGACATGGGCACCGTGCATCACGCCGCAGTGGCCGTGGTCGGTGTATTCGCAGAAGCAGGTGTCGGACATTACGATCATGCCCGGCACCGCGTCCTTGATGATCGAGGACATCCGCGAGACCAGGCCGCGTTCCTTCCAGGTGTCGCTGCCGTTGGCGTCCAGGTGGTGGGACACGCCGAAGGTCATCACCGACTTGATACCGGCACGGGCATAGCGCTCGATCTCGGCAGCCAGCTTCTTTTCCGGGATGCGTTGCACGCCGGGCATGCTGGTGATCGGCACGAAGTCGTCGATGTCTTCTTCGACGAAAATCGGCAGCACCAGGTCGTTGAGGGTGAACTCGGTTTCCTGGAACAAGCCACGCAGCTCCGGGGAGCGGCGCAGGCGACGGGGGCGGGCTTGGGGGAACTGGCTGGTCATGGCTGTCCTGAAAAAGTGGCGGGAAATCTTTGGGGCGAAAGCTTATGCCCCAAGGCCCCGGCAGCACAAATGCCCAGGGGCCAACAGTGTATTGCGGGGGCCGTAATAATGTATTGATCTAGAGCTGTAGACGCCCTTCGATGCACACCGCGACAGCGCCGCCGACCCAGATTTCATCGCCTTGGCGCTCGACGCGAATACGCCCCGAACGCCCCATGGCCGTGCCCTGGCTGACCACGTAGCACTCAGGTGCGAGTCCTTCGCTGAGCAGCCATTGCGCGACGCCGGCATTCAGGCTGCCGGTGGCCGGGTCTTCCTGGGCCCCGTCGCCTGCGACAAAGGCACGCACCTCAAACTGCGCGTCCACATCGTCAGCCGGGCTGCAAGGAGCAATCACGCCGACGGCCAGCCCGAGCAGTTGTGAATAGTCCGGCTGCAAGGCCAGAACTTGGTCACGGTCAGCCAGCATCACCGCGAGCCACCCCGCGCCATTGTCGACCCACTGGCTGCGCACAATGGCCCCCGGCGCCAGGCCCAATCCCCGGCGTACGCGCTCCAGCAGCGCGGAGTCCACAGCGCCGGAGCGCATCAACGGCGGTGCAATAAACGCCAGTTCATCGCCTTGACGACGAATACGCACCAGGCCGATTTCACACTCCTGGATAATCTCCTCGCCTTGGGGCACCCCACCGGCCTTGAGCCACGCATGGCAACTGCCCAGCGTCGGGTGCCCGGCGAATGGCAGCTCCTGCAAGGTGGTAAAGATCCTCACCCGGTAGTCCGCCCGAGCATCGCGCGGTGTCAGCAAAAACGTGGTTTCACTGAGGTTTGTCCATTTGGCGAAGTCAGCCATCTGTTGGTCGCTGAGGCTGTCAGCACCCAGCACGACGGCCAGCGGATTGCCCTTGAGCGACACGCTGCTGAATACATCCAGTTGTTTGAAATCGAAAGTCGGCATGCTTCAGCTCGGGATACTCAGGCCACGGATGACCGCCGGCCGGGCGACAAAGCCGTCCAGCGCGCGCAGTACGTTAGGGAAGTCGGCAATGCCGACCAGATCGCCCGATTCATAGAAACCGATCAGGTTGCGAATCCAGGGGAAGGTGGCGATGTCGGCGATGCTGTAGTCGTCGCCCATGATCCAGGTGCGGCCGAGCAGGCGTTTTTCCAGCACCTCCAGCAGGCGACGGGATTCGGCGGCGTAACGGTCGCGGGGGCGCTTGTCTTCGTAGTCCTTGCCGGCGAACTTATTGAAGAAGCCCAGTTGGCCAAACATCGGACCGATGCCCCCCATCTGGAACATCAGCCATTGAATCGTTTCATAACGTGTCGCCGGATCTTCGGAAAGCAACTGGCTGGATTTTTCCGCCAGGTAGATCAGGATTGCGCCTGACTCGAACAGCGCCAACGGCTGGCCCGCCGGGCCGTCGGGGTCGATGATCGCGGGGATTTTGTTGTTGGGATTCAGGGACAGGAACTCGGGGGAAAACTGGTCCTGGGTCTCGAAACTGACCTTGTGCGCCTCATAAGGCAGGCCCAGTTCTTCGAGCATGATCGAGACTTTTACCCCGTTGGGCGTGGGCAGCGAGTACAGTTGCAGGCGCTCCGGATGCCGGGCGGGCCATTTGCTGTTGATCGGGAACGCGGCGATCGGGTTCATCGGGAAACTCCCTGGCGGAAAGCTCCCATGATAATCATCTGTCCCACGTCCTGCATGGGTCATCAATGCGCAACATCAGCGGGCTATTATCCCCCGTGGGCGAACCAATACGCCCGAGTGCACTCTTAAGTGCGCCCAAACGGTGAATGGAGGCACCTCGCTATATCGACACGGAACACCGCAGGACGCCCCCAGGCGTCACTGGGGCCAGGCTTGTCCGCCTTAACGTGACGCACGAAGACTCGAACCTATAATGAAGATCAAGCCTCCGCGCCTTGTGCAACGACTCAAACGCTATTCTTACATCATGTTGCCACTTTTGCTGGTGAGCGGCGCCATGGTCGCCGCCCTCGACGCCCGCGAAAGCCGCGCCCAACCGGTGGACGGCGTACAAACCCTGGTGTTCCTGCGCCACGCCGAAAAACCTGCCGGCGGCCTGGGCCAACTCAATTGCCAGGGGTTGAACCGAGCAATGAACCTGGCCACCCTGCTGCCGGAAAAATTCGGCAAGGCCAACTTCGTGTTTGCCGCCAACCCGACGCGCAATGTCGAGGAAGGTGAGCTGGACAACTCCTACAGCTATATTCGCCCGTTGATGACCATCAGCCCCAGCGCCATCAAGCTAGGCCTGCCGGTGAACATCAAGTTCTCGGCCAACGACACCAGCGACCTGGCCGACGAACTGGTGGAAGACAAATACCACAATGCCACCATCTACACCGCGTGGTCCCACGGCTACCTGCCGGAGCTGATCAACAAGGTGGCCAGTGAGGCCTCCGGCGAAAAACACACGATTACCGACGACTGGTCCGGCAGCGACTACGACACGCTGTATGTACTGACGCTGACCTGGCACAACGGCAAAGCCTCGCTGCTCAGCCGCAACTACAAGCAGGGCTTGAACGACGGTGACGAAACCTGCCCGCAGCCAACACAGGTGAGTGCCGATAGCTGAGGGCGTATGATGCACCGCTATTGACTCATCTGCGGACCCTCCCCCATGCCCAACCTCGCCTCCACCCAGCCCGTCCGGGGCTGGTCGTTCTGGTGGAAACCTGCCCTGTTCCTACTGGTAGCCTGCGTCGGCCTCTACTACGTGAAGTGGTCGCCCTACTACTTCAAGGCGTTTGTTGCCGCTGACAACCACAGCATCGGTGCCTCGATCCTCAACGATCAGCAAAGCTCGCCCCTGGCAGCGGCGCTGGCCTATGCCCAGGTGTATTTCCTGGCGATCTGGAAGGCTGCCGTCCTGGCGGTGATTCTCGGCTCGTTGCTGCAAGTGCTGATCCCCCGCGACTGGTTGCTGCGCCTGTTTGGCCGTGCCGGGCTGGGCTCGACCCTGCGCGGCGGGCTGTTCGCCTTGCCGGGGATGATGTGCAGTTGCTGCGCGGCCCCCGTCGCGGCGGGCATGCGCCGCCAGCAGGTGTCGGTGGGCGCGGCACTGGCCTTCTGGATTGCCAACCCGGTGCTGAACCCGGCGACGCTGGTGTTCATGGGCTTTGTACTGGGCTGGGGCTTTACCGCGTTGAGGCTGGTGGCGGGCATTGTGCTGGTGGTGGGTGTGTCACTGGTGGCACAACGCATCGCACGGCCGGACCAGGTGCCGGAAGTTGCCTTGGACGCGGTGGCCGAGGCCAGCCAGGTCGAAGCACAACCCTTCTTCAGTCGCTGGCTGCGTACCCTGTGGCAGCTGTTCTGGAGCACCATACCGATCTATATCCTGGCGGTGCTGGTACTCGGCGCCGCGCGGGTCTGGCTGTTCCCCCATGTGGACGGCGCCATGGCCAACAGCCTGGTGTGGCTGGTGCCGCTGGCGATTGTCGGCACGCTGTTTGTGATTCCTACAGCGGCAGAGATCCCCATCGTACAAACCATGATGACCCTGGGCATGGGCACCGGCCCGGCCGTGGCCTTGCTGATGACCCTGCCCAGCGTGAGCCTGCCGTCGCTGTTGATGCTGCGCAAGGATTTCGATGCGCGGGTCCTGGTGACGGTGGCCGGACTGACCATGCTGGTAGGCGTGGTGTGCGGGTTGATCGGCGCGTTTATCCTCTGAGGGCGCGCTCGCGCAGATAGGCCGTGACGGCGCCCTGCTCTCCCGCAAACTCGATCCGTGCGCCTTTGCTTTCACGCTGGAAGGCGTACATCGGGTCGTAATACTCGCGCAACAGCCCTTCAATCCAGGCGCGATGCAGGTCCACGGCGCCACTGCGCAACTGTTCCGCCAGGGCATCCTGCATGATCGCCTGCAACCGCTGGAAGCGCTCGCCGCCCAGGCGCTTGTGGATATTGGCCAGGCTCTGGGTCAGGCGCTCGGCAAACAGCGCCTGGCCCTGTTCACCAAATACCGCGATGAACTCCGCGCACAGGTCAACGACGTAGTCGCGCAGGATGCGCTCGACGCGGCCTTCGACGCTGTCTTCCAGCCACACCATCGGAAAGGTCTGCATGCCCTTGTGCAACGGTAACGGCAGCGCACAGCTGCCGATCATGCGGCTTTCATCCTCGACCACGAACTGCTCGATGCCGCCCGCGCGTTTTTTCAGCAGGTCCACCGCCAGGCGGTTTTCGAAGTCGATGTTGGAAGGTTGCACCGTGGCGCGCTTGCCGAAGCTGGAACCGCGATGGTTGGCATGGCCTTCCAGGTCCAGGGCGTTGCGCAACTGGCCCAGCACCTCGGTCTTGCCGGTGCCGGTCATGCCGCCCAGCAACACGAAATCACAGTGGGCGGCCGCCTGGTCAAGGGTCTCCAGCAGGAAGGTCCGCATGGCCTTGTAGCCACCGCCGACCCGGGGGTACTCGATGCCGGCTTCGGTCTTCAACCATTGCTGCACGATCTGCGAGCGCAGCCCGCCCCGGAAGCAATACAAGAAACCGTCAGGATTGGCCTGGGCAAACCGCGCCCATTGTTCGATACGTTCAGCCTTGATCGCCCCCGACACCAGCTCATGCCCCAGCACAATCGCGGCTTGCTGGCCCTGCTGCTTGTAGCAGGTGCCGACGCGCTGACGCTCGTCATCGGTCATCAACGGCAGGTTGATCACGCCGGGGAACGCGCCCTTGGCGAACTCGACCGGAGCGCGGGTATCCATCATCGGCCGGTCGTTGAGGAAAATGTCGCGGTAATCGGTGATGTCAGTTGCCATCAAACCACCTCTACCGCGTGGGTCTGTCGCTCAACCAATCGGCCGATGGGCTCAAGGCTCAAGCCCAATTCAGCCGCCGTCGCGTGGAACTCGGCGTCGCCTTCAGGGGTGACCGCGATCAGCAGGCCGCCGCTGGTCTGCGGGTCGCACAACACGCGTTTGTGCAATTCCTGCAGACGCCCGACCTTGCTTGCGTAGCTGTCGAAGTTGCGCAAGGTGCCACCTGGCATGCAGCCCTGGTCCAGGTAGTCCTCGATCCCGGGCAGACGTGGGACTTTGTCGTATTCGATGCGTGCGGTCACGGCGCTGCCGTCCGCCATCTCCACCAAATGGCCCAACAGACCGAAACCGGTGACATCCGTCATTGCCGTCACACCGGCCAGCTTGCCGAAACGGCTGCCAGGTTTGTTGAGGGTGCACATCCAGTCACGGGCCAGGCCGATATCCGCCTCACGCAACTTGCCCTTCTTTTCGGCGGTGGTGAGGATGCCGATGCCCAACGGTTTGGTCAGGTACAGACGGCAGCCCACGGTGGCGGTGTCGTTGCGCTTCATATGGCGCTTTTGCACGATGCCGGTGACGGCCAGGCCGAAAATCGGCTCGGGCGCGTCAATGGAGTGCCCGCCCGCCAACGGAATGCCGGCTTCGTCGCACACCGAGCGACCGCCACGGATCACTTCACGGGCGATCTCCGGCGCCAGCACGTTCACCGGCCAGCCAAGAATGGCGATGGCCATCAACGGGTCGCCGCCCATGGCGTAGATGTCACTGATGGCGTTGGTGGCGGCGATACGGCCGAAATCGAAGGGATCATCGACAATCGGCATGAAAAAATCGGTGGTGGAGACCACCCCACGCTCATCGTCGATGGCATACACCGCCGCGTCGTCGCGGGAGGCGTTGCCCACCCACAGGTTCGGGTCGAGGTTCTGCGCACCGCTGCCCGCCAGGATCACTTCCAGTACCTGGGGCGAAATCTTGCAGCCACAACCCGCGCCATGGCTGTACTGGGTAAGGCGAATCGGCTCGTTCATGGTGGACCTCAAGCTATCAAGTGGGCGGATTCTAACAGACAGCAAAAAGCCGGCTGGGCTCTTGTGAGCACAGCCGGCTTTTGGGGTTGCAGCGTTACTGCCGGGCAGCGAGCAGACGCTTGTGGCGATTGCGTCGGGCGATGTTCAGGCACTCGATGGCCGCCGAGAAGGCCATGGCCGCGTACACGTAGCCTTTAGGCACATGGGCGCCGAAGCCTTCGGCGATCAGCGTCATGCCGATCATGATCAGGAAGCCCAGGGCCAGCATCACCACGGTCGGGTTGTCATTGATGAACTTGGCCAACGGCTCGGCCGCCACCAGCATCACGATCACCGAGGTCACCACGGCGATGATCATGATCGGCAAGTGCTCGGTCATGCCCACGGCGGTAATGATGCTGTCGATGGAGAACACCAGGTCAAGCAACAGGATCTGCCCGATGGCTGCGGCAAAGCCGATGGCCACGACATTGCCGGTACTGGTCTTCTCTTCGGGCTCAGGGTCCATGCTGTGATGGATCTCGGTGGTGGCCTTCCAGACCAGGAACAGGCCACCGGCGATCAGGATCATGTCCTTCCACGAGAACGCCTGGCCGAGCACTTCGAACACCGGGGTGGTCAATTGCACGATAAACGCAATGGTACTCAACAGGCCCAGGCGCAACACCAGCGCCATGCTGATACCGATGCGTCGTGCCTTGGCCCGATGCTTCTCGGGCAATTTGTTGGTGAGGATCGAGATAAAGATCAGGTTATCGATGCCCAGCACGATTTCCATCACGATCAAGGTGGCCAGGGCGATCCAGGCGGTGGGGCTGGCGGCCAGTTGTAAAAGGTAATCCATAGGTCAGTCCTGACGTTGTGCGGGGAGATTAGGTTTCTTTGGTGTTCGATTCAGACTCGTTTTCTTCCTGATCATCCTTTTTTTGTGGATTGATCAGGCCGTTTGTCGCTTCACTCAACGCCTGCTCGGCAGCTTTCTGGGTGTCATCGATGGCTTGCTTGGCCGACTCGGTGGCTTTGCCCATGACCTGTTGCGCGCTTTTTTCGACCTGATCGCAACCGCTGATCATCACCAATGAAAGCGCAAGCAACGATGCCGCGCCCAGGGAATTGAGTTTCATGATGTCTTCCTCGTTAGAACCATTGGGTCCAAATAGTGGCCCCGCGATAGCGAGGCATTCTATGCAGGCAAACAGTTCAGGAAAATTCGTATTTTCCTCGCGTATACTTCGGTTTTTACGAAGTGACGATCATCATGCTCAATTACCGACAGTTGCATTACTTCTGGGTAGTGGCCAAGACCGGCAGCATCGTGCGCGCCTGCGAGCAACTGAACCTCACGCCCCAGACCATCAGCGGGCAGATCAGCCTGCTGGAACACACTTACGGGATTGCGCTGTTTCAGCGGGTAGGCCGCCAGCTAGAACTCACCGAAGCCGGGCGCCAGGCCCTGCCCTATGCCGAACAGATGTTCCAGACCGGCAATGAACTGGAGGCGATGCTGCGCGCGCAGCCCAATGAGCAACAGATCCTGTTTCGGGTCGGGGTGGCGGATGTGGTGCCCAAGTCCATCGTGTACCGGCTGATCGCGCCGACCATGGAATTGAGCGAGCCCCTGCGCATTACCTGCCGGGAAGACAAACTCGAGCGTTTACTGGCCGACCTGGCGATCCAGCGGCTGGACCTGGTGATCTCCGACAGCCCCATGCCCTCGCACCTGGACATCAAGGGCTACAGCCAGAAACTGGGGGAATGTGGCATCAGTTTTTTCGCCACCCAAGTATTGGCTGACAGGTACGCCGGTGACTTCCCACAGTGCCTGCACGGCGCGCCCCTGTTGATCCCCGGCGCGGAAACCGTAGTACGCAGTCGTTTGCAGCGCTGGTTTGCCGAGCAGCAGATCCTGCCCAGGATCATCGGCGAGTTCGATGACAGCGCCTTGATGCAGGCCTTTGGCCAATCCGGCAGCGGGATCTTTATCGCGCCCAGCGTGATCGCCGATGAAGTAGTGCGCCAGTACGGCGTGGCGTTGATTGGCCAGACCGATGCCGTCACCGAGTCGTTCTACGCGATCTCGGTGGAACGCAAGGTCAAACACCCCGGCATCGTGGCGATTACCGAAGGTGCACGGCGAGAGTTGTTTACCGCCCTGCCCTGAGCGTTCAGGCGTTGGACGCGACCGCTTGCCTGGCGGTCATCAGCCACAGCGCCAGCAGCATCGACACCAGGATAAACCCGGAAGCGGCAAAACCCAGGCTGCCGAGGCCGAGGGTGTCGATCACATGCCCGCCGACCATCGCCCCGAGGCCGATCCCCAGGTTGGCCCCGGCGATATTCAACGACGCCGCAAACGCCGGCGCATGGGGTGCGGCCTTCATCAGCCGCACATGGCTGACCAGGAACAGCGCCGCCTGGGTCACGCCCCACACCGCCATCGCCGCCGCCAGGCCGACCGTGGAGTGAATCGCCGGTACCAGCGCGACCATGCCGGCGATCATGAAACCGCAGAACACCATGGAAGCGATCAGCGGGTGACGGTCCACCGCACGCCCGCCCAGGGAGTTGCCGATCAGCCCCACTGCGCCAAAGCCCATCAGGCACCAGCCCACCAGCGTGCCGTCGAAACCGGCCAGACGCTCAAGGATGTCCGCCAGGTAGGTATACGCCGTGAACATGCCGCTGAACACCAGGACCGACAACAGGATATGGCCTTGCATCAGCGGGTTGCGCAGGATCTTGAACTGCGAGCGCAACGATACCTGGTCGTTCTTCGGCTGGGTCACCGGCAGGTAGATAAACAGCAGCAAGGCCTTGGCCAGTGCGACCACGGCGAGGATCGCAAACGCGGCGCGCCAGCCGAACATATCGGAAATCAACGTGCCCACTGGAATCCCGAACACCGTGGCGCAGACGATGCCGAAGCCGATCTTTTCGATGGCGCGCCCGGCGTATTCGGGGCCGACGATATCCACCGCGGTTTCACTGGCCAGGGCCCAGAACACCGGCAGACCCAGGGCCGGGATCAAGCGCGCCAACGCCATCACCCAGATATTCGGCGCCAATGCGGCCACGGTATTGGCCACGCCGAATAGGAGCAGGATGCTGATAAACAGACGCTTGCGGGGGAAACGGGCGCAGTACGCGGTCAGAAACGGACCAAAGGCCGCCACGGTAAAGGCAAACAAGGTCACCAGCAGGCCGGCCTGGGACACGCTGACGTTGAGGTCCCGGGCGATGGACGGCAACAGGCCGACGATAACGAATTCTGTGGTCAGCACGGTAAAACCGGCGGCCGACAGCAGCAGGATGGGAAACAGCATGAAAACTCCAGAAACGACGACATCAACGACAGCCCGAAGGGCCCGCTGACGGAGAGGAAAGGTGAGAGGGGAGAATCTTAACAGAGTATGTCCGGCTTTTGCGAAGCCCCGGTGACCCAATGCCGCAGCGGCCGGGACAGGTCCAGCGGCATGCTAGACTTCGCGACCTGCTTCCTACAGACCTTTCTGCCTGCATTGCCGCGCCCTTAAAAAAACTAGAGACAACCTTTATATGACTGCTGCCCCTTCCCTTTTCCAACGCCTGACCCGCATCAGCCTGGTCACGCAAATCGTCATCGGCTTGATCGCCGGCATCCTGCTGGCCCTGCTCTTGCCGGAGGCGGCCAAGGCCACAGGGTTTATCGGCAAGGTATTTGTTGCCGCGCTCAAGGCCGTGGCGCCGATCCTGGTGTTTGTGCTGGTAATGGCGTCGATCGCCAACCATAAACACGGCCAGGAAACCCATATCAAGCCGATCCTGTTCCTGTACCTGCTGGGCACCTTTGCCGCTGCCGTGGTGGCGGTGATTGCCAGCATGTGGTTTCCCTCATCGCTGGTGCTCGCTACCCATGACGCCACCGTGAGCGCTCCCGGCGGCATCGGCGAGGTCTTGCAAAGCCTGCTGTTGAGCGTGGTGGACAACCCCATCAGCGCACTGATGAACGCCAACTTCATCGGCATCCTGGCCTGGGCCATCGGCATGGGCATTGCCATTCGCCATGCCGGCGAGACCACCCGCACGGTGCTCGACGACCTGTCCAACGGCGTGACCCTGATCGTGCGCGTGGTGATCCGCTTCGCCCCGCTGGGTATCTTCGGCCTGGTGGCCTCGACACTCGCCACTTCGGGCTTCGGCGCCCTGCTCGGCTACGCCCACCTGCTGGTGGTACTGATCGGTTGCATGCTGTTCGTGGCGCTGGTGGTCAACCCGGCCATCGTGTTCTGGAAACTGCGCCGCAACCCGTTCCCGCTGGTGCTGATGTGCCTGCGCGAAAGCGGCATCACCGCATTTTTCACCCGCAGTTCGGCGGCGAATATCCCGGTGAACCTGGCCTTGAGCAAACGCCTGGGCCTGCATGAAGACACCTACTCGGTGTCGATTCCACTGGGCGCTACGATCAACATGGCCGGCGCTGCGATCACCATCACCGTGTTGACCCTGGCGGCCGTGCACACCCTCGGCATTGCCGTGGACCTGCCGACCGCCGTGCTGCTCAGCGTGGTCGCGGCGATCTGTGCCTGCGGCGCGTCGGGTGTGGCCGGCGGCTCGCTGCTGCTGATTCCCCTGGCATGCAGCCTGTTCGGTATCCCCAGCGAAATCGCCATGCAGGTGGTGGCCGTAGGCTTCATCATCGGTGTGCTGCAGGATTCGGCGGAAACTGCACTCAATTCGTCCACCGATGTGCTGTTTACCGCGGCAGCGTGCCTGGGCAAGGAAGAGCAGTCGGTTTAAAACAGCCAGCGTAAGAAAAAAAGCCCGGCGCCGTTCTTCAATGAAGAATGGCGCCGGGCTTTTTTTGTATGGGCTGATCGGGTTTTCCGTGCCACGTGCTGGCTCGCAACCACGACAAACATTATGTAACACTGCCAACAGATGCCTCGGTCGATAAGGATTGTTCACCGCCATGCTCGGACAGCACCCCCTGATTCAAAAACTGTACGACTTCGTATACGCCGAACAGGCCGCCAACTGGCAAAAACTTCAAGAGGTATGGGAACGTCCCTTGAAGGACAAGTTGCTGCAGGGCTGGACACAGGGCTTCGTTCGACTCGAACGAGGCGATACAGCCAAATTACTGTGGGCCTACCTCGACGACAACGAATCGCGCTTTCGTGCAGGTGACTTGTTGCGTCTGCATCTGGGCGATGCCCAAGGCCCGCTGCTATGCCAGGCCATGAAGTTCGAAAAGGAAGAGGATGATCGCTGGCTTCTCAGTTCGGATCAGGCAATGCTCATCTGGGAGAGCTATCAGGAAGGTGTTTGCTACGCGGACCCTGATGGCATGGACCTGACGCCGAAATATCTTCAAACCTTGCAGGATATTGAGAGCGACGTACACGGTAACAACGCGATTCTTCCTTTGCTTGGCGATGCTCCCAATATCGGCTTCCATGACGCAGACCTCGAGTACGCCGAGCAGATCGCGCTCAAAGAGGGCTGCAACCAGAAACAAGCCGAGGCCGTGGGTTTTGCCTTCGGTGCTGAACAGGTCGCCTGCATTCAAGGTCCACCCGGTACCGGCAAGACCAGAGCCCTGGCCCTGATCGCTCAGTTGCTGGTCGAGCGCGGCGAACGGGTGTTCGTCACTTCGCATACACACATGGCCATCAACAACGCCTTGAGTAAGATTGCTGCGCGCGATGTGCCGACCGTCAAGGTCGGTGGCCGCCGGGAAGACCTCGACAAACACGTGGATTGGGCAGCCGAACCGGCCAGATGGGAAGGGATGCCAGAGGCAGGTCAAGGTTATGTGATTGGCGCCACGCCTTTTGCAACGTGCTCCTCGTTGTCCAATTACAATTTCGACACGGTGATCTTCGACGAGGCCAGTCAGATCACCGTACCTCTCGCCCTGATGGCGATGCGCAAGGGCAAACGCTTTATTTTCATCGGCGACCAGAAACAACTTCCCCCCGTACTGCTTTCTCGCTCGGTTCTGTCAAAAGAATCCATGTCTGTGTTCGCCCGCCTGACGGCTCAGGATGCCGATCACACGGTAATGCTTGAAGAAACCTACCGGATGAATCGCTGGCTGACCCAGTGGCCCAGCCAAATGTATTACGGCGGGCGATTACGCGCCGCCGGGCGAAACAAGGACCGTCTCCTGTCGCCCGTTCATCAGGCAGATGTCAGCGAAGCGCTTGATCCGCAAACCTGCGCGGTGTTCATCCCGACGCAGGACGCAAAAGCGCGGAACCGCAACCCGGCAGACGCCAGATGCGTCGTCCAGTTGTGCCGGCAAGCGCACGACATGGGGCTGCCACTCCATGAAATCGGGATCGTGACGCCCTACCGTGCTCAGGGTCGAGCCATTCGCAAGGCGCTGGCCAAACAGTTCGGCAGCGAGGCCGCGAGTACAATCGTCGCGGATACCGTCGAGCGTATGCAGGGTCAGGAGCGGGAGTTGGTGATCCTGTCCCTGTGCAGTGGCGACGAAGCGTTTATCAGTGCAATCGGGACATTTTTCTTTCAGCCTGAGCGCCTGAACGTTTCCATCACGCGCGCGATGACCAAGCTGATCATCATCGGGCCGGAGCTGCGGCACGGGATCATCTGTTCCAGCGAAACCGCACAGGCCTGGGCTGAGCAATACCGCCAGTTGATCAGCCAATGCCATAAGGTAAATGTCCCGCTATGACTCTTTTCATACCCGAATGGCAGCGCAGCAGCGGCTCCCAGCAACAGTGCAAGCGGGTACTCAAGAAGCTTGAGGATGACTACGTCGTCCGCAAATGCCTGACCCAAGACAGCTGGGCACCGGATTTTTTCCTGCAGCGCGGTGAGCTTGAGTGGCTGGCGCTGATGGTGTGCGAGTTGCCGTACGATACGCTGGACCCGGACCAGCTGTTTTTGACCGCAGAGCAGACAGCATTCAGCCAGATGCTGGAGAAACTGGAAACATTCGAAACCCAGGCCGGTATCCCGACCATGCGCAAGATGGTGGTGATGTGGGGCTGCGACTCCGAGCAAAGTAAAATCCTCTGGTCACGGCATTGCGAAGGTCGGGGAATCTGGCTGATGTCGAAAAAGACGTTCCTTGAGTCCGGTGCAGAACAACTGCCCAAGCTGCTCAAGGCACTGTCTTCGGAAACCCGGCAGACGCTTATGGGCCGTTACTTTTCCGAGGCAGAAATAGCCGGGCTCCGCTCAACACGCCGTCAGTTTTCGCGCGACAACAGTGCCCGCACGCTGCGCTACTTTCTGGACCCTCAGCAAGAGTGGGCCAGCAAGCTCGACCTGGACCTTCCGGATGAGCAAACGGAAATGGCGGGGGATTTTTCCGTGCGGCTGATCAATGGTGTAGCGGGCAGCGGCAAAACGCTTATTGCTGCCAGTCGCGCCTATATCCTGGCCAGGAAATTCCCTGACCAGCAGGTTCTCATGCTGATTCACAACGTTCCTGTCGTGAAAGATCTGAAACACCGCCTGCAGCGCGTCTATGGGGAAATCCCCAAGAACCTCACCATCATGACGGCGCTGGGCTGGATCTCAAGGCAATGGAGGGCGCTGTTTAAAGAAACACTGAAGATGCCTAAGTTCACTACCGAAGCCATAGGCCTTATTCAGCATTTTCGCGACACGGAATACCGGGAACTGAAACCGGACAACAACCAGTTGCTTGATGAGTTCAACTTTATAAACGACAACGTCGTCATCGACGAGCCTGATTATCTCAAGGCAGAACGGGCAGGCCAGGGCTTTGCGCTGCGCAAAGAGGAGCGACAACAGGTCTGGGCGCTGTACGAACGGGTGACCAAAGCCCTGTTCAATCAGCATGGGCTGCGTTTATGGAGCTCTCTGCCCCGTGATCTGTGCCTGGCCAATCGCCCAGACACGCTGGAAGCCTATCAGCACATTCTGGTGGACGAGGCACAGTTCTTCGCACCATCGTGGTTCCAACTGATCAAACTCACCCTGGAAAAAACCGAGGGAACGCTGTTTTTATGCGCTGATCCGAATCAGGGCTTTCTGAAGAGCCGCCTTAGCTGGAAACGAGTAGGCCTGGATGTGGCGGGCAAGACCAAAAAGCTGCGCAAATCGTATCGCACCACCCAGGCCATACTAAGCGCTGCCAGCCAGATGCTGGCCGATATTACGCAGACCGATCCGGACGAGTATCTGCAACCAGACTTCGACGGTATGGAAGCAGGTACACCGCCGCTGTTTGTTCTGTCGCCCTCTCCACAGGATGCCGTGGTCCAGGCCTGCAATGAAATTGGAGCGCATCGGAACAGCTATGAATTACCGTTGTCGGCAATGTTGCTGCTGTATGGCAAGGGCATAGACAAAGCGTTGTTAATGAAAACCCTGAAGAAGAGTTTCGGCACCGAGCGAATCTGGGACATGAATGATCCAGACGTCGTACCCGGTCATGATGAAACGCTGCGAATCGCGACAGTTGAAAGTGCAACCGGACTGGAAGCCAACGTAGTGTTTCTGGTTGGGCTGGAAAAATTGCTCAGGATTATCGAGCAGAAGGTTGGCATCACGGCGGACGAGCTGGAACAGAATGCTCGCAAGCTGTATATGGCGATGACTCGCGCAGGCCAACGGCTTGTGCTGATCTCGTCTACCCCGCTGCCGGAGAAAATTGCGGGGGTGTTCGTCCACACCGGGATGGAATAAAAAACGCCCAGGGCCATTCGGCAAAGAACGGCTCCGGGCGTTTTTCCGATGCCTGGGCTTAGAAAGCGCCCATGTAGTCACGCTTGCCCACTTCCACACCGTTGTGACGCAGCAAGGCGTATGCGGTGGTGACGTGGAAGAAGAACTGCGGCAGGCCGTAGGTCAGCAGGTAGGACTGGCCGCTGAAGCGCTTCTCTTTCGGTGTGCCTGGGCGGGTGATGATCTCGATGCCTTCCTTGCCGTCGACTTGCTCGGGCTTGATGGTGTCGACAAACGCCAGCACCTTGGCGATCAGCGCTTGCAGATCGGCGAAGGTGACTTCGGTATCTTCGTATTTCGGTACTTCGATCTCAGCCAGGCGTGCGGAAACGCCCTTGGCGAAGTCGACGGCGATCTGCACCTGGCGCACCAGTTGGAACATGTCCGGGAACAGGCGTGCTTGCAGCAAGGCGTTGGGTTCGATGTTCCTGGCGGTGGCGTGGGCTTCGGCTTTGTTCAGCACATCGCTCAGGGCGGTGAGCATTTGCTTGAAGACCGGGATGGAGGCGGCGTACAGGGAAATAGTCATGGCAGTCTCATGGGTAATGGCAGGGTTGGAACCAGCGGCGATTATAGACACGCCAGGCGCTTGTCTTTTATTTTTTCCGGCTTAGGCTAGGCGGGGGCGTTCTCAATTAGTTTCCTCGCCGCGCTGGGGAAACTAATTGAGAGCGCACCCATTCACAGCATAGGGAAAGCGCGATGACCGCCGAGCACGACACCGACACCCCTGAGCCGCGCCTGAACAGCACGGAAATTCGCGTCCTGGGTTGCCTGATCGAAAAACAGGCGACCAACCCGGAAACCTATCCCCTGACCCTCAACGCCCTGGTCCTGGCCTGCAACCAGAAGACCAGCCGCGAGCCGGTGATGAACCTGAGCCAGGGCCAGGTTGGCCAGAGTCTGCGTGCGTTGGAAGGCCAAGGCTTCACGCGCCTGGTGATGGGCAGCCGTGCCGACCGCTGGGAGCATCGCGTGGACAAGGCGCTGGAACTGGTACCGGCCCAGGTGATCCTGACCGGGCTGATGTTCTTGCGTGGGCCGCAGACGGTCAACGAACTGCTGACCCGCAGCGGACGCATGCATGACTTCGAGGATGCCGAGCAGGTGGTGCACCAACTGGAGCGCCTGATTGCCCGTGGGCTGGCGCTGCTGGTGCCGCGCCAGGCGGGGCAGCGGGAAGATCGCTATACCCATGCGCTGGGGGATCCGGCGGACATCGAGGTGATTATCGCGGCGCGGGGAAGCCCGGTGGAGCGCTCTGCCGGCGCAGTCTCGCTGGATCGTATCGAAGAGCTTGAAGCACGAATTGCAGCTCTGGAAGAGCGGCTGGCGCAGCTGGAACAGGCCTGACACGGTCAACCATGTGGGAGGGGGCTTGCTCCCTCCCACATTTAGAGCTGCAGTAGCCTTCAGTTGCGGGCGAAGGCTACTGCTGCCTGGAACTGTTCATCCGTAGGCCGCACGCCGGTATAAAGCACAAACTGCTCCAACGCCTGGATCGCAATCACCTCCAACCCAGTGATCACCCGCTTGCCTTTGGCCCGTCCACGCACGATCAATGGTGTTTCGGCGGGGATCGCCACCACATCGAAGACAGTGTCCGCTGCATCCACGGCATCCGTCTCGAACGCCAGGGCATCCGCCTCGGCCCCGCCGGTCATGCCGATGGGCGTCACGTTGATCAGCATCTGTGGGCGCAAATCGCCCAGTTCCGCCTGCCACTCATACCCCAGGTTGTGCGCCAACGCCCGGCCCGCCGCTTGGTTACGCGCCACGATCACACCATTGGCGTAACCGCCATCCCGCAAGGCGCTCGCCACGGCCTTGGCCATACCGCCGCTGCCACGCAGGGCGAAGGTCGAATCCTGCGGCACGGCGTGTTTCTTGAGCAATTGTTCGACGGCGATGTAGTCGGTGTTGTAGGCCTTGAGATGGCCATTGGTATTGACGATGGTATTCAGGGAGTCGATGGCTTGAACCGAATCGTCCAGTTCGTCCACTAAGGCAATGGCGGCCTCCTTGAAGGGCATGGACACCCCGCAACCCCGGATGCCCAACGCACGGATACCACCTATCGCGCCGGGCAAATCCTGGCTGCTGAAGGCTTTATAGTAGAAATTCAGCCCCAGCTGTTCGTACAGGTGGTTATGAAAACGCAAGCCAAAATTCCCAGGGCGGGCCGACAACGACATGCACAGTTGGGTGTCCTTGTTGGGGTGCATCTGCATGGATAACTCCTTTGAGTAAGCAAATCGGTACAGACCTTACACAACCTTTACCTAGCGGCCGTGCTGTTTTTCAGAAATACGTTGTCTTAAAAGTATCCCCGCGACATTACTTGAGTCTATTGATTGCAGACCACAAGCGCAGGGGCTAACCGAGGAATGACCATGATTCGTACAATCCCCAAGATCGCCTTGCTGGTAGGTGCACTCGCTATGGCAGGCCAAGCCTCCGCCCATGGTGGTGGATGGGGTGGCCCAGCCGTCTTGGGTGCCCTGGTCGGCGCCGCCGTAGTGGGCTCCGTGGTGGCCAGCCAGCCCCGTGAGGTCTATGTGCAGCAGCCGGTCTACGTGCAACCGCAGCCGGTGTATGCCGCGCCGCCGCCCGTCTACTACGCACCACCGCCACCGGTGTACGTGCAGCAGGAGGTCTATTACCGCCCTGCGCCGGTCTACTACGGCCCACCGCGTGGCTACTATGGCCCGCCCCACGGCTATTACCGCCGCGGCTGGTAAGTCTCAACCGTCAGCTATGCAACAGGCCTCGCCCACCCGCGGGGCCTTTTCTTGTGGGTAACGTCCGGATTTATCCTGCCAAGGTCGCTCTGAGGACAATGACCGGGCTGCAATCCCACATGATTAAGGTCGAAAGTCCACTTGCCCGAACGGGGCTCACGCTGTCATGTTTGTGTCACGCCACACTCCCACTATCAATCCTGTCCACTCCATAACAACAAGGACGACTGACCATGCCCACACAAAATCCGCACCGCACCGCTGGCCTGTGTACGTCCAGCAAAGTCTACAGCGCCCTCACGGAGCTCAAGCACCTGGAAGGCCACCGCAGCGCCAAGTTCCTCGCGCTGCTGGCGGAAAACCTGGTGCACAAAGGCCTGCTTAATGAGCAGGAAGTGGTGAGCATGCTCGATCAAGTGGTCGACTGAGGCCTTTTGTTGATGTCGACTATCGAGCCGGATGATTTTTCCTGAGCGCCTGTGCCCCGTAAGGTGACCTCCATAGCGATTGGAGGTCCTTATGCCCACTGTTCAAATCATGTCCGTCATTGGCAGCGCCGTCCCTGCCCCGCTTCGGGAGCTGGGTTTGCTGGCGTGCTGGTATGTGGTGCGCGACGGCGAAGCCATCAGCGGCCCGCTGACGTCCCTGTCTGACGCCGAAAAACAACTGCAGCAAGCCTCGAACTTCCGCCTGCACGCCTGAGACTCAAGGCAACGGCAACTTGACCCGCGGCTTGCTCTCGACAAACAACGCCCAGCTGGACATGAACAGCGCCGCCACCAGCGGCCCGATCACGAACCCGTTGAGGCCGAATACCGACAGGCCGCCCAGGGTCGAGATCAGGATCAGGTAGTCCGGCATCTTGGTGTCCTTGCCCACCAGGATCGGGCGTAATACGTTGTCCACCAGGCCGATCACAAACACGCCGAACAGGCCCAGCACCACACCCTGCCAGATCGAACCGCTCAACAGGAAGTAGGCGGCCACCGGCCCCCACACAATGCCCGCGCCCACGGCCGGCAGCAGTGATAGAAACGCCATCAGCACCGCCCAGAGCAACGCACTGGGAATGTCCAGGAACCAGAAGATCAAACCACCCAGCGCCCCCTGGGTCACGGCCACCAGCACATTGCCCTTGACCGTGGCGCGCACCACCCGATTGAACTTGAGCTGCAACCGACGCTTCTGCGGCTCGGCCAGCGGCACCGCCGTGCGGACCTTGCGCACCAGTTCCGGGCCGTCGCGCAGCAGGAAAAACAGCAGGTACAGCATGATGAAAAAACTCACCAGGAAATCAAACGTGCCCTGGCCGAAGCTGAACGCCTGGGTCGCAAAGAACTGGCTGCCCTGCATCGCACTCTTGACGATCTTCTCGCGCAGCCCTTCCAGGTTGCCCATGCCGAAGCGGTCCAGCAGGTGCTGGAAGTACGGCGGCAGGAAGTTCTTGAACTGCTCGATATAGCCGGCCACGTCCAGCTTGCCGCTCTCGACGTTTTTGTACAGCGTGGCGCCCTCTTGCACCAGCAACGCGCTGGTAATGATCACCGGCAGGATCGCGATCACCAGGCACACCATCAAGGTGGCCAGGGACGTCAGGTTGCGGTTCCAGCCGAAGCGCTGCTGCAGGCGACGTTGCATCGGCGCAAAAATGATGCCGAGGATCACCGCCCAGAACACTGCACCGTAGAACGGCAGCAATATCCAGATAAAGGCGACGGTCACCAAGGCCAGCAGTAGCAGCAGGGTCTTGAATTGCAGGTTGGTTTGATTCATGTCCGATCCATGTCAGAAAAGCAGGCCGCGCGTGTGCGTCCAGCTGCTTAGTCCACCGCAAATCCCGGGAGTGCCATCTTTGTTGCGGTAAGCGTAGACCCAGATCAATAAAGCCCGGAACACGTTGGGCTACGCTCGCGGCCTTTTGCGACCCGATCCCCATGCCTCTCGTCCTTGCCCCCGAACTGCTCGCCCCCGCCGGCACCCTGAAAAACATGCGCTACGCCTTCGCCTACGGCGCCGATGCGGTCTACGCCGGCCAGCCGCGCTACAGCCTGCGGGTGCGCAACAACGAGTTCGACCACGCCAACCTGGCGCTTGGCATCCAGGAAGCCCATGCGCTAGGCAAGCGGTTCTACGTGGTGGTGAACATCACGCCACACAATGCCAAGCTCAAGACCTTCCTCAAGGACCTCGCCCCGGTGATAGCCATGGGCCCGGATGCGCTGATCATGTCCGACCCGGGCCTGATCATGCTGGTGCGCCGGCACTTCCCGATGATGCCGATCCATCTGTCGGTGCAGGCCAATACGGTGAACTGGGCCAGCGTCGAGTTCTGGCAGCAGCAAGGGATTTGCCGGGTGATCCTGTCGCGGGAGCTGTCCCTGGAAGAAATCGACGAGATTCGCCAGCAGGTGCCGGCCATGGAGCTGGAAGTGTTTGTCCACGGAGCCTTGTGCATGGCCTATTCCGGACGCTGCCTGCTCTCGGGCTACATGAACAAACGTGACGCCAACCAGGGCACCTGCACCAATGTCTGCCGCTGGAAATACCAGGCCACCCCGGCGGTGGAAAACGCCACGGGCGATATTGTCCAGGTGTATCAACCGGAACCCACACTGGGGATCGGCGCGCCCACCGACCAGGTGTTCCTCCTGCAGGAAGCCAACCGCCCCGACGAGCAGATGCCCGCCTTCGAGGATGAACACGGCACCTACATCATGAACGCCAAGGACCTGCGCGCCGTGCAGCATGTGGAGCGCCTGACCCACATGGGCGTGCATTCGCTGAAGATCGAAGGCCGCACCAAATCGCATTTCTACTGCGCCCGCACGACCCAGGTGTACCGCCAGGCAATCGATGATGCCGTGGCCGGTCGTGCGTTTGACCGCAACTTGATGACCGACCTGGAATCCCTGGCCCAACGCGGCTACACCGAAGGTTTCCTGCGCCGCCACGTGCACGACGAATACCAGAATTACCAGAACGGCAGCTCAGTGTCCGAGCGCCAGCAGTTTGTCGGCGAATTGACCGGCGAGCGCCGCGGCGAACTGGCCGAGGTCAAGGTGAAGAACCGCTTTGCCATGGGTCATCACCTGGAGCTGATGACCCCCGCCGGCAACTTCCACTTTGACCTGGCCAGCCTGCACAACGCCAAGGGCGAAGCCATCGATGTGGCGCCGGGAGATGGACACACGGTGTATGTGCCCCTGCCGGCCGAGATGGACCTGCGCTTTGGTTTGCTGATGCGCGACGTCTAACGGGTCGCAGCACAGAATCGGTGGATCGCCTCGCAGGCCTGGCGCAACGAGGCGTCGTCCAACGCGTAGGCGATGCGCAGGTACGGCGCCAGCCCGAACGCACTGCCGGGCACCACGGCCACGTGGGCTTCGTCGAGCAAGGCATCGGCCACGTCTTCGTCGGTGTGCAGCCGCTTGCCGGCCGGCGTGGTGCGGCCCAGCAGACCGGCGCAGGACGCAAAGGCATAGAACGCACCGTCCGGATTCATGCATTCCAGCCCCGGGCTGGCGTTCAGCAAGGCCACCACCAGGTCACGGCGCTGCTCGAATACCGCCCGTGACTGCTGGATAAAGTCCTGCGGGCCGGTCAATGCAGCAATCGCGGCCTGCTGGGAAATCGCACTGGCCCCCGACGTCTGCTGGCCCTGGAGTTTTTCCATGGCGGCCAGCAACCAGCGCGGGCCGGTGGCGAAGCCGATACGCCAGCCGGTCATGGCGTAGGCCTTGGACACGCCATTCATGGTCAGCACCCGTGGCGCCAGGCGCGGTTCGACGTGCGCCAGGGTGTGGAAGGTTTGCCCGCCGAACAGCAAGTGCTCGTAGATATCGTCCGCCAGTACCAGCACATGGGGATGTTTCAACAGCACCTGCGCCAAGGCCTGCAACTCCAGCCGGCTGTACACGGCGCCGGTCGGGTTGGACGGTGAGTTGAGGATCAGCCAGCGCGTGCGGGGGGTGATCGCCTGCTCCAGGGCTGCCGCGGTCAGCTTGAACCCCTGCTGGGCGGCGCACGGCAAAATCCTTGCGGTGCCGCCGCACAGTTCGACCATTTCCGGGTAGCTGACCCAATACGGCGCGGGCACGATCACCTCGTCGCCTGCATTCAAGGTGGCGGCCAGGGCGTTGTAGATCACATGCTTGCCGCCGTTGCTGACCAGGGTGTCCTGCCAGGTGACGTCCAAGCCGTTTTCGCGACGGAACTTCTGCGCCACCGCTTCACGCAATGCACGCACTCCGGCGACCTGGGTGTAACGCGTATGGCCGTTGCGAATCGCATCGATACCTGCCTGGCGGATGTGTTCCGGGGTGTCGAAATCCGGCTCCCCGGCACACAACGAGATGAGGCTTACACCCTCGGCGCGGCGTGCAGCCACACGGTCGATGATGCGGTAGGTGGCAGACGGTCGGGCCTGGGCCAGGCGCGTATTCAGGCGTTCAATGGTCATGCGTCCTTCCTCTGCAAGGTGTGATAACCCAGGGACTCACGCGCCTGCCTGAGTGTCCTGCCGGCCTCGATCTGCGCGCGGATCCGGGCTTCCACCGCCTCGATCTGCCGGGCCGTACGCGCGACCTCCTCGGCACGGGCACGCGGCACCACCAGTACGCCATTGGCGTCGGCCACCACGATGTCCCTTGCACACACACGCGCGCCGCTGATCGCCACCGGCTGGTTCACCGCCAGCACTTCCACGCGGTCCTTGCCGGTGCGCATATAGCGGCCCTTGGTGAACAACGGGTAGCCGTCGCCGAGGGCTTTGCTGACATCCCGGCACACCCCGTCGATCACCGTAGCGGCAATGCTCCGGCTGCCTGCGTACTGGGTCATGATGTCGCCCCACACCGTGCAATCGCTGCGCCCGGCGTTGGCGATAACCACCACATCCCCCGGCAGCACGTCTTCGATAAAGTCACCGACCGAGCCCGGCGGCGTGCTCGCCGGGACGTATTGCACGGTAAACGCCGGGCCCACCACGGTGCCCCGGTAGTTATCCAGCGGCGCGATGCCCAGGCATTGGCCGGCAATCCCGAGTTTATCCATGGCATCCGACACGCTCGGTGTATCGAGCCCGTCAAACAGGGCGACAAGGTGTTGATCGTTCATCGGGCAGGCTCCACGCGGATGGCTTCGAAGTGGCTGTCGTGCATCACATCGGCCACCGAGCGGCCGCTGCGCACGGCCTCGACCATGCCGGCTTCACGGGCGGCGATGCGCTCCCCCAGGTCCAACACCTGCTCGATAACGGCAGCGGGGATGAACACCGTGCCGCAGCGGTCGGCAATCACGAAGTCGTCCTCCGACACGTTCACACCGCCCACGCTGACAGTGACGCCGGAATCGACCTGCACCACCCGGTTGCGCGCGCTGATCATGGTGACCCCACGGCCATAGACCGGGTAGCCGATGGACGCACTGCCGTCGATGTCGCGACTGCAACCGTCGATCACCGAGCCACGAATGCGCCTGGCCACGGCGGCATTGGCGATGATGTCGCCCCAGCAGGAGATACCCTCCAGCCCACCGGCGATCACCAGCACACGGTCGTCGGTGGTGATCGCGTCGATCACCGGGGAAATCAGGTGCACGGCGGGCGCGGCGTCAGTCTTGGGCCCCAGCTTGACCGTGCTGGCCCGGCCCACCACCTTGGGGCAGTCCCACAACGGGCGGATGCCCACCACTGCCCCCGGCAGTTGCAGGAAATCCAGTGCGTCGGAGACCGTATTGGTGTCGAGTTCAGCCAGGCGCTGAAGCGGGTCGGGAAGTGGCATGAGGTGAGCCCCTGTGGTGAGTGGGGCTCAAGTCTCACTGAGGGGCGGTGATAGGTATATTCGTATTAACGGTAGATAACCATATGCTCAACCTATGAGGATCAGATCCTGAACTGGCCGACCAATTGGCCCAAGCGTTGGCCCAGGTCCGCCAGACTGCGCGAGGTCTGGGCGCCCAACTGGGTTTCATCGGCCACGCTGTCCACCGCCACGGCGATCTGATGCACGCTGCGGTTGATCTCTTCGGCGACGGTGGTCTGTTCTTCGGCGGCGCTGGCAATCTGCGCGTTCATCGAGTTGATGGTGCCGATCAACTGGGCCATGGTGTCCAGGGACGCCCCGGCTTCGTTGGCCTTGGCCGAGGTGCCGTCGCCGGCATCGCTGGAGCGGCGCATGGCATCCACGGCCGCCTCGGTGCCTTTTTGCAGGCGGTCGATCATGCCCTGGATTTCCTGGGTGCTGGTTTGCGTGCGGCTGGCCAGGGCACGCACCTCGTCGGCGACCACGGCAAAACCGCGCCCGGCCTCCCCTGCCCGCGCGGCCTCGATCGCCGCGTTGAGGGCCAGCAGGTTGGTTTGTTCGGCAATCGAGCGGATCACGCCGAGCACGCTGACAATCGACGACACGTCCTGCTGCAGGCTGTCGAGGGACACACCGCTGCTGCGGATGTCATTCACCAGCACATGGATCTGCGCGATGCTGCCATCCACCACCCGCTTGGCGGCCTGGCCTTCGGCGTCGGTCTGTTGCGCGGCCACCGAAGCGCCTTGGGCACTGCGCGCCACTTCTTGCGCTGCGGAGGACATCTGGTTGATGGCGGTGGCCACCTGGTCGGTCTCGTGACGCTGGCGTTCCATGGCCTGCTCCGAGCGCTGGGCCTGGTCGGACACCTGGCTGACCAGGCCGGTGAGTTGGGTGGTCATCTCGGTGATCTGGCGCACCAGGCCATGGATCTTGTCGACAAAGCGATTGAACGCGCCGGCCAGGTCGCCCAGTTCGTCCTGGCTGGTGATGGCCAGGCGGCGAGTCAAATCGCCTTCACCGGCAGCGATGTCGTCGAGGTTGGCTTTCATCAGATGCAGCGGGCGCAAAATGGTGTTGGCCAGCAGCATGCCGGCAGCGGCGATCACCAGCAACACCACCACCGCCACGCCGAGGATACTCAGCAGCACGCCTTCCATGCGCGTTTTCACTTTGGCTTCGACCACCGCCACCTGGGCTTCGATGCCATCCAGGTTCACCGAGGTGCCGATGACCATGTCCCACTTGGGCAGGTATTCGGTGTAGCCCATCTTGGGCACCAGTTCGGTCTGGCCGGGCTGGGTCGAGCTGTATTGCAGGTAGTGGGTGCCGTCCTTGCCGACCTTGACCAGGTCGCGGTTGACGTAGACACCGTTGGGATCACGGTTGTCCTTGAAGCTCTTGCCCACGCCGTCGGGGCTGTTGCCTTTGAACAGGCGGATGGTCTCGGAGTCGTAGCCGAAGAAGTAACCGTCCTTGCCATAGCTGGTGTTGGACAGCAGCTTGACCACCTCGGCCCGCGCCGCCGTATCGCCGGGGGCGGCCGCGTCATAGAGCGGCTTGATGGTGGTCATGGCCACTTCCACATAACTTTGCAGGGTGGCCTTGGCGTTGTTGAGCAGGCGCTGGCGGGTTTCATCCACCTCGTTGCGCGCCTGGCCCTGGAGGATCCACACGGTGGTCAGGCTGATGACCACGGCGAACAGCAACACCGGCACAACGGCGAGGGACAGGACTTTGGCCTTCAGGCTCAGACGCATGGCTTTTCTCTCTTATTGGGCGACTTGAGAGGTTATCGGCCAGCGCCGGTGAATCTGTAGATCAGAGCGTCATCGCCGCCAACCAGCCAAACGCCAGCAATGGGAGGTTGTAGTGCAGGAACGTCGGCACCACGGTGTCCCAGATATGGTGATGCTGGCCGTCGATATTCAGGCCGGAGGTCGGGCCGAGGGTGGAGTCCGAGGCAGGCGAACCGGCATCACCCAGCGCCCCGGCGGTACCGACGATGCACACGATGGCCAGCGGGCTGAAGCCCAGTTGCACACACAGCGGCACGAAAATCGCCGCCAGGATCGGCACCGTGGAAAACGACGAGCCGATGCCCATGGTCACCAGCAGCCCCACCAGCAACATCAACAACGCCCCCACCCCACGGCTATGGCCGATGAAAGCCGCCGAGGTTTCCACCAGCGAACGCACGTCGCCGGTAGCCTTGAGCACTTCGGCAAAGCCTGACGAGGCGATCATGATGAAGCCGATCATCGCCATCATCTTCATGCCTTCGGTAAACAGGTCGTCGGTGTCGCGCCAGCGCACGATGCCCGAGATCGAGAAGATCAGGAACCCGGCCAGGGCACCGATGATCATGGAGTCCAGCCACAACTGGATGATGAACGCCGAGGCAATCGCCAGGCCGGCCACCAGCAGGGTCAGCGGGTTGTACTGCACCGCCACTTGCTCGACCCGTTCGATTTTCTCCAGGTCATACACGCGCTTCTTGCGGTAGCTGATAAACACCGCCACCAGCAGCCCGACCACCATGCCCAGCGCCGGCAGGCTCATGGCGTGGGTGACGTTGACCTGGCTGATGTCCACGCCGCTCTTGGCCACGTTGGCCAACAGGATCTGGTTGAGGAAGATATTGCCGAAGCCCACCGGCAGGAACATGTACGGCGTGATCAGGCCGAAGGTCATCACGCAGGCGATCAGGCGGCGATCCAACTGCAATTTGGTCAGCACATACAGCAGCGGCGGCACCAGCAACGGGATAAACGCGATATGGATCGGCAGGATGTTCTGCGACGCAATCGCGACCACCCACAGCAGGCCGATCAGCAACCATTTGACGTGGTTGCCGCCGCTGGCTTCCTGACGGTCGACCAGCAGCAAGGCCTTGTCCGCCAGGGCGTGGGCCAGGCCGGACTTGGCAATCGCCACGGCGAAAGCGCCGAGCAAGGCGTAGGACAAGGCCACGGTCGCCCCCCCTCCCAAGCCACCGTTGAAGGCCTTGAGCGTGGCCTCGATGCCCAGGCCACCGGTCAGGCCGCCCACCAGGGCGCCGACAATGATGGCGATGACCACATGCACGCGGGACAGGCTGAGCACCAGCATGGTGCCGACCGCGGCGATGACTGCGTTAATCATGGTTACCTCAAGCAGAAACATAAAAACAGGCATGCCCGCGCCCAGGCGACCATCGGGTGGCAGCCAGCGTGCAGGCTTGAAGGAGGTCTTATTAGAGGGCGCGCACTGTGCAGCAGGTCGCGCCCCATGTCAAAAAGCGGCGCCGCTTTCAGGTTTAAATTGATCGTTTGAATAAAGAAAATTCCAGATCGGCCGATAACCGGGCTCTATGTGTTTTCAGGTAAGGATGTACCGATGGCCCTCAGACAGCTCTCCATTCAATGGAAAATCACCCTGCTCGCCGGCCTGTGCCTGCTGGGGATCGTGACCCTGCTGGTGGGTTTGTCGTTGTACCGCATGGCGCAGAGTTCCGAGCAGGTCAAGGCTTCCAGCATGCAAATGCTCGATGAAGCGGCCCAGGCTCGCATCGAGGCCCAAGGTGAGGTGCAGGCCGCGGGCATCCGCCGGCAATTCATGGACGCCTATCAATATGGGCACGGGTTTTCCCGCCAGGTCCTGTTCCTGCGTGAGCAAGCCGAAAAACGCTTCCTCGACGCCTTCGACACCCGCGAAGACCTGACCCGCCAGGTCAAGGCCGCGCTGCAGGCCAACCCGGAACTGCTGGGGCTGTCCCTGGTCTTCGAAGCCAATGCGCTGGATGGCAAGGATGAGTTGTTCGCTGGCCAGGCGGAGCTGGGCAGTAATGACAAGGGCCGCTTCGCCCTGTACTGGTCGCAGCCAACACCAGGCAAGTTGACCTCGATGGCACTGCCGGAAAGCGACATGTCCGACACCCGCGTCGGCCCCAGCGGCGAACCGGCCAACGCCTGGTTCACCTGCCCGCGCAGCACCCTCAAGCCGTGTGTGATCGAACCGTACTTTTATGTGATCGACGGGCAAAACGTGCTGATGACCAGCATCGTGTTTCCGTTGACGGTCAATGGCAAGGTGATCGCTTCGCTGTCGGTGGACATCAACCTCAACAGCCTGCAGGCCGTGAGCCAGCAGGCCAGCCAGAAGCTGTATGACGGCCAGACCCAGGTCAGCATCCTCAGCCCCACCGGTTTGCTTGCCGGCTACAGCGCGGACGCCAGCCAGTTGAGCAAACGCCTGGATCAGGTCGATATGCAAAACGGCGCACAATTGATCAGCGCCCTGGCCGGCGGGACACAGACCCGCAGCCTGCGCACCGACCATCAACTCAAGGTGCTGGCGCCGTTCGCGCCGATTCCCGACGGCAAGCCATGGGGCGTGTTGCTGGATGTGCCGGAAAAAGTCCTGGTGGGGCCGGCTGAAGCACTGAAGACCCAGATGGACGCCGATAATACCCGCGGCACCCTGCTGGAATTGAGCCTGGGCCTGCTGGCCGCCGTGATCGGCCTGATCCTGGTCTGGCTGATGGCCCGCAGCGTGACCCGACCAATCCTCGGCGTGGCCCATATGCTTGAAGACATCGCCAGCGGCGAAGGCGACCTGACCCGCCGCCTGGCGTATGACAAACAGGACGAACTGGGCCAGCTCGCCGGCTGGTTCAACCGTTTCCTCGACAAGCTGCAACCCATCATTGCCGAAGTCAAACGCTCGGTGCAGGACGCCCGTGGCACCGCCGACCAGTCCGCCGCGATTGCGACGGAAACCAGCGCCGGCATGGAGCAGCAGTACCGCCAGGTCGACCAGGTGGCCACCGCCTCCCACGAAATGAGCGCCACCGCCCAGGACGTGGCCCGCAGCGCCGCCCAGGCGGCCCAGGCCGCGCGGGATGCCGACCAGGCCACCCGCGATGGCCTGACAGTGATCGACCGCACCACCACCAACATCGGCCAACTGGCGGCCGATATGAGCACCGCCATGGCCCAGGTCGAAGGCTTGTCCGCCAACAGCGAGAAGATCGGCTCCGTGCTCGAAGTGATTCGCGGCATCGCCGAGCAAACCAACCTGCTGGCGCTCAACGCGGCAATCGAAGCCGCCCGCGCCGGCGAGGCCGGCCGCGGGTTTGCCGTGGTCGCCGACGAGGTACGCAACCTGGCACGGCGTACTCAGGAGTCGGTGGAGGAAACCCGCCTGGTGATCGAACAATTGCAGAGCGGCACCGAAGAGGTCGTCGGTTCCATGGGCAACAGCTATCGCCAGGCCCAGGGCAGTGTCGAACAGGTCGGCGAGGCCGTTACCGCCCTGCGCCAGATCGGCGATGCGGTCACGGTGATCAGCGACATGAACCTGCAAATCGCCAGCGCCGCCGAAGAGCAAAGCGCGGTGGCCGAAGAGATCAACCACAATGTGGCGACCATTCGCGATGTGACCGAGTCGTTGTCGGAACAGGCCAATGAGTCGGCGCGGGTGAGCCAGGCGTTGAACAGTCTGGCCAATCAGCAGCAGGGGTTGATGGACCAGTTCCGCGTCTGAGGGTCGCAGGCATTCCAATGTGGGGGGGCCACAGAAAGCCCCTTCCCACATGTTGATCTACGGTGTCTCAGCCATGGCGCTTGGGTAATTCGATCAGCGCCTTGAGCCCGCCCAGCTCGCTCTCCTGCAACTGCAACACCCCGCCCCACACCTCGACAATGTCGCGCACGATCCCCAGCCCCAGGCCATGGCCGTCGATCTGTTCGTCCAGGCGTGCACCACGGCTGAAGACCTGGTCACGCTGGGCCTCGGGAATGCCGGGACCGTCATCTTCCACCGCCAGCAGGTAAGCGTGCGGCGTCTCGCTGACGCTCACACGCACCTCCGCATCCGCCCATTTGCAGGCGTTGTCCAGCAGGTTGCCGAGCAGCTCCAGCAAATCCTCGCGGTCCCAGGGCAATTGCAGGCCCGGCGCGACGTGGTAGCTGAGGTCCAGGTGCTCGCCATGGATCATGTTCAAGGTGGCGAGCAGGCCGGGCAGTTCTTGTTCACAGTCGAACAAGGCACCCGGCAGGGTTTCGCCGGCCAGCCGGGCGCGATTGAGTTCACGGTTGAGGCGTTGTTGCACCTGCTCCAATTGTTCGCGCAGCAGTTTGCTCAGTTCGGGGTGATCCTTGAGCGCCTCGCTCGAGGCGGCGCTCAACAGCACCGCCAGCGGGGTTTTCAGCGCATGCCCAAGGTTGCCGAGAGCATTGCGCGAACGTTTGAGACTGTCTTCGGTGTGGGCCAGCAGGTGGTTGATCTGGGCGACCAGTGGTTCCAGTTCCAGCGGCACCTGGGTGTCGAGTTGCGAGCGTTGGCCTTGTTGCAGTTGGGCGATCTGGTTGCGCGCGTTTTCCAGCGGGCGCAAGGCGCGACGTACGGTGACTCGCTGCAAAAACAACACCAGCAGCAGTGCCGCCAGCCCCAGCACCAGGCCGATCCGACGCATCAGGCGAAAACTTTCCCGCACCGGGGTGTAGTCCTGGGCCACGCTGATGGAAATCGATTGGCCAAAGCGCTTGTAGTCCGAACGCAGCACCAGCAATTGCTGGCCTTCCGGCCCCAATTGCAGGTTGCCCTTGAGCCCGGCCTCCGGCAGCCGGGGCAATTCCTGGTCCCACAGCGAACGGGAACGCCAGTGAGTGTCGGCAAAATCGATGCGGAAGTAATGCCCGGAAAACGGCCGCTGGTAGGCCGGCGACAGGCGCTGCTCATCCAGTTGCACACCGTTGGGCCCGCGTACCAGGGCGACCAGCAGGTTCTCGGCATCGTTGCGCAACCCGGCTTCCAGGTAGCGTTGCAAACCGGCCTCGAACAACCACAGGCTGGTTTGCGCCAGCACCACGCCGACGATCACCATCACGCTGATCAGGCCCAGGCTCAGGCGGCGCTGAATCGACTTCATGCAGGGCTGGCGCCAAACCGGTAACCCTGGCCGCGCCGGGTTTCGATCACGCTGCGGCCGAGTTTGCGGCGCAGGTGGTTGACGTGCACTTCCAGCACGTTGGAGTCGCGCTCGGTCTCGCCGTCGTACAGGTGCTCGGCCAGGTGGCTTTTCGAGAGGATCTGTTCGGGGTGCAGCATGAAGTAGCGCAACAGGCGAAATTCTGCGGCGGTCAGTTGGATCTCGTCGCCATCGCGCAGCACGCACTGGCGGCCTTCGTCCAGGTGCAGGCCGGCAGCCTGCAAGGTGGGTTGGTTGGCCTGCCCGTGGGAGCGGCGCAACAGCGCCTGGATGCGCAGGTGCAGCTCTTCGGGGTGAAAGGGTTTGCTCAGGTAATCGTCGGCACCGGCCTTGAGCCCTTCGATACGCTCGGCCCAGGAATCGCGGGCGGTGAGGATCAACACCGGGGTGGCCAGCGCGGCGGCGCGCCATTGCGCCAGCACCTCAAGGCCGGGCAAACCGGGCAGGCCGAGGTCGAGGATGATCAGGTCGTAGGGTTCGCTGCGGCCCTGATACGCGGCGTCACGGCCGTCGGCCAGCCAGTCGACGGCATAACCCTGGCGCTGCAGGCCGGCCAGCAGTTCATCGGCCAGGGGTACGTTGTCTTCCACCAGGAGCAGGCGCATCAGTCTTCCTCATCTTTGATCAGTACACCGTTGGTGGCGTCGAGTTTGATCTCGCGCACCACGCCGTCGGTGGTCACCAGTTCCACTTCGTAGGCATATTGGCCGTGCTTTTTCTCAAGCTCGGCTTCCAGCAGGCGCGAGCCGGGATACCGCGCCATGGCCTGCTGCAACAGTTGCTCCAGAGGCAGGATCACCCCCTGCTGGCGCAGCGCCAAGGCTTCGTCCTGGTTGAGGTCGCGGGCCTGCAAGCCTGAGCAGAACACCACCAGCACCAACGCCACTCGACTGCCGGCGCGTAAATTTACCTTCATTACGTATCCTGATGATTCTTGAGAACCTGCCCGGTGAGCGCGTCCAATTCGACCTCCCATTCAATGCCGTCGGCATCTTGCAGTTCGACTTCATAGACATACTTGCCGTAAGCCTCGTCCAGGTCGGTGTCCAGCAGTGTTGAACCGGGGTGCAGGGCCTGGGCTGTGGCTTCGAGCTGGTCGAACGCGACAATTGTAACAGTGGCGGGCACGGTCAGTGGTTTGTCGGGGTCCACGGCTCCGGCCTGGGTCGCCGTGGAGGCGATGATAGCGGCGGCGACCAGAGCAGTGAGGCGTTTCATGATGAGTCTCCGTTACACGATGTTTTTCCTACACCGGCCACGGTAGCGGCTGCAACTTAACTGAAACTGAATTGCCACCATGGCAATTTCCAGCAGGCGCGACAGGCTACGATGCTTATTCAGGATTCACGCGGTATCGTTAACGTTTTTCGCGAGCACGCTTGCGCCTGCACCTCGCTTCAACAGAGACCGGTATGACAGCCATCCACATCAAGTTCCCCGCCCTGACCCTCAAGGCCGGCAAACGCGCCTTTGCGCGCATTCGCGAACAGGGCCTCAAGCCTGCGGATGTCGGCATCCTTCCCGGAGCGGCCGGCGGCCCCAAGGCGTTGGGGATCCAGGGCCTGGACCTGGCGCTGTTCGGCGACTGGCTGCCGCGCGCGCCGCGGGAGCGGGCGTTGATCGGCGCATCGATCGGTTCCTGGCGGTTTGCCAGCGCCTGCCTGCCCGACCCGGTGCAAGGCCTGCTGGACCTCGGCCGCCTGTACAACGAACAACGCTTTGCCAAAGGCGTGACCATGGCCGAAGTCAGCCGCAGCTGCCAGCGCATGCTCGACGACCTGCTGGCCGGCCGCGATGCGCGGGTACTGGACAACCCCGACTACCGACTGAACATCATGGTGGTCAAGAGCCACGGCCTACTCGCCGATGACCACCGCGGGCGCCTGGGTTTGGGCCTGTCCTCGGTGATTGCCGACAACCTGCGCGGCCGTGCACGGCTGGCGCGGCATTTCGAGCGGCTGATCATCCACGACCCACGCCAGGCACCGCCGGTGCACCCGCTGAAGGATTTCCCCTCGCGCTTCCTTGCGCTGGACATGGGCAACTTGCGCCAGGCGCTGCTGGCGTCCGGATCGATCCCCATGGTGATGCAAGGCGTGCGCGACCTGCCCGGAGCCGGCACCGGCACTTATCGCGACGGCGGCCTGCTGGACTACCACCTCGACCTGCCCTACCACGGCGACGACATCGTGCTGTACCCGCACTTCACCGACCGGGTCATCCCCGGCTGGTTCGACAAGGGCCTGCCATGGCGGCGCAGCAACCCGCACGGCTTGCAGGATGTGTTGCTGCTGGCACCATCCAGGGACTACCTGGCCCGCCTGCCCCACGGCAAACTGCCGGACCGCAGCGACTTCAAGCGCTTCATGGGCGACGACCCGAGCCGCAACAAGTATTGGCAAACCGCGATGAGCGAGAGCCGGCGGCTGGGGGATGAGTTTCTGCAACTGGCCGATAACGGTGGCCTGGGCGAGCGCTTGCAGGCGCTTTGACCCAGCGGTATGCGCGGCATGGGATCAAGCTGTTAAACTCGCCGCCTGCCAGATACCTGACCGAGCTGAAAATACCGTGGAAATCTTCAAAGAGTTTACCTTCGAGTCCGCCCACCGCCTGCCCCACGTACCGGAAGGCCACAAGTGCGGGCGCCTGCATGGGCATTCGTTCAAGGTGGCGATCCACCTGAGTGGCGACCTGGATCCCCATACCGGCTGGATTCGTGACTTCTCGGAGATCAAGGCGATTTTCAAGCCGCTCTACGAACGCCTCGACCACAACTACCTCAATGACATCCCAGGCCTGGAAAACCCCACCAGCGAAGTGCTGGCCAAGTGGATCTGGACTGAACTCAAGCCGCTGCTGCCGGAGCTCAGTGCGATCCGTATCCACGAGACCTGCACCAGTGGCTGCATCTATCGCGGCGAGTAAGCCTGCGCTGTTAAAAAACCACCCTTGCGGTGGTTTTTTTGTGCATCCCGTAGCACCCTTCCACCCTTGCCTTTCTTCGCGACCGAGGAGATGTCCATGGAAACTACCTGGCTGGCCCAGGCCAAACGCTTGCAGGCATTGGCCTCCACAGGACTGCACTTTTGCACCGATGATTTCGAGCGCGAACGCCTGGAAGAAATCGCCGAGATTGCCCACAGCATGCTGGCACAGCTGGGCAACGTACCGTTGGAGCGCATCACCGGGCTGGTGTCGGATTTCGCCCAGCGCTATTCGACGCCGATGATCGACGTACGTGGCGCGGTGATCGAGGGTGAGCGGATTCTGCTGGTGCGCGAGGCCACCGACGGTTGCTGGGCGCTGCCTGGTGGTTATGCCGATATCGGGTTGTCGGCGGCGGAAAACATCATCAAGGAAATTCGCGAGGAAGCCGGGCTGAGCGTTACTGCGCGGGCACTGTATAGCGTCACCCACAAGGCCAAGGGGCTGTACCGGCCGGACGTGCGGGATTTCTACAAGTTGTATTTCCTGTGTGAACGGGTGGATCAACTGGCGCCGGTGGCCGGGTTCGAGACCACCGAGGTGGGCTTTTTCAGCCTGGACGAGCTGCCGCCGCTGTCCCGTGGGCGCACCATCGAAAGTGACCTGGAGGCGGCGTTCGCCTTTCATCGCGGCGAGACCACGCAGACGCTGTTCGACTGATCCAATTTGTATCACTGCTGCACCGCTTTCGTGCCCGCCTGGGCACAACGAACACTCCCGCCTGCATTCCCCACCTGTTTGGCTATAAATACTGTGCACGGTGCACAGTGGCGACCGTGCGCCTGTCACTGCCGGTGATTTGGCACGCCCGGTGCAACAGGCCTGCGTCACTCATTCAGGGAGCACGCACATGACGCAGCAAGAACCGGGCAACGATTACCCCTTAAGCGAAGTCCCCATGCATGCGCGCAAAGGCCTGGCGTCGACCGCCATGGTGCTGCTGGGCTTTACCTTTTTTACCGCGACCATGTTTGCCGGCGGCAAGCTCGGGGTGGCGTTCAGTTTCACCGAGATGCTCGGCGTGGTGGCCCTGGGTAACCTGCTGTTGGGTATCTACGCCGCAGGCCTGGGTTACATCGCGTTCAAGAGCGGGTTGAACTCGGTGTTGATGGGCCGCTTCTGCTTTGGCGAGGTGGGCAGCAAGCTCAGTGACTTGATCCTCGGGTTCACCCAGATCGGCTGGTACGCCTGGGGCACCGCCACGGCGGCCGTGGTGCTGGGCAAGTATTTCGAGTTGAGCCAGGGCAGCGTCCTGGCATTGATGGTGCTGTTCGGCCTGGTGTTTTGCGCCACGGCCTACGTGGGCTATCGCGGGCTGGAGCTTCTTTCCTACATCGCGGTGCCGGCCATGGGCCTGTTGCTGTTGCTGTCGATGTGGGTCGCCACGGTGAAAGTCGGCGGGCTGGATGGGCTGCTGGCGGTGGTGCCGACCGGCGAGCTGGATTTGTCCACCGCGATCACCCTGGTGTTCGGCACGTTTGTCAGCGGCGCCACCCAGGCCACCAACTGGACGCGGTTTTCCCGCTCGGCCAAGGTCGCGGTGCTGGCCAGCCTGATCGGGTTCTTTATCGGCAATGGTTTGATGGTGCTGATCGGCGCCTATGGCGCGATCGTCTACCAACAGCCCGACGTGGTCGAAGTGTTGCTGCTGCAAGGCTTCGCCATGGCGGCAATGGCCATGTTGCTGCTCAATATCTGGAGCACCCAGGACAACACCATCTACAACTTCGCCGTGGCCGGTTGCAACCTGCTGCGCACCAAGCGCCGCAAAACCGTGACCTTGGCGGGTGCGGTGATCGGCACCCTGCTGGCGTTGCTGGGCATGTACGACATGCTGGTGCCGTACCTGATCCTGCTGGGCACGGTGATTCCGCCGATTGGCGGGGTGATCATGGCGGACTTCTTCTACCGCTGGCGCGGCCACTACCCGCGCCTGGCGGATGCGCGCCTGCCAGCCTTCAACTGGGCCGGGCTGGTGGCGTACGCGGTGGGTACCGTGCTGGCGTTCAACTCGCCGTGGGTCGCGCCGTTGGTGGGCATCGCTGCCGCGTCGCTGACCTACGTCGCGCTCACCGCCGTGCTGCGCGTGCCTTTGGCTGATGCCCGGGCATGAGCCTGAACATTGCGGATGTACTGGCGTTGCCGGGGCTGGAATCCATGCGCCTGCGCGCCGGGGCTGCCGCCCTGGATAACGTCGTGCGTTGGCCTTATGTGGCGGAAAACAGCGGGATCGCCGAGTGGGTGCTGGGCGGTGAATTGGTGTTCGTCACCGGCATCAACCACCCACGGGATGAGGCCAACCTCCTGCAACTGCTGGACGAAGCCTGCCAGCGCCAAGTGGCCGGGTTGGTGATCCTGACGGGAGCGGCGTATATCCAGGCGATTCCCCAGCGCTTGCTCGACGCCGCCGAAGCCGCCGGCATGCCGCTGATCGAACAGCCCTACTCGCTGAAAATGGTGCTGGTGACCCAGGCGATTGGTTCGGCGCTGATCCAGTCCGAGCAACTGGGACGCTCGCGGCACGACGTGCTGGAGCGTTTGCTGAGCGGGGATTATCAATCCCTGGATTTGCTGCTGCATCGGGCCGTGCAATTGAATATGCCACTGGCCGGGCATTGGCAGGTCGCCCAACTGCAATTGGAAGGCAGTGAGCTGCTGTTTGCCCAGGGGGACGCGGCACAGGTGGAGGCACAGCTGGCGCGGCAACACGACGCTATCAGTCGGCGCTTGCGTCAATTATCGGCGGTACTGCCAGTACTGGGGCGCGCCGGACAATGGACCCTGCTGCTGCCGGCACCGGATGCCGTCACGGCCTTGGCCAACCGCCAGCAACTGGCCAACTGGCTGAACCCGCTCAACCTGCGCCTGGCGCCGCTGAAATTGTTTATCGGCCTGAGCGCCGCTGCACACCCACCCGCGCGCCTGGCCCAGGCGCAGGACGAAGCACGCCAGGCACTGGTGGCGGCACGACGTTTCAGCGAGCGTGCCGGGCTGTGCGTGTATGACGAACTGGGCGTGCTCAAGCTGCTCAGCGGTGTGCGTGATCGCGCCCTGCTCGACCAGTTCCTCAATGAACGCCTGGGCCCGCTGCTGCGTCACGACCTGCACCACGGCCCCAGCCTGATGCCGACCCTGGAAGCCTGGTTTCACGAGAATGGTAACCTTGTGGCTGCCGCCCAGCGCCTGGCCTTGCACCGCAATACCCTGACGCACCGTGTCCAGCGCATCGAAGCCCTGTGCGGGCTGACACTGGATAACGCTTATGACCGCCTGGACATCGGCATCGCCCTGATGATCTGGCGGCTGTCTGCCTGATTGTTTTCAACCAAGAGGAACTTGCCCATGCACATCATCAACGCCCGCCTGCGCAACCGTGAAGGCCTGCATGATCTGCACCTGGAACATGGCCGGATCGCCAGCATCACCCCACAAACAACAGCACCGGCAATGGGGCCCAATGACCTGGACGCAGCCGGTAACCTGGTGATACCGCCCTTCGTCGAACCGCACATACACCTCGATGCCACCCTCACCGCCGGCGAACCGCGCTGGAATATGAGCGGCACCCTGTTCGAAGGCATCGAGTGCTGGGGCGAACGCAAGGCCACCATCACCGAGGAAGACACCAGGACCCGCGCCAAAAAGACCATCCAGGCCCTCGCCGCCCATGGCATCCAGCATGTACGCACCCATGTCGATGTCACCGACCCCGACCTCACGGCGCTCAAGGCCATGCTGCAAGTGCGCGAAGAAAGTTCGCACCTGATCGACCTGCAAATCGTCGCCTTTCCCCAGGAAGGCATCGAGTCATACCGCAACGGCCGCGAACTGATGGAAGAAGCCATTCGCCTGGGCGCCGATGTGATCGGCGGCATCCCCCACTTTGAATACACCCGCGATCAAGGCGTGAGTTCGGTGAAGTTCCTGATGGACCTGGCCGAACGCACCGGCTGCCTGGTGGATGTGCACTGCGACGAAACCGACGACCCGCACTCACGCTTCCTCGAAGTACTCGCCGAAGAAGCCCGCAGCCGCGACATGGGCGCCCGCGTCACCGCCAGCCACACCACGGCCATGGGTTCCTACGACAATGCCTACTGCGCCAAACTGTTCCGCCTGCTGGGGCACTCCGGGATCAGCTTCGTCTCTTGTCCCACCGAAAGCATCCACCTGCAGGGTCGCTTCGACAGCTTCCCGAAACGCCGTGGTGTCACCCGGGTCAACGAGCTGCTGGAGGCCGGCATGAACGTATGCTTTGGCCAGGACTCCATCGTCGATCCCTGGTACCCGCTGGGCAACGGCAACATCCTGCGCGTGCTGGAAGCCGGTTTGCACATCTGCCATATGCTCGGCTACCGCAACCTGCAAAGCGCCCTCGACCTGGTGACCGACAACAGCGCGAAGGCCATGGCCCTGGGTGACCGTTACGGCCTAGAAGCCGGGCGCCCGGCCAACCTGTTGATCCTCTCGGCCGACAGCGACTACGAGGTGATTCGCAGCCAAGGGCTCGCGCTGTACTCGATTCGCCACGGCAAGGTGTTGATGAAACGCCAGCCGGCGCAGGTGGAGTTTGTCTAAGCCCCCAGGTCAGACGATTGAGTCGAGATCCAGCGGCTGTGCCCTCCCCAGCTCACTCTGCGCAGCGGGAGGGATGCTCGCGACCTGAGGCAACGCCTGGTTTTCACGATGGCGGAACCAGCGCTTGAGACTGGGTTGCAGGTTGGAGGAATGGCTATGGCTGCCGTAGACATCACGCGCTTCAAGACGACGCCAGCGCAGGGTTTGCAGGCGTTCGCGACTGGTGTGCAGGCGGTCGATCTCAGCGTTCAGCGGCTCATGGTATTCATAGGCACGGTCGTTGGCCGGGCGCTGTCGAGTCAGTTCACGCCGCTTGTCTTGCAGTTGCTTGCGCATGGTCGCAAGGGCGTGGTCGAGCAGTTCAAACTCCCGTTGGGTCACCAGAGGACCGTTGCTATCCACGGCTTGTTGCCAGCGACGCAACGTCGCCCAGGCGGCCGGGATGTAGCTGGCGGTCATGAAATGCTGCTTGTATTGCACCAACTGTTTGATCAGGCCTTCGCGATCGGGCATGTCACCGCGCGTTTGCCATGCCCGGTTGCGGCCGGCTTCTTCAATGGACTCGCAGCCCGGCTTCCACAGCACGGACGAATGCGTACCGTCCGGGAGCACGATCGGCATGAAGTGCTGTTGATCGCCGTGGTGTTGGTAGGGGTTACCGCCAATACGTACCAGGCCGGCGGCGAACAACAGGCCCCCGGCTGTAGGGGTGCTGAATAGCGTGACGGCACCGGGGATCCAGAGTTTGGCGGTGGTGTTCATCCAAGGGGCCGGGACGCTGGGGACCGGGTCGTTGTGGTTGACGATGCGGTGGTGGACCAACGTGGAAGCGCCGGCAGTGAACTCGGCATCGGCGGCGCGGGGGGCGCCGTAGGTGTAGAGGAGGATGTTGTAGTGAGCGTCGGAAATTCGGCGCAGCCCCTCAGCTAGAAGCAACGCGATGGCGCCGCCAAGGCTGTGACCACATATAACTATTCGTTGCCCAACATGAAACTGGTCGAGGTATCGCAGCACGAAGTTACGTACCGCTCGGTAAGCCTGATAAAACCCCTCATGCGCCTTGCCTACGCCATCGATGAAGGGCACTTGATGGGCGTTGGCATCTCGCAATCCATCAGATGGGCTGGCGGTGCCACGCACCGCTATCAGGATGACCTCATCGTGGTGGGTTATGAAAGCCTGGGTATCAGTACCGCCTTTTTCGTCATCGAAGAAGTGCAAACGCGCAGGGTGTTCCTGTTTTTCCTCCAACTCCGGTCGATTTTGCGGATACAGCTCAGGATCGAAGGGAAGAATTTCAAAACGCCGTGAGTAAGGTACATCCTCATAAAGCGGATAAAAACGTCGCACTTGCTCCGGATCAACTCGCCAGGCTTGGTGAAACCCAGATAGTTGTTCAGCAAACAAATTTCCAACACTGGGATCCAGTGGAAAGCGCACTTGATCAAATGGTTTGTCTGGGGGCTCCTGGCCAAAATCGCAGTAACTCAACGCCGCAAACAGTGCCAATTGGTACAGATTCAAGGCACAGAAGCGGTCTTCCGTGGATAGCATTGGACGCAGGGCTCGCAGTGGACGTACTTCGAGAACGGTGTGATTGCTCGGGAACAACACGACCCCTGATAAGGAGGGTTGGGACGGACCGAACCCCAGATCAGCCATCATTTTTAGTGCATGGCGTTTGGGGCGGTAAGCAGTGGGTGTCACGGTAGGTAGATGGGAGCCCTGACGAACCAAGTCACTCACCTCAACCTGATAAAAGTGGTCAGCTTTCTGCTGCGCAGAATTGCTCTCGGTTTGCTCACCGCTGGATTTTGAAAACTTCGTTTGTTCAGCTCTGACCTGAAGGTCGGTGATGGGTAACGGATACTTTTCTCGCCTCTGCAATGTCGAATAGTAGCTCCCCAACTCTTGATACATAGCATCGAAAACCAACACCACAGGACCACGGCAGTGCCCCTCTAATCGTACAAAACCATCTCCATTCAAACGGCCCGCGTATCGCTGCCCTGCACTGTCAACAATTTCATACTTGAGCCCTCCATAAGCTTTCCCGTCGCCGGACTCGTCCACAAGACAAAAACTCAGCCAATCTCCACGCACCGTACAAGCGGGCATTTTTTCGTTAAAAAACGGTTTTTTCCATTGTTCCATCGTCATGCCTGAACATCCTTATTCACTGCAACTTGGATATATGTCACATACACGCCCATCGGGCATTTTGAAGGATTTGAAATCTGTAGTGTTTCCCCCACAAAACGCGTACTGGTCCTCAAAACTTTTGCCTCGACAGCGTTTCCATCCTTGAGGAAAACGAACCCAGTTATCGTCCATATAAGGTCGTTCCTCACTAATGAGGTTCAGCTTTATCAGTACTTTTTTCCCTCCCAACTCATCTCGCGAAAAAACACCGTTCGAGTGAGCTTTATATCTTTGCCCTGTAGCGCCCAGCGAATTACATTTCAGAACCTTTCTGATCGCATGTATCGGCCCCACAGTCCGAAACAACCACTGACACTGCCAAGACAGCACCTTAACTCCCGACTCCGGCATTCCTGGCCGATCCCCCTCCAGACGATCCCGAATGGAAACCCCACCAATATCCCCCCCAACATCCGAATCCCGCGTCCCCCACTTAGCGTAAAAATCAAACTCCACATTACGTAATACCAGCGGACACCCCTGTACCGTTTCACTCAGCGGCAACTCATAACTCGCTCGACTCGCCACCGGCTTGTACTCGGTAAAAAAGACCTTCCGCTCCGGCCTCTTGCCTCGGCGCCTTGGCAAGGTGCAGGTCTCACCCGTTGCAGGCCCGTAGTTGGCGGCCGTTTTAAGTTCAAATTCCGCTGGTAAATCCACCTCCAACGTAAAGCGATCGACCGGCTTCATCGCACACCCCGAAAGGCCCACCATCGCCAGTGCAAGCAGCACGCCCCATACACACTTACTCATCCTTGTTCTCCAACATGTGCCACTGCTGCTTAACTCGTTCAAAGTGATCCTGCGGTGTTTCTCCAACCATCGGCTGCCAACGAATCACACTGCTGCGGGTGGCCTCTTCCAGCCGTCGCACGACCAGAAACTCCAGCTGTTCCGGCTGGCTCCATCGCCAACTGCTAGCCTGTTCCAACACTTGGGTCAGCCAGACCCTGGGGTCTTGGAATTCAACCAATGCCACCAGGTCTTCACTGTGTTCAGCCAGCAGGTAACGCAGGATATTGGCGTGCAGGATGGCGCTGGCATTCGGGTTGGGCGTGTTCAGCCAGGGGGTTGGCTCGGGCACCGGATAGTCACCGGGGGCTGGGTTGTCGCCACAGTGCCAACTGCCTTCATGCCAGTAGCACACACTGATCAGTGGGCCGAGGAATGCTGGCCAGTGTTCAAGGCCCAGATGGTTCAGTGCGCGCGCCAACGTACGATTGTCGTGAAGGCGGTACAGCGTCCGGTTATTCTCCGGTCCGACCAGCAGCCGGTCGCGCCAATGCCGGGACATGTCCGTCAGGTCCGCGTCTGGCAAGCTGCCCAGCCAGCCCCAGTTCATCTCTGGTTCTTGCAGAAGATCGAGCAACGGGGGCTCCCCTACCTGATCCAGCAACAGGATCACGGGGCCAGCCGTGGCCATTTCCGCCAGTGGGGTTTGTGCGTAGAGGTGGCAGTACGCTGGAAAACCGCGTGCCGCCAACATTGGCTGGCAGGCTGCGTTATTCCCCTCAAGCATCAGGCACAGCCTGTGCCCCGCCTGTTGCTGTTGGCTCATCCATCGGCTTGGAAGGTTTTCCATCAGGCTGCCCTCCGGCCGACAGTGCAGAGGCCTTCGCGGCAGTCCTCGCATACCGGACAGAAGTCCGCATCCAGTTGCCTGGCCAAGTGCATGATGGCGCCCTGAGTGGCGGAGATTTTCGGGCTCTGCGCAACCAACAGGGCGTTCGCCGACCCGGTCGCGGACGGGGTTCCACCGAGGGTGATGGGCCGACTGCTGAAAATGCCGCCTGCCTGGATCACCAGGTGCTCTCCGCCGGCCTTGAAACTCAGTTGTACGCCCGCGTCGATCACCAGGCTGGCGCCGGCCTTGAGATGCACCTGTTGCCCGGCTTCAATCACCAGGGTTTGCCCGACATAGGTCCGGCTGTCGCCCTGCACGTCCAGATGGTCGCTGGCCTTGAGCACAACCTTGCGGTCACCGGTGACGTGACGATGCTCCTCGCTTTCCAGGTGCACCGTACTTATCCCTCGAATGATCTCACGCCGCTCACCGGCCACTTCCAGGCGACTGTCATGCCCCACCTGCTGCTCCAGGTCCCGCTGAGCACGAAGGTAGATGAGTTCCTTGCCACGGCGGTCTTCCAGGTGCAATTCGTTGCCGCCGCCTCCGCCCGGGGTGCTGCGACTGCGCAAGACGCTGCGGGTCTTGTGTTGCGGCAAGGAATAGGTCGGCATGTGCAACGCATTGGCCAGGCAACCGTTGATCAGCGGCTGGTCCGGGTCGCCCTCCAGGAACGTCACCAGCACTTCCATGCCCACCCGCGGGATCATCGTTGCGCCAAACCCGTCTCCGGCCCAGCCAGATGCCACCCGCACCCAACAACTGCTTTTGTCATCGCTCTTGTCCAGTCGGTCCCAGTGAAACCGTACTTTCACCCGGCCGTATGCATCGCAATGCACCTCCTCACCGACAGGCCCGGTTACCGTGGCGGTCTGGGTGCCGTGGATGGTCGGCTTGGGGTGCTTGAGAGGGGGTCGATACGGCGCACTCCAGGGTGTCGCGGTGAAACGGTTGCGATACCCCTGGAATGTATCCACCTCACCAGTCGCATCCTCCAGCACCTGCGGTTGATAACCCTCGTGACGGACCGAAGTGATCAACCATAAATCATTGCAGGCCGGATCCGGATGGTCGTGCAGCTCAAGAAAATGCCCACTGCGCAGCACCGCTTGGTCGCTCCTGCCCAATGCCCGATATCCGCCGATCTGAAGGCGCTCCAACCCCCTGCGAGCCAGGCGCGCGCCCCGTGCATGGCCGGTAAATCCAGCCGGGTAGCGGTAGTCCTCAAGGGGTTGCGCTGAGGCAGAACCCGCGCTGTCTTGCAGGCATAAGGACGGATGCTCGAAGTCATGATCACGACGCACCGTTTGCTGGCTGCGGGTCGCCAGGCGTATGTCGAAACGCTGGATAACCCGTGTCTCGGCCAGCGGCCCGCCGGCAGCTGAATAACGCTGCGCAGGCAGGCGGTGGAACACGGTCTGGTCGTCGCCAAACACCAGCACATGCTGGTGCTCGCTGTGACGAAAGTGGTAGTGAATGCCCTCCTCTTCACACAGCCGCTGGATGAAATGCAGGTCGGTTTCCGCGTATTGCACGCAGAACGTACGCGGCGGGTAGACCACCGGCCCCAACTCAAAGGCATAACGGTCGGCCAGGATGCCGTGGTGTTCGAGGACTGCCGCGATGATCTGCGGAACACTGCGCTGCTGGAAAATCCGCTGGTCGCGTCGATGGGCAAGGTAGGCGAGATGCGGCGCCAACGTCAGGTGATAACGGGTGAGCCGCCGCCCGGGATCATCGCGGCCAATCGCGTAAACCTGCCCGTGCAGGCCTTCGTCGGCGTCGCCAAACGCCAGGTAGGCGGGCTGGTGGAGCAGTGACTCCAGGTCCAGTGAAGGGTTTTCGCTGACCACCTGCACCTGGATGAAAAACGGCTGATCAAGCACCTCCTGACCGTTGAACGCCAGTACTTGAAAGTCAGTCTTTATGCCTGGAAGGATTAATTTGAAACGTGACGAAATAAACGCGTTAACCATCCGTTGTTACCCACCAATATCGATAGTTATTACCGGACTGAGATACTTCCCCCGTCAAACATCAAATAAGTTGCCGAGAAAAAGCGCCTGAACGCCTTGAAGCTTAGCGATTTCAGGAAAAAATCGGCCCTGAAAAAATAAAAAAGAAGTTTCGTACGACTGAGATTGAAGTGTCTTTTACAAAATAATAAATCGAGTCAATGAGCCACTTCTTAAACATACGAAATGCCTTACACCAACTTTTATCTGATCAATTAATCAATAGCGAAACAGCTGACACCCACTCAGGGCGTCAACTGCTCAAAAGACTTCATGTCCGAGGCCGTGCAGTCCCGAACAGACTGACGCTCAGCAGCGCATCGACCTGGGTATGCAAACGTACCGGCGCAGTGCCACCCGGCATCACCACCGCGACTTCACCACCCTCAACCCAACCCGCTCGCCACGCCGCACAGGCCACGGCACTGGCGCTGGTGCCGGAGGACGCCGTGGGGCCCTCTCCCCGCTCGAACACCCGGGCAACAACCCGGTTGCCGGATTGCCTGGCGACCCATTGCAAATTCACTCCGGCCAAGCATGGCTCGCCGCTTCCTGCCGGGGGGGCGAAGGCAATCGCCTGCAACGGTTCGAACAGCGCAGGCTGTTGCATCTGCAGATTGTCCGGCAAGGCTGACAGGTGTTCGACCAGGGTCACACAATGAGGATTGCCCACACGCACAAACTGACTGTACGCCCACTGTGGGTTGATTGCCGCCAACGCCTTCACATGGCTCAGTTCAATGCCGTCCTGGAACACCTGCTCCACCCCCTGTGCCCCCACGGCCGACGGCCCGAACCCGGGCAAACCCAATGCCAGCCAGAATCCAGAGCGGTGCTCATAGATGGCAGGTTCGACCCGAGTCACCAACGGCGCCCCCCCGTCAGGCTGGTCATGATGCACGCGCAAATCACAAGCCTCGGTCATCAAGCCCTGGTCAGTAAGCGCCTGGGCAAAAATCGTCAACCCATTGCCACTGCGCTCGGCCAGGGAACCATCGGTGTTCACGATCAACAGGTCAAACGGCGGCTCGGCCTGGAACGGGCCCACCAGCAAGCCATCACAGCGGTGGGCCTTGGCATTGGCGGGGCGCGGCGTCGAGCCCCACTCGCATTCGGACCTTATGGCCGATGCAGCCCACGCCTCGCGAGTCCTCGCGGCCTGCGTCGCGCTGTTGGGCACCTCGATACCCTGTTGTCGTAAAAACGCCGGGCTGGCGACCCCGTAAATGTTGCCCCGTGCGTCATAGAACTGGGTCATGGCGCCACTTGCCTTGCAATCTTCATCGATGCGTCCGCTCGGTTGCCTACAGGATTGGGCCAGCAGCGTATTACACCATGCAGGGTGTGTGGGAGGCGGTCTGGAAGGTGGTAATCCACCATGAGAAACCCGGGGTTCACCAGTTCCCACGGCAATTACACACCTTCCAGAACGCCTCCCTCGACAACCCATGTGTGGTTACCCACGCCTATAGCGTTCCCGAATTGTAAAAAAAATTCAGCGCCGCTTATCTTGAGGGGAACCCGGCTCGCCCCTCAAGGCCTGATGTGCAAGGATGTCGCGCCGGACATCGTTAGTTGAACGCTAAACCAAGGATTTTTCATGACTGCCATCCCCACCTCTGCGCCCGTGGTTCCCGGGCGTCTGGAGCAAATGTCGACCCGCATCGCTTTCTTCATCGCCGGCTTCGGTATCGCCGCCTGGGCGCCCTTGGTGCCCTATGCCAAGGCGCGCGCAGACCTGAGTGAGGGCACGCTGGGTCTGTTGCTGTTGTGCCTGGGGGTGGGTTCGATCATCGCCATGCCAGCGGCGGGCGCATTGGCGTCGCGCTTTGGCTGCCGGCGGGTGCTCACCGCCGGTACGATCATGATCTGCCTGGCCTTGCCGATGTTGGCCACGGTCAGTTCGATTCCGCTGCTGATGGCCGGTTTGTTCCTGTTCGGTGCCGGCCTGGGCACAGTGGATTCCACGGTCAACTTGCAGGCGGTGATTGTCGAACGAGCCAGCGGAAAAACCATGATGTCGGGGTTTCACGGGTTGTTCAGCCTGGGGGGGATTGTCGGCGCGGCGGGTGTCGCCGGGCTTCTGGGGCTGGGCCTGTCGCCACTGCAGGCGACCCTAGTGGTGATCGCTGTCATGGTGGTGGCGCTGCTCAAGGCCGGCCCCCACCTGTTGCCTTATGGCAGTGAAAGCTCAGGGCCAGCCTTTGCGGTTCCCCATGGCGTGGTGCTGTTTATCGGCTGCCTGTGTTTTATTGTGTTTTTGGCCGAAGGCGCGGTGCTCGATTGGAGCGCGGTGTTCCTCAGCGCCGAGCGCGACCTGGATGAAGCCTACGCCGGGCTGGGCTACGCGGCGTTCGCCTTGACCATGACGGCCGGGCGATTGACCGGTGATGCCATCGTACGGCGCCTGGGCGCTACCTGGGTAATCGTGGCCGGTGGCTCGCTGGCTGCGGCCGGTATCTTCCTCGCCACGCTATCACCCGCCTGGGAAATGGCGCTGTTGGGCTACGCCCTCGTAGGGGCCGGCTGCTCGAATATTGTTCCGGTGCTTTACACCGCCGTCGGCAAGCAAAACGTCATGCCGGAACACATTGCCGTACCGGCCATTACCACCCTGGGGTATGCCGGCATTCTGACCGGGCCTGCCGTAATCGGGTTCATTGCCCATGGCAGCAGCTTGGCAACCGCCTTCCTGTTGATCGGGGTACTGCTGGTAGCGGTGGCGGTCAGCGGAAAAATACTGCGGGTATGAACGAAGAACAACATGAGCCTCTTGAATCGTTCAAGAAGCTCATTCACGCCTGGGCGATTTATCTCCCCTTCTCTTCCTTATCGTTTTGCAACCAGCGATCAATGCTGTAGTTCTTTAACCAGCCATCATCGTTGTGGCTGCCGAAAATGTTGGTTCCGTTAGCCTTGGTGCTGTCCAGCGAAGCCAGCAGCCCGGGGCGTTCGACCAGGTTCTTGGCCATGTATACCTGCTGCTCGCTGTATTTCTTCTTGGGGAACCCAGTTGCCATATCTCGCACAACCTGACCATTTTTGTCTGTTTCGTCAGGGTCCTTGCTCATCTCGACAATCGTCTCTTTCTTCACATACCGGTGCTTCTCGAAAAAAAAGGTGCGGTCTTCCGACGTGTCCCGCAAGTCATCAAACATGCCCCTGAACGCCTGGACCACCTGTGCGTCGGTTTTCGCATGGTAGGGGTCGGCGCTCTGAGTGTTGGGATTGGTATTGCCAATCATCAAACCGGCGGCTTTTTCCAGGCTGCCCGGGGTGATTTCACCGCCCTTGCCAACAATCGAGTCGCCCAGTCGTGGGCGATTGAGTATCTCCCTGGCAAGCATGATTGTACGTTCGGGGACCTTGCTCTCGCTGGGTTGCTCTTTAGCGATGTCCGTCAATGACCTCAGGGTCAGGCGGCCATCTTTCGTGAAATCACCCAGCATGGAAAAGACGTTGTTCAGTTGGGTCGCCAGCAGGTGGTCGTCCGAACTGACATAGGGGTTCCCCACATTCGCCATGCCCCCGTAGAGGTTTTGACCGTCGAAATGCCGCTGGGCACCGTTCGCAAACCTACCATCAAATGAATGCTGCTCCGTGGGGAGCGATTTGCCCAGCGCGCGGGCATCTACCCCGTATCGGGCATGGCCGTTCCCCGTCGCTGTATTCAACCCAGGTGGGAAGCCTCCTGGATTATTGATCCCGAAAGTCATAGTTCATCTCCAGCATAGTTAGATTCCGTGGAAGCCAGCGATTAAGTGGTTCCCGGAAAACAGTGGTTCCGGAGAGAGGCCAAACGGACTCCAGTAAAATTTGAGTGTTTGTAACCGCACGGCAGCATCAACCTAGTTTCTGCTTGCGCCACCAAGCGGTCAGGCCATTGAGCAGACCGGCGTTTTTCAGTGCAGTCGTATTGTCATGGGAGCTCTTTTCCTCCACCGGCAGGCCGCGGAAAAAGTCACCCGCTACGGGCGCCTGGAATTTGTGCTGGCCGACGAAAGCCTTCATCCGTTGGGCTTCGGCCGCATGTACATTCGAAGGGGCAAAGGGATCGCGCGAGGCGGCGTCCCTCTCCAACACCGTGGTGTCCTCTGCAGGGGGGTTGCGAAAATGCTCTTGGCAACTGGGCTGGGATGAAGGAAACGAGGTTGAAGTCATTGGTTAGCCCTCACTCAGAATCTGAAAACCGCCGGAGTTGATTGATTCCGGTAGATAAAACCTATGTGGTGAATTGGCGTAAACAGTTCCTGAAAGGATGGATACAGGCGCCGCATCCGATTCGCGGCGCCTGGGTGTCGCTCAGCGGAACAGAAAGTAAAGCCCAGCCCAACTGATCCTATCGTCACCCGGCCTGCTGAGCAGGTCATCCATCTGCCTCAGTACATCACTGCGTCTTAGAATTTCCTGGGACAACTGGATCAGGTGATCCCTGGGAGAGTCGCCCGTCAGATTTTCGGCAGCCAGCTGTCTCAGGTCATTGACGTGCAGTTCTCGGTTCCAGGGGCTGCCTTTCAACTCGTTGAAATGCTCGAGCATCTCACCGGCCAATTCCTTGTCAGTCTTGTATTTGAAGTAGTTTTGTCCGTAGATAACCGCGTTCACATTATTCCGGTCGATCAGACCATCGAGTGCACCGGTCGAGGTATGCCGATCAAGCGCGCTCATCAGTTCCGGACGTCGCAGCAGTTCTTTGGCCAGGCGAATGTTCTCGTTGACGCTGGGAAACGGAGACCACCCTTTATTCGCCATCGCTCGAATGCTGTCGGTGCTGATATACCCAGGGTTCCTGGGGTCCCTGAAGGCATTGAAGTTGTCACGCAACTGTACGGCCAATTGTTCATTGTTCTTGAGGGAATAATGCGGATCAGGCCTGCCTGGCATGGTAGGGAAAGGGCGTGGCGGTGGGTTGCTGATGACAGGCAGGGGGCGGGGTGGAGGATTGCTCCAACCTGGATGGTGCGGTGGTCGCCCCCCACCCAACCATGGGTTCACCCAATGCCTGACCTGATCCAGTAAGCCCGACTGCGCAGGAGCGGTTTTCTGATGGACCACCGGATCTGCAACACTATTACGCGCTGTCGCCGGCGATTGACTGCCGAACACTGGCCCGGCCGCGCTTTCCCGGGACTGGAAGCTGACGTTTGCAGCGTTTTGACCGCTGAAGGATGGTGCGACCGGCGCCGCACGGCTGTTATTTGCCGCAGGGCTGGATTTGACCTGCGAAGAATCCGGGTTTGATGAGGTGGGTACGGGTGTATCGAGCATCGATACCGACATAAGTTTCTCCAATACGGTGAGCGCAATCTTCAGCCGGGCGCTCCAACCATGAAGTCGAAGCTTGTCAGCTAGCCCATGTGTGGTTTTTTGTCGGAATTGGTTCCTGATCAAACAGCAAGATGCGCCGAAACAGTGTAGGAAATGGGCAGAAGAATCGCAGCACGGCCAAGGACTGCGATATTTCCAAACCAGGACGGATCAGAACCCGACGCTGGCCTGAACGAAGAACGTACGCGGCTCGCCCAGGTACAAGCCGGCATTGTTATCACTGGAACGGGTGTAGTGCTGCTGGTCGAAGATGTTTTTCACGCCGACGCCCAACTTCAGGTTCGACAACTGTTCGCCGAAGTCATAACCGCTGCGCACATTGACTGAAACATAACCTGGGATATCGCCGAACTGTCCGTCCGCCGTGCCTTGGGTGACGTAAGTGCTGGTGGTGCCCGGTGCGCGTTGACCGGACTGGGCATACACATCCAGGTTGTGGGTCCAGTGATTGATGTCGTAGCGCAGGCCCAGGGTGGCCACCTCACGGGAGTACAGCGGCAGGTCACGCCCCTTGAACGGTACGTCGCCTTCGGAGGTGGCTTTGGTGTAGGTGAAGCCGGCATTCGCCGTAAGGCCGTCGAGGCGCGAATCCAGGTTCGACAGGTCGTAGTGGGCCGAGGCTTCGATACCCGTGTGTTGGGTAGCGCCGAGGTTGGTCCAGCCCACATCGTTGCTGACGTATTGCAGCTCATCCGAGAAGTCGATGTAGAAGAAGGTCAGCTCGCCGCCCCACACGCTGTCGTTGTAGCGTGTCCCCACCTCGTAGGTCTTGGCTTTTTCCGGGTTCAGGCCGTTGGCGGTCTGGTCGCCGGTGCCGCCCTGCCCGAGCTGGAAGTATTGCAGGCTGCCAAACGAGGTCTCGTAGTTGGCGAACAGTTTCCAGGCATCGGACACGTGGTACATCACGCTCAGTGCCGGCAGCGGTTCGTTGTTGTGGATCTCGCGGCGCTTTTCCTGAGTGCGAGTGCCGTTCAACGCAACCACCGGGCGGTCGTGCCATTCGGTGCGGATGTCTTCGAAGCGAATACCCGGGGTGATGGTCCACTTGCCGATATCGACTTTGTTATCGATATAAAAGGCGTTGGCCTCGGTGCCACCGGTGCGGTCCTGGTAGACATGACCATCACTCTGCCCGCCCGGTGTAGGTACGTTATTGACCAGGTTGAGGCTGGTGGCCTGCTCGTGCATGCCTTCCTTGAGGTAGCGATAACCGACGCTGACTTCCTGGGTGCTGGGGCCCACGTCGAACACATGGGACACCCGTGGTTCGATGCCGAAGGTGTAGTAGGTACGCGGGTAGGAGCCGAGGGTTTTCAGGTCGCGGTTGGCGATGTTGCTGCCACGGAAACTGTCGGAATAGTAGGTCAGCACTTCAGCCTGGGTACGGTCGTCGATCTGCCGGATGTACTTGAAGGACACGTCCTTGCGGCGGCCGCTGAAATTGTCCCAGTCACGCACCGATTGGTAGGGGTTGGCGTCGAACTGCTTCTGGGTCAGGCCACCAGGCATGTCGGCGCTGGCGTCGTAATAGTGGAAGTTCAGCGAGAAATCGTCCTGGTCGGTCGGCGCCCAGTGGGTCTTGAAGATCACGTCGTCGATATCGTTGCCGTTGTTGCTGTTGCGATAGCCGTTGCCATTGACCCCGGAGTACAGCAAGGCCGCGCCGATGCCGTTGTCGGCCGTGCCGCCGATAAAAGCGTTGTCGATGTGCTTCCAACCGCCGTGGGCCGAGGTTTGCAGGGTGCTGCCGACTTCGCCGGAGAATTTCTCGGGGATCGCACGGGTCACAAAGTTGATCACGCCACCGACGTTCTGTGGCCCATAACGCACGGAGCCAGCGCCACGTACCACGTCGATGCTGTCCAGGTTACCGGCGGAAATCGGCGCCATCGACAATTGTGGCTGGCCATACGGGGCGAACGCCGCCGGTACGCCGTCGATCAGCACGGTGGAGCGTGGCGACAGGCGCGACGTCAGGCCGCGTACGCCAACGTTGAGGGAAATATCACTGCCGCCAGTGCCGTTGGCTTCCTGCACCTGCACGCCGGGCACGCGGCGCAATACGTCGCCGACGTTCATTGCGCCCTGCTCGACCATGGCTTCGCGGCGGATCACCGTGCGCGCGCCGGGGTGGTTCTGCACCACTTCGGCGTCGGCATCGCCGAGCCAGTCACCGACCACCTTGATATCGGTGGTGCCCAGTTCCAGAGGCGCGCCGGCCTCGCCGGTGCCGTTGCCCAGCGGGCGCAGGGTCACGGAGCCCGCATCGATCTGGTAGTCCAAGCCGCTACCTTGCAAGAGCTGGCGCAGGGCCTGTTCTGGGGAAAGGCTGCCGTCTACCGCCGGCGCCTGCTTGCCGGCGACCAACTCGGGGCTGAAGAACACTTGCAGGGAAGTCTGCTGGCCCAACTGGCTCAGCGCCGCGCCCAAGGGTTGGGCCTGGATATGAATACCCTCGGCAGCGTAGGCCATAGGCAGGGAGGCGCTGACAGCGAGCACCAGCGCCAGAGGCACCCAGTGGGAGATTTTATTGTGATGGGCGGCAAGTTTTTTCACGTCGAACCTAGTCCTGTGATCGCAAGAGTGCACGGCTGTTAATACAAACCAGTTGCAGTTGCAGGAGAAGACGAAGAACTCGGAAAAAACCTGAATCTCAGCGTGAAATAATTTCCTGGCTGCCGTCCGGCAAGGTCCGCAGGGCCACGGGCAGGATATGGGGCAAGGCCTTGAGCAAGGCATCGGTGTCATTGGCCTTGAACACACTGGTCAGTCGCAGGTTGCCAACGGCGGGTGTGCTGACGCGCAACGGGCGCTCGCGATAACGCGAGACCTCACGGGCGACTTCACCCAGGGATGCGTTGTTGAACACCAGTTTGCCGCTGCGCCAGGCCGTCAGTTCCTCGGCATTCACTGCGTAGGACGCTGCCACCAGGCCTTGGTCATTGATATGGGTCCCCAGCCCCGCCGTCAGCGTCACCCCCTCGTTCGGTGAGCGCCCTTGCACCTTCACTGTACCGGCCTCGACCACCACACGGGTCTGGTCGTCATCGCGACGCACATCAAAGCGCGTGCCGGTGACCGTCACCTGCCCTGCACCGGCGGCGACCACAAAGGGACGGCGGGTGTCATGCTCGACACTGAACATGGCCTCACCCTGCCTGAGTTCAATACTGCGGCGGCCTTTTTCGTAGTGCACCGAGACAACACTGCGGCTGTTCAAATCCATCATCGAGCCGTCGGGCAATGCCACCTGGCGTTGCTCACCCAGGCGCGTGCTGAAATCGGCCCGGTAGGGCTTCGGATGATCAAGGCCGCTGAACAAGCCGAGCCCCAAGGCCACGGCGACCACACTGGCCGCGACGGCGTAACGCAACACGTCACGACGTTTTGGACGCTCGGCCGGCGCCTCGCCCAACGCCTGCAAGCGGGCCTTGGGCACCAGGTCGGCGGCGCTCCACAGGCCTTGCAGCACATCGAATTCATATTGGTGCTCGGGCTTTTCACTGCGCCACGCATCGAAACGCTCGCGCTCGGTGGCGTCCAACCCAGCGTCTTGCAGGCGTACAAACCATTGCGCGGCTTCGTCGCGGGCACGGTTATCCATCATGGAAGGTCCTGTTTCAGAGCGAGCGTGTGTCATGGGGCCATCGTGTCCAGGCGCTCACGCAAATGCCGCAGGGTGCGGATCATATACTTTTCCACCATGTTCTTGGACAAGCCCAGGCGCTCGGCGATCTCCTGCTGGGTCAGGCCCTCGATCTTCTGCCAGATAAAGATCCTGCGGCAGTTGAGCGGCAACTCGGCCAATGCCCGCTCGATGGAGTCCGCCAACTGGATCGCGTGCATGAAATGCTCCGGATCGCCACCGTGGGGCTGGCTCTGATCAAAGGCTTCCAACGCCATGGCTTCCCGCCGGTCTTCGCGTCGGTAGGCGTCCACGGCGATATTTCGCGCAGTTTGATGCAGATAAGCGCGCGGTTGCTCTACCTGGGAGGCGCTTGTCTCCAGCACTCTCACAAAGGTGTCATGGGCCAGGTCCTCGGCCTGCTGACGGTTTCTCAGGCGGCGTGTCCAGGTGCCGATCAACTCTTCGTAGTGCTCGAAAAAGCCTGTTCTGCGGGGCGGCTGAGGGATCATCACGAGGGCACTGGGGAGGCGGGGCGTGAATAGTAATGCTTCCTATTAAGTGGAGCAATTGCTACCCGTCGACCGCGACATTGCCTGGCAACTAAAGCGCCTGTTTAAGGCGGCTCAATTTCTCCCGGCTGCCGCACACGCTCATCTGGCACCATTTGCGCAGTTTGTTCTTGGAAATATCCAGGAATAGCCAATCGCAGTCGGTGGCCGTGCAACACTTCAAGGCACGAAGATCACCGGACACCAGCAATTGCGTAGCCTCGATCGCCAGGCGCCCGATCAACATTGCACTCAGTTCCTGGGCAGAGGTGCAGGTTTTCCACGCCCAGGCCGGCGTCCCGTCAACCGTGCGCAGCACCCGCCAGGCGGTGCCTTGCTGGAAATTCAGGTTGATCTGCTGCAAGGCGTCATCGGCCGCGGCCTGGCGCAAGGACAACGGGTAAAACACGGCATACAGGCATTCGCGGAACGCAATGATGGCGTCCAGATCCGGCTGGTAGGAAATAGGCGACTCAAACACCATGGCCTTGTATTCCGCGAACTCCTGGGCGGAGATCAACGAGGCGTGCAGCGCCCATTCAAAGAAGAACTGAAAACTGGTGAGCCGCTCTTCCATGACCTTGAGTGGGGAACCAGGGCGGCGGCCGTTGGTGGTATTGATGAAGTCCAATACCTGGGCCCCGCCGATCAGACGGATGGATTTTGCAGTGCCGGTGAAATGCGTCATGCCTGCTCCTGAAAAAACGCGGTATGCCAGCGATGGCGCAGATTACCTTGTTTTCCGAAGGTGCGGCGCAAAGACCAGCGGCTATGTGCGCTCGTCGTTACGGGCCATCCAATCGAGAATAGTCGCGACAGACTGTTCGACAGACAGCGCCTGGGTGTCCACGTGCACTTCCGGAAAGATCGGCACGTCGTAGTTCGAATCAATCCCGGTGAAGTGTTGGATCAACCCCAGGCGGGCTTTTTTGTACAAGCCCTTAGGGTCACGTTGCTCCGCCGTTTCCAGCGGCGCATCCACATGCACCTCGACAAAATGCTCATTGCCGACAATGGCGCGCGCGTAATGCCGGCTGGCCGCCGACGGTGAGATCAGCGCCACGATCACCACCAGCCCTGCGTCCAGCATCAAGCGCGCGACCTCCGCGACCCGCCGGATATTCTCATCGCGGTCGCTGTCGGTAAAACCCAGGTCGCGGCACAGGCCGCCGCGCACCGAGTCGCCGTCAATGATGCAGGTCAAGCGCCCCTGTGCCTGTAAGGCGCTGTCCAGCGCATCGGCAATCGTCGACTTGCCGGCCGCCGAGATGCCCGTCATCCAGATGACCAAGGGCTTTTGCCCCATACGCGAGCGTTCGGCGCCGAGATGGCTGAACGCAAACGCATGCAGATTCCGCTCTGGACGTTCCGGAAAATAACTCATGGCCGCTCACCCTCCGTCACCGAAACAGGCGGTTTACCCAGCAGGAACACCATCACGCATTGCACGAACAGCAACAGCGCAACCACCCAGTAGACGGTCGCGAACGAGCCGGTCAGGTCCTTGGAAAAACCGCCCAGGAAGTTACCGCACACGCCCCCCAGGCCGATCAGCACATTGGCAATGCCGAATGCCTGGGTCAGTCGGCTGACCGGCACGATTTGCCCGATGTAGCTGGGGACAAGCCCGAAGATGGGGTAGAACGCCAGGGCAAACAAAAATGCCGCCAGGTAGAACAGCGGGAGGCTGTTGAAACTGAACACCAGGGCGGCGGCCAGCCCCGCACTCAGGAAGCACATGGCCAGCGACGCCCTGACGCCCACCTTGTCGGCGATCCACCCCACCAGAAAGCCCGAGGCCATGCCCACCGCGCCAATGGTGGTCCAGACAAACCCGGCGTCCTGCACCGACACTCCCAACTCGTCCCGCAGGAACGGAGCCAGGTAAGTCTGGAACGGCAACAGCGCCATCCCATTCAAAAACGCAATGGCCCAGGTCAGGTACAGTGAGCGACTCAACCAAGGTGCATGACTCTCGAACGCCGTCGAACGCGGCCCGGAAAAACCGGCGTCCTTGTCCGCCACCATGTTGCGCAGCAGAAACCAGGCCACCACGCACAGGACCACCGAGATCAGGCCCGCGGTGAGCCAGATCGAGCGCCAGCCGCCCTGCAGGGTAAGGAACGACACCAGCAAGCCATTGATGAACACGCCGTAGCTGGTGCCGCTGGAAATCAGCCCCATGACCCGCGAGCGATTACCCGGGCTGAAGCCCTTGGTGACAATCTCCGCCAACGGTATGTACACCGAGGCCGAGCAGCCGCCGAGCAAAATCAACAGCGCCCCGGACAGCCAGATACTGTTGCTGACACTCAGCCCCAACAGCGCCAGGGAGGTCATCAGCGTCGACACCAGACTGATTTTCCAACCTTCGAAAAAACGACTGATATAACTGGTGACCGATGAAAACAGCAGGAAGCCGATCTGCGCACCGCCGGTGATCAGGCCCACCGTGGTGTAGTCGAAGCCGATGTCGCGGCGCATGTCCACCACCAGGTTGGCGAACAGGTAGACGCCAAACCCGTAGGTACTGGCCACGAACCCGGTCAACACCACCGCCAGCACGACGCTGTCCAACGGGCGCGCACTACTCTGTACCAGTGTGCTCATCAGGTACTCCTTAAACGGCGCGTGCGGTGTGGATGACAAAATCACAATTCATCATGTCGTAGTCACGCTGGAAATCCCCGTAACTCTCATGGGCGCAAAATCCGGACTTGAGCACCTCCCCCTTCAACTCGCCCGGCAACAGCGGATAGACCTGCAACCGGTACTGCTCGGCGTCATCGAAGGAGTAGATGAACTCACACACGTGCTCATCCACCTGCCCCAGGCCGACGGATGCCTGCGTGCCGCAGTAATAGTAATTACCGCTGGATTTGAACTTGCCTGCGCGAATGGCAAAGAAGTTACGTTGATCCACAATCAGCAAGCCGCCCGGATTGAGCAATGCCCTGAATCTCTCCAGCACCTCCAGCCGTTCATGGGCTGCAAACACATGGCACAACGAACTGCCCAGGCACACCACGGCATCGAAGCGCCCCAGTTCAGCAGGATCAAGGGCCTGCCAATCCCGGTAGTGCGATTCGATCGCCAACCCGCGTTGCCGAAAGTTCTCCCGGGCCTTGGTCAACATCGTGCTGCTGCCGTCCGTGGCGACGACATCGAACCCCGCCTGTTTAAGCTGTACCGCATGAAAACCACTGCCCGTGGAGACGTCGATCACCGACTTCACGCCGTGCTGCTTCAACAGGTTTTCGAAGAACCCGTTCTCCCCCGCCTTTCTTTTGTCCCAATCGATCAAGTCATCCCAGCGCTCGACGAATTTTTTCGAGTATTGCGTGGCGTAACTGGCGACTTCGCTGTGCTTGTGCCGCGACATTTGATTCATCACACACCTACCAGGTTGAATGTTTGAAAGACAGGTATTTGCTCGACAGCTCGTGGGCAAACTCGGCGGACTGTTCGATGGACATGGTTTTCTTCGAATACCCCAGCATCGCCTGCATCACGGCCATGCATTGCGGGTTATAGGTGACCGAGCCATCGCAATGAATCTCATCGATGCCATCCTGGCTCTGGCAGATGGTATTGATGCGCACCGCTTCGTCCTGGGGGCAGTCGGCGCTGAACTGCACCTTGATCTGCCCCTCCTGCAGCCACACCGGATAGCCGCCCGGCAACCCCAGCGGGCCGGGCGCGTGCACCAGCACCGGCGTGGGCGAAAACAGCCCTTCGATCACGGTGACGGCCGAGCACGCCGTGAGGAACTGCCCATCGATACCGCCCAGACGGCGGAACTCGGATTTAACCGTGGAAAAAATCGCTTCGGCCGGCAGGTGGGCCGCGGCCGGGCGGTCGCGCACCTCATACAACAAGCGGTAGCTGGCACGCGGGGGCAAGCCGCCGCGTGGCACGTAGTGGCTGAAATAGTGCTGGGCATACAAGCGCACCTGCACATCGGCAGGCGCACACTCCAGCAGCCGCGCGATGGAAAATCGCAGCGCCGGGATCAGGTTGGCTACATTGCCCACGCCAATATCCGGCGCCAGCCCGACCCTGGCCAGGATCGGGTTGACCGCATCGGGAAAGGCCGCGTTGACCGTCCTGGCCGCGATACCGGAGGCTTTCACCGCCTGCATCAAGTGATGCATCAGCGTCAGGTGCATGGGCAGCCAGGGGCCGAACTGCGCCTGGTCGAGCTGCTCGAAGGAGAGCCGGGGCAACCCGGTGATCACCCGCCACGATTGCAACGACGCACAGTTGACCAACAGGTCCGGGGCCTCTGCACGCAGCACCCGCGTCACCCGCTCGATATCGGTGAGGTCGGCGATCACCGGCTTGATCGTGATGTCTTGCCCCAACTGCGCACACGACAGGGCCACCAGGTTGCATAGCCGCACGGTCGTATCCTCATTGCGCCCCAGCACCACGAATTCAAAGGCATTTCTCGGCCCGAGAATCTTCAGGATCTGCAGGCACAGGTTGCCTGCGCCCACCAGCAGCAGTTTCTTCTTGGGGGCTGACGGGCTCATCGCGGGTAGGCTCCGTTGTCTACCGGAATGACCTTGCCGGTGACATGCCGCATGGCATCGCTGATCACCAGCAAAATGACCTCGGCGACGCCGCCGGGCAGGATCGGATCCTTGAGGATTTCCTGGCGCGCGTATTCGGCGCGGCGGTATTCAGGGATGGTGTCGTAGATGGCGGTGTCATGGATCAGCGCCGGCGACACTGCATTAACCCGCACGAACGGCGCAAAATTCCAGGCATTGGCTTTGGTCAGGCCGATCACCGCCGCCTTGGTGGCGCCGTACAAGGCATCGCAACTGCCCACCTCGCCGGCCACCGAGGCGATATTGACGATGCTGCGCGGCGCCTCGTGTTTCATCTCCCGTTCGGCGAAGTCTTTGGAGAGATAGACCAAGGCCTTGAGGTTCACAGTCAGGATTTCGTCCACTTCGGCATCGGAATAGGCGTAGACGCTTTTACCGTGGTAAATACCGGCGTTATTGATTAATGCATGAATAGTTGCGTGGCGCTCGTACAGCGCAGGGATAAAACCCTTGATCAGCGCATTATCAGAAAAGTCTGCGATATGGGTTTCCAATACATCCGCCGTGTAAGTGCGCTGTAACGCACGCAGGCCTTCGGCATCCTTATCCGCACCGATAACGAAATAACCTGCCTGGATAGCCTGTTCCACTGTAGCCCGGCCAATCCCGTTGGCCGCACCGGTGACAATCAACTTTTTCATACAACAATCCTTATTGGCAAAATTCATTCATGCGTGCGTAGAAGGGTCGGTGGTATTCGTAAAGGGCTTTTAATTTTGGCGACCGATCGAAAGCATCCATATCGATAGCAGGTTTATCCGACAGAGCAATGCGTTCACTGTTCTCCGCCGCCACATGCCAACTTCTCCAGGTTTTCCACTGTCGTGGACATTCGCGTTTCCATGTCATGGCGTGGGGCAGAAATTCAATCTGCAAGTAGTCACACAGTTTACGAATGACACGCTCCGGCTGCGCGGCAAGATCATCGGCATTAATCACATAAGGCACTTTTCCGATGAGTTTGGTGACCACACAAAAAATCTCGTACAAGGCTTTATGCCCAATGGCCTCCATGGGCATATCGGGGTGTACCCGGTGATGGGAAACAATGCTGCTGGCAGGTTCGCGAATAATAAAAATATTGTGTTGTTGCGCCAGGAAGTCCCGGTCAACTTTCAAGTCATCCAGGCAGTGGTAGCACATGTCTTTGTGAAACACGTTGGCACCTTCCCGGGCCTTGAGCAGTTGCTCTTTTATGCCTTGATACGTGGTGGGCAAACTGTGATCCCATTCATCCGAAGGAATCATTGAATCTGCGGAAAACGCCATATGGGCAAACGGCTCGTGGAAGACCTCAAAATCCCCCCGCTCGATAAACACCCGCTCCAACACGGTGGAACGGGAACGCGGGTGCGCCCATAACCCGACCATCTTGTTCATGCCAGCACCCCGTATTCAGCGGCCAGGATGGCGTTGAGCGAGCGTGCGAAAGGCTTCGCCACCGGACACAGGCGCACGCAGTAGTCGGTCAGGCGTCGATGCGCACTGTTGGCTTCGTTGCAGGCGTTGATAAACGCCTCATGATTGCCAAAGTCGTAGGGCTCGATGCTGTCGATGAAATAGGCTTCGCAGAAGTACGGAATACGGATGAGCCGAGCGAACGTTTCAGCCGGCGCCTGCTGGGGTTCACGGGCGGGTGCCACCGGTTTACCGTGGCTTTCACGCTCGATCAGAAACTCCACCACCTCCGGCGTCAGCGTGTAGCACGTGGTGGTCAGCCCGGTCTTTTCCAGGTGCCAGCAGTGCTTGTGACCACGTTCGTCAACGTCGACCTTGATACTGGAAAGCAGGGTCTTGACCGGCACCTTCGAGGCCGCGACCAGGGCCTGGATCTGCTGGTAAATCATCAGCTCGGCCCAGCGCATGTCCTCCGGGCCCAGCGCCAGGCCACGCTCGGCGGCCTGCAAGGCGAACTCGGGCTGGCAGGAAAAGCGCCCGATCATAAAGGTGATCACATACTTGCAACGGCCGGTGTCGACACCGTTGCGCCGGGCGCAGGCGATGCCCCGCTCTATCGCCTGGATACCGGCCTGGAACTGCGAAACGGTGAAGCAGAACGTGATGTTGACCGAAACGCCTTGGGCCACCAGGTGTTCGATCGTCGCGAAACCCTCCAGGCTGCCCGGCACTTTGACCATCACATTCGCGGCCAGGCGATGCAGCTCCAGGCCTCGCGCGGTCATGCGTTCGCTGCACCGCACGTCCGACGGGTCGACCTGGGCGCATAGCCAACCATCGGCCTGGGCCGATTGCACCCACAGCGGCTTGAGCGTCGAGGCGCCTTCTGCAATCACTTCGTTGTAGAGCTGCTTGCGCAATTCCCCGGGAGACAGGCTGGCCAGATTAAAACGCGACGACCAATACTCTTTCTTGTCGAGGATCGCCGCCGTCACCAGCCGGGGGTTGGTGGTCACACTGCTGAAGCCCCAGGGCTGGGAGAGATCCTGCGGCATCAACTGTTCGATATGGGCAGCGGCCGCCGGGTACTTGTCCAACAAATGCTGTTTATACGGTGCGTACACCACGGGCGACGAATCCCACCACACTTCCGAACGTGGATCATTACGTTTAAGTCGCTCTATATAACCCAGTGTGCCCACAACACTTGCTCCTTGAGTAACGTGATCAATGAGGGTCGGTAACTCACGCATATCGGCAAAAGGTAACGCACCGGCTTCGGCCAATATTCGATGTCGAGGTATCGGGCCATAACCCAGGACTTTTATCTTGGCTGCAACGGCGGCTTGAACTCCTGTGACACTGTCTTCAATTACCAGCGCATCACTGGGATCAACGTTATAAGTTTCACACGCCGTTAAAAACACCTGGGGATCAGGCTTCCATCGCCCCAACTCATAACAACTGAATATTCGCCCCTGGAAATAAGGCAACAACCCCACAAGGCGTAAACACTGTTCGATCTTATTGCGTGGCGCACTTGAGGCCACGCAACAGGGAATCGCCAGTACGTTCAATACGTCAACTATTCCATCAGTAGCTTTCAGATTAAGCGTCAATGCTTCCAGCGCTCGAACCCTGAAGTCCTCTTCAAACTGAGCGCTCAAACAAATACCCAACAACTGTTCTGCCTCACGCAGACAATCGGCAATCTTTCGTCCACGAAAGTGCTCAATGTAATACGCACTATCAAGTGTCTTGCCGTCCTGTACGTGAGCATTAAGCATGCCGATCAATACAGACAGGGTGATCTCTTCGCTTTGGACAAGTACACCGTCGCAATCGAAGATGACTAACTTAGGCAACGGCGTAGCTCCCTGCTCTGGTAGTTCCCCTATAGCTGCCGATAAACACATAGGCATCTCTTATAGGTGACTCCGCATGACTTCCGAACTACCAGCGGAACGGGTTGAGGTGTGCTTATAAGACACGGGGCAAAAAACCCTGTCAAACGCTTTTTAGCGGTTTTTTAGTATCTTATGGTTATTTTTTATTCTTCTGTTATTCCATTTTTCACCATGGTTGTAGTCGCTAATTTCACACGGCTGAACTTCCGTTGCGCGCCGCCAGTCAGCTACTTGAACTCACGAATTCAAGGTCGGGCGGGCAATGCATATCTCGTTGGAGCAACAAGTGGCACTGGTAACGGGCGCCAGTTCCGGTATCGGCGCCGGTGCGGCCAGGGCCCTGGCGCAGGCCGGTGCTGCGGTGGTGCTCAATTACAACAGCCAGGCCGCGCCCGCCGAGGCCTTGGCAGCGCAGATCAACGCCGAGGGCGGCCGGGCGATTGCCATCGGCGCCGACGTGTCGAAAGAAGCCGATGTGGAACGCCTGTTCGCAAAGACCCTCGAGGCGTTCGGTCATCTGGACATCCTGGTGGCCAACTCCGGCATGCAGAAGGACGCCGCCGTCGTCGACATGACCCTCGACGACTGGAACGCCGTGATCGGCGTCAACCTCACCGGCCAGTTCCTCTGTGCCCGTGCGGCCGTGCGCCTCTTCAAGCGCCAGGGCATCCGTGAAGGCATATCCCGCGCCGCCGGCAAAATCATCCACATGAGCTCGGTGCACCAGTTGATCCCCTGGGCCGGGCATGTGAATTACGCGGCGTCCAAGGGCGGCGTTGAGATGCTGATGCGCACCCTCGCCCAGGAGGTCAGTGAACAGCGCATCCGTATCAACGGCATTGCGCCGGGGGCGATTCGTACGGCGATCAACCGTGCCGCCACCGAAGGTGCGGCGGAACAGGCGCTGCTCAAGTTGATCCCGTATGGCCGGGTCGGCGACGTGGAGGACGTGGCCAACGCCGTGGTATGGCTGGCCAGTGACGCCTCGGATTACGTGGTCGGCAGCACCCTGTTCATTGATGGCGGCATGAGCCTTTACCCGGAGTTTCGTGACAATGGTTGATTTGAAAAACGAACCACAAAGCGCCATCGATGCCCACGGCATCATCGGCGACATGCGCAGCGCGGCGCTGGTGAACGATAAAGGCAGCATCGATTTCTTCTGCTGGCCGGAGTTCGACAGCCCGTCGATCTTCTGCTCACTGCTCGACACCCCCGATGCCGGCACGTTCCAACTCACCCCGGACCTGCCCAACGCTCGCCGCGAACAGATCTACCTGCCCGACACCAATGTGCTGCAAACCCGTTGGCTCAGCGATGACGCCGTGGTGGAAATCACCGACCTGCTGGTCATCAGCGAAGAAATCGACGACTTGCCCCTGCTGATTCGCCGCGTACGCGTGGTCAGCGGCACGGCCACCCTCCATCTGCGCTGCGCCGTGCGCCATGACTATGCGCGCGCGCCCACCGAGGCGAGCCTGGATAACGCCAGCGTCTGTTTCAGCGCCGATGGCCAGCCGGGCATGCGCCTGTGCGGCAGCCATCCGTTGCAGATCGAAGATAACGCCGCCGTGGCCCGCTTCACCCTGGGTCAGGAAGAAGGCGCCGAGTTCGTATTCGGCGGCCAGGACGATGAGCGTGTGGCGAGTGTCTGCACCGACCTGGCCCTGGCCCACACCTTGAAGTTCTGGCGCGGCTGGATCGCGCAGTCGAACTACCGCGGGCGCTGGCGCGAAATGGTCAACCGCTCGGCCCTGGCCCTCAAGCTGCTGACCTCGCGTAAACACGGCGCAATCATCGCCGCCGCCACCTTCGGCTTGCCGGAAACGCCTGCGGGCGAACGCAACTGGGACTACCGCTACACCTGGATCCGCGACGCCTCGTTTACCGTCTACGCGTTTATGCGCCTGGGTTTTGTCGACGAGGCCAACGCCTATATGCGCTGGCTCAAGGGCCGGGTCAGCGACTGCTGTGGCCAGCCGACCAAGATCCATATCCTCTACGGCATCGACGGCCGCCAGGAGCTGCCCGAAACCGCGCTGGAACACCTCAGCGGCCACGGCGGCGCCAAGCCGGTGCGCGTCGGCAATGGCGCGGTCAACCAGGTCCAGCTGGATATCTATGGCGAGTTGATGGACGCGGTGTACCTGGTCAACAAGTACGGCGAAGCCATCTCCCACGAGGGCTGGAAACACACGGTGGAAGTCGCTGACCAGGTTTGCGAAATCTGGAACCAGAAAGACGTGGGCATCTGGGAAATGCGCGGCGAGCAGCATCACTTCCTGCATTCGCGGCTGATGTGCTGGGTGGCCCTGGACCGTGCGATCCGCCTGGCCTCCAAGCGCTCGTTGCCGGCGCCGTTTGCACGTTGGGACCAGACCCGCCAGGCGATCTATGCCGATATCTGGAGCAACTTCTGGAACGAAGAACACGGGCATTTTGTGCAGCACATCGGCAGCACCGCCCTGGACGGTTCGATGCTGCTGATGCCGCTGGTGCGTTTTGTCGCCGCCACCGACCCGCGCTGGCTGAGCACGTTGCAGGCGATCCAGAAAAGCCTGGTGCGCGACGGCATGGTCTACCGCTACCGCAACGACGACAACGCGATCGACGGCCTGCAAGGCACCGAAGGCGCATTCGCCGCCTGCTCGTTCTGGTACGTCGAATGCCTGGCCCGCGCCGGGCAAGTGGAGAAGGCCCACCTGGAATTCGAACAACTGCTGCGCTACGCCAACCCGCTGGGCCTGTATGCCGAAGAGTTCGACAGCCAGGCCCGCCACCTGGGCAATACGCCCCAGGCGTTGAGCCATCTGGCGTTGATCAGCGCGGCGACGTTCCTGGACCGCAAGCTCAGTGGCGAGAAGACGACCTGGCAGCCCTGAGGCGCCCTGCCTTTACAGGCAGGGCATCCCGTCATGTCTTTCGACTAGAGTTTCAACACCTGACAGGAGCCCACCATGACCATCACCGCCCCCCTCCTCTACGTGCGCACCTCCATGCTCGATGTGGCGTATGAAACCCACGGTCCCATCGACGGCGAGCCTGTGATCCTGCTGCATGGTTTCCCTTACGACCCGCGCGGCTATGACGAGATTGCGCCGGTGCTGGCCGAACGCGGCTACCGGGTGCTGGTGCCGTACCTGCGCGGTTATGGCCCTACGCGGTTTATCAACGCGCAGGTGATGCGCTCCGGCCAACAGGCGGCGCTGGGCAAGGACCTGCTGGATTTCATGGATGCGCTGTCGATCCCGCGCGCCACCCTGGCCGGGTATGACTGGGGCGGGCGCGCGGCGTGTATCGTCGCGGCGCTGTGGCCCGAACGGGTACGCGGGCTGGTGACCGGCGATGGCTATAACATCCAGGACATTGCCAGGTCGCGCCAGCCACGGGCGCCGGTGACGGAACATCGGTTGTGGTACCAGTTCTACTTCCACACCCAGCGCGGTGTGGACGGGCTGACGGCCAATCGCCGCGAACTCTGCCAGTTGTTGTGGTCACTGTGGTCACCGTCCTGGGCCGACGGGCCAGGGCTGTATGGGCAGACGGCGCCGTCATTCGATAACCCGGACTTTGTCGAGGTGGTGATTCACTCCTATCGCCATCGTTTCATGTATGCGCCTGGCGATCCGGCGCTGGAAGCCATCGAGCAGGCCCTCGCGCGGCAACCGGCGATTGCGGTGCCGAGCATTTCGCTGTGCGGTGCCGATGACGGCGTGGGCCCGCCATCGCAAGAGGATGACGACGTGGAGCATTTCAGCGCTTTTTACCGGCGGAAGGTGTTGCCCGGTGTGGGCCACAATATTCCCCAGGAAGCACCGCAGGCCACCCTCGACGCCCTGTTTGAATTGCTCGCCTAGGCCACCGGCGAGAAGCGCTCGCGGTAGGCCTGGGGCGTCACCGACAAGGCCCGCATAAAGCTGCGGCGCAAGGTTTCTTCGCAGCCGAAACCACACTGCACGGCGATGCGCTTGATCGACGTGGTGCTGTCGGCCAATTGCCGGCGCGCGCTTTCGACGCGGATCAGTTCCACCGCGCGCGCGGGCGTCTGGCCGGTTTCGGCGCGGTAGTGGCGCACGAAGCTGCGCTCGCTCATCCCGGCCTGGGCGGCCAGGGTCGGGATACTCAAGTCGAGGGTCAGATGTTCGGCTATCCAGGCATGCAGTTCGGTGAAACGGCTGCCGCCCTTTTGCAGGGACAGGGTCACGCTGAATTGCGACTGGCCACCGGGGCGTTTCAGGAACACCACCAGGTGCCGCGCCACTTCCAGGGCCACGGCGCGGCCCAGGTCTTCTTCGACCAGGGCCAGGCACAGGTCGATGCCGGCGGTCACACCGGCGGAGGTCCACACCGCGCCCTGCTGGATAAAGATCGGGTTGGGCTCCACGGTCAGCGCCGGAAACTTGCGCGCCAGTTCTTCGCAACGGGTCCAGTGGGTGGCGACGCGGCAACCATCGAGCAAGCCACTGGCCGCCAGCAAAAACGCACCGGTGCACACCGAGGCCATGCGCCGGGTGTGCCGGGCTTTTTCGCGCACCCAATCCACCAGCGCAGGCTTTTCAGCGGCGCCGTACACGCCCCAGCCACCCGCGATCACCAGGGTGTCGCAGGGCTGGTCGACCGCAGGCAACGGCTCGGCCACCAGCGCCAGGCCGGCGGAGGTCATCACCGGGCCGGCCTGGTCGGCGATCACCGTGACCGCGTAAGGCAACGGCACGCCACGCTGGCGCGCCAGGTCATTGGCCGACGCAAACACCTGCAACGGCCCGGTGACGTCGAGCACCTGGGCATTCTCGAAAGCGAGTACGTGAACAATTCTGGGCATGGTTGGCGTGTTTCGTGGGCTCAATGGCGTATTCGCCAAAGACTAGGCCGCTAGAGTGAGGTCGTCTACCCCTTTCTCGGAGCTTCATTCATGACCTTGCAGATCGGCTTTCTGTTGTTCCCCGGCATTCAGCAACTGGACCTGACCGGCCCCTACGACGTATTGGGTTCGCTGCCGGACGTGAAACTGCACCTGGTATGGAAGGACCTGGCGCCGGTCACCTCCAGCACGGGCCTGGTGTTCACGCCGACCATGACCTATGCCGACTGCCCGACGCTGGATGTGATCTGCGTGCCCGGCGGTTCCGGCGTGGGCCCATTGATGGAAGACCCGCAGACCCTGGACTTCCTCAAGGCCCAGGCGCAGACCGCACGCTACGTGACCTCGGTGTGCACCGGCTCGCTGGTGCTCGGCGCAGCGGGGTTGCTGCGCGGGCGCAAGGCGACAACGCACTGGGCCTACCACGACATGCTCGCCCCGCTCGGCGCCATCCCGGTACAGGAACGCGTGGTGCGTGACGGCAACCTGTTCACCGGCGGTGGCATTACCGCCGGTATCGACTTTGCCCTGGTGCTGGCGGCGGAGTTGTACAGCGAAGCGGCGGCGCAACTGGTGCAGTTGCAGATCGAATATGCGCCGGCACCGCCGTTCGATTCGGGTCGCCCGGACACAGCGCCTGCGCATGTGCGGGAAGAAGCCAACAAGCGCACCGCCGAATCGCGCAGGGTGCGCGGTGAAATCGTCGCGCGTGCAGCAGCACGGCTGGGCTGAGCCTGTACCTGTGGTGAGCGAGCTTGCTCGCGCTGGGCTGCGCAGCAGCCCCTCCAAAGCTTGGGGCCGCTTCGCGCCCCAGCGCGAGCAAGCTCGCTCACCATAAGAAGCTCGTTCACCACAACAAGCTCGTTTGGCCACAAACCGCTTGCTCGCCGCACAATCCCTTCACCTCATGGGGTCAGGCTGGGCGCGACATCACCGCCAGGCGCACCGCCAGCACGCTCAGCACCGTCGCCAGGCCCCATTTCTGTAGCCAGGCGCCTTTTGGGCGCCTGGCGAAGAAGCGACTCAGCACCCCGCCGAAAATGCCCAGCAGCAGGTGAAACACCCCAGCGATCAAGGTCAGCACGCCCCCCAACAGCATCAACTGCATGGCGATGGAGCCGGCCTGGGGCCGTACGAACTGCGGCAAAAACACCACAAAAAACAGCAACGCCTTGGGGTTGAGCAGGCTGTTCAGCATCGCCTGCAGAAACACTCGGCCAAGGGGCACACGGTGCGGGCGGGCAGTCTCCAGCCCAGTTTTTTTCTGCAGCGTCTTGAACACCAGCCACAGCAGGTAGACCACACCCGCATAGCGGATCACGTCAAAGGATGGCGGCCAACTGGCGACCAACGCCGTCACCCCGCTGGCGGTCAATGCGGTCAGCAACACGTCAGCCACACCGATGCCCAGGGCCGAGGCCACTCCCCCACGCCAGCCGTGGGTGACGCCATGGCTGATCACAAAGGCCATGTTCGGCCCCGGGGATAACAGCAACAACAGCACAGCACCTGAAAAAACTGCCAGGGTCGCAAAGTCGATCATGCTCAAGCCGTCCACCGGGAAAAGCCTGCAGATTAGTGCGTGGGCCCGGGGCGAACAAAAAATTGTGCTGGATACATTGTTCATCGGCAATTGCGAATGGCCACGACCAGCGTCTAGAATGCGAAACATTATCAATTAAGACTGCTGCGCCAGGATGCCCATGTCGAGCGATCACCCACTGGACCATGCCGCCATCGGCCAGCTTTACCACACCCATCACTCCTGGCTGCGCGGCTGGTTGAGCCGACGCACCGGTTGCCGTGAACGTGCCGCCGACCTGGCGCAGGAAACCTTTGTGCGCCTGCTCAACGCACGTAAGCAGCAGGCCGTGCTGCAGCCGCGCGCGTACCTGAGCAGCATCGCCCGCAGCTTGATGATCGACCAATACCGGCGCCGTGAACTGGAGCGCGCCTACCTCGAAAGCCTTGCGCATTTTCCCCATGCCGACGTGCCGTCGGAAGAAACCCGCCTGCTGATTCTCGACAGCCTCGAACGCATCGACCGCCTGCTCGACCAGCTCAAGCCGCGGGTGCGTGAAGCATTCCTGCTGGCGCAACTGGACGGCCTGACCTGTGCGCAGATCGCTCTGCGCCTCGGGGTGTCCAAGGCTACGGTGGAGCGTGACCTGTCCAAGGCGCTGCACGCCTGCTATCGGTTGCGCTATGCCGACCTCTGACCCGCGCCTGGTCGACCAGGCCATCCAGTGGATGATCAAGCTGCGCTTCAACGTCGCCGACGACGCCAGCACCGCTGCGTTCGAGCGCTGGCTGCACACCAGCGCCGAACACCAGCAGGTCTGGCAACGGGTGGCGACGATGAATGATGAGTTCAGCCACCTGCCCGCGCAGGTCGGCCGCCACGCCCTGCACGGGGCGCGTCGACGTATCAGCCGTCGCGAAGGGTTGAAGCTGCTCGGCCTGGTGGCCGGTGCGGCCGGCCTGACCTGGTTTGGCCGCGACTACACCCCGTTGCCCGCCTTGATGGCCGACTACCGCACCACCACCGGCGAACGGCGTTGGGTGGCGTTGAACGACGGCAGCCGCATCCAACTGAACAGCGCCAGCGCATTCGACGCGGTATTGACTCAGGAGCGGCGCCTGGTGCAGTTGCGCCAGGGTGAAATACTGGTCAATCCCGTTGCCGACAACCGGCCCTTCTGGGTACAGACCCGTGACGGTTACCTGCGCGCCCTCGACACGCGCTTCCTGGTGCGCGAAGACGCCCAAGGCACCATGCTCGCCGTGCAACAGGGCACGGTGGCGGTATTTGCCGACAACCACGCCGCCGGCGCGCGCCAAGTGATCAACCCCGGCGAACGGGTATTGTTCGACCGCAGTGGCATTCGTTCTCTCGCCGCCAATGGCCTGGACCCTTGGGCCTGGAGCGATGGTGTGATCAGCGCCCGGGACATGCGCCTGGATGCTTTCCTCGCCGAGCTGGGCCGCTACCGCAACGGCCTGCTGCGCTGCAGCGAAGCGGTGGCCGGGTTGCGGGTGTCAGGCACTTATCAGTTGGACGACACCGATGAGGTGCTGGGCCTGGTAGCGCACTCACTCAAGCTCGATGTCACTTACCGCAGCCGCTACTGGGTGACCGTCACCGCCCGCGTTTAACATTCGAAAATAAATGAGGTGAATTCTCATTGCCGCTCGACCTGTAAGGAAAGGCCGATCAACAGGCCGGTTCTGTTCACTTCCTTCAGGAGCATCCCGCGGTCATGCAAGCGTTCCCCTTCCCACGTTCACCCCTCAAGCACGCGGTGCACGCCGCCTTGCTCGGCGCCTGCCTGAGCTGCGCAACCGCGCCGCCGTTCGCATGGGCCGAAACGCCGGCCAGCGACACCCAGGCCCGCGACTGGAACATCGCCGCCGGTTCCCTGGCCACGGCACTGGACCAGTTCGCCCGCCAGGCCGGCATCAGCCTGTCGTACGACGCCACCAGCGTCGCCGGCAAGACCAGCCCGGGCCTGAGTGGTCGCCTGGACCGCGAGCAGGTGCTCGACCGGTTGCTGCGTGGCCAGGGCCTGCAAGCCCAGCGCCAGGGCAACAGTACCTGGCTGCTGTTGCCGCAAGTGGCCGACAGCGACGCGCTGAACCTGGGCGCCACCACGGTCACCGGTGAGCGGTTGGGCGCCACCACCGATGGCACCGGGGCCTACACCACGGGCGCGGTGACGATCGGCAAGGGCGAACACAGCCTGCGGGAAACGCCGCAATCGGTGAGTGTGATGACCCGCCAATTGATGGATGACCAGAACCTCACCACCATCGATGACGTGATGGAACGCACGCCCGGGATCACCACCTACGAATCGCCCATGGGCGGCAAATATTTTTATTCCCGTGGTTTCAAGATGCTCGGCCAGTACCAGTACGATGGCGTGCCCCTGGACATGGGCAAGGACTACGTGCAGGCCGACAGCTTCAGCGCGAACATGGCGATCTACGACCGCGTGGAAGTGCTCAAGGGCGCGGCCGGCATGCTCAAGGGCGCCGGCACCGCCAGCGGCGCGGTGAACTTCGTGCGCAAGCGGCCCCAGGCCAAGCCCACCACCAGCCTGTCGCTGTCCGCCGGCACCTGGGACAACTACCGCGCCGACGTCGACACCGGCGGCCCGCTGAATGACAGCGGTACGGTGCGCGGCCGCGCGGCGATCAGCCAACAGAATCGCGGTTCCTACATGGACATTTCCAAGCGCCAGGACCAGGCGTTCTATGGCGCCCTGGATGTCGATCTCAGCGCCGACACCACCCTGGGCTTCGGCGCCAGCCATGAAGACGTCGACGCCACACCGTGCTGGGGCGGCCTGCCGCGCTACGCCGACGGCAAAAGCGCCCACCTCAGCCGCTCCACCTGCCTGGGCCAATCCTGGAACGACTGGCAAAGCCGGCGCACCACCTTCTTCGCCGACCTCACCCATCACTTCAACGATGACTGGAAACTCAAGGTTGCGGCCGTGCACAGCCGCAACCTGCAAGACACCAAATACGCCGCCAGCGAAGGCACCATTGCCTACGGCAACCCGACGCCTACGGCCAACTCCTATGCGGCGCTGATGGACTACGACCACAAGGACTTCGGCGTCGATGCCTATGTGGACGGCAAGTTCGAAGCCTTCGGGCTGGAACACGAACTGATCCTCGGTGCCAATGGCAGCCGTGGTACCCAGGACGATGTGTACGCGATTCAGAACCTGCCCAGGCGCCAAGGCATCTACCAACCCGACCACCATTTCCCGGAGCCGGCCAACAGCACCTTCTGGCCGAACATGTATCGCGGCGGCACGGTGAAGGAAACCGCGACCCAGTACGGCGCCTACACCACCTTGCGCCTGCGCCTGGCCGAGCCGTTGATGTTTATCGTAGGCAGCCGCGTGAGCTGGTACGAGAACCGTCGCCAGTCCAACAACCTGGCCTGGGGCGAGTGGGCCTTGCAGGATGCCCGCACCCGGGAAACCGGTGAAGTGACGCCGTTTGCCGCACTGATCTACGACCTCAATGAGCACCTGTCGGTGTACGCCAGCTACGCGGATATCTTCCAGCCGCAAAGTTCCTATGCCACGCTCGATGGCGCCGCGCTCAAGCCGAAGATCGGTGACAACTACGAGCTGGGTATCAAGGGCGAATGGTTCGAGGGGCGCCTCAACAGCTCCCTGGCGCTGTTCCGCGCCGTCGAGAAAAACGCGGCCGAATCCGACTACATCGCCCAGTGCCCGACCTCCGCCGACGGCTATTGCTACACCGACAGCGGCAAGGTGCGCGCCCAGGGCGTGGAGGCGGAAATCAGCGGTGAAGTGCTCGAGCGCCTGCAGGTATCCGGCGGCTACACCTACACCCAGACCAAGTCCCTGAAGAACATCGATACCGCCCTGGAGGGCGGTACGTCCAACACCTACGTACCTCGACACATGCTGCGCATGTGGGGCGACTACCAGCTCGACGGCGCCCTGTCGAAATGGAGCGTGGGCACCGGCGTCAACGCCCAGAGCAGCAATTACCGCGTGCAGACCATCAAGCTCGAACAGGCCGGTTACGCAACCTGGAGTGCCCGTGTGGCGTACCGTATCGACGACACTTGGACCGTCGCACTCAACGGCAACAATCTGTTCGATAAAAGTTACTACAACACGGTGGGTACAGCCTCCTGGGGTAACTTTTATGGCGAGCCGCGAAATTTTACGGTGAGTTTGAAAGGCAACTTCTGATCTGGCGAAAGTCCCGCAGGCAGGGCACTTCGTGCGCCCTGCCCCCCCCCTGTTTGTCCCCCCTTCCTACCGCCTTTTAAAAAAGGTTTTTCCTTTATGCAGGAAAAATCCTGCATTTGTTTCTACACTCAAAAACACACCCAATCACCGTGTACCCGGACAAGGAATGTCAATAAAATGCCGAAAAAAATACTGATAAACCTGTCTACCCCGCCACCCCCGCACCATCGTCAATTCATTGACAAAATGCTTAAGGGAACACTCCTGTAGTCACTACCCCCGCAAATTCCCTTCAAATGGATAGCTGCATTTGAATTGATAGTTGCGTATTACCCAGAGTAGCCGTAGTTGGAAGTGCCCTCTAAAGCAGTTCGCTGCTTTATTGAACAAACATCCAAACAATAGCTCTGGCGTGCAATGAGGGATGTTTTATGCGAGAGAAGTCGTCCGTCGACAGCCTGTTTTTAACGCGCGCCGGCTTTGTTGAGTTCTTTGTTGTTTTCGTCAAGTTCATACATGGCCTGAGTGCCATTTTGCCCCCGCTGATCCTGGTGATGTTCATCGACCCGATGGACCCTGAACTGCGCGGGCACTTCCTCGGTCTGCTGGTATTTTTCGCGGTCCTGACGATCATTCTGTTCCAGGCCCTGGGCATCTATTCCGAAGAACTGTTCAGCAACCGGCTGCGCCTGAAAACCAAGGTCAAGGCATGGTCGGCGGCGTTTTGCATCCTGTTGTTCATGTACCAGATCCTGCAGTTTTTCCCGCAATTGACCCCGCGTAACCTGGTGGCCTGGTACTTCGCCAGCCTCGGGTTGTTCTGCCTTGAGCGCCTGCTGATGCTGCGCCTGTACCGCAGCCTGATGCGCAAGGGCAAATACCTGCAACGTACGGTGATCCTGGGCTTTACCGACACCGCCATGCACGTCGCCGACCACCTGCAACGCAACGGTGATATCCGCTCCGGCCTGATCGGCTTTATCGACGATCGCACCGAGCGGATCCCCAAGGAATTGAGCAACCTGCCCCTGCTGGGCAACACCCGTGAGCTGGAAAAACTCATCCGCGCCGAGCAGGTCAACCAAGTGATGATCTGCCTGCCCTGGGCCGCCGAGCAGCGCATCCACGGGCTGGTCAATCGCCTGCGGCAGATGTCGGTGAACGTGATGCTGGTGCCCGACATGGCCGCCCTGCGCTACGGCCATAGCCGCATCACCGATGTGGGCGGGATCCTGATGTTCAACACCTCGCAATTGCCGTTGCGTGGGTGGTCGCCGGTGATCAAGCGCCTGGAGGATGTGCTGCTGGCCAGCCTGGCGCTGGTGACACTGTCCCCTGTGATGGTCGCGACGGCAATTGCGATCAAGCTCGACTCCAAAGGGCCGATCCTGTTTCGCCAGAACCGCTTTGGCTACAACGATAACGAAATCCGCGTGTTCAAGTTCCGCTCGATGTACACCGACCAGAGCGACTTCACCGCCGAACGCCAGACCACCCGCCAGGACCCGCGCATCACCCGGGTGGGGCGCATCATCCGCAAGACCAGCATCGACGAGCTGCCCCAGTTGTTCAACGTGCTGCTGGGCAACATGTCCATGGTCGGCCCGCGCCCCCATGCCACGGCGACCAAAGCCGCCGGCATTCCCTTCGAAGTGGCGGTGAGCGAGTACAGCTCGCGCCACCGCGTGAAACCGGGGATTACCGGCTGGGCGCAGATCAACGGTTACCGGGGTGAGACCGACACCCTGTTCAAGATCCAGAAACGTGTCGAGTACGACCTGGAGTACATCTCCAAGTGGTCGGTGTGGTTTGACCTGTACATCGTTTTCATGACGGTCCCGGCCGTCCTTTCCACCAAGGAAGTCTATTGATGAAGACCCTCAACGGATTAATTCCCTGCATCGTTTCCGGTGGTTCGGGCACTCGACTGTGGCCGGTGTCGCGGCAGAACATGCCCAAGCCGTTCATGCGCATGCGCGATGGCCAGAGCCTGCTGCAAAAAACCTTCCTGCGCGCGGCCAAACTGCCCGGCGTGGAAAGCGTGCTCACGGTGACCAACCGCGACCTGTTGTTTCGCACCCTCGACGACTACCGCGGAGTGAACAACGCCCGCCTGCCCCTCGACCTGCTGCTGGAACCGTTCGGGCGCAACACGGCGGCGGCCATCGCCGTGGCGGCCCTGCATGTGCAGGAGCACTTCGGCGGCGACGCACAGTTACTGGTAATGCCCGCCGACCACCTGATCCTCAATGAAGTGGCGTTCGCCGAGGCCGTGACCCAGGCCCGCGACCTGGCCGAAGCCGGCTACCTGGTGACGTTCGGCATCCAGCCCGACCACCCGGAAACCGGTTTTGGCTATATCGAGCAAGGCGAGGCGCTGAGCCATGGCTACCGGGTCAAACGCTTCGTCGAGAAACCCGACCTGGCCACCGCCCAGGCCTACCTGGACGGCGGCAAGCACCTGTGGAACGCTGGCATGTTCTGCTTCAAGGCCAGCGCCCTGGTGGATGAGCTCGCCACCCATGCACCCGACGTGCTGGGGGCCGCACGCGCCGCGTTGGAGCACAGCCAGAGCCTGCAGAACACAACCTCGCGCCAACGTGAATTGGATGCGGATGCGTTCGGCAGTGCGCCGGATATTTCCATCGACGTGGCCTTGATGGAAAAGTCCCGGCAAGTGGCCGTGGTGCCCTGTGACATTGGCTGGAGCGACATCGGGTCCTGGGAAGCCCTGCGCCAGCTCACCCCCAGCGATGCCCATGGCAACCAGGTCAATGGCGAAGCGATTTTGCATGACGTGCACAACTGCTACATCGACTCGCCCAAGCGCGTGCTGGGCGCCGTGGGGGTGCGCGACCTGATCATCGTGGATACCCCCGACGCGCTGCTGATCGCCGACGCCCACCGCAGCCAGGATGTGCGCTATATCGTCGCCGAGCTCAAGCGCCAGAACCATCCGGCGTACAGTCTGCACCGCACGGTGACCCGGCCGTGGGGCACCTACACCGTGCTGGAGGAAAGCAGCCGCTTCAAGATCAAGCGCATCGTGGTCAAGCCCCTGGCCTCGCTTTCGTTGCAGATGCACCACCACCGCAGCGAACACTGGGTGGTGGTCAGCGGCGCGGCACAGATCACCAACGGCGACCGCGAATTCCTGATCAACGCCAACGAGTCCACCTACATTCCCGCCGGGCACAAACACCGGCTGACCAACCCCGGCATCATCGACCTGGTGATGATCGAAGTGCAGAGCGGCGAGTACCTGGGCGAAGACGACATCGTGCGCTTCGACGACATCTACGGCCGCGCGCCTGCCGAGGCGAAAAAATGATATGCGCACTTCATTGATCATCCCCACCCGTAACGCCTCCAGCCACCTGGCACGCCTGCTGCCTGCGCTGAAGATGCAAACCCTGCAACCTGACGAGATGCTGGTGGTGGACAGCGCCTCCAGCGATGACACCGTGGCGCGCTTTCGAGCGTTCGGCGCGCGGGTCGAGGTGATCGACGCCCGTGACTTCAACCACGGCGGCACCCGCCGCTGGGCCAGCGAACAGGTGGGTGGCGACGCGCTGATCGTGATGACCCAGGACGCCATCCCCGCGACGCCCGAGACCTTTGCCAACCTGCTCGATGAATTGCAGCAGGACCCGCTCAACGGCGTCGCCTACGGACGGCAATTGCCCCATCCCGATGCCGGCGTGCTCGGCGCGCAATCGCGGCACTTCAACTACCCGGAACACAGCCGCAGCAAAAGCCTGGCCGATGCACCGGAGCTTGGGATCAAGACCTGCTTCAGCTCCGACTCGTTTTCGGTGTACCGGCGCAGTGTGTTGCAGGCCGTCGGTGGCTTCCCTGCCGACGTGATCGGCAGCGAAGACGCCTTTGTGGCCGCACGCATGCTGCTCGACGGGTACAAGGTGCGCTACGCCGCCACCGCGCTGGTGCATCACTCCCACGATTACAAACTCATGGACGAGTTTCACCGCTACTTCGATATTGGCGTGTTCTACGGCCGCGAGCCGTGGATCAAGCAGGCCTTTGGCGACGCGGGTGGCGAGGGCAAACGCTATGTGCTGGCCGAACTCGCGGCGCTGCGCAAAGCCGGCGCCTTGCACCGCGTGCCCGAGGTGCTGGTGCGTAGCGCGTTCAAACTGCTCGGTTACCGCCTGGGCCATCTTGAACGCCGCCTGCCGCTCGCCCTCAAGCGGCGCATCAGCATGTTTCCCGGTTATTGGAGGTGAGCATCATGACCCACAGGAAGTCCCCCTTGATGAAGCGAAGCGTGCTCGCCCTGGTCATGCTGGCCCTGGCCGCCTGCAATACCCCGGCGCGTATCGAGCCACCGGACAGCAAGACCGTCGAGGACGGCAAGCGCGCCCTCGACCAACTGGCCCAGCTGCCACCGGCAGTGGAACGCATCCGTATCGGCGACCAGTTGCGCATCGTCCGCGATGCCGGCGAGATGCCGACGCTGTCGGCGTTCAACGTCAGCACCATCTACGAGCTGACGCTGTACACGGTGCAGACCGACGGCAAGATCAACTACCCGTTCCTGGGGCCGATCCAGGTTGCCGGGCGCCAGCCATCGGAGCTGGCCACCCAACTGACCCACGAGCTCGCGGCGACCTACCGCGAACCCCGGGTGACGGTGAACATCAACCAGGCGCCGAGCAACTCGGTGATCGTCGGCGGTGCGGTGAATAACCCCACGGCGGTGCAGATCGCCACGGCCAACACCCTGGAGCAGGCGATTGTCGGCGCCGGCGGGGTCAGCCCGGCGGGCAACGCGAGCATGGTTGCGCTGCTGCGCGAAGATGCCCAGGGCGCCTATCGTGCTTACTTCCTGGACTTCAGCCAGCTCCTCAAGACCGGTGCCAACGGGCGCAAGCCGGTGCGCCTGCAACGCGGCGACGTGGTGTTCGTGCCCAAGTCCAACGTCGGCGAGCGCATCCAGGGCGTGGACACCTACATGAACCAACTGATCCCGTTCACCAAGTCCATCGGGGTCGGCTACAACTACACGCGAACCAGCGGCGGCAGTAATTAAAGGAGCGACATCCCATGATCGAGATCCGTTCTTTTCGTGATCTGCTACGCCTGTTCTTCATCTTCCGCCACGAGTTCAAACTGGCCGCCATTGCGGCGCTGGTGATCATTCTACTGGGGGCTTTCCTGCTGCCGGCCAAGTACGAATCCACGGCGCGCCTGCTGGTCAAGCCGGGGCGTGACTCGACCTTGCCCATCGAGATCAGCAACCGCCAGGCGCTGGTGATGCCCAGCACCCAGCGCGACCCGATTGTCGACGAGGAGCGGCTGCTCACCGGGCGCCCGATTGTGCGGGCGGTGGCCGAGCACTACCTGGAAGTGATCAGTAACGCACCGCCACCGGAAGGCTTCTGGAAGCGCACCAAGTACTACGTCAAGAGTGGTATAGGCGCGGTGTTCGATGGCATCCGCGTGGTACTGGAAACTGTCGGCGTGGTGGAAAAAACCACACCGGTGGAGCGCCTGGCGGCGGGCCTGGAAAAGAACTTCGAGGTGAGCCACGCGGCCGGCTCCACGGTGATGGACATCACCTTTACCTGGGGCGACCCGGAGATAGCCCAGGCGGTGGTCAAGGATTGGGTCGAGACCTATGTCAACGAACGCACCCAGGCCCTGGGGCGCAAGAGCCTCTACGTCTTCTATGAAGGCCAGGTCGCCACCAGCGCCACCGAGATCCAGAGCTACAAGCAACAGATCCTCACGCACCTGAACCAGATCGGCGCGGCGAGCATCACCGATCGCCTGGAAGACTTGTCCGAGCGCATCAACGTACTGCGGGGCGAAACGTTCAACACCACGCGCCTGATCGCCTCCTCCGACAGCGCCATCCAGAGCACCCGCACCCAGCTCAAGAGCCAGCCCAAGGAAGTCACCACGGTGCGCCAGATCGCACTGAACCCCCAGCAGCAGGACTTGCGTCGCCTGCTGAACCAGAAGCTGCTGGAAAAGGCCGACATGATGCGCACCTACACGGACAACGCGCCGCCGGTCAAAGCCCTGGATGCATCGATCCGCGCAATGCAGGCCCATGTCGCGAGTGAAAGCAATACCGTGCAAAGCTCGGAAAACCGCGCGCCCAATACCCTGGAAATCCACTTGCAGCGAGTACTGCTGGATGAGTCGAGCAACAACGTCGCGCTGCGTACCCAACTGACTCAACAACAGAAACAACTGGCCAACCTCGAAGCCCAGCGCAAGCAAGCCCTGGAGATCGAACCGGAACTGACACGCCTCGCCCGGGAGCTGGGCGCCGCCGAACGCAACTACGCGTTGTATGTGGACAACCTGGAAAAATCACGCATCGACCGTGAACTGGATAACAGCCAGATCAGCAACATCGCGGTGATCGAAGAGGCCACCCTGAACCCCGGCCGTATCTTCCCCAAAACCCTGGTGATGCTGGTGCTGGCGGTCCCGTTCGCCGTCGTCGTCGGCCTGCTGGTGATCTACCTGTGCTACCTGCTCGACCAGCGCATCCACGATGGCGGACTGGCGGAACGCAAGTTCGGCCTGCCGCTGTGGACCACCTTGCCCGAGCTGGACACCAGCACCGCCCAAAGCACCAACGCGTTCAATGCGAGCATTTACCGGCTGTACGGGTTGCTGCAGTTGGAGCGCATCGCCGAGCAGGGCCTGACCCTGGGGCTGACCTCGGCACGTCACGGCGAAGGGGTGACCTTTGTGGTGGAACAACTGCGTCAGTTGCTGCAGGAAAACGGTATCAACGTGCGTGTGGGCGGCGCCGAACCGGCGGCGCCAGGTGAAGTGGTGCTGCTGGACGCCTCGGCGCTGCTGGATAACCGCGATGCGTTTATCAACCTGCGTCGGGCCGACCTGATCGGGCTGGTGGTGGAAGCGCAGAAGAGCACGGTGCCGGTGGTGGAGCACGCGCTGTCGATCCTTAACACCGCGTTCGGCAAGGTCGACGGCATCATCATCAACCGGCGCAAATTCGAAGTGCCGGCCAAGGTGCTGAAAACCATCGCCAAGTACCGGGGGGCGTTCTGATGCGCGTCGCCCTGCTCGCCCCGTTGCCACCGGAGAAAAATGGCATCGCCGACTACGCGAACCATTTCCGCACGGCACTGGAACAACTGGAGGTGACGGTGCTGACGCCGTTGGCCGGGGTGGCGGGCAACAGCGAGGCGATCAAACAGGCTATCGGTGGGTTCGACTGGCACAGCGTGGACCTGGTCCACGCCGAGCTGGGCGGTGGACGGCTGGGGGAGTTCCTGGCCCTGCGCGAATTGCGCAAGGACTACCCGGCACTGCCCTTGACCGCCACGGTGCATGATCCGGAACGCATCGTCTGGCGGCGTGAGCGCTTGCCATTCCCGTTGAACCTGCTGGAGCGCTTGCCCAGCCCGATGCCACAGGCGGCAGTGGTGCTGGCCGATCCGCTGACCTTGCGTGAAGAGCGCCAGGTCGCCGCCGGCTTGACCCGCTTGATCACCCTCACCCGCCTGGGCGCCGAGTGCCTGGGCCAACGCATGCAATTGCCGGCGGGGAAAGTCGCGGTGATCAACCATGCCAACCTGGCGATTGCATCGGCGCCGTTGCCGCCCCTGGATACGCTGCGCCTGCTGTACTTCGGGTTTATCTACCGGGGTAAAGGCATCGAAGACCTGTTAGAGGCCCTGGCCGGCGTATTCAAGCAGGCCCCCGAATTGCGTGAGCGTGTGCGCCTGACCCTGGCCGGTGGCACCGCCGCCGAAATGGCGTTTGGCGCGGGTGGTAATTACCTGGAGCAGTTGAACAAGCAGATCGCTGAACTCGGCTTGGCGGATACCATCGACTGGCAGCTGAACCTGCCGGCCGACGAGATTGCCCAGACCATCCAGGCCCACCATGTGATGGTGCTGCCCTATCGCGAATCGAAAAAACTCGGCCTGCTCGGGCGCCAGCGCGGTACCAGTGGCGCGCTGTCCTGGGCTGCCGCCTGCGGGCGTGGGGCGATTACCTCCGACGCTCGCGCGTTTGCCGAGGAAGTCGCCAGCGGCAACGGTGCCATCTACCCCGAAGGCGATGTGGATGCCCTCAGCGCGCAACTGCTGCGCCTGGCGCGCACGCCGCTGCTGGCCCGGGAGTGGGCCGAACGCGCCGGCGAAATCGGCCGCGAGCGCTTATGGCCGCTGACCGCGCAAAAGTTCAAGGCATTGTTTGAGCAAGCCATCGAGGGCAGCCACCATGGCGCGTAAACGCACGTACGTCGCCACCCTGGTCGTAGTCGCCGCCCTGGGCCTGACCGCGTTTTTGTGGGGGCGCCAGGCCGATGCCGAGAGCCATGTGCTCAAGGGCAACAAAACCGTGGTGTGGAAGGATTTCCTCGGGGTGAACGCGCAGTTCCTGTGGTTCGCCCCTGAGCGCTATCAGAAGCAGATCGACCGTCTCAAGGCGCTGGGCCTGGAGTGGGTACGCCTGGATTTGCACTGGGACCAGCTGGAGCCGGTCGAAGGGCAGTACCAGGTTGCGACGCTGGATCAGTTGGTGGGCAAACTGCAGGACAACCAGCTCAAGTCGGTGTTCTACCTGGTCGGGTCGGCGCCGTTCGCCACCACTGCGCCGGTGGGTGCGCCGTATCAGGACCAGTACCCGCCGAAAGACCCGAACGTGTTCGCCAACCGCATGGCGCTGTTGGCCCAGCGCTACCCCAGCGTCGACGCCTGGCAGGTGTGGAACGAACCGAACCTGCTGGGCTTCTGGCGCCCGGCAGCCGACCCGGCCGGCTACGCCGCGCTGCTGACCACCACCGCCGCCGCGTTGCGCGCAATGAACCCGAGCAAACCGGTGGTGGCCGCCGGCATGGCATTCTTCAGCGAAATGCCCAACGGCCAGAGCATGTTCGATGCCCTCGGCGCCCTGGGCGTGGCCAGCCTCAATACCGTCGTCTCGTACCACCCTTATACCCAATTGCCCGAAGGCAACGACCCGGCCAACCTGGACTTTATCGCCAGGACCACCACGCTCAACCAGGCCCTGCGCAGCGGCGGCGTGCAGACCCTGTGGAGCACCGAATGGGGCTGGTCGACCTACACCGGTCCCAAAGACGCCCAGGACATCATCACCCCACAGGCCCAGGCCGATTACGTGGTGCGCCGCCTGGCGCTGATGAGTGCGCTGGATTATGACCGGATCTTTCTGTTTACCCTCAGTGATCTGGACCAGCGCGCCAGTGTGCGTGATCAGTCTTACGGTTTGCTCGACATCGACGCCAACCCCAAGCCGGTCTACACCGCGCTGAAAAACTTCCTCGACATCAGCGGTCCGACGCTCACCCCCGGCGATCCGCCCAGCGCCGATCAGTTGCCCGACGGCCTGTTCAGCATCGGCTGGACCCGCGCCGACGGGCGCAAGCTATGGTTCTTCTGGGCGGCCGGGGGCGGCAACGCACACCTGCCCAACCTGGCCAGCGCCACCCTGTATGACCCGCTGCGCGGTACGCAAACCCCGGTGAGCGGCACCCACGGGCTGACCGTCAGGGTCAAGCCGAACCTGCAAATTCTGTTATGGGAGTGAGGCCCGCCATGCGCATTTTATGGATCCTGCCCTACTCGCCCTGGCCCGCCACCAGCGGCGGCAAGACGCGCCAGTTCCACCTGCTGCGCAGCCTGGCGGCGCGGGGGCATCGGATCACCTTGCTGCTGCATGACAAGCATCCGGTGTCCCCTGCCGACCGCCAGGTGCTGGAAGCGTTTGTCGAACAGTTGATCATCCTGCCGCGCCGCCCCTTGCGCAGCCTCAAGACCCTGGTGGCGGGGCTGTTTGCACCCTACCCGCTGCTGGCCAGCGTGAATGGGCTGGCGGGCGAGTTGCAGGACACCTTCAACTGGTTGCTGGGTGAGCAGTGGGACGTGGTGCAGATCGAGCACAGCTACAGTTTCCAGCCTTACGAAGATGCGCTGGCGCGTAAATCACAGCCCTTTGTGCTGACCGAACACAATGTGGAATCGGCCCTGGGCGCCGCCACCTACGACCGCTTGCCGCGTTGGTCGCTGCCGTTCATTCGCTACGATCAATGGCGCTATGCCCGCTGGGAACGCCGGGTGATGCGCCAGGCCGCGCAGGTGGTGGCGGTCACTCAAAACGATGCGCACGTCCTGGAAAAAATCGCCGGCAAACCCGTACCGGTGGTGGTCAATGGCGTGGACTGCGATCACTTTGCCGCCGCCCATCCCGACCCGTCGACGTGCCGCGTGCTGTTCCTCGGCAACTATGAATACGCGCCGAACGTGGACGCCATCGAATGGGCCCTGGATGAAATCCTGCCCAAGGTCTGGGCGCGCTGTGCGGATGCGCGCATGAGCGTGTGCGGCTTCGGCATGCCCGACAGCTGGCGCGAGCGCTGGAAAGACCCGCGTATCGAATGGCAAGGCTTCGTACCCAACCTGCTCGACCTGCAATCGAGCTGTTCGGTGTTCCTGGCGCCGTTGCGCCACGGCGGCGGCTCCAAGCTCAAGGTGCTCGAAGCCCTGGCCGCCGGCCTGCCGCTGGCCAGCACCGAACAAGGCGTGTCGGGGCTGGACCTGGTGGAAGGCCTGGACTACCTCGGTGGGCAAAGCCCCGACGACCTGGCCGATGCCGTGGTGCGCCTGCTGCAATGTCCTGAAGCCGCCGCCCCGATGGGTGAGGCCGGCCGCGCCTATGTGCGCCGCGCCCATGACTGGAGCGTCGCCGCCAGCCAATTGGAGCAGGTGTACGCCACCCTCGTACCGTTGAGCCAGAGGGAGCCCGCATGCGTATAGGCCTGGATTACCGCACCGTCGGCACCTCGCCGCAATCGGGCATCAGCCGCCAGGTGTATGCACTGGAAAGCGCCCTGCACACCTTGCCGGGCATTGAGCTTGAACGGTTTACCGTGGCGCCACTGGGCGATGAAACGCGCCTGCAGGCCCACTGCCCGGCGTGGGGCTGTGCCAAGACCGCCATGCACCAGCCGCAGAATCGTCTGCGCTTTGAGGCCGGTTTTCTGCCGCGCGCCTTGCGCGAGGAGCGTATCGACCTGTACATCAGCACCTTCAACATGGGCCTGCCGTTACCGCCCAAGCCGAAGGGTTTGCGCACGGTGGTGCTGCTGCATGACCTGTTCCAGATCACCCTGGACAACTACCATGCCAACCGCTTGAAGGCGCTGATCTACAAGACCAGCGATCGCCTGTCGATTACCTACGCGGTGCACAGCGCCGACCGCGTGTGGACGCCGTCGCAATACAGCGCCGATGAAACCGCGCGGCTGTTTCCCAAGGCGGTGGGCAAGATTCGTGTGCTGCCCAATCAGGTCGATGGCTTTGCCGGGCTGGTGGCGGACCTGAGCCGGCATCAATTGCCCGAGCGCTACTGGCTGCTGGTGGGCACCCGCGAGCTGCGCAAGAACGTGCCGTTTTTGGTGGACGCCTGGCAGCAGGCGCGGCGCCAATCCCCTTCGGTGCCGGAGTTGGTGCTGGTGGGCAGTTTGGAACACTTGCCCGAAGCCCAGCGCACATTGCCGGGGATTCGCGCGCTGAGCGGCGTGTCGGACGCCGAGTTGCAGGGGCTGTACCGCCAGGCGTCACGTCTGTGGCAGCCGTCCTATGCCGAAGGCTTTGGCCTGCCGGTGATCGAGGCCCTGAGCGTCGGGACGCCGGTGGCGGTGGCGAGCGGCACTTCGCTGGATGAAATCACCCCGCCGTCGGCCCCGCGCTTTTCGCCCACCGATGGCCCGGCGCTGGTGCAATTGATGCTCAGCCTGGGCGCGCGGCCGGAGGAAGACTGCGCCGAGCAACGGCGCCTGTGGGCGCAACGTTTCAACCATCATGCTTATCGCCAGCGCCTGGCCGAACTGATCGAGGAACTTCAGTGAGAGTGAACCTGGCAAGCCTCGTCGCGATCCTCTTCGGCCTGCTGTTTGGCGCCCTCGCCCTGTTGCTGTCGCCGGCCAAGGCGTTTCTCGCCGTAGTCGGCCTGGCCGGGGCGGTGACCATCCTGCGCTTTCCGTTCTGGGGCCTGTTGCTGTTTGCCCTGATCGCCACGTTCATGCCGTACTCGACCCTCAACCTGGGGATCCGCAGCACCGTCAGCGAAGCGATCCTGGCCCTGACCTGGGGCGCGGTGCTGTGGCACAACTTCCTGGCACGCCTGCCCGATACGCCCAGCCTGACCCGCCGCCCCACCGACCAGATGCTGCTGTGGCTGATGCTGTTCAGCGTGTTCCCGTTCATCGTCGGCCAAGTCACCGTCCACGCCGACAGCAGCGGCGTGGCCAACTGGCTGCGCTGGTTGCTGAGCCTGTCGGCGGTGTTCCTCTGCGCCAGATTGCTGGTGGACCGCAAGCAGCGTGAATCCTTGGTGATCGCCCTGTTGCTGGGCAGCCTGGCGATGCTGGTGCTGTCGATTGCGGTGTTCGTGCGCACGCGCTCAGGGGCCGGCATTGCGCCGATTCTGGCGTTGTTCAACTACGGCAATTTCGACATGTTGAAATTCGGCCTGGAGGCCATGTCTTCGCGCATGGGTTCGCCGTGGATGCACCCGAATGCCATCGGCGGGATCATGGCGTTGCTGCTGCCCCTGGCCTTCTGCTTCGGCGTGACCGAACAGGGCTGGAAACGTGCGCTGGGCCTGGGCGTCGCCTGCCTGGGCGCGGCCGCGTTGCTGTTGGCCAGCAGCCGCGGCGCGATGGTCAGCCTGGCGTTGGTGCTGGTGTGGATGGCTACGCGCCGCGTGCCCTACACCGGGCGCCTGCTGATGATCGGCGCGGCGCTGACCGTGGCACTGGTAATGGCCTACCCACCGTTGCAGGAACGCCTGGCGACGATTTTCTCCTCGGACAACGCCAGTACCGAAGTGCGGTTCGACGAGTACCGCATGTTCCCGCAGGCGGTGGTGTCCTATCCGTTCGGGATCGGCTTCAAGGTTGACCCGCCGGTACCGGGCACCCACCTGTTGGGGATCTCCAACCTGTGGCTGAACTTCATCTACAAGACCGGCATCGTCGGCATGCTGTTCTTTGTGGCGGTGACCGTGCGCTGGTGGCGTGAGGCGCGTCCGCAAAAAGGCCCGATCCGCCTGACCAAGGACAATGCCCTGTGGCTGGGCACCACCGGCGGGATTCTGTCGGCGCTGGTCAGCGGCCTGTTCGACCACTACTTCAGTTTTGCGGTGGTGATGGTGGCGTTGTTCTGGCTGATGGTGGGCATCAATGTGCTGGAGGCGCGGCGGTTGTTTCCGGCGCGGCTGCCGCAGCTGAAGACCGTGGCTTACCGCAAACACCTGCCTGATGGGGCACGGCCCTGATGCTCGGCTCCGCCGCCTGGCTGACCCTGGCGACCCTGGTGGGCCTGTGCCTGGGATTCGCCCGTGAATGGTTGCTGGTGGCGGCCTGGGGCGCCGGAGAGCGCAGCGATGCCTTCCTGATCGCGCTGTTTTTGCCGGAAGCGCTGCGCATGTCGTTGGCCGGCGGTGTGCTGAGCGCCGCCGCGCTGCCGTTGTACCTGCAACGCAAGCATGGCGAACGCCTGGAGTGGCTGGCGGTGCTGTTCCCGGCGTTGCTGCTGATCGCGCTGGTCATCAGCCTGCTGCTGACGCTGTTGGCGCCGTGGCTGGTGCAAATGCTCGGCCCGGGGTTGGCCGACACCGCCACAGTCTTGGCCAGCAGCAACCTGCAGATCGTCGCCTGGTGTGTGCCGGGCTTGATGTTGCATGGGCTGTTCAGCATTCCCTTGCAGGCCGGCGAACGTTTTGTCCTCGCGGGGCTGGGCTCGTTGCTGTTCAACCTGCCACCGGTGACGTACCTCGCCCTCGCGGGCACTACCAGCCAACCGCACGCGCTGGCCCTGGCCTGCCTGGCCGGCAGCCTGTTGATGCCGCTGGCGCTGTTGCCCTCGGTCTGGCGCCAAGGCTGGCGGCCGTGGCGCTGGCAACTGTCCTTCGCGCCCCTGCGGGAGCTGGGCCAACGCATCGGCCCGCTGTTGCTGAGCAATGGCGCCAGCCAGGGGTTGGCGCTGATCGAGCGGCTGGTGGCGTCGCTGCTGGGCGAAGGCGCGGTGACCTGGGTCAACCTGGCGCGCAAGCTGATGAACCTGCCGCTGATTGCGCTGATGAGTCTCAACCAGGTACTGCTGGGCATGATGAGCCGCCGCCAGGGCGATGAGCGCCTGGCCCTGCTCAAGCGCGGCCTGGAAACCGCCAGCGTGCTGACCCTGCCCGCCGGCGTCGGCCTGGTGGCGGCAGCCCCGAGCCTGGTGGCATTGCTGCTGCCCAGGCAATCGACGGATTCGCCATTGCCTCTGCTGCTGGCCTGGTTTGCCGTACCGTTGGTGTTCGGCGCCTGGAACGCCTTGCTCGCGCGCTATGCCTACGCCGCCGGCGATACGCGCCAGCCACTGCGCTGCGAGCTGCTCGGCAGCCTGGTCAACGTGTTGCTGTTGGCTGCCCTGCCCCTTGTGTTCGGCCTGGCCGGCATCCCCTTGGCCGCACTGGCCGGCGTGCTCTGCACCGCACTGTTGCTGATGCAGCGCCAGGCCTTGCTCGACGCCCTGCCCTGGGCCCGGCACTGGCTGCTCAGTGCACTGCTGATGGGGCTGGCGGCGCTGATGCTGTTTGGTATTGAGGGCGTGTGGCTGCAACTGGGGCTGAGCACCCTGGCGGGCGCCGTGGTGCTGCTCGGCATGGGGCTGTGGCTCAAGCCGTGGCGCAAGGCATGAATGATCGATCGGGAGCACTCAGGTGAAAAATCGCTGGATTCAAATGGATATCGCCAAGGGCATCGGCATCCTGGTGATCGTGTACGCCCACAGTTGGTTTGTCGCCACGTCGCCGGACTTGATGTACCCGATCCTGGCGTCGTTCGTACTGCCGTTGTTCTTCTTTCTGTCGGGGGTGTTTTTCAAACCTGAACAGCCGTTTGTCGAGATGGCGGTGCGTAAGGCCGACGGCCTGCTCAAGCCGTTTTTCTTCACCATGCTGGTGTATGTGATCGTGCGCGATGTGCTGCGCGGCCAACCGCTGCTGCCGGATATCGGCGGCGTGCTGTACGCCTCGGTGGACACCATCCCGTGGCAGGCGCTGTGGTTTTTGCCGCACTTCTGGGTGGCGATCCTGTTCAGTTGGGCGGTACTGCGGCTGATCCAGCGCCTGCCGCTGGCGGTGAGCTGTGCAGTGATGCTGGTGCCGCTGCTGATCGGCATCTGGATGCTGCCGTGGTTCTGGCAACTGCCGGTGACTCTCGGCGGGCAAACCTGGGTGCTGCCCGGCTTGCCCTTCAGCCTGGATATCACCCTGATCAGCAGCGCGTGTTTCGTCTACGGCTACCTGCTGCGCGACTGGCTGCGTACCCATGCGGGCTCCCTGCTGACCCTGCTGGTGTCGGGGGTGCTGTTCGCGGCGGTGTTCCTCTACCGGGGCGACACCATGGACCTGGCGCAGCGTCGCTACGACCACTGGCTGTGGACCAGCCTGCTGGCGGTGATTGGGGTGTACCTGTGCTGGGCGTTGGCGCGGGTGCTGATGGCGTCGGCCCTGATCACCCGGGTCATGACCTACATCGGCCAGTCGACCCTGATCCTGCTGATCTTCCATGGGGAGATCCAGCACAAGACATTCGATTTGATGGAGCGTCTGGGGCTGCACGCGTTTGTCGCGGCCTGTATCGGCTTTGTGGTGGCGGTGGTGGTGCCGTTGTTGATCGGGGAAGTGATCAAGCGGGTGGCGTTCCTGCGGTTTTTCTACTTTCCATTTCCGCAGCGCAAGGCTGCCGGATAACGGTAGGAGCGAGCGTGCTCCTACCGAGTATGGGGTTCAGTCATCCAGTTGTTGCGCGGCGGGCTTGCCGGCGTGTTTCGCCGGCTTGGCGCCCTTGGCCGGAGCCGGTGCAACGGGCTCGGGTTCCGGGGCGGCGGCGGTTTCTTTCTCGGCCATCGGCATCTGGTCGATGGCGCTGAAAAACTCTTTCAAGTCGAGGGTATCCGGTGGCACGGTCTTCTCGACTTTCTTCTCGCCATCCTTGCCCACCAGGATCACTTTGGTGCCGCTGCCGGCGCCCAGTTTGAGGGCGCGGATCAGCGCATTGGTCTCGGGCGGCGTGAGCTTCTTGTTGTCCTTGGGGTCCTTGGCGAACTTCTCCCCTTCGGCACCGATGCTGCCGAACTTCACGGTGTAGAACACCATGCTGCGCTCTTCAAAGGACTGCTTGGTAGCAGGCTCGTCCAGTTGTTTCTTGAGGGTCGCCAGTGTGTCGTTGCCGGAATCAAGCTCCACCACCACCAGTGGCCGGGCTTTGCCCAGGTCCTGCTTAAGCGGGTTGATATCATCAGCAGCCAACAGCGGCCCCGTAAAAGCCATCAAGGTAGCCAGGGTCAGCGACCGGATGAGCATGCGCACCTCCTTTGAATTCCATGCAGGGTTCTTGAGTTTCATGTCTGCGACAGTCAAATTCAAGGATGATTCCTACACCGCGTTCAGAAAGCGTAGGCCAGGACGCCCGCTCCGCAAGGACTTGGCTGCGACATGCGGCATTGTTTCCTTTGATTGCACAAACATTACAAGACCTTCCAGCCCGGCCAATGGCGGGCAAAGACAGGCGCCACGATCGGGTCGGCATCCACCTGCGCCAGGGTCTGGGCAAAGCCTGGCGCCAGGGCAGTCAAGGCCTCACGCGCCTCATCCCAGCGCGACACCGCCGCCGCCATGATGCCCAGCGCATTCGGTGCGCCGTCGGGCGCGAACAGTTGGCCGGCAAACTGTTCGGCAAACACCACCCAGGCCTGGTGCAGATAGCGGCGGGTGCCGGTGGTCAATTGCGTCTGCACCGCTTCATCGGCGTTGCCCAGCCAGCGTTGCGGGTAGTCGATGATGCCGATCGCCGAATAACAATTGGCCGCGATGTACACCAGGCCGCGGATGATCTGGTCACGGTCGCCGCCCAGCAGATGCGCATCGGGAAACGCCAGGCCCAGGTGGATCAGGATCGCGGCACTTTCCGTCAGCACCTGCCCATCGGGGGTGACCAGGGTGGGCACCTGTTTGAGCGGGTTGATACGGGCAAGCTCGTCGCTGCCCTCGCCGTCGGCCCAGGAGGCGGCGTCTACTCGTCGCCATGGTACCGCGCACCGCTGCAGGGCGATTTCGATCATGCAGGAGCCGGATTCGTCGATGCCATAGAGTGTGTACATGAGCCTTTCCTCCTATCGTTGCAGTTTCGCCTGCAAGTTGACCTTCACCTGCGGCCATTCCGAATCGATGATGCTGAAGCGCACCGAGTTGCGCTTGCGCCCGTCGGGCATGATGCGTTCGTGACGCACGATGCCTTCCTGCACGGCGCCCAGGCGCAGAATCGCAGCACGGGACTTTTCATTGAGTTCGTCGGTGGTAAATTGCACGCGCACACAGTCCAGCACTTCGAACGCGTAGGTCAGCAGCAGAAGCTTGGCTTCGGTGTTAATGGCGCTTTTTTGCGTGGATTGCGCCAGCCAGGTATGGCCGATCTCCAGCTTGCGATTGACCCGGTCGACCTTCCAGAACCGCGTGCTGCCGACCACCTGGCCGGTGTCGCGACGCACGAGGGTGAAAGGGATCATGCTGCCCGCCTCGCGCCCGGCCAAGGCGGTGGCGATGTAATTATCGACGGTATCCGGGCCCGGTACGTGGGTGACCTTGAGGTTCCACAACTCGCCATCGGCCGCAGCAGCAAGCAAGGCGGCCGCGTGTTCGCGTTGCAGGGGTTGGAGTTCGACCGTGGTGCCGGTCAGGGTGAGCAGGGTCATGGAGCGCTACGCCGTCTGGTGATCATCAGAGGCCAAGAGTGCAGGCTCTCACCAGGGTGAATCAAGGATTTTAGAACAAGCCCATTTGCCCGCCGACCAGGGTGCTGAAATCGTCACTCACGAACGGCAGTATCGCATCCGCGACCGGTTGCAATTGCCGGGTGACGTAGTGATCGTAATCAATCGGCGCCTGGCGTACTTCCAGCGGTTCGGGGCCGTTGACGCTGATCACGTAGCGGATCCAGCCGCCGCGCTGGTACTGGCGCGGTCGCCCCAGGCGGTCGTTGTATTCATCGGCCAGGCGCGCCGCGCGTACATGGGGCGGCACGTTGCGCTCGTAGTCGTCCAATTGGCGGCGCAGACGCTTGCGGTAGATCAAAAGCTCATCGAATTCGCCGCTCAAGGTGCGGCGCACGTAGTCGCGTATGTAGTCCTGATGGGGCTGGCGGTGGAAGATGCGCTGGTAGAGTTCCTGCTGGAACCGGCGGGCCAGGGGCGACCAGTCGCTGCGTACGGTCTCCAGGCCTTTGTAGATCATCTCTTCGCTGCCGTCGGCATGTACCACCAGGCCGGCGTAGCGCTTCTTGCTGCCCTCCTCCGCGCCGCGAATGGTCGGCATCAGGAAGCGGCTGAAGTGGGTTTCGTATTGCAGCTCCAGGGCACTTTGCAGGCCGAACGCGCTGTGCAGGTGCTCACGCCACCAGGCGTTGACGTGCTTGACCAGCGCCTGGCCGATACGGCTGGCGTCGTCCTGGGAATGCGCGCTGCCGAGCCACACGAAGGTGGAGTCGGTGTCGCCGTAGATCACCTCATACCCCTGGGCTTCAACCAGTTCGCGGGTCTGGCGCATGATCTGGTGGCCGCGCATCGTGATCGAGGAAGCCAGGCGTGTATCGAAAAAGCGGCAACCGCTGGAACCGAGTACGCCGTAGAACGCATTCATGATGATTTTCAGCGCCTGGGACAGCGGCGCGTTGTGCTCACGCTTGGCCTCTTCGCGACCTTCGGAGACACGCGCAACGATGGCCGGCAGGCAGTGCCGGGTGCGAGAAAAGCGTGCACCGCGAAAGCCTTCGACGGAGTCGCTGTCGTCGGGGTGCTTGAGGCCTTCGATCAGGCCCACCGGGTCGATCAGGAAGCTGCGGATGATCGACGGGTAGAGGCTTTTGTAATCGAGCACCAGCACCGATTCGTAGAGGCCGGGGCGCGAGTCCATGACAAACCCGCCGGGGCTGGCCTGGGGCGGTTTGTCGCCCAGGTTCGGCGCGACGAAGCCCTGGCGGTGCATCAGCGGCATGTACAGGTGGGTAAATGCCGCTACCGAGCCGCCGTTGCGGTCGGCCGGCAACCCGGTGACGCTGGCGCGCTCGAGCAGGAACTTGAGCAGCTCGGTCTTCTCGAAAATCCGCGTGACCAGCTCGCAGTCCTTGAGGTTGTAACGCGCCAGGGCGGGCTTGTCCTCGGCGAACATGCGGTTGATTTCGTCCATGCGTTGATACGGTGTGGAGATGTCCTTGCCCTCGCCGAGCAGGGTTTGCGCGACGTTTTCCAAGCTGAAGGATTCGAAGCTCCAGGTGGCCGAACGCAAGGCTTCGATACCGTCGATGATCAGGCGCCCCGCCGCTGCGGCGAAGTAATGGTTGCGGCTGCCGTGCTCGCGCCAGGCCATGGGCTCATCGCCGCGACCGAGCATCAACGGCACGTTGAGGCGCTGGGCATGTTCGTGAAGGACGCGCAGGTCGAACTGCACCACATTCCAACCGATGATTGCATCGGGGTCATGGGTGGCGAGCCATTGGTTGAGGCACTCGAGCAGTTGGACGCGGGTGTCGCAATAGTCGAGCTTGAAATCCACCGCGTCAGTCTTGTTCGGCGGGCCGAGCATGTACACCTGGCGTTCGCCGCAGCCTTCGAGGGCGATAGAATAGAGGTCGCCCTGGGCGGTGGTCTCGATGTCCAGGGACACCAGCTTGAGCGGCGGCCGGTAGTCGGGCGCGGGCTTCATCTGCGCGTCGCACAGGGCGCCACCGGCATCCGCTGTACCCCCGAACCAGACCGGAGCGGTGATGAAACGCTCCATCATGTAGCGCTCGGGCGGGCGTACATCGGCTTCGTAGACATCGACACCGGCAGCGCGCAGGCGCTTTTCCACGTCCATCAACTGGCGGTGCTGGCGCGTGTAAAGGCCCAGGACCGGGCGGTGATGGAAATCGCAGAGTTGCAGCGGGCGCAATTCGATATCGCGTTCGCCCTTGAGCAACCAATCCAGCGGCTTGCGATGGGCCTCGGGAATGAACATCACTGAGGTCTGCACGGGTAGGCGGATAAACCGTGGCCCCTGGTCTGTGGCCAGCCAAAAACTGACCTCCGTGCCCGCCGGGGTATCGCGCCAATGCCGGGTCAGGACAAAACCCTGCTGTAAATCCACCGTACCGCACCTCTGGAATAGCTTTCAGGCGTTGATTCTACGCGGCATCTGCGCAAACGCGGCAGGTAAACGCGCATGCAGACTGCAATCTGACAAATTTGTTGCACACCGTTAATAATAATTACTATCATCTGCGCCGGAGTCGTATTCGCGCAGTGAGGAAGCGCAACGCCTGTTGCCTCCTCTTCTCACATTGACGGTTCGCCGTCAGGATCGACCATGCCCACCCGTAGCCCATTCGCTGTGCCGTTTTGCCCGACCTTGCTCGCCCTTTGCTGTTCCCTGAGCCTTACCGCCCATGCTGCAACCCCGGTCAACCCGCAGGATGCGAACAACCGTCAGGACGGCAGCACACTGGAATTGGGTGCCACCACTATCAACGCCGACGGGCCCGGACCGGGTGCCCTTCCCCCCGTGTACAGCGGCGGTCAGGTGGCACGCGGTGGTCAATTGGGAGTGCTGGGCAACCAGGACATCATGGACGTCCCCTTCAGCATGGCCTCCTATACCGAAAAATTGATTCGTGATCAGCAGGCCGAGACCGTCGGCGATGTGCTGCTCAATGACTCGTCGGTGCGCCAGGCGTCGGGGTATGCGAACCAGGCGCAGACCTTCATGATCCGTGGCCTGCCGTTGAACGGCGATGACATTTCCTATAATGGTTTGTACGGCATCCTGCCACGTCAGATCATCTCTACCGACGCGCTGGAGCGTGTGGAAGTGTTCAAGGGGCCCAACGCGTTTATCAACGGCGTGACACCGGGCGGCTCGGGGATCGGCGGCGGCGTGAACCTGCAACCCAAGCGCGCCGATGATGTACCGCTGCGTCGCTTCAGCACGGATATCAGCAGCGATGGCCGTGTAGGCGAACACGTGGATATCGGCCAGCGGTTCGGCGAAGACAATCGTTTTGGTGCACGGATAAACCTGTCCCAACGCGAAGGGGATACAGGTATTGACGATGAAAATCAGCGTTCCAAACTGTTCGCCCTCGGCCTGGATTACCGCGGCGATGCTTTGCGCGTATCGAGTGATTTTGTCTATCAAAAGCAGCGCATCAACGGCGGGCGCAATTCGGTATTCCTGGGTACCGCCACCCATGTACCGGATGCGCCTTCAGCAGACACGAACTATGCGCCGAGCTGGAGCAGTACCAACCTTGAAGACACCTTGGGGATGCTGCGCGCCGAGTATGACCTGAACGAAAACTGGACGGCTTATGCGGCAGCCGGTGCCAAACACAGCCGTGAAATGGGCCAATATTCATCGGTGACCCTGACCGATAACCTCGGCAATGCCACATCCAGCCGCTCGACCATCGCGCACGAAGAAGACAACTCCAGTCTAATGAGCGGCCTGAACGGAAAATTCCAGACCGGCGCCGTCAGCCATCGACTCAACTTCGGCCTCGCGGGCATTTGGACCCAGGCACGTAACGCCTATGTGTTCAACGGCTCACCGAGTGCGACCAATATCTACGCGCCTGTGACTGGCGCACCACCGACCCTCAACAACCCGCGCAATACCCCAGGCACCGATTTCAGCGACCCGACCATTACCGCCAAGACATTCGTGCGCAGCGTAGCCGTCTCCGACACCGTGGGCTTCTTCGATGACCGCCTATTGGTGACCGTCGGCGCACGTCGCCAGCAGATGGTGGTTCAGGGTTACAACTACATGAGCGGTACACGCACCGCCAACTATGACGAATCGATCACCACGCCGGTCTACGGCATTGTGTTCAAGCCATGGGAACACGTGTCGGTGTACGCCAACCGCATCGAAGGCTTGGCCCAAGGACCGGTTTCCCCGCTCGTGGCAGGCACCCGCACTGTGATTGGCGGCGGGCAGGCCTACGCGCCCGCTCGTTCCAAGCAGATCGAAGCGGGCGTCAAAGTGGACATGGGTACCTATGGCGCTACCTTAGGGGTTTATCGTATCGAGCAGCCTGGAGCAGGTTACTCGGAGGTCGTCGATGCGACCACCGCACGCTACGTTCGTGAAGGCCAGCAGATCAATAAAGGCGTCGAACTGAATGTCTTCGGCGAACCGGTCAGTGGCCTGCGTTTGCTGGGTGGTGTGACCGTGATGAAGACCGAACTCAAGGACACACAGAACGGTGCCAACGATGGCAACCGCGCCATTGGTGTACCTTCCTTCCAGCTCAACGCGGGCGTGGACTGGGATGTACCCGCCCTGCAAGGCGTGACCCTCAACGGGCGTATGCTGCGCACCGGTGGCCAGTACGCGGATGCAGCCAACAACTTGAGCCTGCCGGGCTGGAACCGATTCGATATAGGCGCGCGCTATACGTTCACGCTGGACCAGCGTGATGTAACTCTCGGGGTTACAGTGGAAAACGTTGCCAACGAAAAATACTGGGAGTCGGCTCAGGGCGGGTTCCTGAGCCAGGGCGATCCTCGCGTAGCCAAGTTGTCCGCGACGGTGGATTTCTAACCGTAAGGCCCGGCCATTCCCCCGTGAACATTGGGAACGACAAGGATGGGCATCCGTTAATGATGCCCGTTATGCGGCTCACGCCCTACGTGCTTTGCTCAAATAGTTTTCGATATTGCCCATCTGATCGTCCCAGCCACGGGAGTTCATCTTGAAGGCCTTTTGCCGACGAGCCTCCGGCACCGCGTTGAAACCGGATTCAACCACCCGCAGCAAAATGCCCGGCGCCCGATCCTCAATGGTGAATTCCACCAGTGTCGGGGTTTCCTTGTCGTAGTCGACGCCCTCTTCCACTGCGAAGGGGTGCCACCAGAAAGAGAACAATGTTTGCGGCAGGATGCGTTCGATTTTGGCTTTCCAGATCACGTGTTCGTAACCTGGGTAGGTAATCGGCGCCTCTATGGTTTCCCCTGCCACAAAGGCTTTGCCCTTGAGGGCGACGCCAAACCAATTACCGAATTGCTCGGCATGGGTGAGCGCTTCCCAGACCTGTTTACGTGAAGCGTTCAGCAGAACTTTTCGCTCAATGCGATCTAATACGTGCATAAGTCACCTCCTCCATTGACAGTAGGCGACACCAAATAATGCGCAACCTCAGGTTGTAAGCAATCATGATGACCCCGTCCTTGAACCGGCAATACGTTTATGACTGACCCATTGAATGGAAGTTGCTTCTGCAAAGGTGTCCGCTATCAGGTGGACCAGTTGGACATGCCTATCAGCCACTGCCACTGCGCAAGCTGCCGCAAAATACATGCGGCGCCGTTTGTCGCCACTGCAGGCGTAACGCGCGAACATTTTCGCTGGACACTGGGGGAGGAACTGTTGGCGTCCTTTGAATCTTCGCCGGGCAAGCTCAGGCATTTCTGCTCGCGCTGTGGCTCACATCTGATAGCAGAACGTGGGCATCAGCCCCATGTGATCGTGCGGGTAGCGACGCTGGACGATGATCCGGGCGTCAGGCCCACCTCGCACATCTGGATGGCCCATGATGTGCCCTGGCTTGCCCATGAAGGCATAGAGCAATGGGACGAGTGGAAGGCATGATTTAGACGTGGGGGTCACCTGGCGCTTTTGCCGGCGTCGCATATTGCGGCTTCAGATGACCGTCCTGGTCGAGTAGCCACGCATCCATGATTTGCCGCACCACCGGACCCGCGACGCGACCACCGGCCTCACCGTTTTCGATCATCACCGAAATCACGATCTTCGGATGTTCGGCCGGAGCGAAGCCAACGAACAACGCGTTGTCGCGATGGCGCTCCAGGGTTTTTTCGCGGTTGTAACGCTCACCTTGCTTGATCGCAACCACTTGCGCAGTACCGCTCTTGCCGGCAATGCGGTATTGCGCCCCTTGTGCGGCGGCCCGGGCGATACCTCGCGGGTCATGCATCACCAACTGCATACCGTGATTGACCTGCTCCCAATCACGCGGATCCTTGAGGACGACGTTGGGCATGGGGTTCTGGTCCACCGGCGGCTCACCATTGATCGTCTTGGCCAGGTGCGGGCGATTCCACACACCCTTGTTGGCGATCAACGCCGTGGCCTGGGCCAATTGCAGAGGAGTGACTTGCATATACCCCTGGCCAATGCCGAGGATCACGGTTTCGCCCGGGAACCAGGGTTGGCGCCGCGTGGCGCGCTTCCAAGCCTGGGATGGCATCAAGCCAGCGGACTCTTCGAACATGTCCAGGGAGACTTTCTGGCCAAGGCCAAACTCCGCCAGGTAGTCGTGCAGGCGGTCGATGCCGAGCTTGTGAGCAAGGTCGTAAAAGTAAGTGTCGTTGGAACGCATGATGGCGGCGTCCATGTCTACCCAGCCGTCGCCGCTGTGGTTCCAATTGCGGTATTTGTGGTCAAAGTCGGGGAGCTGGTAGTAACCGGGGTCGAATACACGGGTCTGTGGGGTGACGACACCGCTGTCGAGACCAGCGATGGCCACTTCCGGCTTGATGGTCGAGCCAGGCGCATAGAGCCCCCGGAGCACACGGTTGAAGAGCGGCCGGTCAATGGAGTCGTGCAGCGCGGCATATTCCTTGAAACTGATGCCGGTGACGAACAGGTTCGGGTCAAAACTCGGCTTGCTGACCATGGCCAGCACTTCACCGGTTTGCGGATCGAGGGCAACCACCGAGCCACGGCGATCGCCCAGGGCCTCTTCCGCAGCCTTCTGGAGCTTCACGTCGAGGCTCAGGACGATATTTTTGCCAGGGATCGGGTCGGTGTGCTTGAGCACACGGAGTACGCGGCCCTGGGCATTGGTCTCAACCTCTTCGTAGCCGACATGACCATGCAGTTCGGACTCGTAGAAACGCTCGATACCGGTTTTGCCGATGGACTGCGTGCCACGGTACTCCACCGAGTCGAGGGCTTTGGATTCTTTCTCATTGATCCGCCCCACATAACCGATGGAGTGGGCAAAGTGCGCACCCAGCGGGTAGTGACGGACGAATTGCGGCTCTACATCTACTCCTGGCAGGCGGAACTCATTCACCGCCAGCAATGCAATTTGCTCTTCGGTCAACTCGTAAAATAATGTCACGGGAACGAAGGGGTGGCGTGACTGCTTCAGGGCCTTGTCGAACAGCGCACGGTCTTCGACAGGCAGGTGCAACAAGTTGACGATGGCGTCGAGTTCGCCCTTGAGGTCAGTGGTGCGCTCGCGAGTGATGGTCAGGTTGTAGCTGGGTCGGTTATCGGCCAGCAGCACGCCATTACGATCATAAATAAGGCCGCGCGTCGGAGTGATGGGCAGCACGTGGACGCGGTTGTTTTCAGAAATCGTGGAGTGGTAGTCGAACTGTACGACTTGAAGGTAATACATACGCCCCACCAGGGCACACGTAATGCCTATCACCAACAACGCACAAGCGAGCAGGCGCTTGTTGACCAGGCGGTTTTCTTTTTCGTGATCTTTAATCGGTATAGGTTCAGGCATTTCTACAGCATCTCGTTGAAGAAGGTCGACGCCGCATCCTGCGATGAAAGATCAGTCCTTGGGAAATGTGCTGCACCATACCAAAAATGCAGAAACACTTTGCATTGAATTCCTCAACGGCACTCTGTCTCTGTAGTGAATTCCATCTCGACGGGTACGGTGATACGGCATCTGCCATTGACGATACCCAACAGCTCATCCGCCTAGGTGTACCCACTTTTCGAGCGCGCAAAACAAAACCCCATCTGCTCTCGCAAATGGGGTTTCGGAATTTAATCTTGACGATGACCTACTCTCACATGGGGAAACCCCACACTACCATCGGCGATGCATCGTTTCACTGCTGAGTTCG
>Ga0105250_10000066_pt1 | contig 100012 bp, 89 predicted proteins | sample KBSS54metaG_FD_80425 | JGI IMG/M metagenome (GOLD analysis project Ga0105250, IMG submission 80425) | Switchgrass rhizosphere microbial communities from Kellogg Biological Station, Michigan, USA - KBS S5-4 metaG | ecosystem: Host-associated > Plants > Roots > Rhizosphere > Soil | place...
CATGCACGGGCGCCTTGTCGGCCTGGTAGTGCAGCACGCAGGCGTTGGCGCCGGCCGCCACGATGGAGCCGTAGGCCACGTACTGCGAGCCCTGCTGGCGGAATTCATGCAGCAGTTCGGCGTCCAGGTGGTATTCGCGCACCTCCTGGCCTGCGCGCAGCATGCGTGCCGAGCGCTGCATGGCGCGGATATGGGCCTGGGCGCTGATGGCGGCGGCGCGGCGCATGATGTCCTGCTCATGCGCGTCCTTGACCAGGCGCATCTCGTCCAGCAGCGTGCACAGGTCGCCCTGCTCGGCCGGGCACAGCGCGCCGAAGCGCACGCGCGCGCGCACCTGGCCCAGCCAGCCTTCCACGCGCACGGCCAGGCCTTCATGCGTGGCGAACGGATACCAGAGGCGGCCCCGGTTCTCCAGCAGGCGGGGCAGGCGCGTATCGATCTCGGCGCTGGAGAACGCCTGGCTCACGCCCAGCGTGGCCACGGCGGCCTCGGGGCCCAGGCGGATGCCGTCCCAGATTTCGCGCTCCAGGTCCTTGGGCTGGCAGAACAGCACGCTGGTGCCGTCGGCGGCCAGCACCAGGCAGGCATTGGGCTCGGCAAAGCCGGTCAGGTAGTAGAAGTAGCTGTCGTGGCGGTACAGGTAGCCGGTGTCCCGGTTGCGCTGGCGCTCGGGAGCGGTGGGAATGATGGCGATGCCGCCAGCGCCCAACTGGGCGGCCAAGCGTGCGCGGCGTTGAGCGTAAACAGATGTCATACAGCTATCGTACTGCCGTCCGGGGTTCTCCACAGTCCCCTGAACAGGGGAACTTGGGGGTCGGACATCAGGCGTCAGGCTGGATTCAGTGCAGGCGCCGTCACTGCCCCAGGGCGCGCCGGTTCCAGGGCGCCTTCATCAGAACGCGCGCCAATCCGCAAAAGCCCGTGGCACCGGCCACGATCAGGCCGCAGCCCACGAAGGCCGACAGCAGGTGCCACCACGGGGACACCGTGGCGCCGAGCACGGCGCCCAGCAGCGCCAGCCCGCCCGCCCCCAGTTGCACCTGGCGCTGCAGCTCCAGCGGCTGGCGGCTGTCGCGCAGCACGGGCAGGCCTTGTGCCTTCCAGGCGTCCAGGCCGCCGTCGAGCACATGGCCGGCACAGCCGGGCGGCAAGGCTACCGCCAGGGCCTGGGCGTTGAGGCGCGTGCGGTGGCCGGAGCGGCAGTGAAACACAACGGCGGCGGGCGCGCCGGCCAGGGCTCCCGCCGCCAGGCGATCCATGGGCAAGCTGCGGGCGCCGCCTATGCGTTCGCGCGCATGTTCGTCCGGCGCGCGGATGTCGATGAGCCAAGCGCCCTGCTCCTGCATCTGGCGGGCGGCTTGGGAGGAGACGGAGGAAAGGGACATGGATCAGCTCCTTGGGAACAGAGGATTTCAGGCGCAGAAGATGCTCTTGAGCGTGGCCACCAGCTTTTGCACATCGGGATTGGCGATGCGGTAGTACAGCGTCTGCGACTCGCGGCGGTAGGCGACCAGACCCTCTTCGCGCATGCGGGCCAGATGCTGGGACAGGGCCGACTGGCTCAGCGGGATCTGCTGCAGCAATTCGCCCACGGACAGCTCGCCATGCTCGATCAGCAGGCACAGCACCAGCAGGCGCCTCTCGTTGCCCACGGCGCGCAGCAGCGCGGCGGCACGTGCAGCGCCCTGCTGCAAAAAGGCCTGTTCGGGAGAGAGCGTCGGTTCGGTCATGGTTGATCAAGAACAAGCTAATTTAGCAAATTCTAATATAATTGCCGACAGGCTGCACACGAGCCATCGAACCAGGAGTGCCTTCATGACATCACCGCTGCGCATTGCACCGTTCTTCGACGCCAACACCCACACCGTGACCTACCTGGCCTGGGACGCGGACACGGCCGATGCCGCCGTCATCGACCCCGTGCTCGACTACGACCACGCCAGCGGCCAGGCCCACACCGGCTCGGCCGATGCCGTGCTGGACGCCGCGCAGGCCCAGGGCCTGCGAGTGCGCTGGATTCTGGAAACCCATGCCCATGCCGATCACCTCAGCGCAGCCCCGTACCTGCGCGAGCGCACGGGCGCCCCGATTGCCGTGGGCGAGCACATCCGCGAGGTGCAGCGCATCTTCCGCCCCGTCTTCAACCTGCCCGCGTCCGGCGGCGACCAGCCCTTCGACCGGCTGCTGGCCGACGGCGACAGCCTGCCGCTGGGCGGGCTGCGCATCGAGGTGATGCACACGCCCGGCCATACGCCGGCCTGCGTGTCCTACCGCGTCGCGGACGCGGTCTTCGTGGGCGATACGCTGTTCATGCCCGACTACGGCACGGCGCGCGCCGACTTCCCCGGCGGCGATGCGGGCACGCTGTTCCGCTCCATCCAGCGCCTGCTGGCCCTGCCGCCCGCAACGCGATTGTTCATGTGCCATGACTACAAGGCGCCGGGCCGCGACCGCCATGCCTGGGAAACCACGGTGGACGCGCAACGCGCCGGCAATGTGCATGTGCACACGGGCGTGGACGAGGCCAGCTTCGTGGCCATGCGCAACCAGCGAGACGCCACGCTGTCCGCGCCCGCCCTGCTGCTACCCGCCATCCAGGTCAACATGCACGCAGGCCATTGGCCTGCGGCCGAGGCCAATGGCGTGCACTACCTCAAAATCCCGCTGCGCATGAAGCACCGGCCCCAGGCAACGGACGCGAAGCAGGCGTAGAGTCGTCCGTTGCCTCTCCCACCCCTCTTGCGACACCCCAGGACAAAGGACCTTCCATGATCCACAGCGCCCACGCCACCAGCACGGACACCCCCTATCGCGTCACGCTCGGCGACCCCCAAGGCCACAGCTGGCATGTGGACGAACCTGCGGACAAGGGCGGCGGCGACACGGCGCCCAACCCGCTGCAGCTGCTGCTGTCGGCCCTGGGCGCCTGCACCACGGTCACGCTGCAGATGTACGCGGCGCGCAAGCAGTGGAAGCTGGAGCAGGTGGACGTGCAACTGCGCCTGAACCCCGAAGGCACGCCGGCCAGCGGCAACCTGATCGAGCGCCAGATCACGCTGCAAGGCGCGCTGGACGACGAGCAGCGCCAGCGCCTGCTGCAGGTGGCCGAGGCCTGCCCCGTGCACAAGCTGCTGGCCGGCGAGGTACACATCCAGACCGCGCTGCAGCTGCCGGCCTGAGCCCGGGCCGGGCCACCATGCAAAAAGCCCTGCAGCTGTCAGGCCGCAGGGCTTTTGGAGTGGATGGGGACATGGCCGGCGTCAGGCTTGGCTGACCTCGATCTCCCCGGTATCGACATAGAGCTCGAACTCGCGCTTGGCCAGCGACACGGTGATCGGCTGCTCGTCCTGAGTCCAGGACAGCACATAGCTTCCAATGGCCGTGGCCACCTGCACACGGGTGCCGCGCGGAATGTCTTCCAGGGGGCCGTCGCCTACCCGGTGCTGCACATTGCCGGTGACCGTGGCTTCGAACTTCTCGGGGAATCGCTGGACTTCCACGGCGCTCTGGACCGCCTCTTCAGCGGCTTCGGCTTGCGTCTGTACGGATGTATTCATGGCGTTTTCTCCTGTAAGAGTGAGGCCGGCGCCCGCCAAAATGGCGGGCGCCGGTCCGTTCTTCGAATGTAAACAATGTTCCTGAGAACGCGCTGTCAGCGAACAGGCCCAATCCATGCGAGCCGCGTTTGCCTGCTGCACCGCGCTGCACGACACTGGTGGCTTCCCCCACGAAACAGGCCGATCCGACCATGTCCGACACGTCCCAGCCCCAGACCCAACCCCAGCACCTGCCCACCCGCACCGCCGATGTCGGCGGCATTCCCATCCAGCGAGCCATTCCCCAGCGCGCCCTGCGCAAGGTCGGCGCCTGGTGCTTTCTCGACCACGCCGGTCCTGCCGACCCCGCGCCACCGGGCATGCAGGTCGGCCCGCATCCGCACATCGGCCTGCAGACCTTCACCTGGATGATCCGCGGCGAAGTGCTGCACCGCGACAGCCTGGGCCACACCCAGATCATCCGCCCCGGCCAGGTCAACCTGATGACGGCCGGCCACGGCATCGCCCATTCCGAGGAAAGCCAGACGCCCTCGCACATCCACGCCGCGCAGCTGTGGATTGCGCTGCCCGAGTCGCACCGCAACGGTCCGCCACGCTTCCAGCACTACCCCGAGCTGCCCAGGACCACGGTGGGCGACTTCACGGCCACGGTGCTGGCCGGCGAAGCGCTGGGCCTGACGTCGCCGGCCGAGGTGCACACGCCCCTGATGAGCGTGGACCTGCATGCGGACAGCGCAGGCAATGGCAATGCCGTCGCCACGCTGCCGCTGCGTGCCGATTTCGAGCATGCCGTGCTCAGCCTGGAAGGCAGCGTGAGCGTTAACGGCCAGCCCCTGCCGGTGGAGGAACTGCTCTACCTGCCCCTGGGCACGGCCTCGGTCGCCATCGAGACCACGCCCGGCAGCCGCCTGCTGGTCATCGGCGGCGAGCCCATGGATGAAGCCATCTTGCTGTGGTGGAACTTCGTGGCCCGCACCAGCGAGGAGATCGCCGAGGCCCGCGCGCAATGGGAAGCGGAGGCCGGTCAGGATGCGCAGGCCCTGCCCGCAGGTGCGGCGCGCCGCTTCGGGCCGCCGCTGGCATCGCCCCTGAAGCCGCTGCATGCGCCTTCGCTGGACGGCGTGGTGCTGCGCGCCTCGCGCTGAACGCGCTTGCTGCGGCGATCGACCTGCAGCCATGGCCCTGCCCAACCAAAAGGCGCCCCGAATGGGGCGCCTTGCCGTTTGTGTTGCGGGAATTTCGAGGGTCAGGCCGGGCTGGCCGCATCCACCTCGGTGCCGTCTTCCACGCCGCGAACGCTCTCGCGGCCGTTCTTGTCCTTGAGCTTGCCCAGGTCGGTCTCCACGGCCCGCTTCAGCTTTTCGATGGCCGCGTTGAAGGCATCCTTGACCTTTTCAGCCTCGGCGTTCACGGCGATCGGCGGGCGGCCATTGGCCCGGGTCTCCAGAACGCAGCGCTTGCCGGGAGCGCCGGAGGTCTTGAGCGCATCAACGCCGGTGAGGAAAACCTCCACGCGTACCACGTAGTCCTTGAATCTCGCCAGCTTGGCGTTGATCTCTTCCTGCGCCCATTGCGCCAAGGACTCGCCACCCTGGATCGAATCGTCGGCATGAACCTGAACTTGCATGCATATCCTCCTAGTCGCCAAAAGCCGCACCACCGGCGCGGCGGGGTTGTCGGGGCCATTGATGAACTGGCGAATCCATCGTAACGCCATGCGGGCTGCCTGCACAGCAAGTCGCACCCTGCGTCGTCAGGTTTTTCGCGCTGCAGCATCCGCAGCCCCAACCCCTGCCTACAGGCTACACCCGCGGGCGGGGCGCCTGCACGAATGGACCGAAAAAGCTTGAGATGCCTCAAGACAACTCTTGCATTCACCTACACCTATTTGCAGTGATGGCCCTGCGCCGGTCGCGGGCGTTCAACCCCTTCCTACAGGTCGCAGGCACGATTGGGCTTACAACGTGGTCATCAGGACTTTCCCCTTGCCCACCACCCCATGAGCCCACTTGCCTCACGCCGCCTCAAGATCGGCCTTTCGGCCTGTTTCTCCCATGCGGACCCGCAGCGTCCGCTTTTCACGGGCAAGACGCTGCAGTACGTGGAGCAATCGATAGCGCACTGGATCATGTCGGCCGGCGCCATGGTGGTGATGGTGCCCTGCCCCACAGGCGAGACCGCGCGCGGCGACGTGACGCTGGAGCACTATGCCGAGTGGCTGGACGGCGTGGTCATGCACGGCGGCGCCGATGTCTGGCCCGGCAGCTATGGCGAGGAGCCCATGCGCCCCGAATGGCTGGGCGACCGCGTGCGCGACCTCTACGACCTGGCCGTGGTCGAGGCGTTTTCCCAGGCCGGCAAGCCCATCTTCGGCGTCTGCCGCGGTCTGCAGCTGATCAACGTGGCCTTCGGCGGAACGCTCTATCAGGACATCGAGACCCAGGTGCCCGGCTCGCAGCTGCACCGCAATCCCACCGAGTACGACCGCCACTACCACGACATCGCCATCGTGCCCGGCAGCCGGCTGGAGGCGCTGTACCCCACGCTGGACCGCGCACGCGTGAACAGCATCCACCACCAGGGCATCAAGGACGTGGCGCCCGAGTTCGATGTGGAGGCCTGGAGCCTGCCCGACCGCATTCCCGAGGCCATCTTCCGCAAGCCCGGCACGCTCAAGAGCTATATCGCGGCCACGCAGTGGCACCCCGAATTCCAGTTCCGCAACCCGGACACCAGCACGCTGGATGACAGCGTGCTGCTGCGCGACTTCCTGGCCGCCTGCTCACGCGCCCGCGTGAGCCCGGCCGTGAGCCACAGCCCCTTCCAGATCCGCAACCGCGCAGCACGCCTGCTGCGCCGCGCCTTGCTTCGCAGGCATTGACGGCCCGGCGCCGCCAAGCGCCTGCGCCACCACCTGCTGCAACTGCCCGCGCAGCCACGCATGGGCGGGATCGGCCTGGTGGCGCGTGTGCCAGATCATGAACAGGGGCAGCGGCGGGCAGTCCACGGGTACGGCAAAGCTGGCCAGCGATGACAGGGCCGTGCGGCCCAGCAGCGACGGCGCCGTCGCCAGCAGCGGCGTGCCGCGCACAAAGGCGGCCAGCGCCGCAAAGCCCGGCACGCGCACGGCAAAGCGGCGCTCCAGCCCGCGCGCCTGCAGTTGCAGGTCCAGGTCCAGCGCCTGGCGGTCGGCATAGGCCACGGTGGCGTGGTCGGCCTGCAGATAGTCGGCCAGGCTGGCCGGCGGCTGTCGCACGGCGCTGTCATAGAAGACTGCGTACTCATCGCTGAACAGGCGCTTTTGCACGATGTCCGTGGCATCGGGCGGGCGCGGGCTGATGGCCAGCAGGCAGGCGTCCGAGCGCAGCAGTTCGGCATCCGGCGCGCCGCTGTCGATCACGCGCAGCGTGGCTGCGGGCGCTTGCGTGCGCAGGCGCCGGGCCAGCGCCGGCAGCAGCAACTCGCGCTGCAGGTCGTTGGCGGCAATGGTGATCTCGGCACGCCAGTGCGCGGGGTCAAAGCTGGGCCCCCGGCCGAACTGCTGCATCTGCCGCAGCAGCTCGCGCGCCGGGTCCTGCAGCGCCAGTGCATGGGCCGTGGGCGCAATGCCCCGCCCCTGCCGCACGAACAATCGGTCGCCCGTGATGGCGCGCAGCTTGTCCAGCAGATGGCTGACGGCCGACTGCGTCACGCCCAGGCGCTGCGCCGCCGCCGTGACGCTGCCGGTCTCCAGCACGGCCAGCAGCAGTTGCAGCAGCCTGCCATCGAGCTGCGATCCATCGATTTGTCTCATGCATTCCATGATTGGCCGCCGCTTTATCTTTGGCAACGCGGGCCGGACACTGCCGCTGATCCAACGCAAATACCGGAGACAAAACATGGCCGATCAGCCGCAGATTCCCGGCACCACCCTGTTCGATTGCAGGCAGGCCCGCAAGGGCTATGCGCTCAACAGCATGTGCTTTTCCTTCAACGAGCTGGCCAACCGCCAGGCCTTCCTTGCCGACGAGGAGGCCTATATGCGCAGCTACGGGCTGAACCAGGAGCAGGCCGATGCCGTGCGCGCCCGCAACGTGCTGCAGATGATCGCGGCCGGCGGCAACGCCTACTACCTGGCCAAGCTGGCCGGCATCTTCCACCTGGACATGCAGGACATAGGCGCCCAGCAGACCGGCATGACCAAGACCGAATTCCAGGCCCTGCTGCGCTCGCACGCCTGAGCCCCGCCGCAGACCACACGCAAGACACAGCACAGGAGACACCCACCATGGCACATCTCATCGGCGGCCTCGGCACCTCGCACATTCCCGCCATCGGCAACGCCATCCACAAGGGCCTGCAGAACGAGCCCTACTGGAAGCCCTTCTTCGACGGCTTCCCGCCCATCCGCGAATGGCTGGCCGCCCAGCGCCCCGACGTGGTGGTGATGTTCTACAACGACCACGGCCTGAACTTCTTCCTCGACAAGATGCCCACCTTCGCCGTGGGCGCGGCCGAGCGCTACTGCAACGCCGACGAAGGCTGGGGCATTCCCACGCTGGCACCGCTGCGCGGCCACACGGAGCTGTCATGGCACCTGATCGAGTCCCTGGTGGGCGAGGATTTCGACGTGGTCAGCTGCCAGGAGATGCTGGTGGACCACGCCTGCACGCTGCCGCTCAAGCTGTTCTGGCCCGAGGGCGACTGCCCTGTGGCCGTCGTGCCGGTGTGCATCAACACCGTGCAGTTCCCGCTGCCCTCGGCGCGCCGCTGCTATGCGCTGGGCCAGGCCGTGGGCCGGGCCATCGCGCGCTGGAACAGCGACCAGCGCGTGGCCGTCATCGCCTCAGGAGGCCTGTCGCACCAGCTCGATGGCGAGCGCGCGGGCTTCATCAACAAGGCCTTCGACCTGCAGTTCCTCGAAAGCATGGCCACCAATCCCGAATGGGCCACGCAGTTCAGCGTGCATGAACTGGTGGAAAAGACCGGCACCCAGGGAGTGGAACTGCTGATGTGGCTGGCCATGCGCGGCGCCCTGTCCGCGGCTGCGCCCGGCGTGCGCCGCGTGCACGGCAACTACCACATACCGATCTCCAACACCGCCACGGCGCTGCTGGCGCTGGAGGCGGTCTAGTCGGAAAACACAAAGGCCGCCGGGCATGCCAGGCGGCCTTTGTGCTTTGCGGGGCCGTGCGGACCGGGTGTATCCCGGCCCTGCCTCTCAATGGTGGTGGCCGTGGCCGCCGTGCACGTGGCGGTGCTCGATTTCCTCGGGCTTGGCCGCGCGCACTTCGGTGACCTTGCAGGCAAAGTGCAGCGCCATGCCGGCCAGCGGGTGGTTGCCGTCCAGCAGCACCACGGGGCCCTTGATCTTGACCACGTGGTAGATCTGGGGCTGGCCCTGGTCATCGGTGCCGCGCAGCTGGCCGCCGACCTTCACGCCGGGCGGGAACTCGCCCTTGGGGATGGTGCGCGTCAGGCTCTCGTCGCGCGCGCCGAAGGCGTCTTCCACGGCCAGGTCCACGGTCAGCGTGTCGCCCACGGCCTTGCCGTCCAGGGCGGCTTCCACCTTGGCGAAGATGTTGTCGTAGCCGCCGTGCAGATAGGCCACGTCGCCCTTGTCGAGCAGTTTGCCCAGCTTGTCGGTGATCTTGTAGTTGATGGTGACGGCGGTGTCTTTGGTGATGTTCATGGCAAAGGCCTTGGAAAACCGCAGCGCAGAAGGCGCGCCGCGCAAAGCTGCCATTGTCGGCGACCTGGGGCATTCCAGCGTCGCGGCCGTGGGTTCACCGGCCGCCCGACCTCAAGCCAGGCACTCGCGCGCGCATTCGAGCAGGCTGCGCGCCCAGCGCGCGCGGGCCGAGGTGTTGAGCCACAGCAGGCCGACCTTGCGGGCATCGGCGGGGCGGAAGCCGGCGCCGTCCGCAGCAGCGCCCTGCTCCGGCAGCGCCAGCACGCGCACGTCGCGGCCCTGGGAGAGCACGGGGCCGATGTCGGGCACCAGGCCCACGCCCAGGCCCTGGTCCACCATCATGGCCACGGCCAGCACCGAGTTCAGTTCCATGCGCTCCAGCGGCGCAATGCCCTGGGCGCGCAGGTAGCGGTCGGCCAGCCGGCCACCGGCCAGGGATCGGTCGTAGCGCACCAGGGGCCGGGTGCGCAGCAGGGCCAGCGGGTCCTGCTGCGCGTCGCGGGCGCGGCACAGCACGACCAAAGGCTCCTGGCGCAGCTCGGCCCAGCACACGGTCTTGGGCAGGTCGAACGAGGGTTGCAGGCAGATCAGCACGTCCAGCTCGGACTGGACCAGGGCCGTGTACAGCTCGGGCGTGAGGCCGGCGCGCACGCTGATGCGCACCTCGGCGTGGCGCGCCACGAAGGCCCGCATCACGGCGGGCACAAAGCCGTGCAGCGCCGTGTTCACGGTGCCCAGCCGCAGCTCGCCGCCGTCTGTATCCGAGGCCACCCATTCGCGCAGGCCCTCGAAGTCCTGCAGCAATTGGCGGCCGCGCTCGAACAGCCGCTCGCCCGCCTCGGTGGCGCGCACGCTGCGGCCATGGCGCACCAGCAGCGGCGCACCCAGCTCGCCTTCCAGCACGCGCATTTGCTGGGCAATGGCCGAGGGGCTCAGATCCAGCTGGCGAGCGGCTTCGGACATGGAGCCGGTGTCCACCACTCTCAAGAAATTGTGTATGTATCTCACATCCATTTCACACATTTTCTTGAATCACAACGCAGATGCAACTGCTGTTTTCCCAGGCTGTGCTGCACCACACTGCGTGACAACGACTATTTCAGGAGACAGACGCATGGATTCCCGGCCCACCTCTCAAACCTCTCAAGCCTCTCAGACCCCTTTGCCGCGCCGGATGTGGCTGTCCACCGCCGCCGCCGCGCTGGCCGCCTGTGCGCTGCCGGCCTGGGCCCAAAAGCGCGGCAGCCGACTGGTGGTGCCGTTTGCGCCGGGCGGCGGCAACGATGTGTTTGCGCGGCAGATGGCGCATGGCCTCAACGAGTCCTTCGGCTACGGGATGATCGTGGAGAACAAGGCCGGCGCGGGCGGCAACCTGGGCACGGAAGCCGTGGTGCGTTCGGCCGGCGACGGCAGCACCTGGCTGCTGGGCCACACGGGCACGGTGTCCATCAATCCCTCGCTGTATCCGGGCCTCAAGTTCAATGCGGCCACCGATCTGCAGCCGGTGGCCATGTTCGCTTCGTCGGCCCTGCTGCTGGTCGTGCCGGCTTCCTCGCCCGCGCGCAGCGTGGCCGATCTGGCCGAGCAGATGCGCAAGCGCAGCGGCGAGATGAACTACGCCTCCAGCGGCTCTGGCACGGGCGGCCACCTGACGGGCGAGATGTTCGCCCACGCGCTGGGCGCCAAGGCCATCCACGTGCCGTACAAAGGCACGGCCCCGTCGCTGACCGACCTGGTGGGCGGCAATGTGGATTTCAGCTTTGGCGTGATTCCCGCGGCCATGGCCCTGGTGAAGGCCGGCAAGCTGCGCGCCCTGGCCGTGACCGGCGCCAAACGCCAGCCCCAGCTGCCCGACGTGCCCACGGTGGCCGAGTCCGGCGTGCGTGCGCTGGCCGACTTCGAGAGCTCGCTGACCTACGGCATCCTCGCGCCCAGGGGCACGCCTGCCGAGACGGTGCGCGCGCTGGGGCGCGACATCCTCAAGGTGGCGTCTGCCGAGTCCTTCCAGTCGCGCCTGGGCATCGAGGGGGCCGTGCCGCTGCTGGGCGATGGCGCGCAGTACGCGGCCCGCATCCAGGTGGAGAGCGCCAAGTGGGCTGCCGTGATCAAGGCCTCGGGCGCCACGGCCTGAGACCGGCAAGGACAGCATGTCATTGGTGAAGGACTATCTGGGCCCCGCCGACAGCGGCCACTGGTTTGCAGACGCGCGCTGGCTGCAGGCGCTGCTGCGCTTCGAGAGCGCGCTGGCCCAGGCCCAGGCCGACTGCGGCCTGGTGCCGCGCCCGGCCGCCGAGGCCATTGCGCGCGCCTGCGCGCAGGCGCCGCTCACGTGCGAAGGCGTGGTGGAGCAGGCGCGCGCCAGCGGCGCGCTGGGCCTGGCCGTGGTGCGGCCGCTGCAGCAGTGGCTGCAGGCCCACGCCCCGGAAGGCCTGCCCTGGCTGCACTGGGGTGCGACCACGCAGGACGCCGTGGACACGGCGCAGGCCCTGCTCACGCAGCAGGCCCTGCAGGCGCTGCTGGCCGAGCTGGACGCGCTGCAGTCCGCACTGCAGGCCCTGGCCCGCACGCACGCGGCCACGCCCATGCTGGCGCGCAGCCTGCTGCAGCCCGCGCAGATCACCAGCTTCGGCTTCAAATGCGCGCAGTCGGCTGCCGCCGTGGGGCGCAGCATCGAACAGTTTGAAAGGCTTGCCACCGCTGCGCTGTGCGTGCAATTGGGCGGCGCCGTGGGCAATGGCGCCGTGCTGGGAAGCCACCGTGCCGAGGTGGAGCAGGCACTGGCCCGGCGCCTGGGCCTGTCGGCCTGCGGCCGCAGCTGGCATACCCAGCGCGACGACTGGATGCGCCTGGCCATGGAGGCCGCCATATGCGGCGGCAGCCTGGCCAAGCTGGCCAAGGACTGGTCGCTGATGGCGCAGTACGAGGTGGGCGAGGTCAGCGAGGCGCCGCGCGGCAGCACCTCCAGCGCCATGCCGCACAAGTGCAATCCCGTGCACCTGATGCAGGCGGTGGCACAGGCCCAGGCCGTGCCCCCGCTCGCGGCCCTGCTGCTGGGCTGCATGGCCCAGGCCCATGAGCGCGCGCTGGGCGAGTGGCAGGCCGAGGTCGCGCACTGGCCCGACCTGTGGCGCCACGTGCATGGCGCCGCCGCCGCATTGCGCCAGGCCGCGCAGTCGCTGCAGGTGCATCCGCAGCGCATGTTGGGCCATGTGCGGGGCCTGCACGGACTGGTGTTTTCAGAGGCCTGCGTGCACGCCATGGCGCCCTGGACAGGCAAGCCCGAGGCCCTGGCCGCCGTGGAGCTGCTGGCCCCGCAGGCGCTGGAGCAGGGGCGCGAGCTGCGCCTGCTGCTGGTCGAATGGGCCGCGCCCCGGCTGGACGCGGCGGCCCTGCAGGCGCTGCAAGATACGTTGGCCCGGGCCTGCGACCCGGCCCGCGCCGTGCAGGCATCGCATGATGCGTGCCTGGCGCTGCTGGCAGCGCCGCAGACCCACGCCCACGCCAATGCCCATTCCCATGCTTGACACAGGAACCCCGCCATGACCGAATCTTCCGCCGACGCCCTGCAGCGCGGCCTTGCCAACCGCCGCCGCGTGCTGGGCGATGAATGGGTGGACCAATCCGTGGCGCGCGCCAACGAACTGAATGTGGAGTTCCAGCGCATGATCACGGCCTATGCCTGGGACGGCATCTGGAGCCGCCCCGGCCTGGAGCGCCGCACGCGCCGCATCATGGTGCTGGCCATCACGGCCTCCATGGGCCGCTGGGAAGAGTTCGAGCTGCACATCCGCACGGGCCTGCTGGCCGACCCGGCCGATGCCGAGGCCGCGCCGCTGGATCTGGACACCATCCGCGAAGTGCTGCTGCAGACCGCCGTCTATGCCGGCGTGCCCGCAGGCAACACCGGCATGGCCATCACGCTGAAGATCCTCAAGGAACTGGGGCGCACGCCCGCGCCGGCCAGCTTTCATCCGCCCGCAGACACGGCCTGACGCGGCCTGACCGGACTCAGGCGGCCGGCGGCTGCTCCTCGGCCGCAGCGCCCGGGTAGCGCGCAAAGCGCCGGTTCTCTGCGCCATGCACCGGGTCCTGCTCGGCCCAGGGCCATCCGCCGAACTGGGTGCGCCGGTAGTCCTGCATGGCCTGCATGATTTCCTGCTGCGTGTTCATCACGAAGGGGCCGTACTGCGCCACGCTCTCGCCAATGGGGCGGCCCTGCAGCACCAGGCATTCCACGGCGTCGGCGCCGCTGTTGTGCAGCTCCCAGTCCTGCGTGGCATCCACATGCAGGGCCGCATGCTGTGCCAGCGCCGTGGGCCCGACCTGCAGTGCCTGGCCTGCAAAGAAATACAGCATGCGCTGCGTGTCCGCACCGGCTGCGCGCGGCAGCGTCCAGCGTGCGCCGGGCTCCAGGCGCAGTGTCCAGATGGCCACGTCGCCCTCGGGTTGCGAGGCCCAGGATTCGGGCGGCGGCGGCAGGGCGGCCGCCGTGCCGGGCAGGCTGCCTGCGACCACGGTGACCACGGTCCTGCGGCCTGCGGCGTCTGCGAGCTCCAGGCGCGGGATGCGCTCGTTCCAGAACATGGTGAAGTGCGGCTCCACCATCTTGGAGCGCGCAGGCAGGTTCAGCCAGATCTGGAACAGCTCCAGCGGATTGGGCGCGTCGCTGTCGAGCAGCGGGAACATCTCCGAATGCTGGATTCCCTTGCCGGCCGTCAGCCACTGCACGTCGCCGCCGCCAAAGCGCGCGGCCGCGCCCAGCGAATCGGAATGGTCGATCAGGCCCTTGCGCACCAGGGTCACGGTCTCGAAGCCGCGGTGCGGGTGGCCGGGAAAGCCCGGCACGCCATCGCCGTGGTACATGGAAAAGCCGTCCTTGCGGCTGAAGTCGCTGCCCATCTGGCGGCCTTCCAGGTCCACGGCCTGCACGCCCAGGCGGCCATCGCTGGGCGGATAGGCATCGTCATGGTGGGCACAGAACAGGAAGGGGTCCATGGTGGGCCACAGCGGGCCCAGCGGCTGGCTCTGGAGGACGGGGGTGGTGGCTGCGGTCATCGTGGCTCCTGTGAGGCTGCGCCCGCAAGAAAAAAGGGGGCGCTGCATTCTCGGACAGATGCGGCCCCCGCGCCGGTTTTGAAAGCCACCATGGCTGGGACAGTGCGGCCCAGGAATGCAACGCCCGCCGGGTCAGTTGCGCGGCGGCGTCACCAGGCCCTTTTGCACGGCCGGGCGCGCCACGAAGGCGGCCAGCACGCGCTGCAGCTCGGGAAAGCGCTCCCAGCCCAGCAGTTCGGCCGCGTTGTAGCCCTGCTCCACCACCATGTTGCGCACCCAGGGCCACAGGGCGATGTCGGCAATGGTGAACTGCTCGCCCATCACCCAGGCGCGCCCTGCGAGGCGGCGCTCCAGCACACCCAGCAGGCGCACGGACTCGTTCACGTAGCGGTCGCGCGGGCGCTTGTCCTCGAAGTCCTTGCCCGCGAATTTGTGGAAGAACCCCAGCTGGCCGAACATGGGGCCGACGCCACCCATCTGGAACATCAGCCACTGCAGCGTTTCATAGCGCGCGGCCGGGTCGGCGGGCAGCAGCGGGCTGCCGGACTTCTCGGCCAGGTAGACCAGGATGGCGCCCGACTCGAACAGCGCCAGCGGCTTCCCGCCCGGACCCTGCGGGTCCAGGATGGCCGGGATCTTGTTGTTGGGGAAGGTGTCCACGAACTCGGGCGAGAGCTGGTCATTGCTCTCGAAGCCCACGCGGTGCGCCTCATACGGCAGGCCCATCTCCTCCAGAGCTATCGACACCTTGACGCCGTTGGGCGTGGGCAGGGAATACAGCTGGATGCGGTCCGGCTGCGTGGCCGGCCACTTGCGCGTGACGGAAAAGGCGGAAAGCGGATTCTGTGAAGTCATGGGGTACCTTGAAGGCTGGACGGGTTCGCCAAGAAATCGATGGCCGCTGCATCGTAACGTTCGGCGCCCAGCCATGCTTGGCACACTAAATAATGGCGGACCCGGCCCTGCCGCCGGGTCATAACAATCAACGGAGACATGCATGACAAGACATTCCACCCGCCGCCACGCACTGGCCCTGCTCGGCACCACCGCCGCCGCCTGGGCGGCCCTGCCCCTGGTCGCCACAGCGGCCGGCTACCCCGAGCGCCCCGTGACCGTGGTCGTGCCCTACTCGCCCGGCGGCGGCGTGGACATCATCACGCGCCTGGTCACGCCGCCCATGGCCGAGCTGCTGGGCCAGTCCCTGGTGGTGGACAACAAGCCCGGCGGCGGCACCAACATCGGCATGGGCGCGGTGGCACGCGGCGCGGCCGACGGCTACCTGCTGCTGACGGCCTCCAACACGCTGACCACCAACAAGGCGCTGTACGCCAAGCTCAATTTCGATCCGCTCAAGGACCTCATCCCGGTGGGCCGCATCGGCGAGGCGCCGCTGGTCGTGGTGGTCAACGCCAAGTCGCCTCACAAGAACCTGGCCGAACTGATCGCCGCCGGCAAGGCCAAGGCCGGCGCGCTGTCCTATGGCACGGCTGGCGTGGGCAGCTCGGGCCACATGGCCAGCGCCCTGCTGGAGCGCGCAGGCGGCTTCCAGGCCGTGCACATCCCCTACAAGGGCGGCTCGGCGGCCGTGACCGACCTGCTGGGCGGGCGGCTGGACTTCATGGCCATCAACCCGCTGGAGGTGGCAGGCCATGTGGGCAGCGGTGCGCTGCGCGCCCTGGCGGTGCTCAACCACAATGGTTCGCGCCTGTTGCCGGGCGTGCCCACGGCACGTTCGCTGGGCGTGAACGTGCAGGCCACCGTGTGGTGGGGCCTGGTGGCGCCGGCCGGCACGCCGCCGGCCGTGGTGCAGGCGCTGAACCAGGCTTTGAACAAGAGCCTGGCCCAGCCCGCCGTGCAGCAGAAGCTGGCCGACATCGGCGCATCGCCCATGGGCGGCACGCCGGCCGAGTTTGGCGCCTTCATTCAGGCCGAGAGTGCCGAGCTGGGCGAGGTGATTCGCGCGGCCAATATCCGCGCAGACTGAGGCGCGGGCGAAGGGAAGGACGAAGGCGCGCCGCTGCGCTCAGCGCGGCGCGACGGGCTTCTGGACCAGGGCCACGCTCAGGCCGTCCGGCGTCACCGTGATGGCGCCGGGCTCCATGTTCAGCGAGTCCATCAGGGCCAGTTCCTTGTCCTGCAGCTGGTAGAGCACGAGCTGGCCCAGCGCCTGCTCGGCCAGCGCGCTGGCGTAGGTGGTGAGCATGTCGCTCATGGCGGGCGCCAGGTCGTTGATGACCAGGCTGTTGACCTTGATCTGGTGGGCGCGCAGCGTGCGGTCCGTGGGCTCGTAGCGCAGCGCGAAGTCCAGGTTCAGATGGCCGCCATAGCCCTGCTTGAGCACGGGCCCCGACAGATCGGCCTGCAGCACCGCATTGAGCGCGTTGCGCTCGGGCAGCAATCCCAGCACCGGCGAATGCAGCTTGAGCTGCAGCATGCCGGCCACGGGGAACTGCCGGGGAAAGCGCTGGGCCACCACCTCCTGCAGCCTTTGCCGCGAAACAGAGACATTCCCAGGTCCGGACTTTCCCGAACATCCGGTCGCGGCCAGGCTCCAGCCCGCTGCCACGACCATCAACAAAAAGCGGCGATTCATCACGACAGCACAAGCCTCAGAAAGCCCGACACGAAACCCTGAAGCGCCATGCATGCCATACGCATGGCGCTATGTTTTTTGAGAGCGACATTGTCCCGCCAGGGGCTATTCCCTGTCCCGGCAGTGGGTGTTGCCCGGCACCTGCGCGCAGCCACTTCGAGAACGAAACGACATAGCAGCTAGTGCCCGCCGGACATAGGCAGTACCGGCTCCCATACGGAAACTCGGCCGCTCGCAAAGTTCCCGCCTTCCAGAAGAAATCAAGGAGACACCATGAAGAAGAACATCGCCCTCGCCCTGCTGGCCACAGGCTGCGCGGCCGGCCCCGCCCTGGCGCAGTCCACGAGCAGCGTGAGCCTGTACGGCATCATCGACGTGTCGGTGCGCGCGCAAAGCGGCCTGTCGGGCGCCAATGCGCCGGCTGCGGGCAGCATGGGCTCGGTCAACAGCGGCGTGGGTCCCACCAGCCGCTGGGGCATACGCGGCAGCGAGGACCTGGGCGGCGGCCTGCGCGCCATCTTCAACCTCGAATCCACGCTGGGCGCCGACGTGGGCGGAATCGGCGGCGTGGCCGGCACCTTCGACCGGGCGGCCATCGTGGGCCTGGCAGGCCACTGGGGCGCGGTCACGGCTGGCCGGCAGAACACTCTGATCTCCGACTCCGTGGGCCTGGTCGATCCCATCGCCCTGCGCTTTGCGGGCCTGAACCCCAACATCCAGGTCACCAGCCTCACGGGCCACGGCCTCAACAACGAATGGGGCGCCACCAACACCAAGGTGGGCTCCAACCGCGTCAACAACTCCATCAAGTACTCGGGCAGCTTTGGCGGCCTCACGGCGCGCGCCATGTACAGCTTCGGGGAGACCGGCGTGTCGGCCTCGCGCCTGGACACGCGCGGCCTGGGCCTGGACTGGCGCCAGGACGACCTGGTGCTGACCAGCGCCTACACCCAGTTCCACGACGCCAGCGGCCGCACGCTGGACGCCGCCAACATCGGTGGCGCCTGGAGCCGTGGCGACCTGCGCCTGATGCTCAACTACGGCCGCAACAAGGCCGAGACCAGCGACACCGCGAAAACCACGAACAAGATCCTGGCGCTGGGCGCACGCTACGCCATCACACCCGTCATCGGCCTGAACGGCGGCTACTACAAGGTGGACCGCGAGCGCACGGGCCAGGGCGACGACGGCTTCCAGCGCCTGATCGGCTTTGTGGACTACCAGCTGTCCAAGCGCACCAGCCTGTTCCTGGAGCTGGACACAACCAAGTGGAAGAACGGTTACCAGGGCGCAGGCAACAAGGCACGCGCCAGCGGCATCAGCCTGGGTATCACGCATTCCTTCTGAAAAGCCCTTCCCGTCCAGCTTTGCCGCGCCCTTGGGCGCGGTTTTTTTATCTATTCATATATCCATTCATGCATTTGCATAAATCCTTGATTTTCAATAAATTAACCCCTTGTTTCATCCATTCATGAATTGATTCTCCATGGCCACTGAAGACCTCTCCCTGCAGGTGCTGGCAGCACTGCGCCGCCAGGGCGGTGCGCTGGCGGCACGCGAGTTGCAGCAGATGCTGGGCGTGAGCCAGCCCACGGTGTCGCGCGCACTGGCACCGCTGATCCAGTCCGGCCAGGTGCGCAAGGTGGGGGCGGCGCGCACGCAGCGCTATGTGCTGCCGCGCCAGGTGGCGGGCGTGGGCGCCGAGGTGGCCATCATGCGCGTGGACACCGAAGGCCATGCATCACCCTTCGGCCGCATGATCGCCCTGCACGGCGGCGGCTTCTGGGTGGATGAGGCCGACGGCCTCAGCGAGCAGCACGACGGCCTGCCCTGGTTCCTGGACGACATGCGGCCCCAGGGCTTCATCGGCCGCAGCTTTGCGCACAGCCACCCCGAACTGCAGCTGGGCGGCGACCCGCGCCAGTGGGGCGAGGACGATGTGCTGCGCGCCCTGGCCCGCTTTGGCGAAGACCTGCCGGGCAACCTCATTGTGGGCGAAGCCGCCTTCGAGCGCTTCCACTCCCTGCCCGCGCGCACGCTGCGCGCCGCCTCTGCGGCCGACTATCCGCGCCTGGCCATGCAGGCCATGCAGGGCACGCATCCGGGCTCGTCGGCGGGCGGCGAGCAGCCCAAGTTCTGCTGCATCACGGCCGGGCGCAGCGTCATCGTCAAGTTCTCCCCGGCAGGCAACGCGTCGGCCGAGCAACGCATCCGCGACCTACTGGTCTGCGAGCACCTGGCACTGCAGACCCTGGCCGAAGACGGCCTGCCCGCAGCGCGCACGCGGCTGTTCCTCGATGGCGGCCGCGCGTTCCTCGAATCGGAGCGCTTCGACCGCAGCCAGCCGGCACCGGGCGATGTGCCAGTCTCACAGGACCACCCGGGCAGCAACCCTGGACGCATCGGCATGGTGTCCCTGCAGGTGCTCAATGCCCAGTACGTGGGCGAGGTGGACAACTGGGCGGCCACGGCCAACCGCCTGGCCGCACGCGGCCTCATCACCGAGGCCGACGCGCGCAGCCTGCGCCTGCTCGAAGCCTACGGCCAGCTCATCGCCAACACCGACCGGCACTACGGCAACATCTCCTTCGTGCTGCCGCAGCCCCATGGCGACTGGGCGCTGTCGCCCACCTACGACATGCTGCCCATGCTCTACATGCCCATCAACGGCGAGATCGTGGAGCGCGACTTCGGCGCCCAGCCCCAGCGCCCCACGGCCGCCACGCTGGCCGAATGGCCGCATGCCCAGGCGCTGGCACGCCGCTTCTGGCAGACCGTGGCGCAGGATGCGCGCGTCTCCGGGGACTTTCGCAGCATCGCTGCGCGAAATCTTGAATTCATGAGTGCTTAATTGACAGGCAACAGCAATGAAATTCAGATGCCAATCTGTGGATAACGCCGGTAATTTCTCTTGAAATACCTGTGCATATCCTCTTGAGAAACATTTGCACAAGCTGTGCTTTGACAGCGCAAAAACTGCCATCCACAAGGGCAGTACGCCACCGCCTGCACAATCGAAGGCTTCCTCATCCGACAAGAGCCTGGCCACCGATGACAAGCATTGCTCCTTCTCACGCCGCAGACCCGCGCATCGCCGACGTGCTCAGCTACTGGCTGGGCTCCGCGCATCCCGACAACGCGGGCGCCTTGGCCTGCAAGAACCTGTGGTTCATCAAGTCCGATGCCACTGACGACCAGATCCGCGAGCGCTTCGGCGCCCTGGTCGAAGATGCGCTGGCCGGCCAACTGGACGGCTGGGCCGGCACGGCGCTGGGGCGGCTGGCGCTGATCGTGTTGCTGGACCAGTTCACGCGCAACCTGTTCCGGGGCACGGCACGCAGCTTTGCAGGCGACCCGCAGGCGCTGCAACTGGCGCTGGACGGCATCGCCCTGGGCCATGACCACCATGCCGACCTGCCAGCCGTGGCGCGCATCTTCTGCTACCTGCCGCTGGAGCATGCCGAAGACCTGGCCCTGCAGGACCGCAGCGTGGCCGCCTTCCAGGCCCTGGCCGACCAGGCAGTTGACGCTGGCGGCGAGGGCGTGCGCGAGTTCCTCGCCGGCACGCTTGACTACGCCCACCGGCACCGCAACGTCATCGTGCGCTACGGCCGCTTTCCGCACCGCAATGCCATCCTGGGCCGCACCAGCACAGCCGAGGAACTGCAGTACCTGTCCCAGCCCGGCTCAGGGTTCTGAGAGCGCAGCAGGTCTCCTTCACCCACAAAAAAGGGAACGTGCCAACGTTCCCTTTTTTGCTTTCGGCGCGCTGCCGGCATTCAGGCCGGCTGCGCCTGCGGCTGGCGCTCGCCGTCCTTGCGCTCGCCATCGCGCATGCGCAGCGCCCAGCGCTCGATCGTGTAGAACGACAGCGCCGACAGCGCCACCGAGATCGCCAGGCCCAGCGCCACCACCACGGGCCACGAGAAGTCGGCGCGCAGATAGCGCACCACCGGGTAGTGCCAGAGGTAGACGCCATAGGACAGGCGGCCCAGCTTCACCAGCGTGGGGGACGACAGCATGTCGAAGACCAGGCCCGAGCCCTGGCTTGCCGCCACCAGCAGCACCACGGCGGCGCATTCCACCACGGTGATGCCCCAGACCATGGCGTCCTGGTTGTCCCATTGCAGCGCCATCAACAGCGGCACGGCCAGCGGCACCCACATGGCGTGGTGCATGCGCGCCTTCAGTGCAGCGATGAAGTCGGGCCGCTCGATCATCACCGCCGCCAGCAGCGCACCGGCGAACAGGCCCGAGGCACGGGTGTCGAAGCGAAAGAAGATCTCATAGAAGTGCTGGCCCTGGTCCACCCAGTACACGCGCCACAGCCAGCTCAGCGCCCACAGCAGGGCAATCGGGCGCCACAGACGGCCCGGCTTGGAAAAGCGCAGCAGCAGCACCAGCAGCGGCGGCCAGATCAGGTAGAAATGCTCCTCCACCGACAGCGACCACATGTGCAGCAGCGTGTCCGGGCTGTCGAAGAAGGCGATGCCGTAGTCGGCCAGATAAAGGATGGAGACCAGCGCATCGGTGTAGATGTCGTTCAGGTCCGGCCACAGCAAGGGCGCGAAGATGCAGTACGCGCCCAGGAACAGGGCCAGCGCCGGCATCAGGCGATAGAAGCGGCGGCGATAGAAGCGCCAGAAGCCGATGCGGCCTTCGGATTCGTTCTCCATCAGCAGCAGCGAGGTGATCAGATAGCCGCTGAGCACGAAGAACAGGTCCACCCCGAAGAATGCGCCATCGAACAAAGGCGCATGGGAGTGCGACAAGATCACCAACAGGATCGCCACGCCCCGCAGCCCGTCAAGGGCGGGGTTGTAGTGCAGTTTGAAATCCTTGACCACCAAAACCGGACACCTTTCCAACGCCGGGGCATACGCCCCGGGCCATGAACAAACCCCATGAAAAATGGAGCACGCGGACATGGCGCAGCCGTCCCCGGGAGGGTCGCAACGCATGGTCCAGCGCGATAAGAGAGACGGCACGCCCCAAGGTTCCCGGCGGATGCTGTGACCAGCAATCCGCGAGCCGCGGCTGCGGCGCACCTGGAGGATGCGGGCCGCCTCTACGGGCGGCCCTGCGTGCACGAACATGCCCTGCAGTACAGGGCAATGGCTGATGAATTTCAGCGAAATCCGATTTTAGCCATCACCGCCTGCGGGCCAGGTTCGATGGACATTCGGCCTGGAGTCCTGGGTCACCCCGCCCCGCCGTCTGTCCACCTCTCATCGCACGCCGCGAGTATGGGCAGCGCACCGCGGCCGGAACGTAACAGGAAGTTGTCGCCGACGCTGCTGCGCCCGGCCTCACGCCGCCCTGCGCCGCCCTGTTGAGCCACTGGCGAACACAGGGCAAGGGGTGTTGGATGCGCCGTCAACAATTTGGAACAAAACGCCACCAATCCCAATGAACACCAGCATCTTCCGCTATCGTTTTTAACAAGCAGGCGGACAAACGGAAGAGATCGCGTCCTGCAGACCACGGCGCGCGTCACTGTCTGCCTGCACCGGCTGCTGGTTCTTGGCGCGCAGATAGTGCTCGGTGAACAGCGCCAGGTAGCTCTCCAGCGCACGGCCTGCGCGCCGGTCGCCGCCGTCGCCCGTCAGCTCCAGGCACAGGGCCGCCACCTCGCTGGTGCAGAAATGGTCTTCGCGCTGGGAGCGGCGCAGACGGTACTGCGAGACCTGGTCCGGGTGCAGGCTCAGCACCGGAAAGCGGTCCAGGTAAGGGCTCTTGCGGAACATCTTGCGCGCCTCGGGCCAGGTCGCGTCCAGCAGGATGAACAGCGGGCGCCGGCCTTGGTTCGGTTCGACCCCGGCTCGGGGCGCCGACAGCGCATGCACCACGCGCTGCGGCGGCTCCACGAACTCGCCGGGAAACACCACATAGGGCTGCCACTGCGGATCATCGAGCAAGGCCAGTAGGCCCGCATCGGCCTCGGTGCGCGCCCAGCCGAAGGCATGCGTCTGCTCCACCACATCGGCGATCAGCCAACCCGTATTGCTGGGCTTGAGCGGCTCGGCATCGTGCATCAACAGGCAAAAGCCCGCCCGCGTCGGCAGCATGGGACGCAGCGCGCAAAGGCAGTGCGAAGGCCGCAGCCGGCAACCCTCGCAGCGCTCGCCGCGCGGCCCGCCGCGTGACAGAAAGGGCCGCGTGCTGCGCGCCAGCCGCTGCGTGCGCAGCCGCGAGACCGCATGCGGCGCCACGCCGGAGTCCACGCCGCGCAGATAGGACAGAGGCACGCAGGCATCCTGCGCCGCAGCAGGCACAGCTGACATTTCCAGGCTCATCCCACGCTTTCCAGCTCGAACAGCGGCAGCTCGGCGCGGCGGCTCAGCCACACGCCGCCTCCCAGTTCCTTGAAATGCTCGGCCAGCCCGCGCCGGTATAGATCGGCCCGGTGGCGGAACAGGCGCGGATCGGTCAGATCCTCATCGATCACGCCGCGTTCGTAATCCTCGCGCGCCACCGCCTCCACATACAGGCCGCCTCGGCTCAACCGCCCCAGATTGGCCAGCGCGCGCTTGAGATCCGGCGGGCTCAGATAGGGCAGCACGCCCTGGCAGATCACCAGATCGAAGGGCTCTGCAGGATCATGCGCCGCATAGTCCACCACCGAGCCGCGCTCCCAACCGAAGCGCCCGCACAGGTACTCGCTGAACTCCACGCCGTGGTAGCTGGCACCGGGGAAGTGGCGCTGCACCGCCTCGCGCCAAAGACCGATGCCGCAGCCTACATCCAGCACGCGGCGCACGGGCACGCGCACATAACTCAGATAGGAACAGACGAAAGCGCCCAGACGGTTCACATGCTCGGTATCGACCACGCTGGTCTTCTTGTCGAAGTAGTAGCGCTGGTAGTACGCCTCGTCGAACCACTGGTCACTTGCTGATTGCACGCATTCTCCTTGGGGGTGAGCGCCCGGCGGGCGCGTTCGGGCGGGAGTATGGCGCAGAGGGGTTTGTATATGCCGGGATGCGGTATTCGCTCAGGCCTTGGGCGGCCGATGCAACAGGCACAGCTTGTTGCCATCCAGATCCCGCACATAGGCCAAGTACAGCCGGCCACCGGGCGAAGCCTCGCGCCAGCCGGGCGGATCCTCGCAGGTCACGCCCCCGGCTGCCACGGCGGCGGCATGGGCCGCGTCGGCCTGCTCGGGCGACTGCGTCGCAAAGCCGATGGTCGCGCCATTGCCGTGGCAGGCAGACTCGCCGTTGATCGGTGTGGAAATGGCAAACGTGCCGCCCGCGCTGCGGTAGAAATAGCGGTTCTTGTTGGCCATGCCCGGCGCAATGCCGAGCGCTCCCAGGAATGCGTCGTAGAACTGCTTGGATTTTTCGAGGTCGTTGACCCCGACCATGACGTGGCTGAACATGCCTGTGTCTCCTTGGTTGATGCGAACCGGGATGTTAGCTGCGGCCCGCCGTCCTGCTGTCACCCATGCGCGCCAGCGACCATACTGTCGCCCCCGCCACAGCCGGCGGACATTGCACCGATACCGCGATACCGAAACCATGCGCCTTCTTCACACTTCCGACTGGCACCTGGGCCAGCACTTCATGGGCAAGAGCCGCCAGGCCGAGCACGCTGCGCTCATCGACTGGCTGCTGGAGCAGGTCGATGCCCAGGCGGTCGATGCCGTGCTCATCGCGGGCGATATCTTCGACACCGGCGCGCCGCCCAGCTATGCGCGCGAGCTGTACAGCCAGCTGGTGGTGCGCCTGCATGCGGCGGGCGTGGCCCTGTTGCTGCTGGGCGGCAACCACGACTCCGTGGCCACGCTGGCGGAGAACCGCGAGCTGCTGGCCTGCCTGGACACCACCGTGGTTGCCGCCGTGGGCGAGACGGCCAGCCACGTGGTCGAGCTGCCGCTGCGGCGCCGGCCGGGGCAGCCGGCCGCGCCCGGCTGCATCGTCTGTGCCCTGCCCTTCATGCGCCCGCGCGACTTGGTGCTGAGCCAGCCCGGCCAGAGCGCCGAGCAAAAGCAGCAGGCGCTGCAGGCGGCCATCGAGTCCTGCTACCGCAGCGTGCACGACGCCGCCATGGCGCGCCGTGACGCGCTGGCCGCCGCATCCGGCCAGCGCCTGCCCATCATCGCCACGGGCCATCTCACCACCGTGGGCGCCAGCAGCAGCGAGTCCGTGCGCGAGATCTACGTGGGATCGCTGGATGCCTTCCCCACCTCGGCCTTTCCGCCCGCCGACTACGTGGCCCTGGGCCACATCCACCAGCCGCAGAAAGTGGGCGGCCTGGAGCACATCCGCTACAGCGGCTCGCCCATTGCGCTGAGCTTTGACGAGGCCCGCCAGTCCAAGCAGATGCTGCTGGTGGACCTGGGCCCCAAAGGGCTGCAGGCCGTCACGCCGCTTCCCGTGCCCTGCTTTCAGCCCATGGCCTCGGTGGCAGGCAGCCTGACCGCCTTGCCGGATCTGATGCGCGCCACCGCCCAGGCCGGCAGCCCTGCACGGCCCGTGTGGTTGGAGGTGGTGGTGGAGCAGGACGACTACCTGCCCCAGCTCACCGACCGCGTGCAGGCCCTGGCCGACGAGCTGCCCGTGGAACTGCTGCGCGTGCGGCGCCAGCGCGGCCGGGCGGTGGCCGGCATGGCCGCCGCCGCCGGCGAGTCGCTGCACGAGATCAGCCCCGCCGACGTCTTCGAGCGCCGCCTGGCGCTGGAAACACTGGAGCCCGGCCTGGCCCAGGCCCTCACCCGGCGCTACCAGGAAGTGGTGGCCGGGCTTGATGCGCCCCAGCCAGGCGCCGGCGAACACGGCGAGGAGGCCCGCGCATGAAGATCCTTACGCTGCGGCTCAAGAACCTCAACTCGCTCAAGGGCGAATGGCGCATCGACTTCACGCAGGCACCGTTCGCGGGCAACGGCCTGTTCGCCATCACCGGGGCCACGGGCGCGGGCAAGTCCACCCTGCTCGATGCCATCTGCCTGGCGCTGTACCACCAGACACCCAGGCTGAACAACATCTCGGCATCGGCCAACGACCTCATGACGCGCCACACGGCCGACTGTCTGGCCGAGGTCGAGTTCGAGGTCAAGGGGCAGGTCTACCGCGCCTTCTGGAGCCAGCGCCGCGCACGCGACAGGCTCGATGGCGCACTGCAGGCGCCCAAGGTGGAACTGGCCCGGGGCGACGGCAGCATCCTCAGCAGCCAGACGCGCGACAAGCTGGAGCAGACCGCCGCCATCACCGGCCTGGACTTCGAGCGCTTCACCAAGTCCATGCTGCTGGCCCAGGGCGGCTTTGCGGCGTTCCTTGAAGCCAATGCCAACGTCCGCGCCGGCCTGCTGGAAGAGCTGACAGGCACCGAGATCTATGGCCTCATCTCGCAGAAAGTCTTCGAACGCGCCCGCGACGCGCGCCAGCGCCTGGACCAGCTCAAGGCCCAGGCCGATGGCGTGGAGTTGCTGACACCCGAGGCGCGCGATGCCCTGCAGGCCCAGGCCGACAGCCTTGTGACGGAGCAGGCCACGCTGCAGGCCGACTACCTGCGCACCCAGGCCCAGCACCAATGGCAGCAGCAACTGGCCCAGGCCACCCAGACACTGCAGGCCGCCGGCACCGGGTGCGCAGACGCCGCCCAGGCACTGGAGCAGGCCGCGCCCGAACTGGAAAGACTGGCCAACGACGAGCCTGCTCAAGCACTGCAACCGCTGCACCAGGCTTGGCAGCGCAGCACCGCCGCCTGCGATGACAGCCGCCAGCAACTGCAGCAACTGCGCGAGCACGAACAGCAGACCCAGGCCCGGCTGCTGCTGCAGCACCGCCATGCCCAGGCCCTGTCCGCCCGCCTGGCCCAGGCCGCGCAAGACACCCTGGCCCGCCAGCAGGCCGAGCACCAAACGCTGGAACAGTTCTGCACCCAGCATGCCGCCCATGCCCTGCTGGGCGAGCGCCTGGGCAGCTGGCGCCAGCAGTTCAAGCTGCGCGCCAGCCAGCAACAGCAAGCGGCCAGCCAGCAGCAGGCCCTGCGCAAGCTGGATGCTGAACAGGCCCGCATGGCGCAAAGCGCCGAAGCCGGCGCGGCCCAGGTCCAGGCCGCCACCGACGCCCAGGCCCGCGCCAGCGCCGCACTCCAGCACGCGCAGGACGAACAGGCGCAGCGCCTTCAAGGCAGCGGCGGCATGGCCGAGCTGCGCGCGCGCGAGCAGGCAGAGCAGGACCGCCTGCACCTGTGGCGCCAGGCAGAAACCCAGGCCGCGCAGCGCCGCGAACTTGCGCGCCAGCAACAGACACTGGCCCGGGAATTGCGCGAAGGCACAGCACTGGCGCAGCAGCAGACGGACACCTGGCAAGCACTGCGCACGCGCTACATAGACGTGCGAGAACAGGTCCGCGACAAGCAAAAACTGCTGGCCCAGGAGCAGCGCATCCAAAGCCTGTCCGAGCACCGCCACGCCCTGCAGCCCGGCCAGCCCTGCCCGCTGTGCGGCGCGCACGAGCACCCGGCCGTGGCCGCCTACGAAGCGCTGGACGCCTCGGCCACCGAAGCCGCGCTGCGCCGCAAGCAGGATGAACTCGACGCCCTGCAAACCCAGGGCGAAACCGCCCGCGCCACGCTGGCCGCCACCACGGCCGCGCAGGCTGCGCGCCAGCGCCAGGCCAACGAACTGGAACAGGACATCGCACGCTGGCACGACACATGGAACGACACATGGCAGGGCCTCACGCAACCCCTGCAACTCGCGCCAGACAGTTGGCAACAGGCCGACACCCTCGCCGCATCGGCCCAGGCCTGCGCCCGCCAGCTGGACACGCTCAAGCGCGCCGTGCAGGCCGCCGAGCAAGGCGAGCAGGCCGTGCAACAGGCCAAGGACGCTGCCCAGCACAGCCGCCAGTCACTGCAGACCGCGCAAGGCCAGCTTGCGCTGCAGCAGCAGGCCCTGGCCGACCACAGCGCACGCCGCGAAGAACTGCAGCAATCCATCGCCAGCCTGCAGGCCGAAGCCCAGGCGCTGAACGCGCAGTTGCAGGCCTCACTCGGCGAGGCCGGCCACACCCTGCCCGACGACGCCCAGCCCTGGCTTGAAGCGCGCGAAGCCGAATGGCAGCACTGGCAACAGGCCCGGCACGACCTGCAGCAACTGGCCCAATCCATGGCCTTGCAGCGCAAGGAATGCGAGGCGGCCGAGGCCGATGCGCAGCGCTGTAAAAAACAGTCGGAAACACAGTGGGAGGCACAGAGAACGGCGCAGCACCATCCCGCCGATACGGCTGTGGCAGAGCCGCCTTCCCTGCCCTTGCCGCCCGTGGAACAGCTGCCGCAGGCCCTGGCCGAATGCGCCAGCGACATCGCCGCTCTCACGCGGCAGCAGGATGCCCTGCAAGGCCAGCAGCAACAGGCCCAGGCCACGCTGGCCCGCCAGCGCGAGGAAGCGGCCCAGGCCGAATCCGCATGGCAGGCAGCCCTGGCCGCCAGTCCCTTTGCTGACGAGCCCGCCTTCCTGCAGGCCCTGCTGCCCGCACCCGAACGCCAGCGCCTGGTCGCGCTGCGCCAGCAGCTGCAGGCGGCACAACAGCGCGCGGCCACCCTGCTGGAAGCCGCACAGCGCGAGCACGCGGATCTGCAGGCCCAGGCCCTGACCGACCTGGCACCCGAAGCCATCCAGGCCCTGCTGCAAACACTGCAGGAGCGCCATACGGCACTCAGCGAACAACTGGGCGGCGCCCGCGCCCAGCTGGCCGACGACCAGCGCCGCCGCCAGGGTCAGCAGGCCCTGTTCGAGCACATCGCCGCCCAGGCCAGCGACAGCGACCTGTGGCAGCACCTGGACGGCCTCATCGGCTCGGCCAAGGGCGACAAATACCGGCGCTTCGCCCAGGGCCTCACCCTGGACCACCTGCTGCACCTGGCCAACCTCCACCTGGCGCGCCTGCACGGCCGCTACCTGCTGCGCCGCAAGCCCGAAGGCGAGCTGGAACTGGACATCGTCGACAGCTGGCAGGGCGACACCCCGCGCGACACGCGCACGCTATCGGGCGGCGAGGCCTTCCTCGTCAGCCTGGCCCTGGCACTGGCCCTGTCCGACTTGGTCAGCCACAAGACCTCCATCGACTCCCTGTTCCTCGACGAAGGCTTCGGCACGCTCGATGCCGACACGCTGGAGATCGCCCTCGACGCACTCGACCGGCTCAACGACAGCGGCAAGATGATCGGCATCATCAGCCACGTGGAGGCGCTCAAGGAGCGCATCGCCGTGCAGGTGCGGGTGGAGAAAGGCGGTGGCGTGGGGCATTCGAGGCTGGTGGTTTCTTCGTGATCCGAAGCGTTTCAAAATCTCTTAGGATGTTGTTTTTAAAAGAATTTCGGTATAAAAGAGAAATTCTCAAAAAAATACCGAAATGCAAGACCTCCAGCCATCAGCGGCCCGCCAGTACATAGACGCCGTATCCACCTTCGAAGCCCTGGAAGAAGCCCGGGATGAAGGGGCTCAAGTACGCGGTGGCATGTATTGGCATGCGGGTCCGGCGTCGTCTCCTCAATCCAGCTACCTGATCCGCACCACGCCTGCGGGCGCCGAAACCAGCCTCGGTCTTCGCACGCCGGAAACCGAAGCCATCTATGAACGCTTCATGCAGCGCAAACAGGAAAGCGCCGAGCGTTTGGCCGGGCTCAAGGCCGCATTGGCCCAGCACCAGCGACTGAATCGTGCGCTGCGCGTAGGCAGGGTGGACCCGCTGGTGGTGGAGCTGCTCAACCGTCTGTCGATCACCGGGCTGAGTCCGCACTTTCGCGTGGTAGGAACGCATGCGCTTTACGCGTACGAGGCAGCAGCCGGCTTGCGGCTACAGGCAGATGCCCTGGCCACGCGCGACATGGACCTGTTGTGGGATACCCGCAAGCGGCTGCAATTTGCCACGCAACTCGCCCGCGTAGACAGCTCCATGCTCGGCGTACTGAAGAAGGTGGACAGCACGTTCCGCCTGCGCAAAAGCCAGCTCTACACGGCCGTCAACAAAGACGGTTTTGAAGTGGACATCATCCGTCGCGAACGTGTGGCAGACGATCCCCACCCCATCAAACTCAGCGACGCCGAGGAAGACTTCTGGGTGGCCCAGGCCAGGCGTGCCAACGTGCTGCTGGATGCGCCACCGTTTTCAGCCGTCATCGTCGCCAGCAATGGAGCCATGGCGCGCATGCATACCGTCCACCCGGCAACCTTCGTCGCGTTCAAGCGATGGATGGCCGGCCTGCGCGAGCGAGAGGCCATCAAGCGCAGGCGAGATGTACTGCAAGCGGACGTGGTGCAAGCGCTGGTGGACGGGTACTTGCCTCCATGAGTGCTTTCGGATACGTCTGAGACCTGTGCAATCTGTGAGCAGGCAGGTCTGGGCTCAACGCGCATACGGGAAGTCATTGCGCGCCACTGCTCTGCTCGCAGGCTGCAGCTCAATACGGAACTGTCACCAAACTGCCGCCCAACGCCTGCACCATCCTGCGGGCACGGCCTGCCTGGCCGCCGTTCACTCCTTTTCAAGGACCGCTCCATGCAAGTGCGCTTTCCCAATCCCTTCGGCCTGGCCCTGCCCGACGCCCAGGCGGTGCGCGACTACCAGGCCGCGCAAGGCTTCTCCGACGCCTACGCGCAGTTCCTGATCACGCAGAACGGCCTGGACTTCGACCGGCTCGAAGCGGAGCCCGACCGCGAGGACTACCTGCAGGCCGACGACGAGACCGGCGACAACCACGCCTGGCTGCGCACCCTGCACCACTTCCGCGCAGGCTCGGAGCACTGCGACGTGGAGGACCACCAGCGCGAGAACCTGTTTGCCGCGCACTTCATGGTCATTGGCCATGACCCTGGCGGCAACCCCTTCGTGGAAGTGCTGCACGGCGCCTTCAAGGGCCGCATCGGCAGCCTGGACCATGAGCTGTTTGCAGGCTGCGAGGACCTGGAACAGTTCCTCGAAGAAATGGAACTGAGCGGCTTTGCCGCCGCCAGCGTGGACGAGCAGACCGACATGCTTTGCGACGAAGACCAGGGCCTGATCTGGTTCCACGCCAGCAGCCTGGACAGCTTCTTGCAGCAATGCGTGTTCTGCGACGAGGACGGCTCGGGCTTCGTGGTGGACGAGCCGGGGTTGGAAGAGGATTGAGCCACGGGGCGGGCCTTGCCCGCAACCTGGCAGACAGCCCGAAGGCGTTGAAGCAGGCCGAGGCACAAACGGCCAGCGCGCTGGAGCAGTGCGATGTGGATATCAGTGGAACTTCACCGGCTGCACCCCCCGGTGCTTGGGCCTGACCACCACGGTGCCCGCAATCTTGTCGTGCCAACCCTGCTTGCGCGGGTCAAAGGCCACCCAGATCAGCCCCAGGCACAACGGGATGATGGACACGAAATAGGCCAGGTAGCGAATGATGGCCTGCCGTGTGCTCATGTCCGCGCCGGTCTGCGCGTCCACAATCCTGGCGGCGATGAGCATCTTGCCCGGCGTGGCCTGTTTCTTGATCCAGAAGATGACGACGGCGATGGCAGGCAGCACCCAGGAGATGACGAAATCGGCCGGGCCGTGCAGCAGTTTTTCGGACTCCAGGTATTCCCAGCCATAGATGGAGATCAGGGCCGGAAGCATGAGCACGAGCAGGATCACGGTGTCGATCAGCGCGGCGCCGGTGCGGGCCCAGAAGCCCACGTATTCGAGATCGTCATCCTGCATGGTGCGCCCTGGTTGGCATATGAGGCTGCCAGTGTGCCACCTCGGTGCCCCGCCAGAAATGCCGCGCAAGGCCAGGGCCTGCGCGGCAGGGTTGCGGCGGCCTGTCGGTCGAACTATCGATCAAATACTGCCTGCAGGTCCTTCTGCCCCGACACGCCGGACTGCAGCGCCAGCATCAGCAGGATCCGCGCCTTGGGCGCGCGCAGATCGTCGGCCATGACGGCGCCGGCCTCGAACGAGGTCTTGCCGCCGCCCTCGAAGCCGTAGCTGGGCATGACGCGGCCGTTGTGCACGCGCGTGCTGACGACCACGGGCACGTTCTTGCCGATGGCGTACTTGGCGGCATCGAGCATGGCGACGTTCATGTTGCCCATGCCCAGGGCGTCGATGACGATGCCCTTGACGCCACGGTCCACCGCCTGGCGCACGGCCTGGCCGTTGGCGCCGCCGTACATGGGAAAGATCTCCACCTCGGGCATGGTCTGCGCCTGGATGGGCAGGTGCTGGCGGCGCGCGGGGGCGGAGGCGAAGTTCACGCGGTCCGGGTAGACCTCGCCCAGAAAGCCGAATTCACCCGAACGGAAGGTTTCCACGTTGGCCGTGTGTGTCTTGGTGACGTAGCGCGCGGCGTTGATCTGGTTGTTCATGGCCAGCATGGCGCCCTTGTCGCGCGCCTTGGGGTCCACGGCGATGCGCACGGCGTTGAGCAGGTTGCGCGGCCCGTCGAAGTCGGACACCGAGGCATTGCGCTGCGCGCCTATGAGCACGACGGGCTTGGACGACTGCACGGTCAGGTCCAGCCAGAAGGCGGTTTCCTCCAGCGTGTCCGTGCCGTGCGAGACGATGGCGCCGGCCACCTCAGGGCGGGCCAGCGCTGCCTGTACGGCCTGGGTGAGCTGCACCCAGCGGGCCGGGTCCATGTAGTCGGAGGGCACGTTGGACAGGTTGTTGACCTGGATGCGCGCGTACTTGCCCACGTCGGGCACGGTGGCCAGCAGGTCGTCGCCCGAGATCGCGGGCACGGGCGCGTTCTTGACCGGGTCGATCTTCATGGCGATGGTGCCGCCCGTGGCAATGAACTGGACCACGGGCTTGTCCTGGGCGGCGGCGCTGGTAGCAATCATGGGCAAGGTGCAGGCAGTGAGCAGGGCGAGGGCGGTGCGGCGGAAGGCTTTCACGGGTGTTGTCTCCTTGTTGTGATGTCAAGGAGCATGCTAACCATGGCGTGCGGCCGGCCCGCGCTGCCGGCCCTGCGTGAAACCCTGATGGACAGGCGCGATCAGCGCGCATCAACGCGCATCAGCGCGTCAAGGCGCCAGCGCAGCCTCGATGTCCGTGGACAGCTTGGCCGGCGCATCCTGGGGCGCATAGCGGCGGATGACCTGGCCGTCGCGGCCAACGAGGAATTTGGTGAAGTTCCACTTGATGGCCTTGGTGCCGAGCACGCCCGGCGCCTCGGCCGTGAGCCAGCGGTACAGCGGGTGGGCGTTGGCGCCGTTGACGTCGATCTTGCCCATGAGCGGAAAGCGCACGCCAAAGTTCAGGTCGCAGAAGCTGGCGATTTCCGATTCGCTGCCCTTTTCCTGAGAACCGAACTGGTTGCACGGAAAGCCCAGCACCACCAGGCCGCGCTCGCCGTACTGCTCATGCAGCGCCTGCAGGCCCGCGTACTGCGGCGTGAAGCCGCAGGCGCTGGCGGTGTTGACGATGAGCAGCACCTTGCCGCGGTAGTCCGACAGGGGGACGGCCTGGCCCGTGATGGAGGTGGCCTCGAAGTCGTAGGCCGAGCGGGGCGCGGCGGCGGTGTCATTCATGCGGGTGCTCCTGGAGTGGAGCGCCCATGGTAGCGCCGGGATACCCAGGGACACCCAGGGGCGCGCTGGCCGGGCATGGGGATGCGGACTTGTCTCACAGACAGCAGGCGACCAAAAACTTACCTTGGAAGGCAACAGGCGGGCACATCGGCCCGCCTGGTCCCGTTTCGCTGGCAGGTGTTTACAAGCCGCATAGGCGCATGCCTGCCGTAGTTTCCGTCCCACGATGAAGAGACCACGTATGAACCCCAACAGCACCCCCACGAAGCAAGCCAAATCCAACGCCGGCAACGGCCACCTGGCGCTGGACCCCAAGGCCCTGGAGGCCGCCAAGCACAGCCTGGACGATGGGGCCGTGACCCCGCACTTCGGACCCTGGCGCGAGGACATCATCAAGCTGCTCAATGACTCGCTGGCCACCGAGCTGGTGTGCGTGATGCGCTACAAGCGCCACCACTTCACGGCCGTGGGCCTGGCTTCGCCCGCCATTGCCGACGAGTTCCTAGTCCATGCCAACGAGGAAATGGCCCACGCCGACAAGCTGGCCCAGCGCATCGTGCAACTGGGCGGCGAGCCCGACTTCAACCCCCAGACGCTGACCCAGCGCAGCCACGCCGACTACAACGGCGAGATGGACCTGAAGGCCATGATCCGCACCAACCTCATCGCCGAACGCGTGGCCATCGAGGCCTACAGCCAGATGATCGACCTGATCGGCGACAAGGACCCGACCACGCGCCGGCTGATCGAATCCATCCTGGAGCAGGAGCAGGAGCATGCGGACGAGCTGTCCGACTGGCTGGAGAAATAAGCACTTCCCGCCAGTACCCGCCAGCCCGACAATACCGGGGCTTGGCCCATAGGCAAGGCACCCCGCGCGAGCGGGGTGCCGTTTTTTGGGCATTCTCTCGGCTTCGCGGAAATGGTCCCGCCCTATCGGCCCTGATGTCCTGTCATCAGGGCCGTCTTGCAATATGCGCTTTTCTTTCAATGACTTGAAGCTGCCCGACGCTGTGCTCGCAGCCTGGCAAAGGCTGCTGGCCAGCCGCATCGGCCAGCGCGTGGCGGCCCTGCCCTGGTGGCACCGCTGGCCCACGCGGCGTGAATGGCTGCTGTTCGCCGCCGCGCTGCCGCTGCTGTTCGCGCTGTATGTGCTGGCCCTGATCCCGTTCACGCCCGGCATCCGCGACATACGCAAGGCCAAGCTGGAGCAGCCCGCCCAGATCATGAGCGCGGATGGCAAGCAGCTCGCGCAGTTCAAGCGCAGCAACCGGCAGTGGGTGAAGCTCGACGAGATGTCGCCCTCGGTGATCAAGGCGCTGATCGCCACGGAGGACCACCGCTTCACGAGCACCACGGCATGGACTGGCGGCGCACGCTGGGCTCGGTAGTGCACACGCTGCGCGGCGATCCGCAGGGCGGCTCCACCCTCACCCAGCAGCTCGCACGCAACCTGTACCCGACCGAGATCGGCCGCGCGCCCACGCTCAACCGCAAGCTCAAGGAGGCGATCACGGCCTTCAAGATCGAGGCGCTCTACACCAAGGACGAGATCCTCGAGACCTATCTGAACACCGTGCCCTTCCTCTACAACGCCTTCGGCATAGAGATGGCGGCGCGCACCTATTTCGACAAACCGGCCGCCCGGCTGACGGTGCTGGAAAGCGCCACGCTGGTGGGCATGCTCAAGGGCACGAGCTACTACAACCCCGTGCTCAACCCCGACCGCGCGCTGTACCGCCGCAACACGGTGCTGTCGCAAATGGTCAAGCGCGGCGTGCTGCAGGAGGCCGAGTTCGCCCAGCTCAAGAAGCGCCCCATGCGCATCAACTTCGAGCGCCAGGAAGAGCCCCTGGGCATGGCTCCCCACTTCGCGCAGCAGCTGCGCAAATGGCTGATCGACTGGGCCGACCGCAACGACTACAACATCTACACCGACGGCCTGGTGGTGCACACCACCATCGACTCGCGCCTGCAGAACTGGGCCAACCAGGCCGTGGCGCGCCAGACGCGCACGCTGCAGGGCGTGGCCAACGGCGCCTGGAGCCAGCGCGACGGCTGGAATGCCGCCAACCCGCTGGTGCAACAGCTGGTGCGGGAGACCCCCGCCTGGCGCGCGGCGCGCAAACGCGCGGACGGCCAAGGCAAGGACAAGGCAACGGACAAGGACAGCGAGGAAGACACCCTCAAGGCCCTGCTGGCCGACAAGGCCTTCATGAAGCAGCTGCGCGAGGACAAGACCCGCGTGCAGGCAGGCTTTGTGGCGCTGAACCCGGCCACCTCCGAAGTGCTGGCCTGGGTGGGCAGCCGCGACTTCACGCAGGATGCCTACGACCATGTGCAGCAGGCACGTCGACAGCCCGGATCCACCTTCAAGCCCTTTGTCTATGGCGCCGCGCTGCAGCAGGGCGCCACCCCCGATGACAAGCGCGTGGACGGCCCCGTGGAAATCAAGCTGCCCGGCGGCGAAGTCTGGCGCCCCACCGACGCCACGCCACCCACGGGCCGCGAGATGACGCTGCGCGACGCCCTGGCCTACTCCAAGAACACCATCACCGCCGAAGTCATGCAGTCCGTAGGCCCCGCCCGCGTGGCGCGCCTGGCGCGCGCCCTGGGCGTGCGCCAGAGCCCGCTGGACGAAGTACCCGCCCTGGCCCTGGGCAGCAGCCCCGTGTCGCTTCTGGAAATGGTCAACGCCTATGCCAGCCTGGCCCACGGTGGCCGCTGGCTGCCGCCCATGATGGTCACGCGCATCGAGGACGCCGAGGGCAAGGTCATTGCCGAATTCAGCCCGCCCAAGCCCGAGCGCGCGCTGGACGAAGACCACGCCTACGCCCTGGTGGACATGCTGCGCGCCGTGGTGGACAAAGGCACGGCCGTGGCCGTGCGCCAGCGCTACGGCATCCACGCCGACGTGGCCGGCAAGACCGGCACCACCCAGGGCAATGCCGACGGTTGGTTCATCCTCATGCACCCGGAAATCGTCACCGGCGCCTGGGCCGGCTTCAACGACCCGCGCATCACCCTGCGCAGCGACCGCTGGGGCCAGGGCTCGCGCAGCGCCCTGCCCATGGTGGGAGACTTCATGTCCCGCGCCCTGCGCAGCCCCGTCATCGACGCCAAGGCCCGCTTCGAGCCGCCCGAACAAAGCCACTGGTGGTCCGACATGGTCGGCCGCCTGCGCGAACGCATGCAGGACTGGTGGCCTGACCAGCCGCCGCCCGCCCAGCCCGGCCAACCCACCACCCCGGAGCCAGCACCGGCCCCTGAACCCGCACCCGAGCCCACGGAGCCACCCGGCCCGGGCCTGTCGCCCGGCGAGGAAATCATAGAAAGCACCCCCGCCCTGCCCGCTCCCAGCATCCCCCTCACCCAGGGCACGCTGGGCCCCACGGACCAGCGCGCAGTGCAGGAAGCCACTCCCGCCACACCCGCTCTGCCCGGCGGCGAAGACGCCCCCGCAGGCACCGGCGTAGTGATCACGCCGATCCAGCCCTGACCCGACTGGCTGTTGGCTGTTGGCTGTTCCCCAGCCTCCCCCCTTCTGCCCACGCCTGCGTTGGGCGGGATGCGGGGTGGCAGCCCTGCCGAAGGACAGGGCTGCTTCGTTGTCTAGCTTGCCGCAGTTGTTTGAACGGATTGCGCCGCAGGCGCAAGGAGTGAGTTCTGCGGCGCACCCCGCATCCCGCCCAACGCAGGTCGCCCGCAGCGAAGCGAAGGGTCGTGGGTAGTTCGGGGCGCGCTTCTTTGCCCCGCTTTCTTGTCGCGCGACAAGAAAGCGGGTCGGCCGCCGGGCCGAAACCCGGCCTCGAAAAACAACCACCCGGCAGCGACAAATCCAGCGAAAGAATCAAAGCACAAACCAAGTCACCGCGAAGTCCGCGTATGACTCACATTGGCATCCACAGTCCCAAACACCGTCACCCCACTGCCACTGGACGCCTGGCTCCCCGAAACATCCCCAGGCACCCCGCCCGCGCAACCAGCCAGCCCCACACTCAAGGCCACCAGCACCATCGCGGCCAGCTCACGCATGCCGTACTTCATCGCAATCTCCTTCATCTCCGGCGCAACCGACCGGCACAGCCCATGTTAGCCGCGCCAACCCGCCGCCCCGTGAGCGAAGGTAATCACCCTTCCAGGTAAAGCGCAGCCAGCCGCTCGCGTGCAGCGCTGTCGATGCCCAGCGCATCCCGCAGATACCCCTGCATTCCACCGAAGTCAGCCCGCACCATGTCGGTGGCCGCCGCCAGGTAGGAGGCCTGCACGCGCCACAGCACATCCATCACCTCGGCAGGCATGGGGGCGAAGGTGGTGGCGGGGCGCTGGTAGAGCTGGTTGGTCAGCAGGTAGTCCTGCATCACGGTGTCCTCGTCCACGCCCAGCGCGGTGAGCAGCAGGGCGGCGGCCCAGCCCGTGCGGTCCTTGCCGGCCGTGCAGTGGAAGACCAGCGGGTCCTGGCTGTCCAGCAGCAGTTGGAACAGCTGTGCAAAGCGTGGCGCGTAGTCGTGCACGAAGCTGCGGTAGGTGTCCTGCATCAGCTCCTCGGCATGGGCGGCCGTGAGGTCGTTGCCTGCGGCGATCAGGGCGCTGGCGCGCTGCACCACGGTGGGCTCGACGATGAGCGCATGGCGGGCAATGCCCGGCCATTCGTAGGCCAGGTGGGCGCTTTCCATCTTGCCCCGGAAGTCCGCGCTGCGCGCGAGCTTCAGGCCCTGCAGCACGTCCAGGTCCGCTGCGCTGAGGCCGGCCAGGTGGTCGGCACGGAACAGCGTGCGCCAGCGCACGCGCCGGCCATCCAGGCCCGCGTAGCCACCGAGGTCTCGGAAGTTGGAGGCGCCGTCCAGGCGGATGGAGCGCGAGGGCGCCGGGGAGGAAGCAGCGGCGGCAGCCGCTGCCGGGGTGAGCATTTCGGTATCCATGCCCGCTAGATTAGCCCAAGCATGTGTTGTCCCCGTGTCAGGCCGGCGACCCGCTCCGGCAAGGTGCAGAAGCGGGTCGCAGGATCAGGTCAGGCAGGCGCCTTACGCCAGATGCTTGCCCACGATGCCGGCCAGCTCGAACATGTTCACGCTGTCCTTGCCGAAGACGGGGCGCAGCTTGTCGTCGGCGCGGATGACGCGCTTGTCCTTGGGGTCCTGCAGGTTCTGGGCCTTGACGTATTCCCACAGCTTCTTGACCACTTCGGTACGCGCCACCGTGCCTTCGCCGATGACGGCGGCCAGGGCCGCGCTGGGCTGCAGCGTGCCGGCAGCCGGCTTGCGCGCGGTCTTGGTGGCGGTCTTGGTGGCCGTCTTTGCCGTGGTCTTGGCCGCGGCTTTCTTGGCAGGCGCCTTCTTGGTCGGCGCGCTCTTGGCGGCCGCCGTCTTGCGCGGCGGGTATTTGCTGTCGCGCTGCTCGAACTCGAAGTTGACCTTGCCGGCCGCGCCATCCCAGACCAGGAAGGCCTTGAAGCTGCGGCGCGTGCGGTTGGAGACGAACTTGTCCAGCAGGTCGGTCTTGCCGGTCTGCAGCAGCTTTTGCATCTGCTCGCGCTCTATGGGCTGCTGCAGGATGATCTGGCCGCTCTTGAAGTCGCAGCTGGGCGTGGCCTGGGCCAGCGTGGGCACGGCCTTGGCGCAGACGTAGTTGCTGCCGTGCTCGAAGACCGGCGCGCCGCACTTGGGGCAGGGGCCCAGCGATTGCTGGCTGGCAAAGTCCACCAGCTCGCCCGTGTCTTCGGAGGCGGCGTCGTCGCCGAAGTCGAACTCGAGCTTGTAGTTGCCGCCTTCCTCATCGTGCACGATGGTGACCTCGGCCACGAAGGGCCAGCCGGCCTTGGAGCGAAAGCCATCCAGCGGGCCCAGGCGGCGGTCGCGCAGCAGTTGCTCGGCCTCGGCCGTCTCGAAGGTGCGGCCGGCCGGCGACTTGGTGAACGAGAAGCCACAGCCCGCGCCCTGTCCGTCGCTGCCCGTGCAGCCGTAGCGGCGGTAGTTCTCCTTGACCACGCCGCCGCAGTTGGGGCAGGGGGTGGACAGGGTGGCGTAGTCGCCGGGCACGGTGTCCCGGTCGTATTCCTTGGCCTTCTTGACCAGCTTTTCCGTCATGGACTGGATCTGCTGCATGAAGGCATCGCGCGAGAGCTGGCCCTTTTCCATCTGCGCCAGCTTGTACTCCCATTCGCCGGTGAGGTCGGCGCGCGAGAGTTCTTCCACGCCCAGGCCGCGCAGCAGCGTCATGAGCTGGAAGGCCTTGGCCGTGGGAATCAGCTCGCGGCCTTCGCGCAGCATGTACTTTTCGGTCAGCAGGCCTTCGATGATGGCCGCGCGCGTGGCAGGCGTGCCCAGGCCCTTTTCCTGCATGGCCTCGCGCAGCTCGTCGTCCTCGACCTGCTTGCCGGCGCTTTCCATGGCGCCCAGCAGCGTGGCTTCGGAGTAGCGCGCGGGCGGCTTGGTCTTGAGGCCCTTGGGATCGACCTGGCCGGCGCGCGGCTGCTCGCCGGGCTGCACCGCGACCAGGGGCTGGCCCTTGTCGCCGTCCTTGCCGCCTTCGACCTCGTTGGCGGCCTCCTTGCCGTAGATGGCCAGCCAACCGGGCTTGACCAGGATCTTGCCCTCGGTCTTGAAGCTGTGCTGCTCGACCTTGCTGATGCGTGTGGTCACCTGGTGCTCGGCGCTGGGGAAGAACACGGCCATGAAGCGGCGCACGACGAGGTCATAGAGCTTTTGCTCGGCCTCGGACAGGCCGCTGGGCGCCTGCGTGGTCGGGATGATGGCAAAGTGATCCGACACCTTGCTGTTGTCGAAGATGCGCTTGGTCGGGCGCACGTAGTTCTCGTCCAGCGCCTGCTGGGCAAAGGGCGCCAGGTGGCGCATGCCGCTGCCGGCCAGCATGGCGAAGGTCTGGTGCGCCACGGGCACGTAGTCCTCGGGCAGGGCACGCGAGTCGGTACGCGGGTAGGTCAGGGCCTTGTGGCGCTCGTACAGGCTTTGCGCCAGCGACAGCGTGGTCTTGGCCGAGAAGCCGAACTTGCCGTTGGCCTCGCGCTGCAAACTGGTCAGGTCGAACAGCAGCGGGCTGGCCTGGGACGTGGGCTTGGACTCCTCGATGACCTGGGCCGGCTTGCCGCGCACGGCGTCGGCAATGGCCTGGGCGTCGCGCTGGTTCCAGATGCGGTCGGCGCGGGCTTCCGCATCCTCGCTCTTCTTCCATTGGGGATCGAACCACTTGCCCAGGTACTGGCCGGCCTGCGCATCGAAGGCGGCGTGCACTTCCCAGTAGTCGCGGCTCACGAACTTGCGGATCTTTTCCTCGCGCTCCACCACCAGGGACAGCGTGGGCGTCTGCACGCGGCCCACGGTGGTCAGGAAGAAGCCGCCATCGCGAGAATTGAAGGCCGTCATGGCGCGCGTGCCGTTGATGCCCACCAGCCAGTCGGCCTCGGAGCGGCTGCGCGCGGCGCTGGCCAGGCCCAGCATCTGCGCGTCACTGCGCAGGTTCTGGAAGCCGTCGCGGATGGCCTGCGGCGTCATGGATTGCAGCCACAGCCGCTTGACCGGCTTGCCCAGGCCCTTGCCGTCGGGCTTGGCGCCTGCGGCGTACTGCTCGATCAGGCGGAAGATCAGCTCACCCTCGCGGCCCGCGTCGCAGGCGTTGATGAGTTCGGTGACATCCTTGCGCTTGGCCAGCTTGACCACGGCATTGAGCCGGCTCTTGGTCTTGTCCACGGGCTTGAGGTCGAAATACGGCGGAATCACCGGCAGGTTGGCAAAACTCCATTTGCCGCGCTTGACGTCGAACTCCTCGGGCGCCTGGATTTCCACCAGGTGGCCCACGGCGCTGGTCACGACGTAGTGCTCGCTCTCGAAGTATTCATCGTGCTTGTCGAATTTGCCCGCCACCGGAGTCAACGCGCGGACGATGTCCTGCGCGACCGAAGGCTTCTCAGCAATCACCAGGGTCTTTGTCATTGTGTGTACTCGTCATTCCCCGCAGGACCTGCATGTCGCAGCCTGCGCTTCTACAATCCATGGCTCACGCGTGTACGTACGTGTACGCGCACGCGCATGTGTGCCTATTCAAGTTATCAGAGAAAACATGCCCCGCACAGCTTTGGCCCCTTCCGGCGGCCGCCGTATCCAGACCCGCCGCTCGGGTGTCCATGGCAAGGGCGTCTTCGCCGCGCAGGATCTTGCCGAAGGCGAGGTCCTTGTCGAGTACGTAGGGGAAATCGTCAGCTGGCAGGAAGCCCAGGACCGGCATCCGCACGACCCCAGCCAGCCCAACCATACCTTCTACTTCCACGTGGACGAAGACCGCGTGATCGACGCCAACTATGGCGGCAACTCCTCGCGCTGGATCAACCACAGCTGCGCTCCCAATTGCTACACCGATGAGCGCGATGGCCGGATTTTCATCGTCGCGCTGCGCAACATCGCCGCCGGCGAGGAGCTGAGCTACGACTACGGCCTGATCATCGACGAACCGTACACCAAGAAGCTGAAGGCCGAGTATCCATGCTGGTGCGGCGCGGCCACCTGCCGCGGCACGCTGCTGGCGCCCAAGCGCGGCTGGCGCCCGCCCATGCCCGGCGATGCATTGCCGGCCAGCGCAAAGCCGGCATCGGAACAATCTGAAAAGACAAAGCGGGCCAAAAAGCAGCAGGTCAAAGCGGAAAAGCCTTTGGAAAAGCATTTGGAAAAGGCCCCCCAAAAGCCAAGGAAAAAATCCCGCAAATCCTCCACAAAGGCCGGCGCATGATGGCATCGTCCCCCATTCACTGGCCTGCGGAATCGCTGTGGCAGGCCATCGAGCCGCAACTGCCGGGCTTTTCCGTGGAAATCGTGCCCAGCATCGGCTCGACCAATACTGAGCTGATGGCGCGCGCCCGCGATGGCCGCAACGAACCCGTGCTGCTGGTGACCGAAGTGCAGACCGCCGGCCGGGGCCGGCTGGGCCGCCAGTGGACCAGCGGCGTGGGCGATTCGCTGACCTTCTCGCTGGGCATGCCGCTGGCGCCTGCCGACTGGTCCGGCCTGTCGCTGGCCGTGGGCCTGAGCGTGGCGCAAAGCCTGCAGCCGCAATTGCCCGCCCCGGGCTCGCAGCGCCCGCGCATCGGCCTCAAATGGCCCAACGACCTGTGGATCGACGGCGACCGCAAGCTCGGCGGCATCCTGATCGAGACGGCCAGCTTTGTCGGCAGCGCCGCGCATGAGCCCGGCACACCGCGCTACGTGGTCGTGGGCATCGGCCTGAACGTTCGCCCACGCCCCGGCGATGGCATGCGCACGCCCCCGGCCAGCCTGCTGGAACTGGACGAACGCCTGGACGCACCCACAGCCCTGGCCTGCGTGCTGCCAGGCCTGGTCTCCGACATACAGACCTTTGCCGCCCAGGGCTTTGCGCCGCTGGTGGAGCGCTTTGCCCAGCGCGACCTGCTGCGTGGCCGCGCCGTCAATCTCAGCGATGGCGAAAGCGGCACGGCCGAGGGCGTGGGCCCCGATGGCGCGCTGCTGGTGCGCACGGCGCGCGGCCTGCAGGCCATCACCAGCTCGGAGATCAGCGTGCGCCCGGCTGCTGTAGGCTAGGGCGGGTGACTCATCACTAGGGCCCAAGAAACGACATGCTGCGAATCGCCTTCCTGCTGCTGGTGCTGGCCAACGCCGGCTACTACCTCTGGAACCACGGCCAGCTCCAGGCCCTGGGCCTGGCACCGCCATCCCAGACCGAGCCCGAGCGGCTGGGCCAGCAGGTGCGCCCGGAGGCGCTGAGCCTGCTGAGTGTGGACAACGCGCCGCCCCCTTCCTCGGCCACCCCGGCCACCGCTCCTGCATCCCCTGCGGCACCCGCAGCACCTGCTGCTCCTGCCAGTGGCGAGGAACCCGCCGCACCGGCTCGCCCCGAGAAAGCCGCGGGCCAGCCCACCAGCTGCCTGGTGGCCACGGGCATCGAAGACCGCCATGCCGAGGCGCTGCGCCGCGGCCTGATCGCCCAGGTCGCCAGCGACCAGTGGGACCTGAGCAGCACGCACCAGCCGGGCCGCTGGATGGTCTACATGGGCAAATTCCCCGATGCAGAGTTCCTGGAGCGCAAGCGCGCGGAACTGCGTGCACGCAAGATCGACTTCGACCGCGCGGGCGGCGCGCTGGAGCCGGGCCTGTCGCTGGGCCGCTTCTCCTCCGAGGAAGCGGCCACGCGCGAGCTGACCAACGTTGCGCGCCAGGGCGTGCGCACGGCCCGCGTGGTGCAGGAGCGCCCCGACATCACCCTCTACACGCTGCGCCTGCCCCAGGCCACGCCCGCGCTGCGCAGCCAGGTCGAGTCCATGGGCGGCAAGGCCTTCGAGGGCAAGCCGTTCAGGCCCTGTTGAGCCCCGCCAGGGCACGATGAAAAAAGGCCCGCGATCCTGTGATCGCGGGCCTTTTGCATTTCACTCGCAGGGGCTTCAGAGCGTACGCGGATCGGTGGCCATCAGCTGCTCCACCAGCACCTTCAGGTCGGTGGTCAGGCGCAGGTAGCCGGCCTGGTCGAGATCCAGGGTCTGCTCGTTCATGTAGAGCTTGCGGTTGATCTCGATCTGGATGCTGTGGCGGTGCTCGGCGGGCTTGCCGTAGCGGCGCACCAGCTCCACGCCCTTGTAGGGATGGTTGTAGTCCACGCTGTAGCCGCGCTCGCGCAGGAAGGCGCAGATGCGCTCGGACAGCGCCGGGCTGGCCGTGCTGCCGTCGCGGTCGCCGATCACGAAGTCGGCATGGACCAGGCCCGGGTGCAGCGTGGCATGGCTGGCTGCGACGGAAGGCATGGAGTGGCAGTTGATATGGATGCTGTAGCCATGGCGCGCATGGGCGCCGTCGATGGCGCGCTCCACGGCGGCGTGGTAGGGCTTCCAGCAGCGCTCGATGCGCTGCAGCAGTTCAGCGGCGGGCAGCTGGCGGTCATAGATGGGCACGCCTTCATCGGTGAACTTCCAGATCAGGCCCTTGCCCAGGCGCACCTTCTGCAGCACGACCTGGTCGGTGGTGACGGGCAGCGGCCACTCGCCATCGATCATGGTGGTGTCGATCTCGGTGGTGTCGCGGTTGGCATCCAGGTAGATGCGCGGGAAATGCGCCTCCACCCAGCTCACGCCCAGGCCCGGCGCAAAGGCGTAGATCTTCTCCACATGCGTGTCCTCGGCCTGGCGCAGCGTGGCCAGCGGCAGGCAGGAGCCGAAGTCCGCCGGGTAGACCGTGCCGCTGTGCGGCGAGTCCAGCACCACGGCACTGGCGCCGGCAACGCTGGTGACCATGGGCGGCGCGGCATCGGCCGCGCCGGAGCCTGCCGCGCCGGGCAGGGATTGCAGGAAGTTCTGACTGATCAGTCGCAGGACGGGATGCATGAGATGTGTCTACTCGGTTGTGCAGACGCCACTCGCCAGGCGCACTCCAAGAACAGGGCGCAGCCTCATATCAGGCACGCCCAGCAAGGGCCGTCCCGCAGCGAGGGCGTGGTCCCCCTCCCGCGAAGCGAGAGAGGGGGAAGGCGCGAAGCGCCTCCGTGGGAGCCTTAATCCAGCTGGATCTGGGCCGTGGCGGCAATCTTCTTCATCTTGGCGACTTCGCTGGCGATCTGCTTGGTGAAAGCGTCGCTGGTGGTGCCGGAGATGTACAGGCCCTGGGCCGCCATGCGCTTTTGCACGGCCGGGTCCTTGAGCGCGGCCGCGATGGCCTTTTGCACGCGGGCGATCTGCTCAGGCGGCGTGCTCTTGGGAGCCACCAGGCCGAACCACGAAGGATCGTTCAGGTCGGCATGGCCGGCTTCGGCGTATGTCTGCACGTCGGGCAGCACGTCCAGGCGCTCATGCCAGGACACGGCCAGGGCCTTGACCTTGCCGCCCTTGATGTGGGGCAGCGAGGAAGCGACCTGGTCGAAGTACACGGGCACCTGGCCGCCGAGCACGTCGTTGATGGCCGGGCCTGCACCGCGGTAGGGAATGTGCTGCATCTCGGTGCCCGTGCTCTTCATGAACTGGGCGCCCCACATGTGGCCGATGGTGCCGTTGCCGGGTGTTGCGAAGCTGACCTTGCCGGGGTTGGCCTTCAGGTACTTCACGAACTCGGCGAAGTTGTTGGCGGGCACCAGCTTGGGGTTGATCACGATCACGCCAGGCGCCTTGACGATCTCGGTCACGCCGACGAAGTCGTTGATGGCGTCGTAGGGCAGCTTCTTGAACACGGCAGGGTTCACGCCGTGCGTGGACAGCGTGGCGATGCCGAAGGTCACGCCGTCGGTGGCACGCGCCACTTCGGCCATGCCGATGGAGCCGCCAGCGCCGGCCTTGTTCTCGATCACCACGGCCTGGCCGCCCAGCAGCTTGGGCAGCACGTCCTGCATGTTGCGCGGGACCATGTCGGTGGAGCCACCAGCAGGGAACGGAACGACGATGCGCAGGGGACGGGAGGTGTCCTGGGCGAAGGACATTCCAGGAACGACAGAAGAAGCGGCGATGGAAGCAAGGAAATGACGTCGTTGCATAGGATCTTTCTTACAAACAAGTTCAGATTAAAAGAAATCTGCTCACAAAAAAAGCAAATACTGTGCCTGTTAATATTCCAAACAGGAATACTTTCATCATATCCCTGTCATGAGTTTGCGCCGCCTCAACCCGCCCACGCATCTGCTGCGCGCTTTCTCCACCGTGGTGCGCTTCGGGGGCGTCTCGCGCGCGGCCGAAGCCTTGCACCTGACGCAAAGCGCAGTCAGCAAGCAGATCCAGGAGCTGGAGAAATGGGTGGGCGTGCCGCTGTTCGAACGCGAGCGCAAGCGCTTGAGGCTGACGCCCGCGGGCGAGCGCTATGAGCGCGCAGTGCGCGCCCTGCTGGGCCAGTTGGAGGCAGCCACCCTCGAACTCATCACCAGCGATGACAGCCGAGGCGCGCTGCACCTGTCATCGCTGCCAACTTTCGCGGCCAAGTGGCTGATCCCCAGGCTGCCCCAGTTTCAGCAGCGCTATCCACAGATCACGCTGCACTTTGTACCCTACGTACACAGCTACCAATTTGACAGTCCGGGGCTGGACTGCGCAATTTTGTTTGGCGACGGGCACTGGAATGGCGCGCATGCCCACTATCTGGTGGGCCGCCAGGTGGCGCTGATCGCACCGCCGCGCGGCGCGGGCCCCGAGGCACGCATCACCACCCCCCAGGACGTGGCGCGCTGCACCCGGCTGCGCCATGTGACCATTCCCGATGCCTGGGCACGCTGGAGCGAGGCCCATGGCGTCAACGGCATCAGCCCCCTTGCGGGCCCGCAGTTCGACCAGTTCCAGACCATCATCCGCGCCGTCATGGCCGGCATGGGCATCGCCCTGGTGCCGCGCTGCCTGGTGCAGGACGAGATCGCGGCCGGCCTGGTGAACGAGCCCCTGCCCCAGCACGGCTACCAGAGCGCCCTGGGCTACTGGCTGTGCTATCCGGCCGACCGCGCCAACCACGGCACCCTGGGCATCTTCCGCAACTGGCTGGTGGACCATGCCGCGCAGACGCCGGGACGGATCGCGGTGGCGCCTGTGGCTCCCGGGGAATCTGCGGCAGCCGGGGATGCCCCGCCACCTATGCTGCAGGCTTGGGCGACGGCGGCGAGCGCAGCGCCTTGAAGCGCACGCTGAAACGCGCACCCGGCGGCTGCTGGCCAGGATGCGCATCTTCCAGCACCGCCTGGGCGCCATGCTGGCGCGCGATCTCCAGCACGATGGGCAGGCCCAGGCCCGAGCCATCGGCCTCCGAGCCCAGCACGCGGTAGAACGGCTGGAACACCAGCTCGCGCTCGGCCTCGGGCACGCCGGGTCCCGAATCCTCCACCTGCAGCAACAGGACCTGGCCGAAGGGATCGGCCAGCACGCGCACCGTGACCATGCCGGGCCGGCTGCTGCTGGAAGGCGTGTAGTTGATGGCGTTGTCCACGAGGTTGCGCACCAGCTCCGTCAGCAGCGTGGCGTTGCCCTGCAGCCAGACGCCGGTGGCCGATGACTCGGCGCCGTCGTATCCCAGGTCCACATGCTTGTCCATGGCGCGCGGCAGGCAGTCGCGCACCACGTCGGTGACGATGCGCACCAGGTTGCAGGGCTGCATGGCCAGGCCGCGGCCCACGCCGGCACTCTCGGCGCGCGCCAGCGCCAGCAACTGGTTCACCGTGTGCGTGGCGCGGATGCTGGAGCGCGCGATCTGGGCCAGGGACTGCCGCAACTCCTCCGTGCTCACGCCCTCGCGCTGGGCCAGTTCGGCCTGCATGCGCAGCCCGGCCAGCGGTGTCTTGAGCTGGTGGGCCGCGTCGGCCAGGAAGCGCTTTTGCGTGGCCAGCGAATCACCGAGCCGGCCCAGCAGGTCGTTGACCGAGTCCACCAGCGGCACGACTTCCAGCGGCACGTCCTTGTGGTTGATGGGCGAGAGGTCCTCGGGCCGGCGCGCGCGGATGCGTTCCTCCAGCCGGTGCAGCGGCTTGATGCCGCGCGCCAGCGCCAGCCACACCAGCAAGGCGGCCAGGGGCAGGATGACGAACTGCGGCAGCATCACGCCCTTGATGATTTCCGTGGCCAGCACGCTGCGCTTTTCGCGCGTCTCGGCCACCTGGACCAGGGCCTGGGGCTCGTCGGGCAGGGGCATGCGCACCCAGACATGGGCCACGCGCAGGTCAATGCCGCGAAACTCCGCATCGCGCAGCTGCACGGCCCCGCCGGTCGGTGCACCGCCGGGCGATAGATCGCCGGATGGCGGATCGTCGGACTCGGGCGGCAGCGGCAGATCGCGCTCGCCGGCCAGGTACTCGCCCTTGACGCCCAACACCTGGAAATACACGGTGTCCGACTCGTCGGCGCGCAGGATCTCGCTGGCCGATTGCGGCAGGTTGAACAGCACCTTGCCCTGCTGCACCATCACCAACTGCGCCAGCGCCTGGGCGTTGTACTCCAGCGCGCGATCGAACGGCTTGTTGGCCAGGCCCTGGGCCACCAGCCAGGTCAGCGCCAGGCTCACGGGCCACAGCAGCAGCAGCGGCGTGAGCATCCAGTCAAGGATCTCGCCGAACAGTGAGCGCTGTTCACGCTGGAAGATTTTCATCGGCGGGCAGCCCTCACGACGGGTTCACGGCCCCGTGGCATCCGCCACTATGCGCAGGCAAGCCAACCCGGGCCTGACAGCCAGGGCAGCGGCCTCAGGAAGCGATCTTCTCAAGGCAGTAGCCCAGGCCGCGCACGGTGGCGATGCGGATGGGGCCGCGCTCTATCTTCTTGCGCAGGCGGTGGATATAGACCTCAATGGCGTTGTTGCTGACCTCGTCGCCCCATTCGCACAGGCGCTCGACCAACTGGTCCTTGCTGACCAGCCGGCCCGCACGCTGCAGCAGCACTTCCAGCAGGCCCAGCTCGCGCGCCGACAGCTCGACCATCTTGCCGTCGATGGTGGCCACGCGGCCGGCCTGGTCGTAGACCAGGGGGCCGTGCTTGATGGTGCTGCTGGCGCCCCCCATGCCGCGCCGCGTGAGCGCGCGCACACGCGCCTCCAGCTCGGACAGCGCAAACGGCTTGGCCATGTAGTCGTCGGCGCCATAGTCCAGCCCCTGCACGCGCTCTTCCACGCTGTCGGCCGCCGTGAGGATGAGCACCGGCAGCGCATCGCCCCGGCCGCGCAGCTTCTTGAGCACTTCGAGCCCGTGCATCTTGGGCAGGCCCAGGTCCAGGATGAGCAGGTCGAATTCGCTGCTGGTCATCAGCGCGGTATCGGCCTCGCTGCCGTTGGCCACATGGCTGACCACGGCGCCCGAGCCGCGCAGGCTGCGCAGCAGACCATCGGCCAGGACCTGGTCGTCTTCGGCAATCAGAATGCGCATGGGGTTGTCTCCTGAAATACAGACGCGCTCTGGATGTTGGAAATGCGCGTCTTTGATTCCCAGGATTCTAGGATGCGCCCCGCCGCACGGGCAGGGACCTTACCCGAGTGAGCCGCCGCCTGCATAGGCCTCCAGCCCCAGCGCCACCACGGTGGCGATGTCGTCGCCGACTTCCTCGCGGAACTCGGCCTCGGCCTGGGACACGGCGTCATGGAAGGCCTGCAGCCATGCCAGGCCCGCAGGCGTGAAGCGGATGCGGCGTGCGCGCGCATCGCGCTCGTCGCTTTCGCGCGTGACCAGGCCCCAGGCCTCGCACTGGGCCACCAGGTCGCCCATGGACTGCTTGGTCATGCCAGCGCGCTCGGCCAGGTCGGTGAGCCTGTCGCCAGCCAGCGACAGATGCCGCGTGATGTGGATGTGGGCCGCACCCACCTTGTCGCGCGCCGCAAGATTGGACAGCGCCAGCGGCACCTCCACATCGCGCGCCATGAGCTGCAGCACACGCGCGTCGAACCGCCGCATGGCATGGCCGAGCAGGCGGCCCAGGTGGGTCTGGCGCCAGGCGTCGGCGGGCGGCGTGACGGGGGAAAACTCACTCATGGATGCATTGTGGAGGCAAATCCAACAAGTCAGGAAAACTGACCAAAAACACCAACAAAACAAACCAACAAGCCCATAAACTACTGTTCAAGCATCCAGCCTGAATGCAAATACAGAGCTGAAACCCCAGCCAACCCAGGAGTCCGCATGAACACCGCCGTCACCACCGCCAACAGTGAAAAAGCCAAGGCCCTGCAGGCCGCACTCGCCCAGATCGAAAAGCAGTTCGGCAAGGGCACGATCATGCGCCTGGGTGAAGGCGAAGCCATCCAGGACATCCAGGTCGTCTCCACCGGCTCGCTGGGCCTGGACATCGCCCTGGGCGTTGGCGGCCTGCCCCGTGGCCGCGTGATCGAGATCTACGGCCCTGAATCCTCGGGCAAGACCACGCTGACGCTGCAGGTCATCGCCGAAATGCAAAAGCAGGGCGGCACCTGCGCCTTCATCGACGCCGAGCACGCACTGGACACCAGCTACGCCCAGAAGCTGGGCGTGAACCTCAACGAAGTGCTGATCAGCCAGCCCGATACCGGCGAGCAGGCCCTGGAAATCGTGGACAGCCTGGTGCGCTCGGGTGCCGTGGACATGATCGTCGTGGACTCGGTGGCCGCCCTCACACCCCGGGCCGAAATCGAAGGCGAGATGGGCGACCAGCTGCCCGGCCTGCAGGCCCGCCTGATGAGCCAGGCGCTGCGCAAGCTGACAGCCACCATCAAGAAGACCAACTGCATGGTCATCTTCATCAACCAGATCCGCATGAAGATCGGCGTGATGTTCGGCAGCCCCGAAACCACCACGGGCGGCAATGCGTTGAAGTTCTACGCCTCGGTCCGCCTGGACATCCGCCGCACCGGCACCATCAAGAAGGGCGACGAGGCCATCGGCAACGAGACCAAGGTCAAGGTCGTCAAGAACAAGGTCTCGCCTCCGTTCAAGACCGCCGAGTTCGACATCCTCTTCGGCGAAGGCATCTCGCGCGAAGGTGAAATCCTGGACATGGGCGTCAACGCCAAGATCCTCGACAAGTCGGGCGCCTGGTATGCCTACAACGGCGAGAAGATCGGCCAGGGCCGCGACAACGCCCGCGAATTCCTGCGCGAGAACAGCGGCCTGGCCGTGGAGATCGAGAACAAGGTGCGCGACAGCCTGGGCATTGCCCTGCTGCCCACGGCCGGTGGCGATGCCCCCGAAGCCAAGGCCGCCAAGGCGGGCAAGGCCAAGGCCGACAAGGACGGCGTGATCGAAGCCTGAGCGGCCTGACCCCTCACTGCAGGCGCTGCCGCGCCTGCACACACTGTGTTTGCCATCTTGGCGCAGGCTCACGTCTGCGCCTTTTTTATCGCCGGGACGCCCCAAGGCAAAAAAGCGGCCCCCTTGGGGGGCAGCGGACCTTGCGCAGCAAGGGGAGCGTGGGGGCCTTTTTTATTCGGGACGATTCAGGAGACATTGCCGCATGGGATTCGCCAAGCTGTCGCTCAAGGGCCGGGCGCTCAAGCTGCTGGGCCAGCGCGAACATTCACGGCTGGAGCTGGAACGCAAGCTCGCCCCCCATGTGGAGGAAGGCGAAGACCTGGGCGCCATGCTCGACGCGCTGGAGCAGCGCGGCTTCATCAGTGCCCAGCGCGTGGCCGAGTCCGTGCTGCACCGCAAGGCCGCGCGCTTTGGCACGGCACGCGTGGTGCAGGAGTTGCGCAACAAGGGACTGGACGACGGCCTGGTGCGCGCCGCCGCAGAGCAACTGCGTGCCACCGAACTGCAGCGCGCCCTTGCCGTATGGCGCCAGCGCTTCGGCGCACCACCGGCCACACCGCAGGAACGACTCAAACAGATGCGCTTTCTGGCTGCGCGCGGTTTTGGTGGAGAAATTGCGAGCAAGGTGCTGCGGGGGCGCAGCGAAGACTGGGACGCCGGAGCAGAGGACGAAGGCTAGTCTGCGCGCCGGGTCGCACCCCAGCACACCAGCGACCCCACGGTCACCAGCACCACGCCCTGCCAGAAGCCCCAGCCCGGCTGCACCTGCAGCCAGGCACTGGCCAGCAGCGCCGAGAACACGGGCGTGAAGTACGACGCTGCAGCCATCACGGCCAGATGCCCGTGCTGTATGCCGTGCTCCCAGCAGCTGTAGCCCAGGGCGGTGAGCCCGCCCACGGCCAGCAATTGCAGCACCACGGTGCCTGACCATTGCATGCCGCCTTCACCGCCCAGCCACAGCCATTTGATCCACAGCGCCAGCGCGGTCCATATCAGGAAAAGGCCCACGGCATTGTGGCCACCGCCCCAGCGCCGCGCAGCCAGCGAATAGCAGGGCCACAGCAGGGCCGCGCCAAAAGCCAGTCCATACGCCAGCGGGTTGGACAGCATGTGGTCCACCATGCCCCGCAGTTGCAGCGAGTCGCCGCCCAGCACGCGCGTCAGCCCCCACAGGCACAGCAGCACGCCGGGCCACAGCCACCAGCGCGCATGCTGCTGGCGCAGCAGCACGGCCAAAACGATGGTCAGGCTGGGCCACAGGTAATTGATCAGCCCCAGCTCCAGTGCCTGGGCGCGGTCCTGCGCCAGGCCAATCGCCAGCGACAGGCAGATCTCGTAGACCGCAAACAGCAGGCCGCAGCCCCAGAAGTAGGCCGGATGCATGGCCCGCCACTGCGAGGGCCTGGGCAAGCCGCGCACGGCGGCCACGCACAGGGCGCTGACCGTGTAGAGCATGGCGGCGCCGCCCACGGCGCCCAGCGGCTCGGCCACCGAGCGCATCAGGCCCACGGTGCAGCTCCAGCACACCACGGCCAGCAGTCCGATGGCGGTGGCCCGGCCGGCGGCCACGGGGGAGCTGTTCTGCAGGGAAGACACGGCGATGGCTGCGCGCGGCAGATCAGTGCGGCTGCAGCAGCTGGCGCAGCGAGTGGTACAGCGCATCCGAGCCATGCGCGGTGTTGTCCGCATCGAACGAGAACTCGTTGCTGGACTGCGTGCCCGTCGCATCCTCAGGCCGGGCTTCCATGAAGAAGGACAGGAAGCGCGCGCCCTGGCGGCGGTGCATGGTCAGCACTTTCTCCAGCCGCTGCGGCGACAGGGCCACCAGCGGATGGAACTCCGTCACGCCATAGGCTGTGTGGCCATAGCGGCGCAGCATCTGGCCGACCAGCGGGCCGTAGGTATCTTCGCCGTACAGGCTGACACCCAGGGACAGCCCCGGCATGCGCTGCAGGCTGCGCTCCACGGCGTAGCGGTTGGCATCCCAGCTCGGATTCGCATGGGGGTTGAGCTGGTGGGCAAAGCGAGGAACCCGGCCCAGGCAGCCGTGGCCGATGTGCTCGGAAAAGCCCTGGATGTAGTCGGCCACCTGCTGCTCGCGGAAATCGTTCCAGTCCGTGACCAGCGGGTTGTAGAACAGCGCCAGCCGGTCCTGCGGGCTGTCCACCCAGAATTCCACGCCGTCCGGCAGCTTGCCGAAGTCAGGCAAGGCCTCGGCGGCATGGGGCCTGGGCTCGCCCTGGTTGCGGTCCATCACGGCGATCTGGCGCGTGGCCAGCAGGCCCAGGCTGCGTCCACCGGCCTGCAGCACCACGTCGATGCGGTGCAGGCCCTCACCCAGCGCCGGATAGCGGATGTCGGCACGCCAGCCCACATCGGGCGTGAGGAACCCGGGCTTGGCCTGAGCCACGTCCTGGCGGTGCATGTGCACGGGGGCATGCGAGTAAGGGCGCCCGTCCACGAAGACGGCCACGGCCAGCTGCTTTTGCAGCTTCGCATCAGGCGAGTGGACCCAGCCGGACACGGGCACGGTGCCGGCTGCATAGCTGTCGATGTGCTGGAAGAAGTTCTGCAGCGGCTCGCTGCGGATGTTGCGCGACGGCGGCTCGACCGCGTCGAAGCTGGCAAAGCCGGACTTCAGGTGGGCATTGAGCCGCGCGATGTCACCATAGCGCTGGCGCAGGAATGCATGGAAGCCCGCCAGGGAGGCCGGGCTGTAGTCGGTGACCGCATAGCCTTCGGCCGCGAATCCCATGCCGGCCTCGAACCCCGGGAACAGCTGGTGCGTCTCGCCCAGCACGGTGAGGGCGCGCAGCTGGTGCATGGCGGCATCGCCTGCGGCGCACATGCGCTCGGCCAGGGCATCGACGACCAGTTTGCGCACGCGCGTGACTTCGTTGTCCTGCCGCGCGACCGACCACGGGAAGATGCGCGCGCCCAGATAGCTGTCCAGCGGCAGCGGCCCCTTGGGGGTCCACGCAAGATTGGCGGGATCGGCGGCCAGGCGCTCCTCGGCCTTGGAGTGCACCTCGAAATGCGTGGCGAACAGATACAGCACCACGGGCCGGTGCGCCTGCGCCACCGTGCGCACCACGCGGTCCAGCGCCTCGCCCCGGACTTCCCAGGCCTGGCCATTCCACTGCACATAGCGCAGCAGCGGCACGCTGAGCGTATAGCCCAGGTCCAGTTCACCCTGGGGCCGGCCCAGGCGCTGCAGCGTGGCTTTCACCATTTCTGCGGCCGAGCCCTGCGGACCCAGGCAGCTGGCGGGTATCTGCTGAAATTCCTTGGGAAAATCCTCGCGCAGCCCGTCCTGCATCAGACAGGCCTCCATATTGCCCAGCAGCGGACTCAGCAGCAGGCGCGATGAAGACGGCAATGCCGGCCGCAGCTTCCAGGCAAACACAACGACCAGCAGGCACAGCACGGCCAGGGCCAGGACATGGCCCCAGACCGGACCGCGCCGGCCCGGCAAGGACGGGGGCGCGGGGGGCCTCACAGGCCCAGCATGATCTGCAGGTTCTGCACGGCGGCGCCGCTGGCGCCCTTGCCCAGGTTGTCCAGGCGGGCGATCAGCACGGCCTGGCGGTACTGCTCATTGGCGAACACGCGCAGCTCCAGCTTGTTGGTGTCCGTCAGCGTGTCGGCGGCCAGCTTCATGTCCTCGGTGGGCGGCAGCACCGACACCCATTGCTCCGGCGTGTTGGTGGCCGCGTAGTGGGAGGCCAGCGCATCGTGCAGGTCGGCCGCCTTGGGCGCGCCCGGCAGCAGGTCCAGATGCAGCGGCAGCTGCACCAGCATGCCCTGGCGGAAATTGCCCACGGCGGGAATGAACACCGGGCGGCGCGTCAGGCCGGTGTATTGCAGGATCTCGGGAATGTGCTTGTGCGTCAGGCCCAGCGCGTAGGCCTCGTAAGGCGCGGCCGTGCCGGCCTCATAGGCTTCGATCATGCTGCGGCCGCCGCCCGAATAGCCGGACACCGAGGGCAGGCTCAGGCCGTGGTCGGCAGGGATGAGGCCCGCGGCAACCAGCGGGTGCAGCAGCGCGATGGCTCCCGTCGCATAGCAGCCGGGGTTGGACACGCGCTTGGCAGTCTTGACCGCCTCAAGCTGGCCGGCACGCAGCTCCGGAAAGCCATACACCCAGTCGGGCGCCACGCGGTGGGCCGTGGATGCATCGATGATCTTGATGGTCCGGCCGGTCTCGGCCTCGATGGAATCGACCATGGCCACGGTCTCGCGCGCGGCATCGTCATGCAGGCACAGGATGACCAAGTCCACGCCGGCGATCAGCGCACGCTTGGCGGCAGGATCCTTTCGCAGCTCGGGGGCAATGCTGACCAGCTCCACTCCGGACAGATCGACCAGACGCTCACGGATCTGCAGCCCTGTCGTGCCTGCTTCGCCATCGATAAAGACTTTTGCCATCGCTGTATTGCTCCTGCTGCGCGGCCCTCCTGGAGCCGCTGCGGCACCATTGCCGCGTTCCAGCTGCGGATTCTCACCGAAACCGGGTCCCCCTGCGCCCGTTGTCGCAAAACGGTTGGCGGTGGCGATCAAGGGCGTGCTGACATGCGCCTGTTACAAACAGCGGGCAGCCCCGTCTGCAGATCCTCTATAAGACAAAAGAGCTGTGGCGCCTGAAAGAAATGTCGGGAAACCGTCTTTTCCCTGACATATCAATGCATTGCACAGTTCCTGGCATGCTGCTTGGCCCGCAGGAAATTGTGGATTCTGCGCATGGGGGCGTGTCGGATGGCGCAGTGCAGCATGGTACATTCGGCGATTGCCAGGTCACTCCGCCTTGAGGCAGCACCCCAGGGCTACCGGGTCAATCCCCCCCTATTTGTTTGAGAGAGACATCATGAAGATTCATGAATACCAAGGCAAGGACATCTTGCGTCAGTTTGGTGTGCCTGTACCTCGCGGTATCCCTGCGTTCACAGTGCAAGAGGCCGTCGAGGCCGCCCAGAAGCTCGGCGGCCCCGTGTGGGTCGTGAAGGCCCAGATCCACGCTGGTGGTCGCGGCAAGGGCGGCGGCGTGAAGGTTGCCAAGAGCATTGACGACGTCAAGGCACTGGCTGGCCAGATCCTGGGCATGCAGCTGGTCACGCACCAGACCGGCCCCGAAGGCCAGAAGGTCCGCCGCCTGTACATCGAAGACGGCGCCGACATCCAGAAGGAATACTACCTGTCGTGCGTGACCGATCGCGGCACGCAGAAGGTGGCCTTCATCGCTTCCAGCGAAGGCGGCATGGACATCGAGGAAGTGGCCCACTCCACTCCCGAGAAGATCATCACCATCTTCGTTGATCCCCTGGTCGGCCTGACCCAGGCGCAAGGCGAAGAACTGGCCAAGGGCATCGGCATGCCTGCCGACTCCACCGCCCAGTTCATCGACATCTGCCAGAAGCTCTACAAGTGCTACATGGACACGGATGCCTCGCTGGTCGAGATCAACCCGCTGAACCGTGACAGCAAGGGCAACGTGGTTGCCCTGGACGCGAAGTTCAACTTCGACGCCAACGCCCTGTTCCGCCTGCCCGAAATCGTGGCCCTGCGCGACCTGGACGAAGAAGATCCCGCTGAAGTCGAAGCCTCCAAGTTCGATCTGGCCTACATCTCGCTGGACGGCAACATCGGCTGCCTGGTCAACGGTGCAGGTCTGGCCATGGCCACCATGGACACCATCAAGCTGTTCGGCGGCGAGCCGGCCAACTTCCTGGACGTGGGCGGCGGCGCCACCCCCGAGAAGGTCACCGAAGCCTTCAAGATCATGCTCAAGAACCCCAAGGTCGAAGGCATTCTGGTCAACATCTTCGGCGGCATCATGAAGTGCGACACCATCGCCACCGGCGTGATCACTGCCTGCAAGGCCGTGAACCTGCAAGTGCCCCTGGTCGTGCGCATGAAGGGCACGAACGAAGAACTGGGCAAGAAGATGCTGGCCGAGTCCGGCCTGCCCATCATCAGCGCCGACACGATGGCCGAAGCGGCCACCAAGATCGTCGAAGCCGTCAAGTAAGCAGGCCCGGAGAAAACACCATGTCGATCTACATCAACAAAGACACCAAGGTCATCACCCAAGGCATCACGGGCAAGACGGGCCAGTTCCACACTGAAAAGTGCATTGAATACGCGAACGGCAAGAACTGCTTCGTGGCCGGTGTGAACCCCAAGAAGGCCGGCGAAAAGATCTTCGACGTGCCAATCTACGCCTCCGTCAAGGAAGCCGCGCAAGGCACGGGCGCCACGGTCTCCGTGATCTACGTTCCCCCCGCAGGCGCTGCCGCCGCGATCTGGGAAGCCGTGGAAGCCGACCTGGACCTGGCCATCTGCATCACCGAAGGCATCCCGGTCCGTGACATGCTGGAAGTGCGCAACAAGATGCGCGCCAAGGAAGCCGCAGGCGGCAAGCGCACCCTGCTGCTGGGCCCCAACTGCCCCGGCCTGATCACGCCCGACGAGATCAAGATCGGCATCATGCCCGGCCACATCCACAAGAAGGGCCGCATCGGCGTGGTCAGCCGCTCCGGCACGCTGACCTATGAAGCCGTGGCACAGCTGACCGAACTGGGCATTGGCCAGTCGTCGGCCGTGGGCATCGGCGGTGACCCGATCAACGGTCTCAAGCACATCGACGTGATGAAGGCCTTCAACGACGATCCCGACACCGACGCCGTCATCATGATCGGCGAAATCGGCGGTCCCGACGAAGCCGAAGCTGCCCGCTGGTGCAAGGACAACATGAAGAAGCCGATCGTCGGCTTCATCGCTGGTGTCACCGCCCCTCCCGGCAAGCGCATGGGCCACGCCGGCGCGCTGATCTCCGGCGGTGCCGACACGGCCGACGCCAAGCTGGCCATCATGGAAGAGTGCGGTTTCGTCATCACCCGCAATCCTTCCGAAATGGGTCGCCTGCTCAAGGGCCTGATCTAAGCGGCACCGGTTCTGCGTGACATCCTGGGGTTCGCCCCAGGAAAAAATTACGCAGAATTACGAATCGGTAAGGCGGCAAGTCCGCCCTACACTGACGACTCCAAAAAAGAAAAAGCGCCAGAGGCCACCGCCCTGGCGCTTTTCAACTCATAACAGTGGAGAAACCATGGAATACCTGCAAAGCGCCGATTTCTGGATCGGCCTGTTGAAGATCGTCTGGATCAACATCATTCTGTCTGGCGACAACGCAGTCGTCATCGCCCTCGCAGCACGCTCGCTGCCCCCCGCACAGCAAAAGAAAGCCGTCATGTTCGGCTCCGGCGCCGCCGTGGTGCTGCGGATCATCCTGACCGTGGTCGCGGCCAAGCTGCTGGAGCTGTCGTTCCTGCAGATCGTGGGCGGCTGCCTGCTGCTGTGGATCGGCCTGCAACTGCTGACCGGCGAAGAAGATGATGAAGGCGAATCCAAAGGACACGGCAGCATGATGGTCGCCATCCGCACCATCCTGATCGCCGACCTGGTGATGAGCCTGGACAACGTGATCGCCGTGGCCGCCACGGCGCAGGGCAACATGGTCCTGCTGATCCTGGGCCTGGCCATCAGCATCCCGCTGGTGATCTTCGGCTCCACGCTGATGATCAAGCTCATGGAGCGCTTCCCCGTCATCATCACGCTGGGCGCTGCCCTGATCGGCTGGGTCGGTGGAGAAACCATCGTCAACGACCGCCTGCTGCACGACTACGCCATCAGCCATCCCTGGCTGCACTACGTGGCGGCTGCCGCCGGTGCCGTGCTGGTCGTCGGCATTGGCAAGCTCCTGCAGTCGCGTTCCGGCGCCAAGCACGCGGCGCAGGCCTGATACTGCCGCAGGCGGCTCCTCGCCACCTCCACCACGCACTGCCTAGGCAGTGCGTTTTTGCTTTGTGAGGGTCCGTTCTTGATGTGGCGTCAAGCTGACGAGCCGCTGCGCCGGCCCATTCTTGGCACTTGGGGGCACTGTTTTCATTTACGCTGTGCACCGGCTTCACCATTGCATCTGCACACAGGGACTGATGGCAACACCGCCGCGCCCGCCCTTCGCCACCATGCCCAGCGCACCCAAGACCCCGGACCAGCCCTGCCGACAGGCAGTCCCTGCGCAACACTGCGCCATGGTTGCGCGCACCGATGTGGGCCGGCGCCGTGACAACAACGAGGATGCGGTCACCATCCACCCCAGCGCCCAGCCCTGGCCCATTGCGGTGCTGGCCGATGGCATGGGCGGCTACAACGCCGGCGAAGTCGCCAGCGCCATGGCCATCAGCCTGGTCTCAGTGGCACTGCAAAGCGTAGCCACCGAGGCGCCGGCAGCCAACACTCCACAAGCCCGCCAGGAATTGCAGCAGTCACTGGCCAATGCCTTGAACCTGGCCAACGCCGCCATTCTTACAGCCGCCCGGGAAACACCGGGCTGCCGCGGCATGGGCACCACCATCATTGCAGCAGCCCTGCTGCCAGGCCTGCTGATGCTCGCCCACCTTGGCGACTCGCGGGCCTACGGCTGGCGCGCGGGTCAACTGCTGCGCCTGACCCGAGACCACACCTGGCTCCAGGAAGAAATCGACGCAGGCCGCATCCAGGAGCACGAAGCCAGGCAATCCGGCCTGGGCCACCTGCTCACCCAGGCCCTGGGCGTCACGCCGGACGTCACGCCCGATTTCAATGAGTGGCCGCTACAACCCGGCGACCGCATCCTGCTGTGCTCCGACGGCCTCACCGACATGCTCGATGACCAAGCCATCGCCGCCCTGTTCACCCAATCCAGCCCGCTGCCCGTCTTGCTGACCTCGCTGCTCGCCGCCGCCAATGAAGCCGGCGGAAACGACAACATCAGCGCGGCGCTGATCGAGATACAGGCCGGCCCGTCCCCTACAGCCAGCACTTCCCTCGATTGAGCCCCACACAGCGATCGACGGCAGATCCCAACCGATGGACGCGCTTGCCTGCACCGCCCTCGCAGGTTCCAATTGTTAAAAATGATTGCAAATCCAACAATCAGGAAAAGACAATCCATAGTCTGTATCAAATACGATGGCAGACCTCGGCGCGCGCAGGCCGCAGACATAATATTTGGATACACCCCAGCTCCGGATCGCCCAGTGGATGGTGCAACCCGGGCATAACAAAGGAACTTTGAGCATGCCGACCCTGGTCATCTCCATCGACGGCGCCGTCATCAAGGAAGTGCAGCTGGCCAAGGAGCGCACCACGCTGGGACGCCGCCCCTACAACGACATCGTGATCGACAACCTCGCCGTCAGCGGCGAGCACGCCGTCCTCAGCATCGTCGACGGCACCGTCATCATCGAAGACCTGCGCAGCACCAACGGCACCTATGTCAACGGCCAGCCCATACTGCGCCAGACCCTGAACCACGGCGACCTGCTGGACATCGGCAAGTACAAGATCCGCTTCGTGCAGCAGCAGGTCAGCGCCTCCTCGCGCTCGGCACTGGCGGCCATTGCCGCAGCAGTGGAGGCAACCCGCCCAGCCCCCTTGGCGGAAGACCTTCCATCGCAGTTCAGCACCCAGACCCCCTCAGGCTTCGACCACACACTGCCGCCTTCGATGGCCGGCCTGGCCACGCGCCAGGCTGCCATCCGCATGCTCAACGGCAACGCCGCTGGCCGCGAAGTCCCGCTGGTCAAAGTCGTCACCACCCTGGGCAAGCCCGGCGTGGCCGTCGCCTCCATCACCCAGAGGCACCACGGCTTCGTGCTCGCCCAGCTGGAAGGTGACGCCCTCAGCCTCAAGCTCAACGGCCAGGAAATCGGCCGCCGCGCCATGCCGCTGCAGCACGGCGACACGGTGGAACTGGCAGGTACGCAGATGCAGTTCCTGGTGGCGTGAGGGACCCTCTTGATCCACTGACAAGGTTCGCTGTTGCTTCGTTGGCAAGCGCACCTTCCTTGACAAAAATGTCACGCAAAATTGGATCGATTTGTCAGAGAATGTCGGCCAGCCGTGTAATTTGCAACCAAACAATACACATGCGCGAACCTTGGTCTCAAGACGCGACTGGCACGGCTCTTGCTCTACAGAGTATGCAATCAACCCCTATGAGGAGAAGTTCATGAAGCGTTCCATCCAGCAAGGTTTTACCTTGATCGAATTGATGATCGTTGTGGCGATCATCGGCATTTTGGCAGCCGTTGCGCTGCCGGCTTATCAGGATTACACAGTCCGCGCCAAGATTTCTGAAGCGGTAATTGCCGGCTCTTCGGTGAAATCCATGATGAGCGAAGCCTTTCAGACCGATAGTACTGGCGGCCTGACAGCCGCCGCCGTGGCATTCAATAACAAGCCGCAGAACGAGAAAACTTCCAAGTATGTCAAAAATATCACCGTAACAACCACCGACCCTTGGGACATCAAGGTGTACGTGGCAGCTAACGCCGGCAACGGCATTCCAACTGGAGTGGATGGAAAGTTCATCACCTTTACTCCCAATGTCCAAAGCTCTGCCCCGACGGCATCCTCCATGGGCGCAATTGACTGGGCGTGCGCTTCTGCTACCAAGGTGAGCGCAGGAAATCGCGGTCTGAAGTCTGCAGTTGCTGGCGATTTGCCGGAGAAGTATGCTCCGTCTGAGTGCCGCTAATAATCTCTAGAAAAATACCCGCCTTTACGGCGGGTATTTTTATTATTGGATCCATATGCAGACAAATCTCAGAAAAAAAATCCTTGTCTCTTATCCCATTCTTTTGTGCACTCTATTAATATATGCATATTACCCTAGCATTACCAAGCTTGATTACGTTTGGGATGATTTGCAGTTATTCATATTTAATCCGTATTTAAGAGATCCCGAGCTCATTTGGCAAGGAATATTCCGCCCAATACTCGAAGGAACAACCTATTTCAGACCTCTCCCTCTTCTCACTTTCTGCATAGAATTCTTGACTCAGAATAATGCAAATCCAACAGTATCACATTTAGTAAATTTATTAATCCATTTGGCTAACACAGCTTTGCTGTGTGCAATTCTGTTCGTTTATTCAAAAAAATCGAATAATAAGCTAATTATCATTATTACAGGAAGCATTGTATATAGCTTGCACCCTGTATTGGTAGAGCCAGTAGCATGGGCCGCAGGACGCTTTGACCTTCTTGTAACAACATTTAGCTTGGCAGCAGTGTACAGCTTCCTTAGGTATACAGGTTGGACTCAAGCTTTTCTTACTTCTTTATTCTTCTTCTTTGCTCTACTCTGCAAGGAAATGGCCATTACATTACCCATAGCCATTTTCCTGCTCAAATTTTCCCAGGATAGAGATTCTTTTTTTTATTCAGTTAAAAAGATTTTCAGGCCTGATGGAATCCCATTATGGAGCAGCCTGACCATATCTCTGGCCGCATATATGGCGATTCGTATGCACTACATGCCCGAGATATTGCATACTGATGAAAATCTGGCCAGAAAATTTTACGATATACCACACCACATTTCTTACGTGGGGTGGGCTTTTATCTTCTATTTTAAAATGGTGTTCTGGCCATTCTCCAGCTTAAACCCTCAACATCCGCTGGATCCATTGGATATGACAAAGCTGGATGTCATTCTAGGATGTTTGGCGTGCGTCGGGCTAATATTGCTTACGACCATCAGCCTTCGATTCAAAGCAAGAAGTCTGATACTTCTCTCATGCTTTGCCATCTCTTTACTCCCAGTCTCTCACATCGTACCATTAACCATTGGCGGCAATATTGGTCATGAAAGGTTTTTAGCATATCCACTAGTTTGGTTCTCCATATTTCTTGCTCAATTAATTTATTCAATATTCCTCTGGGGGAATAAAAAATCAAAAAAAGTGACAACGTTTACTTTTGCTGCATTTATTTTCTGCTGGGCAATATACTCATCTGCCGTCATTAAAATAACCACACCACTATGGCAGAGCGACCTAAGCTTGTGGTCATGGGTTTTGAAAGTTAATCCAGAACTGCCATATGCAGCACTAAACTACAGCATTGCTGCAATCCGAGAGGGCGACTATGAATTGGCGGAAAACATGCTGGCAAAAAACGAAATCATTCAATACAGCCCCAAAGATGCCATATTTGTACTCTTAACCAAGGCAGATCTCCAGATAAGAAAAGGCAACGCAGAAATCGGAACCAAATTACTAGAGGAATATCTACTGCAGCAAGGAATAAAATCTGCATCAGATTACTCAATAGATGAAAAAAGCAAGGATTCTTCAAAAATGAAGGGACTCTATGCAATATTGGCAAGAGGATACATTTATCAAGAAGAATTTTCTAAAGCAGAAATGGTGAGTGATATGTTGATCCTATCTGATCCGCACAACGCCTCTTCACTACTATTTTCCTCATATGCCAAGTATGGGATGGACAAATGGTCGGAAGGCGAGCACCTTTACAAAGAATCAACCAGATACTTTGTACCAGCGGGAGTAGAGGAGGCGGCACAATCTAGATCTATATTTTTATCCAACCTCTGCAAGAATCCTGAAAATTCTACGCCACGAGTCTGTAGTCAATTTAGAGTTGACAACTCCATCGATCCAAAAACCGCGTACAGGTGATGACTACCGCCAACTGTCGCATGTGGAATGATGGGATAGCGCTCTAAGCGCCATCCATCTTTGGCTCGAGCCATTCTGCAAAAGTTGATGACTCCCTGCGACAGAACCCGGGGCCAAGCCATGTTGATTGTCCTGCAAAAGAACGCCCGCCCCGCGGCCATGCACGCTAAGATACCGACAATAAAGAGACAGCCACCAGCGTACGGGCACCGCGCCTACCGAGCAGGCGAACACAATTGGGAGAATGCTTGAGGTCTTCGGGGGGCCGCTCCCATAGGCTGGAGAGCGTACTCAAGAAAGTACAAGAGGCCATGGTGAGCCCCCTGCTTCTTCCTTTGGATGAAGGATGACCTGCTGCCGGCTGCAACACCCGAGGTCCTCTCAGTACTGAAGTATTTCCTGCTGGAGCTTGGATCGCTGCCTGAATCACCACGAAGGAGGTACACCTGAACACCTCAAGCCTTACAAATCTGCGAACAAGGCTGTCAGAGCTACAAGCCTAGCTATGTGTACTTGAACGTGATTTACAACCGCATGCTGGTCGGCTCATCCAGTCACGAAAGACATAACTCGGCCGTTTTCGATTGACAAAGCCTCAACCCAATCGGGCTACTTGAAGAAATCCGCAAGAAAGGAAGTTCCTGGCAAAATCATATCTTGCAAATGCCACTCCGAAGGACCGAAGGACCGCGAATTATATCCATGGCTTGCAAGCTGTTGACGGCAGACTAAACAGAAAATCACTCAACACAAACGGAGCATCAAATATTCATTTTATTAAAAATAAAATCAGGCATCCTTTCAATCACCCACATGATCAACCTCCACTTGCGAGGCGTATAGATCACAGCGCGCCCATGGTGTATGCCATTTACAATATCCTTGGCCACATCCCCGACAGGTGCCAGCCGAGGGCCCTTACCTTTCATGCTTTCCGTCATGGGGGTATCTGTAGGGCCCGGCTTGATGAGTACGATTTTCAGCGCCTTCCCGACAAATCGGTGGCGTAGCCCTTGGGCATATCGATCAACCAGACCCTTTGCTGCGCCATAAACATAGTTTGATCTGCGCCCTCTATCACCTGCAACAGAGCCGATCAGGGCAATAGCTCCATGAGCTTGCCTCTCCATGTACTTTGCAAAGGCCTCCGCAAAAAGTACAGGAGATATCGCATTGATTTCCAGGGTCCTCTCGCAAAGCACCAGATCCTCTTGGCAATCGCGCTGCAACGGCAATGCACCATGCGCAATCAATAAGATATCGACATCACCCTGATCCATTACTTTTCTTGCAACCTCAACAATGCTCGCAACATCGGTGAAATTCGCCTGTTCAATCACAATGTGGGCGCCGGAGTTCCTTACTTTGAAATCGGCCGCAATAATCTCAAGACGCTGCTGCTCCCGACCAATCAGTACGAGATCAACTTCAGAACCCTGAAGCCATAATCTGGCACAGTGCTGTGCAATGGCTGAGGTAGCACCGACAATTACGATTCTCTTTCTATTAGACAATTCAACCTCCCATCAGTCTGCGCGAGAGAACGGAACTTATGCCTGGATCTCGATATTTCAAAAATTCCTGGAGACGCGGGTATCCAGCCTCGAAAAGTTCACGGGGCATACGTGAATCCTTTGCCATATAGATACGGCCACCAGCCTCTCTGACAATGTGATCAAGCCGTGTGAAAAGATCGGCAGTACGCTTTCCTTGATCTGGAAAGTCCAATGCCAGAGTTGCTCCCTCACGCGGAAAACTCATCATACCTACAGCCTCTCTCTTGGTGAATGTTTTCAGCACCGCCAGAAACGATCCTCCACCAAAGGCCGTGACCTCCCTGAGCATAGCTTTGACTGAATCAAGCGCGACACTTCTGGGCACCACGCTTTGGTACTGAAAAAATCCACTCCGTCCATATATTCTATTCCATTCCAGCAGGTTATCCAGCGGATAGAGGAATGGCTCATAGTGAACTACGTTACGACCAGCACGGATTTTCTTCAGATGGTAGTAAAGGTTGTTGAACAACCTTAAAGAGCATTGATTGACCAGGGAAATTGGCGGCGTAACAGGTATTTTTATGCTGCGGGCCGCGTACTGTGTCTGATGAGATAACGGGGAATTCTGGAAGTTACCTCTCATGAACAAGCCTCTTCCTTGCACGCCAGACAAACAATCAATCCATGAAACCGTATGCTCCCAATGATCCTCAGAATCATCTGCGATACAGAAAAATTCATCCAGATGAGAATATGGAATTGTTTCAGAATCCACCCAGGGGCCAGGTATGCGATGCAGCTGTATTTCTACCTGAGTGATCAGTCCTGTAAGACCCATGCCACCAACCGTTGCAGCAAACCACTCCTTTCTTTCGAGTGGTCCACAGTGGATGATTTCGCCATCGGTACGAAGCAGCGTCATGGATAGTACATGATCACCAAAACTCCCATGTACATGATGATTCTTGCCATGGACATCATTGGCTACCGCACCGCCTACGGTCACCATCTGCGTTCCCGGTGTGACTGCCAGCATCCATCCGCGTGGAACCATCAGCCTTTGAATATCACGCAAGAGAACACCGGCCTCACAGATCAGACGGCCGCGCTCCTCATTAAAAGCGATGAAATGATCCATTTTTTCCGTATTCCAAAGCGTTCCTCCAGAATTCAGACAAACATCGCCATAACTGCGCCCCATACCATAAGCCAGACCGGGAAACGGGCTATTCAGCACTGCGCCCCTCGCATGTTCCGCATTGTGTAGCTCCACCACATGGTGTGGAGATGCACTCAAACGCCCCCAGGAAGATACGGATTTCATAAAGCGTCCGAACGAAAAACAAATCTCTTGTCCAAATGGTATTTGACGAGATAGCCGATTGCCAATCCAACACACCCACCTAGATAGCGCATTTCCTTTGTCTCGAAAACTGCGTGAAATCCCAGCTCGGATGCCCAAAACAGGATGGTGGTAATCAATCCCATCCCGATGTAGAGCAGAAATACCTGGGCATCATGGACCACATCCTTCGGTCGAAATCGGAAAATGTAGTGCTTGTCAAGAAAATATTTGACCAAAAGCCCAACGCCTGTTCCGCCGATGATGGAAACCCACACATGGAATACACCATCATAGATTTGAACAATAATATCCTGGGCGCCAATGTTCGACACAGTGGCTACTAGTGCGAAAATGCCGTAGCTAAGCGCCAGCTTGGTTGAGGAACGCATTGAACACATTACCGGCATTTGAAATGATCCATGATACCGTAGCATCCCGCTCGCCTCAGGCCCAACTGCTCGGACTGTTGAGACTGATGAGGCCCAAGCAGTGGATTAAGAACAGTTTTGTACTGGCCCCGCTGGTCTTCGTCGGAAAATTTCTGGAACCATACGCCATCCTCAGCGCGCTGCTTGCGGCAGCACTGTTCTGTCTGGCGTCTTCTGCCACCTACATCATCAACGACATCCATGACATCGAGCGTGATCGCCTTCACCCCTCGAAGTCGAAAACGCGCCCCTTGGCGGCTGGCATCGTGTCCGTACGCATGGCCCTGATGTTGCTTGCCACCCTTTATGCAGCGCTGCTCTATGGCCTGATCGTTGTACCGAAAGTTGGCTTGGTCATCGCTTCGTACTTGATTCTCAATCTAGCCTACACCTTCGCTCTCAAGCATCAGCCGGTAGTAGACATCTTCACCATTGCCATCGGTTTCGTGCTAAGGGTGTATGCAGGAGCCATGGCACTCGACGTACCTGTATCTTCCTGGATGTTCATCACGACCCTGTGCTTGGCCCTCTACCTGGCGGCCGTCAAACGGCGGCAGGAATTGAGCCACAGCGGCAGCAAGGGCCGGCAGGTTCTGGAGAAATACTCTGTTGCCCTGGTCGACCGCTACGCAGAGATGTCAGCCACTGGGGCACTACTGTTTTACAGCATGTTTGTCATGTCAGAGAGACCTGAGCTCGTGATCACCATCCCGCTCGTGCTGTTTGGACTGTTCCGTTACTGGTTTGTGGTGGAGGCGCTGAACGGGGGCGAGTCTCCCACCGATGCACTGCTGGTTGACTGGCAACTGCTGCTGACTGTCTTGGTGTGGGTCTTTGCGTGTGGATGGGCCCTTTGGCCTACGGCCGGCCTGTCATGAACTACGCCTACGTGCTAACCCCATTTCTCGCCTGGCTGGTGGCCGGTTCCATGAAGTTCATGATCAACAGCATCAAGGCTCGGCGACTCGCGTTCAGTCTCATCGGTTACGGCGGGCTTCCTAGCAACCATAGCGCCATCGTGAGCAGCATGGCGACCCTGATCGCCCTGAAGGAAGGCCTTGACCACCCAGCTTTCGGCGTAGCCTTCACGCTTGCTTGCATTGTCGTTCTGGATGCCAACAGTTTGCGCCGCCAGGTTGGCAATCATGCGCAGACTATCAACAGACTTGCTGCAAAAGATGCCTCCCACAGGCCCCTGCGGGAGCGTATGGGTCACACGCGGCTAGAGATTTCAGCGGGCATCCTGGTCGGGATCGTCATTGCAATTGCTGTAAAGAAATTGCTGGGTTGAGGTTTCAAAGCTGTTCACTGATCAGGGGCGTATGCAATAAAGCTCCCCGTCTTGCCTCCGTGCTTCTCCAGCACCCTGATTCCCTCCATCACCATGCCCTTATCCACCGCCTTGCACATGTCATAGACCGTGAGCAGGGCCGCCTGCACGGCTGTGAGCGCCTCCATCTCCACCCCGGTCGGACCAACGGTCTCGACGGTGGCAAGACAGCGGACGGACGACGTTTCGGGCAACAGTTCGAAATCCACCGCCACCCGCGTCAACGCCAGCGGATGGCACAGCGGTATCAGGTCACTGGTTTTCTTGGCGGCCATGATGCCGGCGATGCGCGCAATGCCCAGTACGTCACCCTTCTTGGCGGTGCCGCTCTGGATGATGGCCAGGGTGGCGGGCTGCATGGTGATGCGGCCTTCGGCGACCGCGATGCGGTGGGTTGCCGGCTTGGCGCCGACATCGACCATGTGGGCCTGGCCCTGGGCGTCGAAATGGGTGAGGGAAGACATGGCAACTCCAAAAAATGCACGGGCCGGTCTACGGCAGTCCTGACACGCTGGTCAGTCCTGCCGTGAACGTTCGGCGAACCGAGGCATCATAGTGGGGTGTTCCACCGCCCGGCATCAAGGTGCAGGGCCCGGCCTTCTGGCCTCCTACCTGCCCATGCGCCCATCACGCCTGAAGACACGTATCGCCGTCGGCCTGCAGTTGCTGGCGGCCTCTCTCACCATCGCAACGCATACACCGGCACAGGCCCAATTGCGCCTGCCCACACTGGGCGATGGCGCGGCCACGACGACCAGTGACGAGCGGCGTCTGGGGGATCGCATCATCCGCTCGCTGTACCGCGATCCTGACTACATAGACGACGCCGTTCTTCAGGAATATGTCGAGGGCATCTGGCAGCACCTGGTCGACGCGGCGCGCACGCGTGGCGAGCTGTCGGACGAGTTGGAAGAGCGCTTTGCCTGGGAGATCCTGCTGGGGCGGGACCGCTCGGTCAACGCCTTTGCGCTGCCCGGCGGCTATCTGGGAGTGCACCTGGGACTGATCGGAGTGGTCAGCACGCGCGACGAGCTGGCGTCGGTGCTGGCGCATGAGCTGAGCCACGTCACGCAGCGCCACATTGCGCGGCTCATTGCCCAGCAGGGCAAGCAGACGCCGCTGATGATCGGATCGATGATCCTGGGTGCCCTGGCAGCCAGCCGCAGCCCCGATGCCGCCATGGCCATGATGATGGGCGGCCAGGCGCTGGCCGTGCAGAACCAGTTGAATTTTTCGCGCGACATGGAGCGCGAGGCAGACCGCATGGGCTACGGGCTGATGGCGCCCGCAGGGTTCGCGCCACAGGGCTTTGTGACCATGTTCGACAAGCTGCAGCAGGCCAACCGCCTGAATGACAACGGCAGCTGGCCCTATCTTCGCAGCCACCCGCTGACCACGGAACGCATGGCCGACATGCATTCGCGCCTGCCGCGTGGCGTTGCGCCTTCGCCAGCACCATCCCTGGAACACGTGATGATGGCCGCACGGGCCCGCGTGCTGTCGCGCCCCGGCGTGGATGTGCTGCGCCAGTGGGCCGAGCAGCCGCGCTCCACCAGCTTTGGCAGCCAAACCCAAACCCAGCAGGTGGCGCAGCTATATGCCGCCACGCTGAGCGCCGTGCAATTGCGCGATTGGGCCGAAGCGCGGGAAATGTCCGGGCGCCTTCAAGCGGCCACGGCCGCCGATCCTGGCGCCCTGCGGCAGGCCAAGCTGCTGCAGGCCGAACTGGAGCTGACGGCCGGCAAGCCCGGCGCCGCATTGCAGGCATTGCCGCCGCTTTACCTGCCTGCAGCTGCGCCTGCCCAGGCCAGCCCCACGGAATCCATCCCCGCCAAGACAACGGAAAGCGGCCCCAGTCTGGCCACCGTCAATGTGGTCGAAAACCGCGCCGTGCGCAGGCCGGAATTGCTGATGCGCACCCAGATCCTGCTGCGCGAGCAAGGCGCCGCCAGCATGGCGGGCCCGCTGCAGACCTGGGTGACGGACCACCCGCGTGATGCCAGCGCCTGGCAGTTGCTGGCCCAGGTGCAGCGCGCCCAGGGCCAGGAGTTGCGCGCGCTGCGCGCCGAGGCCGAGGCCCAGGTCGCGCACTACGACTACGCGGCGGCAGTGGACCGTTTCAAGGCGGCGCAGGACCTGGCCCGCAAGGGTGGACCCAAGGTGGATTTCATTGAAGCCTCCATCGTGGACACGCGGCTGCGTGCCGTAGAGGAGCTGCTAAGGGAACAGGCGCGCGAGAAGTGATTCGATGGCCAGGCCCAGCAGCGAGTAGATGAGCGCGCCCAGCATGGCCGCCCAGAAGCCCGCGACGTGAAAGCCGCTGAGCAGGCCCGAGGCTGCCCAGAACATCAGTCCGTTGACCACGAAGAGAAACAGCCCGACCGTCACGATGGTCACGGGCAGCGTCAGCACCACGAGGATGGGGCGCAGCACCGCATTGAGCAGGCCGATGACCAGCGCCGCGATCATGGCCGAGCTGAAGCTGTTGACCTGCACGCCGCCGTAGAGATAGGCCACGACCAGCAGGGCACCGGCGCTGAGCAGCCATTTGATCAGGATTTTCATGCGGGCAGCATAGCAGCAGCCGGCAGATCCAGGTTGAGGCGGCGCACTGGAAACCGTGGACCGGACAACCCCATGAAAAACGGCATCCCGTTTTCCGGGATGCCGTCCTGAAAGCGATCGCCTGACCAGAGCGGCCAGGCAGGCGCCAGCCGCTAGATCATCGCTTCCTCGAACACCAGGCCCATCAGCGCGCCGATGGCCGCCAGCGTTCCCGGAAGATTCCAGCGCCGGCCCAGCGGGGCGGCAGGCGCCACGGCGGGAGCCGTGGCTTCCTGCTTGGGGCGGCGTGCATCGACGATCTGGGCCGTGCCGTGCTCCTGCTGGAGCTGGGCCACCAGTTCGGCCAGCGGGCCCTTGGCCAGCACCGGCGTGATCCTGCCAGCGCTGTCACCAAACACCGGCAGCAATTGGGCGAACAGCTTGTCCGCCCACTTGCCGCGCCAGCTTTCGCGCGCGCTGTGGCTCACCCATTTGCTGACCCGGTGGGTAATGCGCGGCGCGCAGGCCACCAGCAGCCAGTGCGAGGCCTGGGCCTGCGGCGAGGCGGCCAGGGCCTGTACCAGAGGCAGAGCGTAGGAAGCGTCATCCACGTAGACTATGATGGGATTCAAAGCAAGTCCTTGTCGAACTGGGTTTGCGGGAGTGGGAGAGGCAGGCGGCCGGGGCCGCCCTTGCCATGGATTGTCGCGAATCGGCGCGGGCGGCCCATCGGGCCAACCCGGCGCCCACCTCAACTTTTCGGCGGATCAGGCTCCGTGGGCACCGGCCTTGGGAGCAGGACGGCGCGAAGCGATGTACTTGCCCAGGGCCAGCACCAGCAGGGCTCCGAACACGCTGGCACCGTACTTGAGCATGTCGGTCTGGGGCAGCTTGACCATCCAGTCCCACTTCTCCGTATTGGCGAAGACGGGGTCGGTGACCAGCATGCCGCCGGCAATCCAGCCCAGCAGCATGCCGCCGGCCACGATGATGATGGGGAAGCGCTCCATCAGCTTGATCACGAGCTGCGAGCCCCAGACGATGATGGGGATGGAGATCAACAGGCCCAGCACGACCAGCAGCATCTGGTGCTCGCCCGAGCTCTGGGCAGCGCCGGCGATGGCGATCACGTTGTCCACGCTCATCACCAGGTCGGCAACGATGATGGTCTTGATGGCGGCCAGCAGCTTGTCGCTGCCCTGGATGTTGTCGTGGCCGTCTTCATCAGGGGCAATCAGCTTGATGCCGATCCACACCAGCAGCAGTGCGCCGACGAACTTCAGGAAGGGCAGCGCCAGCAATGTCATCGCGAAGGCGATCAGGATGACGCGCAGGATGATGGCACCCGCCGTGCCCCAGATGATGCCCTTCTTGCGTTGCTCGGGCGGCAGCTTGCGGCAGGCCAGCGCGATCACGACCGCGTTGTCGCCGCCCAGCAGGATGTCGATGATGATGATTTGGCCCAGGGCCACCCAGAACGGGGCGTGAGTCAGAAAGTCCAAGTCCATAAGGTCCTCGCTGTTGAGTAAGGCCGGCGAGAACTCCTCCCTCCTGGAGAAACACCCACCGGCACAGAAAGACCGATGCAACGCCGCAGCGCCTACCCGGGCAAGGACATGCCTGGCTCAGGGGAGAACACATTGATCGACCGTCATCAGGTCCATCAAAGGTCTTGCTCGGCTGCGGTATGCACCGCAACCCGGAAGGCCGGAAGCTTGCGCTTCGTATTGACGACCATTCCGATGCCGGCACCGTGGCTTTGCAAAAACCACCTCCGCCGGCAGAGAGCTACTCCCCTTCGAACCTGTGGATTGCAACACAAAGCCGCCACGGCATGCAAGTGAAAAAACCCTTCATTTCCACGGAAAGCACAAGTCGCGCATCCCCCAGACCATTTACCGGCCCACCTCAAATGCTTCACTATCCATAGCAACCCTTGAACCAACGGAGTGTTGCAGCCATGCCCGGCCGTGCGCGGGCAGGCGTCTTATCATCGCTGTCCCTTCCCCCTGACCGTCCATGACCGCACTGCACATCACCGACATCGAAGCCGCCATCAACTACTGGCGCGAGCGCCATCCGTCCCCGGACGGCGTGCTGCTGCAGCCCGAAGTACGGGCCCTGGCCGAGGTGTACGCGCTGATGATCTTCTGGCATGAGAGCGAAGTACAGGTTGAGGGCTTTCCCTCGCACGCCATGGCGGCCTGGCTGGCCTGGTACGACACCACGCCCGATACGCCCTGCATCGCCATCTGCTCCACCAGCCAGGGCGACGAAAGATGCAAGGGCTGCGGCCGCAGCTTTGACGAAGTGCAGCTGTGGACCGCGATGGAGCCGGCACAAAAGCGGATGGTCTGGCGCAGGATCACGGCAGAGGGCGACTCCTGGCGTTTCACCCGCTATGCAGAGCGTGCGGCCGAGCGCACGGACACATCGCGTGACTCTGGCTGATTGCTGGTTGATTGCCGGCTGATCTGCCGGATACCGCACCGGACCAGTGCGATGTTGCAGACGGCCTAACATCGGCCGCCATGCTGCAGACCGCCGCTTACCGCCACAGCCACCTCCGCCTTTGCTTGCGCCTCACGGCACGTGATGCGGGCGAGACGCGCGTGCCGGCCGGCAAGGCCTGGCCCGCCACGGCCGCGCGCCTGCGCGAGCGTGATGCGGCACGGCTGAACATCGGCCCCCGACAGGCCGCACGGTCTTGATGCGCTGCCCTGCGCGGAACCGGGCAGCGTCGCTTCACTGAATCCGCTCTTCTTGCGCCGCCTTCATCCCTAGGCTGAAGGCGGTTGGATTTTCACGCGTCTGCCCGGCCACAAGGCCAGCCGACGGCCAGCCGACGAAGCGAGCCCTGCCGTGACCTGTCTAGCCCTTGCCCCAGCCGGACCTTCTTTTGCCGCCCCCTCTTTTTCCACGCTCTTGCGCCAGCTGCGCCATCTGAGCGATACCGTGGCGCATCGCGCGCTGCCCCGCTGCGCGCCACGCCACGTCACCGAGCTGCGCATCGACGTGATGCAGCCGCTGGTGGAGGGAGAGCTCGAAGCCATTCACGAGCGCCTGTACCAGCCCGGCAACAAGCTCCATGGCCTGGAGCGCCGCCCGTTGCACGACCCGCAGTTCCAGCTGCACTGGCGTGAAGCCGACGGCGAATGGTTTGCCTACGTGGAGGACATGGAGCGGCGCTGCCTGGCCGGCTACACGGTGTTCAATCGCCTGGTCGAGGTGGACAAGCGCACCGACCGGCGCGTGCGCTCGCCGCATTCGCGCTTTGCGCCGCATTACCAGCGGCGCGGCATTGCCAGCGCCGTGTATCGCAGCGTGCTGGACAAAGGCACCTGCCTGGTCAGCGGCGCACGCCAGTCGCCGGGTGCCCACGGCCTGTGGAACCATCTGGCGCGAAGCTATGACGGCCGATATGTGGGCATTGCAGACAGCAAGTCGCTCATCCATCTGGGCCGCAACGTGCCGGACGATGTCATGGACCGCCTGTCCACGCGCCGCATGCTGCTGGGCGCGGGCTGGACCGTGGAGTCCTTCGCCCAGGCCGTCCGGATGCAGTTGCCGGGTTGAAACGTGGACTTGAGCGGGAGCCCGTTTACTTCCAGCGCAGCGGCTCGATGAAGACCGTGCCCAGGTTGCTGCTGAGCGTCAGCGCGCCTTCCTGGATGGTGGCCTGCAGCTGCATGCTGCGCTCGGCCAGCTCCGCCAGGGATTGGGATGTTTCGGAGGGAATGCGCCAGACCTGCAGCTTGTTCAGCCGCGCCAGCTTGCCCTCCAGGCCCTTCCACCAGACCTCGGCCGCATGGTGGAAGGCGTAGAGCACCACCGCATCGGACTTGTTGCAGGCCTTGGCGATGGGCTTTTCCTCGGGCTGGCCGACCTCGATCCACAGGCGCTTGGCGCCCGTGAAGTCGGTCAGCGAGACATCGGGGTCTTCGGGATCGGACAGGCCTGCGCCAAACGCCAGCGTGCCGTCGCCCTTGCACATGTCATTGAGCTGGTGTGCATTGAGGGCCAGGGCCACCAGGCGCACCATCATGCGTTCGTCCGTCTCGCTGGGATGGCGCGCCAGGGTCAGCGCATGGTCGGCGTAGTAGCCGTGGTCGATGTCGGCGATGGACAGGTTCGCCTTGAAGATGGTGGATTTGAGGGCCATGAGACAGAACCTATCAAAAACAAGAGCTGCCGCAGCAAGCCTGTGCTTGCATCGGCAGCCCTGAATGGTTGAAGCGCGCCCTTCATGGCGCGGCAAAGGATGGATTAGACGCGGCGGGCCAGCTCGGCCGCCTTGCCCACATAGGAGGCAGGCGTCATGGCCAGCAGGCGATCCTTGTCGGCCTGGGGGATTTCCAGGCCGTTGATCAGGCGGTGCAGGTCTTCGGCCTGCACGGTCTTGCCGCGCGTGACTTCCTTGAGCTTTTCGTAGGCGCCCTGCACGCCGTAGCGGCGCATGACGGTCTGGATGGGCTCGGCCAGGACTTCCCAGGCGTGGTCCAGGTCTTCCTGCAGGCGCTCTTCGTTGAGTTCGAGCTTGTTCAGGCCCGTCATCAGCGAGCTGTAGGCCAGCGTGGCATAGCCCATGGCCACGCCGATGTTGCGCAGCACGGTGGAGTCGGTCAGGTCACGCTGCCAGCGCGAGATGGGCAGCTTTTCGGCCAGGTGCTTGAGCAGTGCGTTGGCCAGGCCCAGATTGCCTTCGGCATTCTCGAAGTCGATGGGGTTGACCTTGTGCGGCATGGTGGACGAGCCGATCTCGCCGGCCTTCAGGCGCTGCTTGAAGTAGCCCAGGGACACATAGCCCCAGACATCGCGCGAGAAGTCGATGAGGATGGTGTTGGCGCGCGCGATGGCGTCGAACAGCTCGGCCATGTAGTCATGCGGCTCGATCTGGATCGAGTAGGGCTGGAAGCTCAGGCCCAGGCCCTGGGGCTCGGGCGACTCGATCACCTTCTTGCTGAAGGCTTCCCAGTCGAACTCGGGCCAGGCCGACAGATGGGCGTTGTAGTTGCCGACGGCGCCATTCATCTTGGCCAGGAGCTTGACCTCGGCGATGCGGGCAGAGGCCTTTTCCAGGCGCACCAGCACGTTGGCGATTTCCTTGCCCACGGTGGTGGGGCTGGCGGTCTGGCCGTGCGTGCGGCTGAGCATGGGCACGGCCGCGTAGGCGTGGGCCATCTCGCGCAGCTTGGCGGTGATGCCCGTCAAGGCCGGCAGCAGCACGCTGTCACGACCGGCGCGCAGTTGCAGCGCATGGCTGGTGTTGTTGATGTCCTCGCTGGTGCAGGCGAAATGCACGAATTCGGCGGCCTTGAGCAGCTCGGGACGGCCGTCGAACTTGCCCTTGATCCAGTACTCCACGGCCTTGACGTCGTGGTTGGTGGTCTTTTCGATGTCCTTGATGGCCACGGCATCGGCCTCGGAGAAGTTCTTCACCAGATCCTGCAGATAGACGCTGGCGCCTTCGGTCAGGGGCTTGAACTCGGCAAAGCCGGCGTCCGACAGGGCGATGAACCAGGTCACCTCCACCTGCACGCGGCGGTGCATGTATCCCATCTCGCTCATGATCGGGCGCAGAGGAGACAGTTTGGCGGCGTAGCGGCCGTCGAGCGGGGACAGGGCGGAGATGTGCGGCAGATTCATGGGCCGTGATTGTAGGTGCGCGCGGCAAAAACGGGGGCTGTAGGGGGAGATCGCCGGGCAGCGCATAGAATCGGCTGCCCGCCCATGGGCCGCCTCTTCGCCACGGAAAACAGCCATGAAACTGATAGGTTCCTCCACCAGCGCCTACGTACGCAAGGTACGCGTCGTACTGGCCGAGAAAAGGCTCGACTATCAGTTCGTCGAGGAAAACCCCTGGAGCCGCGAGCTGTCGCCGGGCACCGGCAACCCGCTGGGCAAGGTGCCGCGCCTGGTCATGGACGGCAGCGATGCCATGTTCGACTCGCGCGTGATCGTCGAATATCTGGACACACTTTCCCCGGTAGGCAAGCTGATCCCCGGCACAGGCCGCGAGCGTGCCGAGATCAAGACCTGGGAAGCCCTGGCCGACGGCGTGCTGGACGCCGGAGCCCTGGCCCGCCTCGAAGCCACCTGGGATGGCCGCAGCGAAGAGCAGCGTTGCCAGGCCTGGATAGACCGCCAGCTGGCCAAGGTGCGCGCCGCGCTGAACGTGATGTCCCAGGGCCTGGGCGACAAGCCCTATTGCTGCGGCATCCACTTCACCCTGGCCGACGTGTGCGTGGGCTGTGCCCTGGGCTGGCTGGACTTTCGCTTTCCCGAACTGGACTGGCGCGCCGACCACCCCAATCTGGCCACCTTGCAGGCGAAGCTGGCGGAACGCGCCAGCTTTGCGGCCACACGCCCGCCCCAGCCCTGAAAACGGGTCACCCCCGCAACGACAACTGCAACTGCAGCGGCAACAAAAAAGGCCACCCGATGGGTGGCCTTTTTGCTGGCATAAAAAAGTTGCGAAGCATCCCGAAACGAATAAAGAGAGGGAGGGAGGAGAAGCGCTTCGGGCGGAACAGTTCAGGACTGTGGCCCCAGAGGCTTCGCAACGTGAAATTCGGTCTGGATACCCTCTCTCGTCAACCTGTCCAATAGATGAGCTACTTTTGCAGAAGTTCCAGGGGTCGGGGGCGGGAAAAATGTAACATTTTGACGAGGAGCGTCATTCTGCTGTAGGCCGTGTTCGATGGATGCTGACGGGACGGCGTCGGCCAGGGCCGACTACCTTCCCTCCCCGCATCCTCACACCAGAGCGGCCCCCGTGAAAACCGCTTCCCACAGGGCCTTGACCGGCGCACTGAGCGGCTCGGCCTGGCCCGGCACCAATTGGGCCGTCCGCTCGTCCAGCCGCGCCACGTGCTGCAGGCGGCGCAGTTCACGGTAGGCCCGGGCGGCCTGCTGGCCCACGCCTGCAGGCAGCAGGCCCGCCTCTTCCGCACGCTGCAGCAGCGCGATGTTGCCCAGATTGGCCATCAGCCCCGGATGCAGGGCCGATTGCGAGAGAACCAGGTACTGGACGGCGAACTCCACATCGACCATGCCGCCGGGGCTGTGCTTGACGTCGAAGAGGCCGCCGCGCACCGGATGCGCACTGCGCACGCGTTCGCGCATGGCCACGATCTCGTCGCGCAGGGCCGCAGCGTCGCGCGGTGCGGTGATCACGGCCTCGCGCACGGCGTCGAAGCGGGCCTGCAGATCGTCGCTGCCCAGCACGAAGCGCGCCCGCGTCATGGCCTGGTGCTCCCAGGTCCATGCCGTGTTGCTGCCGCGCTGCTGCTGGTAGTTGGCATAGGAGGCAAAGCTGGTCACCAGCAGGCCGGAGTTCCCATTGGGGCGCAGCGCAGTGTCGATCTCGAACAGATCGCCCTCGCCCGTCTTGACGGCCAGCCAGTTGATGAGCTTGCGCACAAAGGCGGCATAGATCTCGGAGGCGTGCTCGTCGTCGTCATCGAAGACGAAGACGATGTCCAGGTCGCTGCCGTAACCCAGCTCCTTGCCGCCGAGCTTGCCATAGCCAATGATGGCGAACTGCGGCGACTCGCGGTGGCGGTTCTTGAGCCGGCTCCAGCACCAGCTGGCCGTCACGCGCAGCACGCAGTCGGCCAGCGCACTGAGGTCGTCCGCCACCTGCTCGACCGTGATGCGGCCCTCGATATCACGCGCCAGCGTGCGAAAGACCTCGGCATGGTGGGCGCGGCGCAGCAGGTTCAGCAGGGTTTCGTCGTCGTCCTCGCCCGTGGTCTGCAGCGCGGCCAGGCGCAGGGCCAGCTCATGCTCGAAATCCATGGGAGAGAAGCGCTCGCCCAGCATGGCGTCGTTGGCCAGCTCGTCGATCACGCCCGGGTGCTGCTGCAGATAGCGCGCGGGCCAGCGCGCCGCGCCCAGCAGGTCCAGCAGCCGCTCGTGCACGGCAGGGCGCTCCAGCAGCAGGGCCAGATAGCTTTCGCGGCGCAGCAGCGGCTCCAGCCAGTTCAGAAAGCGCACTGCGGCGTCTTCGGGCACGCTGCGCTCGGCCACCCATTGCGCCGTGCGCTGCACAAGGCGGAACAGCCGGCTGCGCGCCTCGTCGCGCAGGTTGGCGATGCGGGCGTTGCCGCGCCAGTCGGCCACGTGGGCGGCCAGGGCGGGCGGCAACTGCTCCATGAGTCCATCGATCTCGCGCGGCGTTCCTCCCTGGGCAGGGCTGCGGGCGCCGTTGCAGCGGCCCGCGCTGCATTGCGGGGGGGCCGAGCCGCCGAGCAGGGTGTCGAACTCCTCGGCCACCTTTTCGCGGTGGGCGTCGAACTGGTGCAGGAAGGCGCAGGTATCGGCAAAGCCCATGGTGCGCGCAATCCATTCGAGGTCGTCATCGCGCGTGGGCAGCACATGGGTCTGCTGGTCGTCTAGGTACTGGATGCGGTGCTCGACACGGCGCAAAAAGGTATAGGCCGCGCCCAGGGCGTCGGCCACTTCCTGGCTCATGAGGCCGGCGCGCGCCAGGCGCCCCAGCGCCTCCAGCGTGGGGCGGCAGCGCAGCTCGGGGAACTGGCCGCCACGCACCACCTGCAGCAATTGCACGGTGAACTCGATCTCGCGGATACCGCCGCGCGAGAGCTTGACGTCATTGGAGCGGCCGGGATGGCCCGCGCTGCGCCGCGCCGCATGCTCGCGGATCTGGCGGTGCAGCGAACGCAGCGCATCGAAGACCGCGTAATCCAGATAGCGGCGAAAGACGAAGGGCAGGACCACGGCGCGCAGCGCCTGCACCTGCGTGGAGCGCACGCTGTCCATGGGCGCCACCACCCGGCTCTTGAGCCAGGCGAAGCGCTCCCACTCGCGGCCATGGGTCTGCAGATACTCTTCCAGCGAGGCCAGCGAGACAGCCGACGGCCCCGAGTTGCCGTTGGGCCGCAGCGCCAGGTCCACGCGGAACACGAATCCGTGCTCGGTGGTGTCGCCGATCAGGCCATAGATGCCTTTGACAACGCGCGCGAAGTACTCATGGTTGGAGAGAACGCCGCGCCCGTCAGGCAGGCCGGCCGTGTCGCCGTCCTGCTCGTAGACGTAGATCAGGTCGATGTCGCTGGAGACATTGAGCTCGCGCGCGCCCAGCTTGCCCATGCCGATGATCCACAGCTGCACGGGCCGGCCCTCGGGGCCTTGCGGTGCGCCATGGCGCGCATCGAGTTCAGCGCGCACCTGGATGCAGGCGCGCTCCAGCGCCAGCTCGGCCAGCTCGGTCACGGCCCGCGTGACCACGGCCAGCGGCGCCTGCTGCTCGCAGTCGAGCACCATGGTGCGCTCCATGACCAGCTGGCGCAGCACGCGCAGCGCGGCCGACAGGTCCAGCCCGCGCTCCAGCAGCGCCGCCAGGGCCTGCTCCATGGAGGCGCGCTCGGGCGGGCCCGGCGGCAACAGGCTCAACTCGTCGCCATAGCGACGATGCAGCCGTTGGTGGAAACGGGAATAGGCGGCCTGTGCGGGGACATTCAAGGCCGTGTCTGCCATTGCGTGCTCTGAGGATTGCATACGGAACGCGAAAGAAGCGGCCACTCACGCGCAGAGGGATCGCAGCAACCCTTGGTTACCGTCCGGTCCCCGAGGGTGCCGGTCATAATTCCCGTCATAGCTGATGCCGCCGATGATCGAACCGAAACCGCACCCCACACGCCTGACCCGTTGGATGGCCGGCCTTGCGCGGTGGTCACTGGGGCTGGTCCTGGCCTTCTGGCTGGTCCTGGGCTCCGTGTGGGGGGTGCTCCATGGCTGGATTGTGCCGCGAATCGGCGAATGGCGTCCTCAGCTGGAATCCCTGGCCTCACGCACGCTGGGCCTACCCGTGCGCATAGGCAGCATCACGGCCCGCAGCGAGGGACTGGTCCCCCGGTTCGAGCTGGGCGACGTGGTGGTCGAAGACCCAGAACACACCGCGGACGCCCTGCGCCTGCCCAGCGTGGTGGTGGCCGTTTCGGCCCGCTCGCTGATGCGCCTGGGCGTGGAGCAGATCTATATCGACCGCCCCGAACTCGTGGTCCGCCGCGCGGCCGATGGCCGTGTCTTCGTGGCCGGCATCGAGATCAGCCCTTCATCGGGCGGGGACAATGCCGCCGCCGACTGGCTGTTTTCCCAGACCGAGCTGGCCCTGCGCGGCGGCAGCCTGCTGTGGGTGGACGAGCTGCGCCAGGCACCGCCGCTGGCCTTGCGCGATGTGGACCTGGTGCTGCGCAACAAGGGCTGGAGCCACGGAATCCGCCTGGATGCCACGCCGCCCGAAGGCTGGGGCGAGCGCTTCATGCTCGCCGGCCTTTTCCGCGAGCCGCTGCTGTCCACGCACGAGGGCAACTGGCAGCGCTGGAGCGGACAGGCCCATGCGATGTTCACGCAGATCGACCTGTCCCGGCTCGGGCAGTACATGGATACGTCCGACCTGCGCCTGCAGCAGGGCCGGGGCGCACTGCGCGCCTGGATCGACCTGCGCCAGGGCCAGCCCGTGGGTGCCATAGCCGATGTGGCGGTGAATGCCCTGCAACTGCAGTGGCGCGAAAACCTGGAGCCGCTGCAACTGCAGGCGCTGACGGGCAGGCTGAGCGTGCAGCACCAGGATGGCTGGCGCTTCGCCGCGCAGAACCTGGAGTTCTCCACGGGTGACGGCCTGCACTGGCCTGCCGGCAATCTGCGCGCGCGCTACAACCCTGCGGGCGCCAGCACGCAGGGGGCGCTGGGCGAGCAGGGCGAGTTCCAGGCCGATGGCATTGACCTGGCCATCCTTGCCCAGTTGGGCCAGCGCCTGCCGCTGCCCGAGCAGCTGCAGCGCCATCTGGCCGACATGGCCCCGGCCGGCCAGCTGCGCCAGTTCCAGACAAGCTGGCGCGGCCCCCTGCAGGCTGTGCAGCAGTACAAGGCCAGCGGCGAACTGCAGCAGCTGTCGATCGACGGAGTGGCATCGTCCGAAGGCCCCACGAAGCCGGGCATGCCCGGCATCAAGGGCCTGAACGCGCGCTTTTCGCTGGACCAGGACGGCGGACAGGCGCAGCTGGAGATGGAGGGCACGGGGCAGCAGCCAGCTGCGCTGTCCTTTCCTGGCGTCTTCGAGGAACCCGAGATCCCGCTGCACCGCCTGCAGGCCAGCCTGCGCTGGCAGTTGCGCGGACAGGCCATCAGCGTGCAGGTGCCCAGCCTGCGCTTTGCCAACGATGACACCGAGGGCGAGGCCCGTGCGCAATGGCACACCGGCGACGGCAGCGACAAGCACCCGCGCTTTCCGGGCGTGCTGGACCTGCAGGGCCAGTTGCGCAACGCCGACGGCACGCGCGTGCACCGCTACCTGCCGCTGGAAATCCCCGCCGATGCGCGCCACTACGTGCGAGAAGCCATCCACGCCGGGCGCGCAAGCACGGTGAACTTCAAGGTGCGCGGCCACCTGGACCACGTGCCGGCCGAAAAGCCCAGCCAGGGCGAGTTCCATATCGCTGCCAAGCTGCATGACGTGCACTATGAATATGTGCCGCCCCATCTGCTCACGCATGGCGAGGCGCCCTGGCCGGCCCTGGTCGATCTGTCGGGTGAGCTGGTCTTCGACCGTTCATCGATGGCCGTGCGCAATGCACGCGGCGAGTTCGCGGGCTACCCGCAGCTGCAGATGCGCGACATCCAGGCCAGCATTCCCAACCTGGGCCACACCGAGGTGGCCGTGACCGCCAAGGGCCAAGGCCCACTGGCCGACATGCTGGGGGTGGTCAAGACCTCGGCCCTGTCGGCGCTGACCGGGCACGTTCTGGACGGCAGCGAGGCCACGGGCGCCGCGCAACTGGCCCTGCAGCTGCAATTGCCCATCGACCATCTGGACCGCAGCAAGGTGTCCGGGCAGGTCACGCTGGCGGGCAACTCACTGCAGCTCGATGATCAGACGCCCCATCTGAGCCAGCTGCGCGGGGCCGTCAAGTTCTCAGAAACCGGCTTCTCGCTGGCCGGCCTGCAGGCGCGCGCGCTGGGCGGTGAGCTGCGCGCCGATGGCGGCATGCAGGCGCTGGCGCGCAATGCGCCGGCCACCGAATCCTCCGTCAAGGTGCGCGTGCAGGGCACGGCAACGGCACAGGGGCTGCGCGAAGCCAGGGAGCTGGGCTGGGTGGCCGACCTGGCCCGCCATGCCGAAGGCCAGTCGCCCTATTCCCTGCTGCTCAAGGTGCGGCGCGGAACACCCGAAATCCAGGTCCAGTCCAGCCTGCAAGGCATGCGCATCAACCTGCCCGCCCCGCTGGGCAAGGCGGCGGAGTCCATCCAGCCATTGAACGTAAGCCACCAGCTCGCACCCGCCAGCTTCACCTCTCCCGATGCCCCGCTGCGCGACCAGATCAGCGTGCAACTGGGCGATACGGGCTCGGTGTTCTATGAGCGCGACATCAGCGGCAAGCACAGCCGTGTGCTGCACGGCAGCATCCTTATCGGCCAGGAAGCGGGCACGGCCTCCACTTCGGGCCAGGGCGTGCAGGCCCATGTGCAGCTGCCGCTGTTCAATCTCGACGACTGGCTGGCACTGGCACCGCAGTCCAGCGGCGCCAAGCCGGAGCCCGCCGATGCCGCGGACCCGGCGCGCGAATACCTCCCCGACCGGCTGACCCTGCGCGTCAAGCAGCTGCAGGCCAAGGGGCGGCAGCTGCACGACGTGGTGGCGGGCATCTCGCGCGATGGCGGCTCGTGGCACAGCAACCTCGCCTCCCAGGAGCTTGACGGCTACGTGGGCTTTCGCGAAGGCACGGATGCCCAGCCCGAAGGGCAGCTGGTGGCCCGGCTGTCGCGCCTGACGGTGCCCGAGGCCAAATCCGACCGCGTGGACGCCCTGTTCAGCGAGGGGCCACGCCAGCTGCCGGCCCTGCAGATCGTGGTGGACGACATGCACCTGTCAGGCCACGCCCTGGGCCGCCTGGAAGTGGAGGCCCGCAACCGCCCCGTTCCCGGCAATGCGGCGGCGCGCGAATGGCAGTTGTCGCGCTTCAACATCGCCACGCCCGAGGCCACGCTGACGGCCAGCGGCCAGTGGCGCCTGCCCCAGGGCCAGTCCGAACACCCGGGGCGCAGCCAGTTGCAGTTCCAGCTGGACCTGCGCGACGTGGGCAAGCTGCTCACGCGCTTCGATATGCCCGGCGTGGTGGGCAACGGCAAGGGCGTGCTGCAGGGATCGGCGGGCTGGACGGGCTCGCCCATCACGCCCGACTTCCGCAGCCTCTCTGGCTCCATGCACCTGGATGTGCAGACCGGCCAGTTCCTCAAGGCCGAGCCGGGCCTGGCCAAGCTGCTGAGCGTGCTCAGCCTGCAGGCGCTGCCCCGCCGGCTGACTCTGGATTTCCGCGATGTGTTCAGCAACGGCTTCGCCTTCGACTTCATGCGCGGCGACGTGCAGATCACCGACGGCGTGGCGCGCACCAACAACATGCAGATGAAGGGCGTCAACGCCGCCGTGCTGATGGAGGGCACGGCCGACCTGGTCCAGGAGACGCAGAATCTGCATGTGGTGGTGGTGCCCGAGATCAATGCCATGACGGCCTCCCTGGTGGCCACGGCCATCAACCCCGTGGTCGGCCTGGGCAGCTTCCTGGCGCAGGTGCTGCTGCGCGGCCCGCTGATCGCGGCGGCCACCAAGGAATTCCGCATCGACGGCAGCTGGGACGAGCCCCAGGTCACGGCCCTGCCGCGGCGCCGGGCCACGACACCCTCCGATCCTGCCGCCAACAGCCCCGCCAGCACGCCCTCCGGCGCCACCGAGCCCGCTTCTTCAGGAGAGAACCCATGAAAATCGCAGCCCTGCAAATGGTGTCGGAACCCGATGTGCGCGCCAACCTCGACCAGGCGCTGGCACTGCTGCGCCAGGCGCGCGACCAGGGGGCCGAACTCGCGGCCCTGCCCGAGTATTTCTGCGCCATGGGCCTGCGCGACACCGACAAGCTGGCCTACCGCGAGAGCTTCGGCGCAGGCCCCATCCAGGACTTCCTGCGCCGCGCAGCACGCGAGCTGCAGCTGTGGATCGTGGGCGGCACCCTGCCCCTGGTGGCCGATGACGATGCCCACGTGCTCAACAGCTCCCTGGTGTTCTCGCCCCAGGGCGAATGCGTGGCGCGCTACGACAAGATCCACCTGTTCCACTACGACAACGGACGCGAGCGCTACACGGAAGCCGCCGTGGTCCAGGCGGGCCACACGCCCGTGACCTGCGACATCACCTCGCGCGAGGGCGAGACCTGGCGCCTGGGTCTGAGCGTGTGCTACGACCTGCGTTTTCCCGAGCTGTACCGCCGCCTTGCCGAGCAGGGCGCCGACCTGCTGCTGGTGCCCGCCGCCTTCACCCACATCACGGGTCTGGCGCACTGGGAAGTGCTGCTGCGCGCCCGCGCCATCGAAAACCAGGCCTACCTGCTGGCGCCCGCCCAGGGCGGCCACCATGAAAACGGCCGCCGTACCTGGGGCCACAGCCTGCTGGCCGACCCCTGGGGCATGGTGCTGGCGCAGCAGGCCGAGGGTGCCGGCGTGGTGCTGGGCGAGATCACGCGCGAGCGTCTGGCGCATGTGCGCCGCCAGCTGCCGGCCCTGGAGCACCGCGTCCTGTGAATCCACCGCACCCGCCCATGCCGCCCATGCCGGCCATGTCACCGATGTCGCCCATGCCCGAAGGCCGCTGGCCCTGGCGCCGCTGGCGCACGGCCTGGCGCCGCTGGTCGCTGTGGAGCCTGCTGGTCGCCCTGGTCCTGAGCATGCTCGTCACCATGGTCTGGCTGGCCGGGCGCTACGAGGCCTCCCAGGTCCAGGACAAGCTGGAGCGCGACACGGCCAATGCCGTGGCCGACATACGCGCAGCGCTCAACCGCAACCTGCAGGACCTGCAGGCGCTGAACGCGCCCGACAACGAGCCCGCCGAATGGAAGACCCGCGCCGCCGAGCTGCTGCAGGTGCGCCGCGAGCTGATGCGCATCGAGTGGCGCGACGCGGGCCTGCAGATCCGCTCCCATGCCGAGACCCCCTATCGCAACGTGCAGTGGGAAGACCAGCTGCGCACGAACAACACCCACCCCGAGGCCGTGCTGACCTGCACCCACGCGCGCCGCCTGAACGGCCCCGCCTACTCGCCCAGCTACTTCCAGCTGCTGGCCGAGGGCCTGGGCACGGAGATGATGGAGGTCTGCCTGCCGCTGACGCAAAGCGGCCACATCATCGGCTTCGTCATCGGCACCTACAGCCTGCAAAGCCTGCTCATCACCCAGGTCAGCAAGAACCTGCCGCGCACCCAGGAAGTGTCCTTCACCGAGCCCGACGGCACGCGCCTGGCCCTGCTGGGCGCCTCCTGGCGCGGCACGCGCATGTTCACGGCACAGCAGCTGCTGGACCTGCCCGGCAGCACCCTGGTGCTGCGCATGGACAGCTGGCACCGCGCGCCCAGCGTGTTCCCCAACGTGCTCACGGCCCTGGTGACGCTGATGTCCATCGCCCTGGTCTCCGTGGTCGCCGTGCTGGTGCGCGACAACCGCCGCCGCCTGCGTGCCGAGCGCGACCTGGGCGATGCGCTGGCCTTTCGCAAGGCCATGGAGGACTCGCTGGTCACGGGCCTGCGCGCGCGCGACCTGCAGGGCCGCATCAGCTATGTGAATCCGGCCTTCTGCAACATGGTGGGCTTCACGGCCGAGGAGCTGCTGGGCCTGAGCATCGCGCCCTACTGGCCGCCCGAGCGCGCCGAAATCTACGCACGCCGGCGCGACAACCGCCTGTCCGGCAACGCACCGCCGCCGCGCGAGGGCCACGAAAGCATCTTCATGCGCAAGGACGGCACACGCATTCCGGTGCTGATCTTCGAGGCGCCGCTGATCAACGCCCAGGGCCAGCACACGGGCTGGATGAGCGCCTTCATCGACATCAGCGAGCAAAAGCGCATGGAAGAGATCTCGCGCGCCTCGCAGGAGCGCCTGCAGGCCACGGCCCGCCTGGCCACCGTGGGCGAAATGGCGTCGCTGCTCAGCCATGAACTCACCCAGCCGCTGGTGGCCATCTCCAGCTACGCCACGGGATCGCTGAACATGCTGGGCAGCGACGACGGTGCGGCAGGCAGCGCCGGCAACGAAGCCCATCTGCGCCAGCAGTTGCAGGACTTGCGCATGGCCATGGAGCGCATCAGCTTCCAGGCCGACCGTGCAGGCCGCGTGATCAAGAGCGTGCGAGACTTCGTGCGGCGGCGCGACCAGTCACGCGAAGTCATAGGTGCCGCCGAACTCATAGACGCCGTGCTGCCGCTGGTCAGCCTGCAGGCGCGCAACCTGGGCGTGCGCGTGACCACCGATATCGAGCCCGGCCTGTCGCCCGTGCTCTGCGATCCGACCATGATCGAGCAGGTGCTGCTCAACCTGGCGCGCAACGGCATGCAGGCCATGGACTCGCCCGAGACCGTGGACCGCGAACTGCAGTTGCGCGTGCGGCGCGCGGCCGCCAGCACGCGCCGCAGCTGGGTGGAATTCGCCGTCATCGACTGCGGCAGCGGCATCCCCAAGCATGTGGCGGAGCAGTTGTTCACGCCCTTCTTCACCACGCGCAACGAGGGCATGGGCCTGGGCCTGAGCCTGTGCCGCACCGTGGTCGAACAGCATGGCGGCCACCTGCAGCACAGCCCGCACAGCCCGCGCGGAACCGTCTTCGCCTTCACGCTGCCGACCCACAACCCGGCACAGGTGGAACCATAGATGGAACAATAGGCCCATGGAACCTGTACCCGACGCCACCGTCTACATCGTCGATGACGACACCGATGTACGCGAAGCGCTGGCCTGGCTGCTGCGCTCGCGCCGCCTGCTCAGCGAATGCTATGACAGCGCAGAGGCCTTCGACGCCATGCTGCAGTCGCGCCCGCCGCCACGCAATCCCTGCTGCCTGCTGCTGGACATGCGCATGGGCGGCATGAGCGGGCTGGCGCTGTTCAACCTCATGCTGGAGCGCAACCAGATCGCGGGCATGCCCGTGATCTTCCTGACCGGCCATGCCGACGTGCCCACGGCCGTGGACACGGTCAAGCGCGGCGCCTTCGATTTCTGCGAGAAGCCCTTTTCGGACAACGCGCTCGTGGACCGCATCGAGCAGGCGCTGGAACTGTCAGCCCAGCACCAGGCCGAGACCCGTGCGCGCGAGGCCGTGCGTGCGCGCTTCAACGAACTGACGGAGCGCGAGCGCGACGTGATGCGGCTGGTGGTGGAGGGCATTCCCAACAAGCTCATCGCCGACCAGCTGGACATCAGCGTGCGCACCGTCGAAGTCCACCGCGCGCGCGTCTTCGACAAGATGCAGGTCAAGTCGGCCGTGGAACTGGCCAACCTGCTGCGCACGCACGGCTGACATCCTCAGAAATACGTGGCGATCACGTCCACCACGTCATAGCGGTCATTGACGACGGCCATCTGCCGCCATTTGTCGAAGGTCAGGCAGGGGTGGGAGATATCGAACGCCAGCATGTCGCCGACGCGCAGGCCATCGTCCTCGGCCACCTTCAGGAAAGCATGCTGGTCCATCATGGCCGTGACCTCCCAATGGGGCGGTGCGGCCACCGGCGCGGCATCACCGGGGCGGTAGCGCAGCGCGGGCCGGGGCGGCACGGCCTCGAAGGCGGTATCGCGCTTGCCCAGCGCCACGATGGCGCGGCCGGGCTCGGGCAGCGACTGCACATAGGCCCAGACCTGCAGCGCAGGCAGCAGGCTGGCACGCATCTGCTGCGCCACGGGGTTGGTCTGGTCGATGCGCTGCTGCGCTGCCTGGTAGATGCCCGCGTCATGCGTGAGATAGCAGCCGGGGCGCAGCACCAGATCCAGCGCTCCCCCTATATCGGCCTTGCCGAATTCCTGGGCCACCACGTCGTACCAGGCCGAGCCGGCCCCCGTGAGCACGGCCGGGCTGCGCTGCAATCGTCCATCGCTTGCGAGCCGCTCAAGCCAGTGAACGGCGCGCCGCAGCAGGGTGCGGATGGCATCCTCTTCCTTGAGCACGCCCTCGTAGACCTCGATGCCGGCCAGCCGCACGGCCGCGCCAGCCCTTGCCAGCGCGTCCAGCAGCGGCTGCATCTGCGCATCGGAGCGCACACCCGTGCGCCCGCCGGGCTGGCCCAGTTCGATCAGCACCTGCACGGACTGGCCCGCCGCGCCAAAGAAGGCCGCCAGTTGCTCGACCTGCTCGGCGCAGTCCACCAGGCAGAAGAACTCGAAACCGGGATCGGCCAGCAGCTCGGCCACGGCGGCCATATTGCGCCGTCCGATCAGCTGGTTGGCCATGAGCACGCGGCGCACGCCGTGGGCATGGGCCACGCGTGTCTGCTGGGCGGTCGCCAAGGTGATGCCCCAGGCGCCCGCATCGATCTGCTGGCGGAACAGGCGGGGCGCCATGGTCGTCTTGCCGTGGGGCGCGAGCTTGGCGCCGTAGGCGTCCACAAAGCGCTGCATCCAGGCCAGGTTGTGCGCCAGGCGCGACTGCGAGAGCACGGCGGCCGGCAGGCCCAGATCCTCGCGCAGCAGGTTCCAGCCCTGCGCTGCGGCGTCCTGCGGCGCGCAGGGCGCCGACAGCGCACCCAGGCCCTTGTCGAGCGGGCTGACCACGTCGGCCATGCCTGCTGTGCTTGCTTCACTCATACGACTCCCCATTGATGGATGGGTGCCAGCATAGGGCAAGGCAGGTGGCCGCCCACGCAAAAACGCCCCGCGTTGCGGGGCGTTGCATCGGGGCCAGAGCCGGGATCAGCGGGGCTGCTGGTACTGGGGCTGGTATTGCGGCTGCTGTTGATACTGGGGCTGCTGCTGTTGCTGCGGGATCTCGCCCACGAAGATTTCCACGCGGCGGTTCATGGCGCGGCCGCTGGCCGAGTCGTTGGAAGCCACGGGCTGGTGCGACCCACGGCCTTCGGTGGCGATGCGAGCGCCCGAGACGCCGCGCATGGTCAGGTAGTTGCGCGTGCTGTTGGCGCGGTCCAGCGACAGCGGGTTGTTGATGGCGTCCGAGCCCGTGCTGTCGGTGTGGCCGATGATGCGCACCTCGGCATTGGGGTTGTTGCGCAGGCCTTCGGCGAAGCGGTCCAGGATGGGGGCGAAGTTGCCCTTGATGTCGGAACGGTTGGTATCGAACGAGATGTCGCTGGGAATGTCGAGCTTGAGCTGGTTGTCGGCCGTCTGGCTCACGTTCACGCCCGTGCCCTGGGTGGCCTGCTCCATCTCGCGCTTTTGCTTTTCCATGTTCTGCGACCAGATGTAGGTGCCCAGTGCACCCACGCCGGCACCGATCACGGCGCCCGTGCCGGCCCTGCCGCCGGTGACCGCGCCCAGCACGGCGCCGGCTGCAGCGCCCACGCCAGCGCCCGTGGCCGTGCGGCGCTGGGTGTCGCTCATGTTCGCGCAGCCGGAGATGAACAGTGCGGCAGCCGTTGCGGCGGCCAGAACGATGTGCTTGCGCATGGGAAACTCCTTTTTGAATCTTGGGAACGCACCGTGCGGTAGCGCCAGGGTCCCCATTGTGGAAAGCAGGCTGAGCACAGCCTATCAGTGCGGGCAGGGCATACCCGTAGGACGGCGCCCGCTCCGCGAGGCTGCCTCCACGGCCGTCACGGGCCGCTGCGATCCTGCCCGGGAGAGGGTTTGTCTGGAGACGGATGCGAATCCCGTGGCGTGTCCACGGGCAACTCGCCCTTGCGGCGCCCGGAGAACATGGTCCACCACACAATAGCGACCAGAATCACCAAGGCCAGCAGTGCTTCGAGCAAAATCAACCCCATGAATTTCCACCTCCTGCGCCATGCCGCGATGGCGCTGATTGTAGGGACGCTGGTCGCCTGCACGACCACCACCAAGCCGGTCTATGACCCTTCGCCCGTGCCCGACCTGCAGCCGGGAGGCCCGGTCACCGTGACACCCAGGCCCCCGCTGGTCACCAGCACCCCCACCAAGAGCCGCTGGATCGCAGCCGACTGGAGCGAATTGCCCGGCCTGCAGGAAGACGCGCTGCACGAAGCCTGGAATGCCTGGCTCAAGAACTGCGAACGGCCCAGCTCGGTATTCGCGGGCCTGTGCCGGGACGTGCGCCAGCTGAGCATTGCCACGGGCGACGAGCAGCGCGCCTGGCTCATGGCCAATCTGCAGCCCTACCGCATCGAAGCGCTGGGCGGTGGCCCGGACGGCATGCTGACCGCCTACTACGAGCCGCTGTTCGAGGCACGGCGCCTGCCGGGCGACGGCTTCAACGTGCCGCTGTACAAGACGCCGGCCGGCGCCGGCTTCGGCAGCCGCAAGCCCTGGTTCTCGCGCCAGCAGATCGAGACGATGCCCGAGGCCCAGGCGGCCCTGGCAGGCCGCGCCATCGCCTGGCTGCGCGACCCCGTCGATGCGATGGTGCTGCACATCCAGGGATCGGGGCGCCTGAACATCACCGAGCCCACAGGCGCGCAACGCACGATCCGCGTCGCCTTTGCGGGCACCAATGACCAGCCCTACAAGAGCGTGGGCCGCTGGCTGCTGGACCAGGGACTGGTGCGCGACGCCACCTGGCCCGGCATCAGCGCCTGGGTGGCCGCCAACCCCGGCCGCGTCAATGAAATGCTGTGGAGCAACCCGCGCTATGTCTTCTTCCGCGAGGAGCCGCTGGAAGGCCTGGACCTGCAATTCGGCCCCAAGGGCGCCCAGGGCGTGGCCCTGACGCCAGGCCGCTCCATCGCCGTGGACAAGCAGAGCATTCCCTACGGCACGCCGGTCTGGCTGTCCACATCCGGGCCCACCGTGGCCCTGAACCGCCTGGTATTCGCCCAGGACACGGGCAGCGCCATCGTCGGCGCCGTGCGTGCCGACTACTTCATGGGCTGGGGCCCCGAAGCCGGCGACCTGGCTGGCCGCATCAAGCAGAACCTGCGCCTGTGGGCCTTCTGGCCGCGCAGCCTTGCCAGCCAGGCACCGCACTTGAGGTGACCCCCTGAGCGGCTACGCCGCTTCCCCCGCTTTGGGGTGCGCCGGTTTTATCCTTTGCGCCAAGGCTAGCCCCGCATGGCACAAGACCAGCGCAGACACACCTCTATCCACTGTCCCTCGCTCTGGCGCGGCCCAACGCCAGGGGCGCCGAGCAAGAGCCGCCTCGCGGCGAGGGCGCCGTCCCCCTCAGGGGGAAGGCGCGCAGCGCCTCAGGGGGTATCAAAATACCTCGTGACGCGCGGCGGTTCCTTGCCCTTGTGATAGGCCAGCTTGCGGTCGCGCAGGGCCACGTCGGCGGCGGTGACGCGGTCGAAGCGGCGCAGGTGCTCAGTCCAGGACTCGTCGATGATCTGCTCCACGTAGCGCTCCGGGTGGCTCATGCTGTGCAGCAGGCTCCAGCCCAGCGCGCCCTGGCGCATGCGGCTGCGGCGGCTTTCCTGCATGAGGGCGCGGAAGGCCTCGGCCTGGGTGGGGTCGATCTGGTACTCGATGGTGACGACCACGCGGCCGGCTTCGGGGATGTTGACCTCGGGGCGCTGGAAGGCCTTGGAGGGACTCAAATCCTCCTCGATCTGGCGGTCGCGCACCAGGCGCTGGACCAGCAGCATGCAGACCACGCCGCTGGCGGCGGCCACCATGAGGCTGCCCCGCACGCCCACCATGCTGGCCACCTGTCCCCAGAGCGCGGCGCCTGTCGCCGTACCGCCCATGATGGACATCTGGTAGATGGACATGCCGCGCGCCCGCACCCAGTTGGGCAAGGCCATCTGGGCCGAGACGCCCAGCACGTTGGCGGTGGAGATCAGCGCCATGCCGGCCAGCATCATGGCCGGCACGGCCATGTAGACATTGGGCGACAGGGCCACGGCCAGCGTGGCCAGCGCATGCACGGCAGAGCCCGACCGGATCAGACTTTCCTTGGACATGGCCTGGCGCAGGCGCGGCAGGAACATGGCGCCCACGATGGCGCCCGCACCCATGGAGGCCAGCAGCAGCGTGAAGGTCTCGGCGCCGCCGCCGCCCTCGGTGGGGCCGTGCAGGCGCTGGGCCACCAGGGGCAGCAAGGCCATCACGGCCGTGCACTGCAGGAAGAAACACACCGTGCGCGCCAGCACCGCATGCATGCGGGGCGACTCGCGCACGAACTGCAGGCCCACGCGCATGGCCGAGGGCAGGCGCTCGCGGCCCAGCGGGTTGGCCACGTGGCGGCGCTTCCAGCGGATCAGCACGATGCCCGAGAGGATGGACAGCACGGCGTTCAGCACGAACACCCATGCGCTGCCCAGGCTGGCGATGATGGCGCCTGCCACCAGCGGGCCGATGATGCGCGAGGCGTTCATGGCCACGGCATTGAGCGCCATGGCCGAGGGCAGGTGGTGCTTGGGCACGAGTTCGGGGATCAGCGCCGAGAACACGGGCCAGCGCATGGCCAGGCCGATGCCGTTGGCAAAGGTCAGCACCAGCAGCCAGTGCGCCGTCATCTGGCCGGACAGCACGAACAGGCACAGCACCAGGGCCACGGCCGCCACCCAGAACTGGGTGACGATGAAGTAGCGGCGCCGGTCCAGGATGTCGGCCAGCGCGCCGCTGGGCAGGCCCAGCAGGAAGACGGGCAGCGTGGAGGCCGATTGCACCAGGGCCACGAGCACGGGCGAGGTGGTCAGCGAGGTCATGAGCCAGGCCGCCGCCACATCGTTCATCCACATGCAGGTGTTGGCCGCCATCCAGATCAGCCACAGCATGCGGAAGGTGGGGCCGGACAGCGGCGCCCAGACGCCCTGCTGGGCCTGGGCCGTCTTCTGGCCTTCGGCCTCGGCAGCCGCCTTGTCGGCGGCCGTCATGCCTGACGGGTCTTCGATCAGGGTGCCCGGCGCCCCCATGCCCGAAGGCTCGGCCGGGGGCGGGGTGGAAGGCTCGGATTCAGAGGCAGGCGGCTGGGCGGGGACTGGTGTTGTTTGTTCTGCGGCCATGTGCCCCTGATTCTCGGCCCAAACGCGGGGGCGGCGCCAGAAATGGTTGTTGCACTAAGAACCACGATCACCGCCTTGCGCGGCAGGCGTTTTTTGCTCCTTTTGCAGGAGCACACTGTCGCTTCGGCGCGACCTTCACAGGCCAGTCCGCCGGCCTGCGGCTACTGGTCCGGCAGGCCCTTGCCCGCCATGGGCCCCAGCTGGGACAGGGGCAGCGCATGGCTGGACTTGATCTCGCCCAGCGAGAAACTGGTCTGCATGTCCTTCACATTGGGCAGATTCAGCAGCGTGTTGCGCGCGAACTGCGCAAAGCTGTCCAGGTCGCGCGCCACCACCTGCAGCTCGAAGGTGCCGGTGCCGCTGATGTAGTGGCAGGTCACGACCTCGGGCAGCTTGCGGATGGCGTCCTCCATCTCCAGCGTCAGCGTGCCGGCCGTGCGCACGGCATCGAGCCGCACGAAGGCCAGCACGCCCAGGCCGATCTTGTGGCGGTCGATGTCGGCGTGGTAGCCGCGGATGAAGCCCGCCTCCTCCAGCGCCCGCACACGGCGCCAGCAGGGCGCGGCCGACAGGCCCACGCGCTGGGCCAGCTCGGCATTGGTCAGGCGCGCATCGGCCTGCAGGTGGCCGAGGATGGCAATGTCGAATTTGTCCAAAGTTTGCACAAAACACCGCTTTCAAGAAAGATTCTTGCCAAGAATACTTGAAACAGCGCAAAGAAAGCAAAGACCTATCAGACGAGCACGAATACACTGAAAAAAGGCGATTTGGTTCAGACAACGAGTGCCGTGCATGCCTCTTTCCCGTTCCGGGCAGGACATGACAGGGCGCCGACCATCGATGGAGACAAGCCATGAATGCCCCACTGCCCGAAGACGTGCGCCGCGCCCTGGAGACGGTCACTCTCGACGACAAATACGCTCTGCAGCACGGCCGTGCATTCATGAGCGGAGTACAGGCCCTTGTGCGCCTGCCCATGCTGCAGCGCCAGCGCGACGCTGCAGCGGGCCTGAACACCGCAGGCTTCATCAGCGGCTACCGGGGCTCCCCGCTGGGCGGCTATGACCAGGCGCTATGGGCCGCGAAAAAGCACCTCGAATCCAACAACATCGTCTTCCAGCCCGGCGTCAATGAAGAGCTGGGCGCCACGGCCGTCTGGGGCACGCAGCAACTGGATCTCTATCCCGAGACCAAGAAGTTCGACGGCGTCTTCGGCCTGTGGTACGGCAAGGGCCCGGGCGTGGACCGCTGCTCCGACGTGTTCAAGCACGCCAACATGGCGGGCACCGCCAGGCACGGCGGCGTGATCGCGCTGGCCGGCGACGACCACATCAGCAAGAGCAGCACGGCCGCCCACCAGAGCGACCACATCTTCAAGGCCTGCGGCACGCCGGTGTTCTTTCCCAGCAATGTGCAGGACATCCTGGACATGGGGCTGCACGCCTTTGCCATGAGCCGCTTCTCGGGCCTGTGGTCGGGCATGAAGACCATCCAGGAGGTGGTCGAGTCGTCGGCCAGCGTGTCGGTGGAGCCGGACCGCGTGAACATCATCCTGCCCGAGGACTTCCAGATGCCGCCCGGCGGCCTGCACATCCGCTGGCCCGATGCGCCGCTGGAGCAGGAGCAGCGGCTGATGAACTACAAGTGGTATGCGGCCCTGGCCTATGTGCGCGCCAACCGGCTCAACCACAACGTGATCGACGGTCCCAACGACCGCTTCGGCCTGATCGCCAGCGGCAAGGCCTACAACGACATGCGCCAGGCCCTGGCCGACCTGGGCCTGGACGACGACACCTGCCGCCAGCTGGGCATACGCGTGCACAAGGTCAACGTGGTCTGGCCGCTGGAGGCCACCATCACGCGCGACTTCGCGCGCGGCCTGCAGGAAATCCTGGTGGTGGAGGAAAAGCGCCAGGTCATCGAATACCAGATCAAGGAAGAGCTGTACAACTGGCGCTCCGACGTGCGGCCCAACGTGGTCGGCAAGTTCAGCGATGAGCACGGCGGCGAATGGTCGGTGCCCAATCCCAGCCAGGACTGGCTGCTGCGCCCCAATGCGGACCTGACGCCGGCCCTCATCGCGCGCGCCATCGTCCAGCGCCTGACCAAGATCGGCGTGCCCGAACACATCGCCCAACGCATGCACGAGCGCATTGCCGTGCTGGACGCCCGCGAGGCCGCGCTCAAGGCCGCCCAGAGCCAGCCCACGGGCGACCGCGTGCCATGGTTTTGCAGCGGCTGCCCGCACAACACCAGCACCCGCGTGCCCGAGGGCAGCCGCGCCGTGGCCGGCATCGGCTGCCACTACATGACGGTGTGGATGGACCGCTCCACCAGCACCTTCACGCAGATGGGTGGCGAGGGCGTGACCTGGGTGGGCCAGGCACCCTTCACCAAGGACGCCCATGTCTTCGCCAACCTGGGCGACGGCACCTACTTCCACAGCGGCCTGCTGGCGATACGCCAGAGCATCGCGGCCGGCGTGAACATCACCTACAAGCTGCTGTACAACGACGCCGTGGCCATGACGGGCGGCCAGCGCGTGGGCGAGCGGCCCGAGGGCCACTCGGTGCTGCAGATCATGAACAGCCTCAAGTCCGAGGGCGTGGCCAAACTGGTCATCGTCACCGACGAACCCGCCAAGTACGACGGCGTGCCGCTGGCCGAGGGCGTGACCGTGCACCACCGCGACGAACTGGACCGCATCCAGCGCGAGTTCCGCACCCTCAAGGGCTGCACGGCCATCATCTACGACCAGACCTGCGCCACCGAAAAGCGCCGCCGCCGCAAACGCGGCACGCTGGCCACGCCCGACAAGACCGTGGTGATCAACGAATTGGTCTGCGAAGGCTGCGGCGACTGCTCGGTGCAGTCCAACTGCCTGTCGGTCGAGCCGGTGGAGACCGAGTTCGGCCGCAAGCGCCGCATCAACCAGAACACCTGCAACAAGGACTACTCCTGCGTGAAGGGCTTTTGCCCCAGCTTCGTCACCATCGAAGGCGGCCAGCTCAAGAAGCCCAAGAAGGAGAAAAAGGGCGACCTGTCCGTGCTGCCCGCCATCCCGGAGCCCGTGCTGCCGGTGGCCGAGCAGGCCTGGGGCATCGTCGTGGCCGGCGTCGGCGGCACGGGCGTGATCACCATCGGCTCGCTGCTGGGCATGGCGGCCCACCTGGAGGGCAAGGGCGTGATCACCCAGGACGCGGCCGGCCTGGCGCAAAAGGGCGGCTCCACCTGGAGCCACATCCAGATCGCCAACCGTCCCGAGGCCATCTACACCACCAAGGTGGACATGGCCAAGGCCGACCTGGTGATCGGCTGCGACCCCATCGTCACGGCCACGCCGACCACCATGTCCGTGATGCAGCCGGGCCGCACCTTCGTGGCGCTCAACAGCCACGGCTCGCCCACGGCAGCCTTCGTCACCAACCCTGACTGGCAGGCACCGGACGACCGCTGCGCCAGCGCCCTGGCCCAGGCCGTGGGCCCCGAGCTGCTGGGCAGCTTCGACGCCGAGCAGGTGGCCGTGCAGCTGCTGGGCGACAGCATCTACACCAACCCGCTGATCCTGGGCTACGCCTGGCAAAAGGGCCGCGTGCCGCTGTCGCACGCCGCGCTGATGCGCGCCATCGAACTCAACGGCGTGCAGGCCGACAACAACAAGGCCGCCTTCGAGTGGGGCCGCCGCTGCGCCCATGACCTGGCCGCCGTGCGCGCCCTGTTCCAGACGGCCCAGGTGATCCAGTTCGTCAAGAAGCCTTCGCTGACCGAGATGGTGGCCAAGCGCGTGGACTTCCTCACGGGCTACCAGAACGCCGCCTATGCGGCCGAGTACCAGGCCTTCGTGGACAAGGTCCATGCCGCCGAGCGCGGCGTGGCGGGCTCGGGCACGCGCCTGTCGGAGGCCGTGGCCCGATATCTGTTCAAACTCATGGCCTACAAGGATGAGTACGAGGTCGCGCGCCTGCACACCGATGCGGCCTTCAGCCAGCGCATCGCCGGCATGTTCGAGGGCGACTACCGCGTGGTCCACCACCTGGCGCCGCCGTCGTCGGCCGGCAAGGATGAGCACGGCCATCTGGTCAAGAAGTCCTACGGTCCCTGGATGCGCAAGGCCATGGAAGTGCTGGCGAAGATGAAGGGCCTGCGCGGCACGGCGCTGGACCCCTTCGGCCGCACGCAGGAGCGCCGCACCGAGCGCGCCCTGATCCAGGAATACCGCCAGTGCATCGAAGGCCTGCTGACCGAACTCACGCCAGAGCGCCTGGCGCTGGCCGTGGAGATCGCCAGCATTCCCGAGGACATCCGCGGCTACGGCCATGTGAAGGAGCGCAACCTGGCAGCGGCCCGCATCAAGTGGAAGGCGCTGATGGCACGCTGGAGCGCACCGTCACGGGGTGCGGGCAGCACGGGCAAGCCCGCCGTCGGCGTCGCCTGAAACCACACGGACCGCCCCGCTCCAGGGGCCTCCTGTAAGATCGCTGCCGCCGCCCGCACCGCAAGGTGTGGGCGGCGCGGCTCCGTCAGGGTCCGTTCCATGGACCGTCAAGCCGGGCGCAAAAATCACGAAAAACCGCGCTCCACCCCTTTAAAAACGGCAGATGGCAGCCAGTTGCAGCCATCGTCGCCGAAAAACCCGCAGCCGCCAGATCCTGGCAGCCCATGTGGGTCAGGGCTGACGCATACAATGCTCCGTTCTCCTGCGCGGGCCCGTGCATACGGCGTGCGCAGCGACCCTTTTTCGACCTTCCAATCCTGGAGTCTTGCCCGTGTTTATTTCTTCCGCTTTTGCCCAGACCGCACCCGCAGCAGCAGCCTCCGGTGGCGACTTCATGTCGCAGCTGTACGGCATGGCACCGCTGGCACTGATGTTCGTGGTGCTGTACTTCGTGATGATCCGCCCCCAGATGAAGCGCCAGAAGGAGCACCGCTCCATGATCGAGGCGCTGGCCAAGGGCGACGAAGTGGCAACGTCCGGCGGCATCATCGGCCGCGTGACACGCATGTCCGAGCAATTCCTGCACATCGAGATCGCCTCGGGTGTGGAAGTCCAGATCCAGCGCAGTGCCGTCGTACAGGTGCTGCCCAAGGACACGCTGAAGTAAGCGCTGTCCCTGTCTTGCGGGTGTGCGGACCGCGCAGGCGGCAGCACACCCTTTTGTGCGTTGCTGTCTACAAAGAGCGAAGAGCGCGATCATGAACCGATATCCGGTCTGGAAGTACGCGATCATCGTGATCGCGCTGCTGGTGGGGGTGCTCTACACCCTGCCCAATTTTTTCGGTGAGGCGCCTGCGGTGCAGGTCTCCTCGGCCAAGGCCACCATCAAGGTGGACAACGCGGTGCTGCACAGGGTCGAGGAGGCCCTGAAGGCTGCCGATGTCAAGCCCGATGTGCTGACCATCGAGGGCACCTCGGTGCGGGCGCGCTTCAACACGCCCGACGAGCAGCTCAAGGCCAAGGACGTGATCCAGAAGGCCCTGATCCCCGATGCCAACGACCCGGCCTACATCGTGGCGCTGAACCTGGTGTCGCGCTCGCCGCAATGGCTCACGGCCGTCGGCGCCAAGCCCATGTACCTGGGCCTGGACCTGCGCGGTGGCGTGCACTTCATGCTGCAGGTGGACATGGCTGCGGCCCTGACCAAGAAGGCCGACTCCTTTGCCGGCGACCTGCGCACCTCGCTGCGCGACAAGAACATCCGCCACGGCGGCGTCTCGCGCAACGGCAACACCGTCGAGATCCGCGTGCGCGACGAGGCCATGCTCACGGCCGCACGCAATCTGGTCACCGACCAGTTCCCCGATCTGGCAGCCACCTCCGAGCCTGATGGCGCCGGCTTCAAGCTGCTGGCCTCCATCAAGCCCGAAGCCCTGCGCAAGGTGCAGGAACAGGCGCTCAAGCAGAACATCGTCACCCTGCACAACCGTATCAACGAGCTGGGCGTGGCCGAGCCCGTGATCCAGCAGCAGGGTCTGGACCGCATCATCGTCCAGCTGCCCGGCGTGCAGGACACGGCCAAGGCCAAGGACATCCTGGGCCGCACGGCCACGCTGGAAGTGCGCCTGGTCGACGAATCCTCCGAGGCGCGCGGCGCCGAGCTGGGCTCGGGCCCCGTGCCCTTCGGCTCCGAGCGCTACCTGGACCGCAACGCCCAGGCCGTGATCGTGCAAAAGCAGGTCGTGCTGACCGGCGAGAACCTCACCGACGCACAGCCCGGCTTCGACAGCCAGACCCAGGAACCCACGGTCAACCTGGTGCTCGATGCCAAGGGCGCGCGCATCTTCAAGGACATCACGCGTGAGAACGTGGGCAAGCGCATGGCCATCATCCTGTTCGAAAAGGGCAAGGGCGAGGTCGTGACGGC